>Ga0208047_1000690_pt1 | contig 12511 bp, 11 predicted proteins | sample Kivu_220m_FD_184162 | JGI IMG/M metagenome (GOLD analysis project Ga0208047, IMG submission 184162) | Freshwater microbial communities from Lake Kivu, Western Province, Rwanda to study Microbial Dark Matter (Phase II) - Kivu_220m (SPAdes)... | ecosystem: Environmental > Aquatic > Freshwater >...
CCGATCGGCCGCGATCTCGACCGAGCCGTTGCCCTGATACTGGAAGCATTCGGCGTCGAAGCGGGCCTTTTCGAAGGCCCAAGCGTTCTCTTCGGCGTTCCCGGCGGTGCCGTAAACGAAGAGCATCCGGTTGCGGAAGGCGTCCTTGAACGGCCCGGACCGATGGGGCCCCTTGAGCGAGGGCGAGGGCCTCTCCCCCGCCGACCACGTTTCGCCCACCCGATAGAGCCGGAGCGTCTTTTCGGAAGCCGCAGCCACCTTCATCTTTTGGCCGTCGAGCTCGACGGCGATCTCCCCGCTCCCCGGGAGGACGGAAAGGTCGAGGGACAACCGGCCGACATTCCGGGTCGTCCCCGAAAAACGCCGCGCTCCCGGGTCGACGCGCAGCCGGATCGAGCTCGGCGTCATAGCTTCGACCTGGGCTTCGATCGCCGCCCAATGGCAGCGGGCCGAAATTCCTGGATTGGCGGTCACGAACTCGACCTCGCGGACCTCGGCGGATGACGGCAGGGCGCGCCGGGCGAAGAGGTCGAACATCGGCCCCCAATCCACGCAATCCGTCCCGGGCTCGTCGGACTTGTCCCACCAGTGCCCGGCTTCCTTTTCCTCGTGATAGATAAAATCTTTATGGAACGCGGCCAGGGCCTCGGCCATCCGGCGCCCCTGGGCCACCGGAACACTCTCATCCTTCTCGCCGTGGAGGATGTAAACGCCTCGGTTCAGGGTGTTCCGGACAAGGGCCAGGGTATCCCCTTGGATAAGCGGCCGAGCGGCCAGTTTGCCGACCTCGGCCGTCCCCTCGTCTTTCTGGCGCGAGGCATACGTCCGGAAGCTGATCCAGCCGGCGCTCGGGCCGATGGCGGCGAAGAGGTGGGGAAACTGGACGCCGAGAATCCAGGCCCCATGACCGCCCATGGAATGGCCGGTCAAATAGACCCGGGCGGGATCAACGGGGTAGCGCCCGCGGAAATCGGCCATGGCCTCGAGGGCGTCGATGCGCCCCCAATCCTCCCAGTCGAAGCCGTAGGGCCGCCGGTTGGTCGGAGCGACGATATAGGCCCAAGTCTTGCCCGCGTACGACCCGGCCTGGTTTGTCGCTTCGACTCCCGCGCCGTGGACCGAGAGGACAAGGGCCGGCTTGAAGGCGGGGTCGGCACTCCGGGCGGGATTGACGGCATAGTACTGGACGCTGCCGTCGACCGCGCTGCGGTATGTCCGCTTGTGATTCTCGCCCGGGGCTTTGACCTCGAGGGGGAAGGCTACGACGTGGAGGGCGGTCTCGGACGAGATCGCGGCCTCGCGGAGGGCCACCTTGACGGAGAGGCGGGAAGGACTCCGAGGGGCGGGGCCTTTCACGAGAAAAGGAACCTTCCGGACGCTCATCCTCGGCAAGGGATCGACCGGCGTCACCCACGGATCCAGCCCGTCTCCGGAGGCGGCGATCGTCAAATTTTTGACGATGCCGTTCGTCCCGTTGACGACGACGACCGCCCCCCAGGCCTCGACTTTCTCGCCGACAAGAAGATCGGGGACGGTCAAGTCTTTTTCATTGATGAAAACGGGAGCCGGGGGAGGCGAAAAGACGGCTTTCAGCCGGCCGCGGTTGGCCCGGAAAAGGAGCCGGTTCTCCCCCTTTTTGAGGAGGACGGGAACCTGGCCGTAATCGAAATGCGGCTCCCAGGATTCGTAGGTCTCCTTGACGGCGTATTTCGCCCCCATCCGGAGCTCGCCGTTCACGCCGGCATAGGCAGCGCCCATGGCGTTGAGGATGACGACGCGTTCCCGGTCGCTCGCGAGCGAGGCGTAGAGATATCCGTCGCCCTGCAGGGAAAACCAGCCGTTGGCGTCGGCGGCGACCTGGGTCCAAGAGACGGCCTCGTCGCTCGCCGAGGCCGCCTTCTCCGCGGGCTTCGGCTCCCGCCACGTCCCGGCCGCCATGGCGAACTCCACGGGATCGACGGCCAGGACCGAACGCTGCAGCTCGCGGGGGAGCCGGAGATGGAACCCTTCCTTGACGACGATGTCTTCGCCGGCCGCCGCGACGGCGGTTCCGCCGATTAGAAAAACGAGGATGAAAACAATGGGGATGGTTTTCTTCATGCCGAGCCTCTCGCGCCTTTCGCGGTTTACCGAACGCCTCCGGATTATGTCGGGAAAACCCGCGAGCGTCAAGACGACGTCGTCCCGGAATCCAAAAACCGGGAATGGAATGATAGAATGGTCTATCGCCGAATCGAGGAGACCAAGAAATGAAGACTTCGGGAGTGGCTTTGGCCATATTCCTGCTATCGGCGGGCTTTTTGTCCGCGGAGCAGGAGTTGACGATCCGCCGTGGCGGTTCCCTCTGGGCGGAGATTGACTCCGGCGGCCAGATCCGGATCGAGGGAAGTCTCGTCGGACGCTGGGAAGACGACGGCGAGGTCCGCAAGGACGGAACGATCGCCGGCCGGGTCGAATCGGACGGCAAGATCCGCCGGGGCGGAACACTCGTCGGAGACATCGAGGCCGACGGCACCTTCCGAAAAGAGGGGACGATCGTCGGCCGTATCGAAGACGACGGGACAATCCGCAAGGGAGGATCGATCTGGGGATCTGTCGCCGAAGGCTGTCCCGGTCACGAAGCCAAGAGAAAAGTCGCGGCCGTGCTTGTCTTTTTCGCCGCGGATTATTTCGGGGACTGATCCGGTCGACCCATGGGGATTGGCTTGCGGTCATAGCTGTCGATGAAGCTCACTTTGATTGCCCCGCTTTTCGCCAGGGCGGCGATGACGTTGACCTCCCAACGGATGAAAAAGCGGCCCAGGTCCGAAAGCTCGGGGAGGAGCTCGGCCTTTTCGTCGAATTCCGCCGTCTCCGAGATCTTCCAGACGAGTCCCCCTCCGCATTTCAGGGCGGCGAAGGCCGTCGACTCTCCCGTGTCGTGATACTTCGTGAAGACCTCGTCGAACCCGCCGTCCATCTCGCCGAACAGATAGAGGCCCTTGCTCTCCCAGGTCAGGTTCTTGCCGACGGGGCCGCCGGCCGAAAACGTGAAGGAGAAATTCGTAGACCGTGCATTCCCCCGCGCCAGCGATACCCCCAAGGACACATCGCTTTTCCAATGAGGGGGCTCCTCCGCCTTTTCCTGGTCGAATCCTCCAACCACGAAGGCGAAGAACAAGCTGAAAACGAATGCGGCCTCGCTTTTCATGATGACCTCCAACAATCAATCGATCTATTTAAACTCAGCCTCATTCAACCAGGCAATGAATTTCCGCCATTTTGCTCGCCACGATTCCAGGGCTTTCTCCTTTTCCTCGGGATCCATCGCGGAGTAGAGGAGGGAGTTCATCGCCAGCTTCTTGAGACATTTCAGGTCCAATCCCCAGGCCATGAAGGCCGCGTAGAAATCATAGGAAAACGTGCATTTCCAGATACCCGGATCATCAGGGCAGATGACAACCGGTATGCCGCTGTTGATATAGAGGACGGCGGGGTGATTGCGAAGGTCGGCGACATAGCCGAGAACTTGATTGCTGATCGGACAGACCTCGATCGCGATGCCTTGTTCTTTCACTTTCTGCATCAGGAGAGGATGTTTGAAGAGAGAAAGGCCATGGCCGATCCGTTTGGCATCGAGTAAGACGGCATCCAGGACATTCTCGTTCTCCGCCCAGCTGCTTTCGCCGGAATGGAGGTAGAAGGGCAGCGTGATCCCGCGCCGCTTCGCCTCACGGCGCGCTTCAAGAAGCTCATTGATGAAATAGAGATTTGAGTGGTAATCGTCCTCTTCCTCCACCAGATCAAAGCCGATCATGAAAGACGGATTTTCCGCCCGCATGTCCAGGGCCCGGGCCAACCGCTGGGCGAGGACTTCCCGAGTGGCGGAACGTGCGGGGGAATAAATGAATTTGACCTCGAATTCGGGATTATCGCGCCGGATCTCCTCGATGATTTCCGGACTCCCGATATCGCTCCGGGTTTCGACATACTGCACGTTTTCCGCGATCACATCCCTCAGCAATTTCCGGCAAAAGCCGTCAAAGGACTCGCTCCGGATCAGGCCGCTGGACCTGGCGAAACATTTTCGGAATTCAGCCCAGATATCCGGCTGACCAAGGTCTTCTTCGCCCAGCGTTATGGACCGATAAAGCTCTTCATCGAACTCCTCAACATTGTCTGCTGCATTGCGGAGTTCGCTCACGAGGCGCCAGCCGTCTCCGGGAGATTCCGGCGAGATCCTCATGGCCCCTTTGCGGGGCGGCTCCTCGTTTCCCTGGTAGATATAACAGTTCCGCTGATAAGTCACGTTTTTCACGAGCCAGCGGAAGTCTCCCATGGCGATACCGTGGGCATGAAGAATTCCCCCTTTTGGCATTCGTTTCATGACTTCCAGAATAGGCGATTGGTCGATGAGTCGTCTCGTTTCCGATTTCAAAAAGCTTTGGGCCAGGGGAAAATATTCGCGAGTCCGTTTGAGTTCCCCTTGCTTCAGCGACATCAACCGGCGGTCGGCTTGCTCCTCCTCGGGCGAAAGCTCGAGCCCGGCATCGATCCGCATCGCCAGCTCGGACTGGATCAGCTTCTCCCTGGCCTTCATGTAAGCATCGACATCCGTAAACGGTTTGGGAACAAAACCGCTCTTTGGCGGCAGAGATCCGCATCCGCCAAAGAAAAGCAAACACATGAATAGGGCCAATCCGCGTCTCATGATTTATTCCTTTCCCCTTCTCATCGGAGGCTTTTTTCAATCATATCGCCGCGCGAGGGCGAAATCAATAATACCGATCCATCGCCCGATATTGGATCGCCTCGGCAAGATGGGAAGGGGAGTCGATCCTGCTTCTATTCAGCCGCTGATTCGCGCAGGCGGCCGGAAACGTATTTGTGGAGGACGCTCGAGATCAACGTCTGATAGGGCAAGCCTTCCTCCAATGCCTTCTGCTGGAGAAGCATCAAGTCACTCTCCGGAATGCGGATATTGATGCGCTTGTCTTTCCGAAGAGCCGCGAGGGCGTATCGGCGATATCTCTCTTTTTGTCGACCGATATCGGGGACGGTTCTCCATTCCCCCCTCTCGATGGATTTCAATAGATCCTTTTCCTCTCGGCTAAGCTTAGCGGCCTTTTCGCTTTTCATAGATCCTCTTCAGCTTCCGGCTCGGGATAATTGTCTTAAAAAATACCTTCTCTTCGTCTTCCACGAAAGGAACGGATACGATTCGATCTCCGACTCGAACGATGAAGATCCTCTGCCCGGGATATTTCTTGGAGTCGGGATGCTCGATAACGTCCAAAAGATCATCTCCGGCAAGCAGAAGCACAACCTCCTCGAATCTGATGCCTCTCACTTTTTTCAGCCATTCGCTCTTCGCTTCATCCCAAAGAATCGTTTTTCCGTCATAAATTTATGACATTGTGTGCCTGTTGTCAACATCCCTATAAAGTGCCCATTGCTTAGTAATACCTGTCCATCGCTCGATATTGGATGGCTTCGGCCAGGTGCGAGGGGGAAATCTCGGTTTCTCCGGCGAGGTCCGCGATCGTCCGGGCGACCTTGAGCGAGCGATCGTAAGCCCGGGCGCTGAAGCCGAGCTTCGACACAGCGGTCTCCAAGAGCTTCTCCCCTTCCGCGTCGATCCTGCAAAATTCCCTGATCTCCCTCACCCCCATCTGAGCGTTGGAGAAAATTTTCTTTCCCCGGAATCTCTCCCGCTGCCGCTCCCGCGCCGCCTCAACCCGCGCCTTGATCGCGGCCGAAGGCTCGGCCTCGGCCCGGCTCCTTATCTCCGCGAACTTCACCGCCGGAACCTCGACCTGGATATCTATCCTATCCAGCAACGGCCCGCTGATCTTCGCATAATAACGCGACCTCTGGCTCTCGGTGCAATCACGCTCGGTCTCCCCGCTCGCGCCTCTTCCTCCCGCCCCTCCCCGCATCCCCCTGAAGACATCCTCGCAGGGATTCATCGCCGCGACGAACATGAAAGCCGAGGGGAACGTGGCGCTCATCCCCGAGCGGACGATGGTCACAACCCCGTCCTCGATGGGCTGACGCAAATCCTCAAGCACCTTTCTCCTGAACTCCGGGAGCTCGTCGAGAAAGAGGACGCCGTGGTGGGCCAGGCTGACCTCCCCCGGCCGGGGGACGAGTCCCCCACCGATCAGCCCGGCGTCCGTGACCGTGTGATGGGGAGCCCGGAACGGCCTCCGGACGACGGCCCCCCGGCCCCGCAGCAATCCCGCCGCGCTGTAAACCTGGGTGACCCCGACCATCTCCTCGAAGGACATGCCGGGCAGAATGGAGGGCAGGCGCCGGGCCAGCATCGTCTTTCCCGCTCCCGGCGGCCCGATGAGCAAAACGTTATGCCCCCCGGCCGCCGCGACCTCCAGCGCCCGCTTGACATGATGCTGTCCCTTGACTTCGCGGAAATCGGGCTCGGCCGCCTCCTCCCCCATGAGATCCGCCAGGTCGCAGCGGCACGGCGCCGTCCCCTCCGGATTTCTCAAAAATCCGACCACTTGGCCGAGGTCCTTGAATCCATAAACCGCCAGGTCGCCGAGCAGGGCGGCTTCCTTTTCGTTGTCCTTGGGCACGACCAAACCCCGGAATCCCAGCCGCCGGGCGAGTTGGGCCGCCGACAAGACGCCCTTGACGGGCTTCAGCCGTCCGTCGAGGGCCAACTCTCCCATGAACAAGTAGTCCCGCAAGGGTTCGACGGGGACGAACTCAAGAAAGGCCAGATGCCCCAGGGCGATGGACAGGTCGAACGAAGGCCCTTCCTTCCGCCGGTCCGCCGGGGCGAGGTTGACCGTGACTTTACGCGAGGGGAACTCGTAGCCGCCGTTCTTCAGGGCCGCCTTGACCCTCTCCTTGCTCTCCCGGATCGAGGCGTCGGGCAGCCCGACGATGATGTAGTCGGGAAGTCCGGTGGCGATGTCGACCTCGACCTCGACGACGTAAGCCTCGACCCCGATGAGGGCCGCGCTGGAGGTTGTGACAAGCATGGCGCCATTAGAAGAGACGGCGCCAAGCCCGTGTTTATATCACTTCGAGGTCGTCTTTCTTCGCCGAGGCCTCAGCTCCCGCTCCCGCCCCCTCCGCTTCCTCGTCGCGGCCGAAGATTTTCTCCCGGACGACCGGAACGGTCAGCCGGGCGATCTCGCGCAGGGTTTCGAAGACGCCCCGCCCGTTGACGGCCGAGGCTTCGAGGTGGGGATGCCGGGCGGGATTGAGTAGCGTTTCGAGGGTCTCCACGGGGATGAGGCCGGAGAGGTCCCGTTTGTTGTATTGAAAGACCGTGGGGACGGCGGCGAGGTCGATCCTCCGCTCCTGGAAATTGCGCCGCAGGCTGTCCAAGCTCTCGAGGTTGGCGTCGAGGAGGGCCATCTGGGAGTCGGCGACGAAGACGATCCCGTCGGTCCCGATGAGGACGTTGCGGCGGGAGGCCTCGTAATAGACCTGGCCGGGCACGGTCATGAGCTGGAAGCCGACCTTGAACGGGCCGATGTAGCCCGCCTTGATGGGAAGGAGGTCGAAGAAATAGGTCCGCTCGGCCTCCGTCTCGAGGCAGACGAGCTCGCCCCGCGACGACGGGTCGAGCTTGTTGTAGATATAACGGAGGTTGGTCGTCTTGCCCGAAAGGCCCGGTCCGTAGTAGACGATCTTGACCGTCAGGGCGCTGGTCGTGTAATTGATGAAGGCCATCTATGTCACGGAGCGAAAGAGTATATCATACTTATCCATGATCCGCGGCCAGGTGTAGTCCCTTCGGACGTAGGCCGCGCCGTTTTCGGCCAGAACCGCCCTCAGCCTCCGGTCCGCGACGAGGAGCTCGAGGGCTTCGGCGAACTCCGCGGCATTCCCGTAGTAGAGGCCCGCCTGCCCCCGGAGGCAGTGTTCCTTGAGGGGTTCCGCCGCCTCCTGGACGAGGATCGGCGTCCGGACGGCCAGGGATTCGAGGGCGGCCATGCAGAGGCTCTCGTAGCGGGAGGGATGGACGGTCGCCACGGCCCGGGACATGGCCGCGTTCTTCTCCTCGGCCGGGACGAAGCCGAGGTAGTGAAGGCGGGGATGTTCGGGCAGCTTCATCAGGAGCTTCCCGATGAAGCCGAGCCTGAGCCTGGGGAAGCGGCCCGAAAAGCGCAAAAAATGATCGACGAGCTCCCGGCAGCCCTTGCCGGGCTCGATCCGGCCGGCGTAGAGGATGTAGGGTCCCAGGGCCTTGTAGCGTGGAAGATAGGGGGCGAAGGACGAAGGGTCGGGCTCGTCCACCCCGACCCCGACGATGTCTTCGTACTTCCCCGAAAAATCGAACCGGGCTCCGAGCATGGCCCTTTCCGCGGGCGTGTTGAACATGAACGCCGCCGGCCGCTCGAAGACCTCCTTCATGAGGTCGAGCCGGAGGGCCGGCTCGTCGTGGGCGGTCGGGACGAGGATCGCTTTTTTCGCCTTGAGCGCCCGGAGCCCCCAGTAAGTGTTGTAGTAGAGATAGGTAAAGAACACCCAGTGGTCGTGCTTCTCCTCGTCGGCCGCGACGGCCTCGACGAGGTCGGGGCTCGCCGGCCCCTGCTCCTCCATCCAGCGCCGCTCGTCCTCGGCCGAATGGGGATGGTGAAAAATCCAGTCCGAAAAGGCGTTGAAAGCGTTGATATCCCTCGGTTTTCGAACCTTGTGCCGCCTGATGACGACCCCGTCGAGGATGAACTCGCCTTCCGGATACTCGTTCTTCCAGGTCACGTAATCCTTGGCCGCCGTGGTGTAGACCGTGCAATCGTGGCCGGCCCGGACGAGGCGCTCGGCGATCATCCGGCAGTGGAGCTCGGAGCCGCCCATGACTTCCCGCCCGTAGCGCTGGATGACGAAGGCGATTTTCATCGTCCCCGCCCCTCCCGGAGCTCGGCGATCCGCGCCTCGAGGAAGGCTTGGCGGGGAAAGGCCTTGATCCTGGCCAGCTCTCGACGCCCGGCGTCGACGAGCTTCAACTTCAATCCGGCGTCGCGGACAATGATATCGATGAGCTCGGCCACGCCTTCGGGCCGGGCGTCCTTGACGAGAATCCCCGCCTCGCCAAGGGTGTAGGGCACGGCCGCGGCGGCGAGGGCCACGACCGGCAGGTCGAAAATCATCGCTTCGACGAGGGGGAGGCAATATCCCTCGTGCTCGCTCAGGGAGAGAAAGACGTCGGCCGCCCGGTAGAGGGCGTACAGTTCGTCGTCGGGGACATGCCCGAGAAACTGGACCTCCTCGGGCTTGAGGAAGAACTCGTCGGCCATCCGGGAAACGGCCTCGAAGTACGAGGGGAAGGTCGTCGTCTTGCCGACGACGACGAGCCGGACGAGGGGCGAAATGTATTTCTTGTAGTAGAACGCCGCCTTGACGAGGTTCTCGATCTTCTTGTTGGGAGCGACCCGGCCGACGAAGAGGATGTTCGTCCGGCCGTCGCGGAAGAGGCCTTCGACAAAGGCGTTGGCCGGCCGCTCGTAGCGGCCGAAATCGACGAAGAGCGGAAAGACGTGGGTGTTGCGGAAGCCGAGGGCCTCGAGCTCGAGGCGGTTGTACTCCGAATCGGCCAGTCCGAGGCCGACGTGGGGCTGAAGCGAGGCCAGCTCCTCGCGGCCGAGGCGGGCGATGCGGACCATCTCGGGGCTTGTCCCCTCGAAGAACTCGGGCGGAGTGATGTTATGGTAGACGACGGCCTTTCGCGACGGCAGGCCGATGAGGCCTTTCGTCAGCGGCGAGGGGAGGGCAAAATGGAGGATCGTGACGTCCTCGGCGGCCGGGGACGGAAAATCGGCGAAAAGCCGCGACTCCCCTTCCAGGCCGCGGTCGCGAGTCAGGCAGTAGATCTCGCTCTCCGCGCCCGTCCGGCGGAAAAAGTCCTGGAGCTCGACGGCCTCGTCGCCGATCGCGTCGCCGCGATGGAAGGCCGGGACGAGCTGGTCGATCCTCATCCCCGCCTCGCCGCCTCGACGAGATCGAGGAGCGTCCGGCTGACGTTGGCCCGGCTGTACTTCGCCAGGGCGGCCTTCTGTCCCTCGACGATCCTCCGGCGGAGCCCCTCGTCTCTCTGGACGAGGTCGATGAGGGCCGCCGTTTTGAGAAAATCCTTCTCCCGGAGGACGATGCCTCCGCCGTTCATCGTTTCGGCCACGGCCCCCGCGTCGTAGCCGATGACCGGGATGCCCAGGTGGAACGACTCGAGGAGCGGGACGCCGAAGCCCTCGTGCTCGCTCATGGAGATGTAGACGTCGGCCAGATGGTAGAAGGCCAGGAGCTCGCGAAAATCGATGTGGCCGGTGAGGTGGACGTCGGCCGTCCCGAGCTTGAGGATGAACTCCTGGAGGCCGGCCAGGTAGCGCTCGAGGCCCCGGTAATCCCCGGCGAGGATAAGCCGGGACTCGGGATTGAAATGGGTCTTGTAGAAATGGAAGACCTTGACGACGTCCTCGAACTTCTTGTTGGGGATAAAGCGGCCGACGAAGAGGAGAGTCGTCTTCCCGTCGTCGAACAGGCGGAGGGTCACGGGGTCCGGCTCGCCGTCGAATTTCGCGAAATCCATGAGGATCGGGAGGACGCCCGTCCTCTTGTAGCCCACGGCCTCGAGCTCGCGGCGGTTGAAGTCGGAATCCCCGACGGCCAGGTCGGTCTTGCCGACGAAGGCGTTGATTTCGAGCCGCCCTTTGTAGCATTCCCGGGCCAGGATCCGGTGGGCGTCGACGAAGTGCTCGTGGGGGGTGATGTTGTGATAGACGAGGATCTTGCGGTCGGGGATCCGGGCGAAGAGCCGCGAGACCGGCGAGCCGATCGAGAAGTGGAAGATCACGACGTTCGCCGGGTCGCTCAGCCGCTCGTACTCCCGGTAGTCCCGGACGTGGCCGGCCGACCGGGGGTCGGACTGGCGGACGAAGATCTCCGAACGGTATCCCGCCTCGCGGAGGACGGCCCGGATCTCGAGCATTTCGTCCGAGATGGCGTCGCCGTAGGAGAGGGCGGTGGCGAATTGGTGGACATCCATCAGGCGCGACCTTCCAGCCGGTCGACGACGGCCAGGTATTTTCCCTCGATGATCTCCCAGGTGTAGTTGGCCAGGAAATACCGCCGGCCGTTCTCCCCCAGGGCGATCCGGAGCTCGCTCTTGCCGAGGAGGAGCCGGAGGGCTTCCCGGAACTGGGGATAATCATCGTAGAAGAGGCCGCCGTTCGACCGGAGGCACTGGCCCCGCAGGACTTCGCACCGGCCGTTAGCCAGGACCGGGCGGCCCAGGGCCCAGGCCTCGAGGGTGACCATGGACAGGCTCTCGTAGAACGAGGGCATGACGAGAAGCTCGGCCCCGGCCAGGGCGTCGAATTTGTCCTCCTCGGGCTGGAATCCGAGAGGGACGATGTCGGGATGGGCCGGGATGGGCAAGATCGACTTTCCGATGAGGACGAGCTTCGCCTCCGAGGCCGTGTCCTCCTTGAACCAGCGGAAATAGTCGAAGAGCTTGTCGCAGCCCTTGTTCAGGTCGATCCGGCCGAGATAGAGGATGTACGGGCCGGAGAGGCCGTGCTTCCGGCGGAACCTCTCGGCCGACGGCGCGGCCGGGACCTCGGTCCCGACGCCGACGACGAGCCCGGGGATGGACGCGTTCCCGGAGAGGCCTTGAATCAGGGCCCGCTCCTCCTCGGAATTGTAAATATAGGCCCGGGGGAGGCGGAACAGGTCCTTGAAAATCTTGAAGTGGATGACGGGGTCGTGTTCGGCCGTCGGGACGAGGATGCTTTTCGCCGGGAAGGCCTTGATCCCGTGGAAGGAATGCCAATAGCGATAGCTGAAAAAGATGAAATAGTCGTAATCCGCCTCGCGGGCCTTGAGGAACCGAAGGAGGGACGGCGAGGCCGGTCCCTCCTCCTCGATCCAGTCGAGCTCGTCCCGCTCCCGGTGCTCGCCGCCGACGATGACGTTCTGGAGCCGGCCGAATTTCTCGGGATCTCGGGGACGGGAGACGGGGAAGCGGCGGACGCGGACGCCGTTTGTCGTTTCCTCGCCGGGCGGGTAATGGTTCTCCCAGGTGACATAGTCCTTGGCGCAGGTCGTCAATACTTCGACCGGCCAGTGCTTGGCCATGTGCTCCGCCACCCAGCGGCAATGAAGCTCGGCCCCGCCGTTGATCTCTGGGCCGTACCGCTGGACGACGAAGGCGATGGTCATCCGAGGACCCGGGTTTCCAAGGTCTTTTGGCGCCGGCCGGCGAACTCGAAGTCCTTTTCCAGGATCCGGGCCCGGCTCCGCAGGCCTTCGAGCTCGATCCGGAGCTTGGTGACCTCGACGACGAGGTTGTGGTTGAGGGTGTGGAGGAGCTTGACGTATTCCATGGCCCGGTCGAGGTCCTGGAAGCGAAGGTTGGCCGCCGTCGTCTGGGCGTCGAGGCGGCGGTTGGTCTGGTCGAGGGAGCGGATGACGGCCTTGATTTCCTCGTGGAGGGGCAGGGCGAAGAAGCGGATGACCGGAAAGAAGGGAGCCATGGCCTTGAGGGCCTTGGCCCGGAGCC
>Ga0208047_1000695_pt1 | contig 12427 bp, 6 predicted proteins | sample Kivu_220m_FD_184162 | JGI IMG/M metagenome (GOLD analysis project Ga0208047, IMG submission 184162) | Freshwater microbial communities from Lake Kivu, Western Province, Rwanda to study Microbial Dark Matter (Phase II) - Kivu_220m (SPAdes)... | ecosystem: Environmental > Aquatic > Freshwater >...
ACCGCGGCCAGGCCCAGGTCAAGAAGCTGATCGCCGGGCCGGGCGGCGTCTTCATCTGCGACGCCTGCGTCGAGGTCGCCCAGGCAATGATCGCCTCGGACAAGGCCAAAGAGGACGAGCGGTCGGTCCCGGCCGAATTCCCCACGCCCAGCCAGATCAAGGATGCCCTCGACGAGTACATCGTCGGCCAGGAGAAGGCCAAGAAAAAGATTTCCGTAGCTGTCTACAACCATTACAAGCGCATCCAGGCGCCGCGGGAGAGCGGGGACGTCGAGATCACGAAGAGCAACATCCTCCTCATCGGCCCGACCGGGACGGGCAAGACTCTCATGGCCCAGATCCTGGCCAAGATCCTCTCCGTCCCGTTCGCCATCGCCGATGCCACCACCCTGACCGAGGCCGGTTACGTGGGGGAAGACGTCGAGAACGTCATCGTGAAGCTTTTCCAGGCGGCCAAGGGCAGCATCGCCAAGACCCAGAAGGGAATCATTTATATCGATGAAATCGACAAGATCAGCCGCAAAAGCGAGAGCCCGTCGATCACGCGCGACGTCTCGGGGGAGGGCGTCCAGCAGGCCCTCCTTAAGATCATCGAGGGAACCTCGGCGAACATACCGCCCCAGGGCGGCCGCAAGCACCCTTATCAGGAATTCATTCCCGTGGACACGACGAACATCCTCTTCATCTGCGGGGGAGCCTTCGTCGGGCTCGACAAGATCATCGCCCAGCGGCTGGGGCAATCGGTCGTCGGCTTCAAGTCCGACGTGCGCCTGAGACGCCCCGACCTGGCCGGCGAGTTGCTGGCCGAGCTCATCCCCCAGGACCTGATCAAGTACGGCCTCATCCCCGAGCTTGTCGGCCGCATCCCGGTCGTCGCCACGTTCAGCGATCTGGCCGTCGGCGACCTCGTCGACATCCTGACCAAACCCAAGAACGCCATCATCAAACAGTATCAAAAGCTCTTCGAGATGGAGGGCGTCCAGCTCGAGTTCACGGACGAAGCCCTCCTCTCCATCGCCCAGAAGTCGCTCGAGCGCAAGCTCGGCGCCCGCGGCCTCCGGACCATCATCGAGGACCTCATGCTCGACATCATGTTCTACCTGCCGTCCTCGAAGCGGGCGTCGAAGATCCGCATCACGAAGCGCATGGTCGAAGAGAACGAATTGAGCTTCGAACGCATCAAGCAGGCCATCGGAGGATGACCATGGACAATTCCGGCGAGCATTTCGAGATCCTGAAGAACGTGCCCCTGATCCCGCTCCGGGACCTCGTCGTCTTCCCGTCGACGCTCGTGCCGTTCATCATCGGCCGGGCTTCGTCGATCCAGGCCCTGGAGAAGGCCTCGGAAAGCGACAAGCTGGTGCTCTTGGCCGCCCAGATGGACGCTTCTCTCGACAATCCCGGACCCCGGGACATCTATTCCATGGGCGTGACGGCCAAGGTCATCCGGACCGTCCAGATGGACGACAAGAACGTCAAGGTCATCGTCGAGGGGAAGCGCCGGGCGCGGATCCTCGAATTCGTCAGCTCCTATCCCTACTACCAGGTCCTGGCCAAGGAGATCAAGATCGTCGAAGAGGCGGCCAAGGACGTCCCGGACGACCTGAAGCGGGTTCTCGCCCTGTTCGAGGAATACCTCAAGCTCAGCCAGAACACGAACTTCCAATCGATCATCCCGGCCCTGCGGGACCACACGGCGGACCGCATTGCAGACATCATCTCCTCGCATCTCTTCCTCCCCCTCGACGAGAAGCAGAACCTCCTCGAAACGATCAACAGCCAGGAGCGCATCCGGCGCCTCAATTTTCTTCTCGAGAACGAGATCTACAAGTTCCAATCGAACCTCCGCAAGGACGGCAAGGCGCTCAACCGCCGCAAGATCCCGTTCGGCCGCGAAGGCGGGGGCGTCTTCACGCCGGCCGGAGCGCCCGGCCAGAAGAAGGACGATCAAGCCGGCGAGATCGAGGAGCTGAAGAAGAAGGTGGCCGCGGCCAAGATGCCGCAGGACGCCGACGAAAAGGCCCGCAAGGAGATCGAGCGGCTCGAGACCATGCCGCCGATGTCGGCCGAGGCCACGGTCTGCCGGAACTATCTGGACTGGCTGCTGTCGCTGCCCTGGAACAAGAAATCGCGCGAGAAGCGCGACATAAAGGAAGCGGAGAAGGTCCTCAACGACGACCACTACGGGCTGGAAAAGGTCAAGGAGCGCATCCTCGAATACCTGTCGATCCGCCAGCTCGTCAAGAATCCCAAGGGCGTCATCCTCGGCCTGATCGGACCGCCCGGCGTGGGCAAGAGCTCCCTGGGCAAATCGGTCGCCCGGGCTACGGGCCGCAAGTTCGTCCGGCTGTCGCTCGGCGGCGTCCGGGACGAAGCCGAGATCCGCGGCCACCGGCGGACTTACATAGGCGCCTATCCCGGCCGGATCATCCAGATGATCAAGCGGGCCGGGACCAAGAATCCCGTGTTCCTCCTCGACGAGGTGGACAAGATGAGCATGGACTTCCGCGGCGACCCGGCCTCGGCCCTCATGGAAGTCCTCGACCCCGAACAGAACGGCACGTTCCTCGACCATTACATCGACACCGATTTCGACCTGTCGCAGGTCATGTTCATCGTCACGGCCAATATGGTCGAGCCCGTCCCCAAGCCTCTCGTCGACCGCATGGAAGTGATCCGCCTTCCCGGCTATACGGAGGACGAGAAGCTCCAGATCGCGAAACAGTTCCTCTGGCCGAAGCAGAGGGATGCCCACGGCCTTTCGGACAAGAACCTGGAGATCTCGGATTCGGCCGTAATGAAGCTCATCAACGAGTACACGCGCGAGGCCGGCGTCCGGAGCCTGGAGCGCGAGCTGACCTCGATCTGCCGCAAGGTCGTTAAAAAGGTCGTGACCAAGGGCAAGGACTACAGGGAGAAGGTGACGGTCAAGAACCTCGAAACCTACCTCGGTGTGCCCAAATTCCGACGCTCGTTCATCGACAAGGAGGACGAGATCGGCGTGGCCATCGGCATGGCCTGGACGGAGTTCGGCGGAGAGCTCCTGACGTTCGAGGCGACCAAGGTCCACGGCAAGGGCAATTTCACCCTGACCGGCCAGCTCGGCGAGGTCATGAAGGAGTCGGCCCAAGCCGCCTTCAGCTTCGTCCGGGCCAAGGTCTTCGAGCTAAACATCGCCCGCGACGTCACCAAGAACTTTGACATCCATATCCACGTCCCCGAAGGGGCCACGCCCAAGGAAGGCCCTTCGGCCGGCATCACCCTGGCCATCGCCATCCTGTCCCTGCTCACGGAAATCCCGGTGTCGAAGAAGGTGGCCATGAGCGGCGAGATCACGCTCCGGGGCAAGATCCTGCCCATCGGTGGCATCAAGGAGAAGCTGCTCGCCGCCCATCGCGAGGGTATCCGTGAGGCGATCCTCCCGCTCGACAACAAGCCCGACCTCAAAGACCTGCCCAAGAATATCCGCCAGGACATGAAGATCCATCTGGTGGAAAATATGGAGGAGGTTCTCAAGATCGTCTTGACCAAGGATCTCCCGGCCAAGCCCGAACGCAAGAAGAAAGCCAAGGGCCCGGCCGCCGCCGAAGCGGAGCCCGCCGGGGCGGGGGAGGGGAGCGAGGCGCCGAAGGAACCCCCCTTAACGCATTAACGCATCGATGAGAGGTATGCCATGACGACGAAAGACCCGAAAGAGACCAAAGAACCGAAAGAGATGAAGGAATTCAGCCTGATCGAGCTCGAAAGCAAGGACACGAAGGAGCTCATCAAGGTCGCCGCCGCGATCGGCCTTCCCGAGGAGGAGATCGAGAAGGACAACCGTCACAACCTGATCTTCAAGATCCTGGAAGCCCAGGCCAAGAAGCAGGGCCTGCTGTTCTCCGAAGGCGTGCTGGAATGCCTGGAGGACGGCTTCGGCTTCCTGCGCGCGCCGGAGTTCAGTTACCTCCCCAGCCAGGACGACATCTATGTTTCCCCCTCTCAGATCCGCAAATTCCAGCTCCGGACGGGCGACACGATCTCCGGCATCGTCCGGCCGCCCAAGAACGGCGAAAAGTACTTCGCCCTGATCAAGATCGAGGCGATCAACTTCATGGAGCCGGACATCCTCATCGACCAGCGCCGGAACGTCCATTTCGAGAAGCTGACGCCCCTCTATCCCCACGAGATGATCAAGCTCCAGGACGGGAATCCCAAGAACCTCAACGCCCGGATCATGGAGCTGATGACGCCCATCGGCAAGGGCCAGCGCGGCTTGATCGTGTCGCCGCCGCGGGCCGGCAAGACGACGCTTCTGAAGACGATTGCCAAGTCCATCGAAAAGAACCATCCGGAGATCTTCCTCATCGTCCTGCTCGTCGCCGAGCGGCCCGAGGAGGTCACGGACTTCCAGCGGAGCGTCAACGGTGAGGTCGTGGCCTCGACCTTCGACGAGCCCCCCGCCCGGAACGCCCAGGTGGCCAATATCACCTTGGAGAAGGCCAAGCGGCTGGTCGAGATCGGCCGCGACGTCGTCATCCTCCTTGACAGCATCACCCGCCTGGCCCGGGCCCACAATGCGATCATCCCGCCCTCGGGCAAGGTCCTCTCGGGAGGCATCGACGCCAACGCCTTGAACAAGCCCAAGAAATTCTTCGGCTCGGCCCGCAAGGTCGAGGAAGGCGGAAGCCTGACGATCATCGCCACGGCCCTCATCGACACGGGGAGCCGGATGGACGAGGTCATCTTCGAGGAATTCAAGGGCACGGGCAACATGGAGATCAACCTCGACCGGCGGCTTGTCGACAAGCGGACGTTCCCGGCGATCGACATCAACCGCTCCGCGACGCGGAAGGAAGAGCTCCTCATCGAAGAGGCCGACCTCAACCGGATCTGGATCCTGCGCAAGGTCCTCAGCCAGCTGGGCGAGGTCGAGGCCATGGAGCTCCTGATCGACAAGCTGGGCAAGACCAAGACCAACCAGGACTTCCTCAACGCGATGAGCAAGGGCTTGTGACGCCTGACGGGTCCGATCCCGCCCCGCCGGCCTTTTCATCAGCCTGATGGAGAAGGGGCATGGGCCCTCTCCGCGACTTCCGTTAAAGGAGGACCGAAGATGAACGTCCGAAAGAGCGCCGTCGGGATCGGGATCGCCATGATCGTGATGATCCCTCTCCAAAGCGCCCTCGGCCAGCCCAAGCCCGAGGTCGTGAAGTTCGAGCCGTTCACCTGGAGCTCGGAGCCGCCGGCCGATTGCCCCTTCGAACGGTCCAGGGACCTGACGGGGATCCGTTTCCTAGGCCTCAAGAGCGGCTTCCGCTATGGGGACACCTGGTACCCCTCCTGGGCCGCGGATGACAAGCTGTATTCGCCCTGGACGGACGGCTCGTGTTGGCGCTTGGACGGCTCCAGGGAAGTCTGCAGTTCCGGGGAAAACAGCGGCAATGCCGCCCGCACCGGCCAGGCCGTCATCGAGGGGAGCGACCCCCTGGACCTCAAGGTCTACAGCCTGGGTCTACACGTCTCCTCGGCGGCCCCCTATCATGGCCGCTATCCCTGCGGCAGTCTGGTCTACAGAGGGGTATGGTATTATGGGACCTACTGCCTCGACCCGAATGGCTGGACGCCCTATGGGCCTCTTACCGTGAACTGGCCTTGGCTGGGGCCCTTCGTCGGGTTCCGCGTGTCCTCGGACCTGGGAAGGTCCTGGAAAGAGACCCCGCATACCCCCGCAAAGCCGCTCTTCGGCGAGACCGGGATCAACGGCTATCCGGTCAAGATCGGCTCGCCCCATTTCGTCGATTTCGGAAAGGACATGCAGCACTCCCCGGACGGCAAGGCCTATCTCGTCGCCCACGGCGCCGATCCGTCGGACCCGAAGTGGCGCTTCTGGAACGCCAGCTGGATCACCGGCGACCAGGTCTACCTTTTGCGCGTGAAGCCGTCGCCCGAGACCATCAACGACGCCTCGAAGTACGAGTTCTGCGCCGGCCGCGACGTCCAGGGGAAGCCCGCGTGGACGGCCGATTTCGCGAAGATCAAGCCGCTTCTCGAGTGGAACAACGCCATGGGCTGCGTCACGGTGACCTACGACGCGCCGCTCAAGAAGTACCTGATGTTCGTCACCGACGGCGGGAACACCTGCGCCCGCATGAACACCTATCTCCTCGAGTCGGACGCCCTCACGGGGCCCTGGCGGCTCGTGGCTTACATGAAGGACTTCGGCGAGCAGGCCTATTTCGTCAATGTCCCGTCCAAGTTCATCAGTGCGGACGGCCGGACGATGTGGCTGCTCTACTCGGCCAACTTCGCCGACGACTGGAACGGCGAGAAGCTGGCCATTCATCCGCCGGGCGGACACTACGGCTTGGTGCTCCAGAAGATCGAGCTCCTCGGACCGCGTTGACAGACGGGACGAAGACGCGTGCCGCCAGAGGCGCCGAGGGGGCTTTAGCGCGCCGCTCCCCGCGCACGAACGGGGGCGCCGACAGGACGGCTCCAGACGCTCTCCGGTGCGGCGGCGCGCCGGATGGTCACCGGCCCGAATAGGCCGGACGGGACGAGGTCCCGCAGCTTCAGGATCATGTTTGTCCGGGCGATGGGTTCGTGTCCCGGATTCAGCAGGTCTCCCACGAGCCTGTTGGTCCACAGGTTCGTGACCTTGACCTCGAGGCTGTTCCGGCCCGGGCGCAAAGCGCTCGTGACATCTATCTGAAAGGGCTCTTTCCAGAGAATGCCGAGGCCTCGGCCGTTGAGGGTCACCTCCGCGACCTCCTGCAGGGATCCGAGTTCGAGGAGGACGCCCCCGTCGGCCCGCAAGAGCGGTTCGTCGATCTCGAATTCCGTGGTATAGGTCGCCGTCCCGGAAAAATAGCGGATCCCTGGATCCTCCGATCCGGTCCAGTCGATCAAGCGGCTCCAGGTGACGGATGCGGGCGCGCCCCAGCCCGGCGGGAAGCGGAGCGTCCAGGGGCCGCCGATCGTGAACGCCGGCCGGTCCTCCGCTTTCGGGGGCTCGGGGGACCGCAAGGCGGCCGGCGTCGGCTTCTGTCTAAAGACGACGAAAACGGAGCCATAGGCCGGGAGCTCCAACGTCAGCCGGCAACCGCCCTCGACGCGGGTGAACAAACGGCAAGGGACGATCCTGCCCGTGTCGGGATACCAGAACTCGGGTGTCCTGTCCGTCCCCACACGGAAGACCGCTTCGAAAGTTTCCGAAACCTTGGCGCTGTTGGAGACGAAGTAGAGGTCATCGCGCGCGGTGGATCTATGGATGAAATCGATATGCTGATCGGCGTTAGCGACGCCGAGCGCCCGGAAATCGGGCCCTAGACCGCGATCACGCAGGATGTCGTCGAGCGGGATGCCCCAGACAACACGGCCTTTTCCGTAAGGCCGTTCCCTGACCGCCGCGCCGTCGCAGGCCCCCCAGATCCCGTCGGCCAAGGCTTTGACCCCGTCGTCACAGGCGGGGTACCCGGCCAGACCGGGGGCCCGAACAGGCTTTCGGCCGACGACCGTCGCCCCGGCCCGGACGAGCTCGCCGAGCTTTCTCAGAACCTCGAAAGGCATGTCGTCGCGGTCCGGAAGGACGAGCAGGGCGTAGCTCAGCCCGTCCGGAAGAACGATCCGCCCGTCCGCGACCCGCATCCTATCCAAGATCACTTCGGAATTGACGTAGTCGTAGTCGTATCCCCGGTCGAGCGAGGAGGTCTGAATGGGCCTCGGCCGGCCGCAGTGCTGGCAGGCCGTGTCCGGGTAGATGGGCGCGATATCGGGATCGATCCGCCGCGCGGGCACGAGGTTGGGCGCCTGATCGCCGTAATAGAAGGCGACATCGGCCACGAAGAGGCCCTGCTGGAGAAGGTGATCGCAGCGGGATATGTACTCGATCAGGGGGCCGGCCTGGTCCCACCAGGTGGCGTTGACATTGAAGTGCTCGCCGGCGTGATAGACGAAACCCGGCCGGCCCGCAGCCGGCGGATTGTGGGTGAAGGTGTGGAACGTGGGATGGTTCAACCCGGCGCACAGGGCGATGTCGAACCGCCGCTTGTACTCCGCGGGCCCGTCCTGCCAGTTCCGCCAGCCGGTCAGGGTCTCAGCGTCGACGATGCGCCGGCCGTAGATGTGCGCGGCGCTGGCGGCCTCCTTGACCACCCAGAACCGTTCGTGATTCCAGAATTCCCCCATCGGGATATCGGCCGAGCCCAGCGCTTTCAAGGCGTCCACTCGGGCATACCCGCCATGTCCCGCTTCAGCCAGGAGGCCCACCCCCCGCCGGTTCAGCAGGTCCCGGACCGTCCGGAAATGGTTCTCGATGATCAGGTCGCTGACCGTCTTGCGGTAATCGTATAGAAAGCGCCCGGCGATCGCGGCGTCCAGAGCGGCCGGTTCGAAGAGCGCGGGCAGGTACGGGACGGGGTCGTAGCCGTGCCGCGTCCGGAAGGCGTCGATGAAGTCGTCCGTCCAATCGACCGCTTCGCGGACCTCATAGCTGTCGAGCATGAAGGTCTTCAGCGCACCGAGGCTCGCCCGGACACTTAAGAGCCGGTCGAGGATGTAGGTCATATCGACCGCGGCGGCCTCGCGGCTCAGATGATCGATGATCAGGCCGTCGGAGCTGGGGCTCGGGCATTCGAGGGTCTGCCCCGTGTTGCTGGCGACGAAGCGCATGATCCGCGACGCCCCGGGCGGGGCGTCCCATTCCAGGCGCCCCTGAGGATCCATGCGGTCCGAGATGTCGACTGCGGCACCGCCCGCCGGGACGGCCAACACCGCGACATCCCGCCAATGGACCGTCACGCCCTCTGGCAGCGGGACCGTCGTCCGGACGCGGCCGGGTCCCCGAACATCGACCTGACGGCAGAGCAGCTGCCGGCTGGCGTTCTCGGGCTTGATCCACGCTCCCCCCGCGTTCCAGCTGCTCGAGGCGAACAGGCCCAGCTCGAGGCCGAGGCGGCCGGCCACGTCGATAGCGTGAGAGATACTGGCTACGGACTCCGGGCCCAGGAAAGCGGGGCCGGCCGGAATGATCTTCTTCGGATCACGCAGGCTGCCCACGTCCCAGATGATAGCCCCGCCCAGGCCCTTGGCTTTCAGCTCCTCCAGCTCGCGGGTCAGCTGATCGCGGTCGACGAAGCCGTTGAGCCACGCCCAAAGGACGCCCGGCCGGGCCGCGAGAGGGGGATCGAAGAACAGTTCTTCCGAGAGCCTGTCCCCGTCTGAAGCCAGGCGGGATCTGGAAGAGCCCCCCGTTCCGCAGGCCCCGAGGGTCAGGACGGCCGCGGCGAACAGCGTTAGGCAGATCCGCCAAGATCTCGTCATGGCCGTATCGTTAGGAATATCCTTTTCATGCTCACCGAGGAACCCCGGATCGAGGATTCTCTCTCAACCTATCCCATCTCGACAAAGAGGGTATCATCGGCCCAAACCGCTGTCAATTCCTCGCAGTTGAGCCGACCCGGCAGCCGGAGGGCGAGGGCAAGGCCGTGTACCGGCACGGCGAGAAGGGCACCGAGCTCGAGCGGATGGACTATCTGGAGTTCATCGCCCGGGTGAGGTCGCATATCCCCGACAAAGGCCAGGTTTCCGTCCGCTATAACGGGCTCTACGCTGACGCCGGACGGCGTTCGCGCCGGGCGCCCTTCATTTTCGCTCGAACAAAACCCAAGGCCCGGAGCGTGCCACGGGATTGGCCCGTTCCCCAAGATAGCCGAGAAACGCCGTCGGTGCGCCGCGCGTCAGGAAGAAGCGATAATCGTCGGAGTGGATATTCCACTGAAAGCGGCCGGCTTCGTAGGATGATAGCACGGGAACGGCGGCTCCTGCCTTGATCCGGATCGGTCCGATAGAGAAGCTTAAGAGATACGGATTGAATCCGCCGCCGACAAGAACGTGATAGTACTGATGGTCGTGAAGGTGGAGATCGAAGAAGGGCCGATCGAGCTTGGGAGAGTCGTTGTCGAAGATCAGAGGAAGGATTCTGGAATTCGGCGGAATGCGCTCGAAAATGGGGACGACGTCTTCGATCTCCCCGGATATGCTTTTCTGCTGGACGATGGACATAACCATTAAAGCAGCGAGGGGAACTGCCAGAGCAGCGTATAGCCCTCTTCTCAAACGGAGCCCCGAGAGAGCCAGGACGAGGAAGAAATACGAAATAGGCGCGAGCCTTAAGTTGATATAAGAATAGCTGCCTTGGGCGAAGGGGAGGCCAAAGAAGAGAAGGAGGCTGATTCCCCAGAAGAAGGCGTATCGTTCGGAGCGGGAGCGGCCTTGTTTCGGCGCGAGAAAATAGGAGCAGATGACCGAGATGGCGAGGGCGGCCCAGAGAAGAACCGGGACGAGATTCACTCCGTCGAACCAGCGCATCCCCGTGAACATGTAAAAGAAAAAAGCAAACGTCATCTTCGGCGGCAGCCAGCGCGGGGAGAGTCCGGCCGTCGGCGAGGATGCGGGCGAGAGGAGAGATATAACAAACCAAGCCAGGAAGACTAAGCCGGCCAAAAAAGATAAGACCAGAGAGCGCTTGTATCCGGGGCGGGCGCGGTCGAATATGACCGCTCCCATAACCGAGAAGAGCACATAGAGCCCGAACGTAAAGGGATGGGCGAGAAAAAGCGCCAACTGCCAGGCGGCGAGCCGGAGGACGGGATGTCGGCCGGCCCCATCGTCTGCGATCCGCTCGTGATCCAGCAGCGCAAGGACAAGAAGGGGGACGGAAATGAGGAAGTTCAACATTCCGAGAAAGTAGAATTGGTTGAAAGCAAAAACGAAGAACAGCAGGGGAACCGCGGGAACGACGGGGGAGAGGCGGGTGGGATCGGACCTCGCCAGTCGGGAGGCTTTGACGAAAAGAACGGCAATCAGAATCAGGTAGATCGAGAGGAATAGTTTGCCCGACGCTTCGATGCCGACGACCGGTTTAAAGGCAAAGGCCGCAAGATAAAAAAGAGAATACGGTCCGATCCGGAGGCGGCCTTCTAAGTTTCGGCCGTAGTCGAGCGCGGGATCGTGAAGTTTGGCAAGGATCGAAGCCGCGGCCAGGTGCTGAGGGTAATCCTGCATGGGAGGAAAACGGGAAGACCACACGGGATATAGCGAAACAGCCAGGAATAGGATCAACGCGGCCCATCCTGCGACCGATGCGGGCTCGCCGGTTCCGTGCCGTAGTCGCGGCCGCCTGCCGTGCCCTTGGGGATCCGAGTTCATCGGTATTCTTTTTACTATGGAACGGCAGCATGAGCAAGCGTCGAGATGCCGGCGGACGCGGTTGATTTTTCAACCGTATTCATTCATACTGAATGAGACTGCGAGATAATTATGAAGTCGAGTGAGGTCACCATGAAAAAGAGAATCATTCCGGCGCTTGGAATCGCTGCGCTTGTATTGGGATGGGCGAGCCTCTGCGGGCAGGACAAGCCCGCCGACAGCGTCTGGGCGGCGCAGCCGCCGAAGATCGACGGAGCGAGTAAGGATTGGGAAGGGACGACATTCGCCGAATGGGAGAAGGGCGCGGTCCAATACGCTTTCCGTAACGACGGAAACAACCTCTACCTGGTGTTTATGATCACGGACCCTAAGATGAGGAGCACGATCGAGGAGCTGGGGCTGACGATTTTCGTCGACGCGGAGGGCAAAGAGAGCAAGGATTACGGCATCAATTTCCGGCGGAAGCGGATCACGGCCAACGAATCGATCGCTTTACTCGAAAAACAGGGATTCGTCTCCGACGAGCAGAAGGAGAAGATGCGGGCGACGCCGTTCTACAACTACTACTTCGCCGAGGTCGTAAACGCTAAAGGAGAAGTCGTGCCCGTTCCGCAAGGGGTCGCGGGGCCGCCGGCGCTGTTCAAGTACGCGACGGAAAAGAAGGTCCTCGTTCACGAGCTGATGATTCCGCTGCCGCGCGTGAATCCGGCCCTGCCCGGGCTGGGCGTGGCGCCGGGAGGGGCCTTATCGATAGGCTTCGAATGGGGCGGCCCGACCGAGGAACAGCGGAAAGCCCTGGCCAGGGCGCGGGGGGCGCAATCCAATATCTCCAACGAACAGGTCGCCGTCGGCCAGCAGACCGACATAACGGCCGGCGCCAGGAATATCGAGCGGATGCCCGTGAAACACGTCTTCTGGACGGGGATCAAGCTGGCCGCCGGGCAATAATAGGCCCCGTATCTCAAATAAGATCAGGCTTGGGGGAGTGGCTCGGTCTGTTTTTTATTACAAATAAAAGGAAGCCCCGCGAAGGGGATCCGATTGCGTTTCCGTGCTGGATCTTCGATTGATGATATGGCTGCTTTCAATAATGGAAAGTCTTGAAAAAAAAGAGCGCAATGAGTGCCTTATATGGTCGCCTGAATAAAGCTAGTCCGAAAAATAGTCCCAATCCATAGCGTCGATATCCACAAATGCACAATTTGTCGTCTTGGAACTTTTCAACAATATTATAATC
>Ga0208047_1000699_pt1 | contig 12377 bp, 15 predicted proteins | sample Kivu_220m_FD_184162 | JGI IMG/M metagenome (GOLD analysis project Ga0208047, IMG submission 184162) | Freshwater microbial communities from Lake Kivu, Western Province, Rwanda to study Microbial Dark Matter (Phase II) - Kivu_220m (SPAdes)... | ecosystem: Environmental > Aquatic > Freshwater >...
GAGCGGTGCGAGCTCTACAAGGACGTTGACGGCGTTTGCACCGAGAACCCTTCCGAATTCCCGGGCGTGCGGCTGGTGCCCGAGCTCAGTTTCGAGGAGCTGGCCGAGCTGGCCGGCTCCGGTTCGGAGGTGATTCACCCGCGGGCATGTGCGCTCGCGGCCAAGTACCGGGTGAGGCTGTCCATCCGGTCTTCATTCAAGGATAAGCGAGGTACGACTGTGGCTAAACTCGAGAAGATGGAGAAGGCTTTCGTCCGGGCGATGACGCACAACCACAAGCTGGTGCGACTGTCGCTCGTGGACGTGCCGAAGAAGAAGAAATGCCTACACCAGGTAGTAACCCAACTCGCCGCGGCGCGGGTACCGATTGCATTCTTCAACCATGGTGTGGTGCATGGCGAGCGGTTCGACCTGTCGTTCATCGTGCCCGAGGAGCAGTTGGACGTGGCGAAGACAATCCTTGCGCGGCTCGCGAAGCAGGTTCGGGCCGACCGGCTCGAAGTCAGAGACTCGCTCTGTTCGGTATCGGTAGTCGGGCCGGGTGTCGGTTCTGATCCGGAAATCATGTCCGGCACGCTCGAGACCCTGCACCGCGTCGGAGTACACCTCGATGCCTTCTCGACGTCGGAGACCAGGCTCTCATGTTTCATGGACCGGAGAGATCTGCGATTGGCCGCGGCCGCGCTGCTGGCGCGATTCAGGCTCAAGCGATGAGCGCAGAAATGGAAGAACGGGACCAGACGGCCGAGCTGCCGAACGAAGCGGCGACAGGATACATAGCCGAGAGCAACACAGAGGGCACGACAGCCAACGAGACGGGACTTCCCCATCCCTCGACCCTCGACCCGGATTCTGCTTCAGGACTCTCGTCCCATTCTGCACCGCCCCTCGATTCCAATCAGGTGATCGAGGCTTTGCTCTTTGCCGCCGACTCGCCGGTCAAGCTCGATCGGCTGGCCGAGCTGGCCGAGGTTCCACCGGAAGCGGCGCGGACGGTGATTGACCGGTTGAACGCGGACTACCAGGAAACCGGTCGTGCTTTCCGGGTGCAGCGGGTAGCACAGGGCTATCAGCTCTACACGATGCCGACCTACGCCGAGTTCGTGCGTCGGCTCTACCAGCGTCAGTACACGCATCGATTGTCGCGGGCCGCGCTCGAGGTGCTGGCGATCACCGCTTACAAACAACCGGTCACGCGGCCCGAGATCGAGCAACTGCGCGGGGTTGACTGTTCGGGCCCACTCGTTACGCTATTAGAGTGGCGGCTGATCGCGACCTATGGCCGCGCCAGCCGGCCGGGCAACCCATTCCTCTATCGGACCACGCCCGAGTTTCTCCGCTACTTCGGGCTGGCCGGTCTTGAGGACTTGCCGCGGATGGAAGAGATCGGAGAATTCTTGGCCCGGCGTGAGGCAGGGCCGGAAGAAGTCGAACCGGGAAGGGACGAAACGTCGACTCCGGCGGACCCGGTCGAGGAGTACGATTCACTGGCAATGGACGGCGGCCACAGGGACGCCGCGCCGGAAGATGCGAGGTAGACTACCATGTTTGAACGACTGAACGACGAGCGTCCGAACGACGACCCGGTGAAACTCGTGGTCGGACTTCTTACTTCGGACCGGAGCCTGCTGGCGGAGGCGCAGTCCGCCCTGGCCGAAGGGTTCGGAACCGTAACCGTGAAGAGCGAGGAGATCCCGTTCAGCTTCACGGACTACTACGAAAAGGAGATGGGCCCCAACCTGATTCGGCAGTGGGTGGGGTTTCATGGCCTGATTGAGTCCGAGCAGCTCGTCGATTTCAAGCGTACGACCGGTTCGCTCGAGAGGCGTTTCTTCGGGCCGAACCAGAAGCGTCGCGTCAACCTCGACCCCGGCCTGTTGTCGCTGCACAACCTGGTGCTGGCTTCGACCAAAGGCTTCGCCCACCGCATCTACCTGCATGACGGCGTCTACGCCGAGCTGACGCTGCTCTTCCAGTCCGGCAGGTTCCAGCCGCTGGCCTGGACCTATCCCGACTACCAGACCCCGGTCTGTCAGGACTTCCTGATGCGCTGCCGCAAAGAGCTGCTCGCCGACGCCGCGCTGCAGCGGACCGGTCAGGACAACCCGGTCATCAAAGCGACCTAGCCGGTCCCGGAACCCGACTCTGGACTGCGCAGCACGCAGGTATGGCGGCGGCTGGGCGCCACTCGCCATGCCGCCCTGGCCGTTGCGGCCGGCGCTGCGTCCTTCGCGGGGAAAGAGGCATCGGCTTTGAAAGAGCTGCGCCACTACTTCCTGACCGGCGTCGCGACGTTGCTGCCTCTCAGCGTCACCGTTTTCGTCTTCTGGTTCATCATCGTCCGGCTCGGCAACCTGTTTCACCCGCTCTTTCAGGTCCACCCGTGGCTGGCGCGCCTGCCCGGTTGGGTCGCGACGCTCGCCGGTTTCGTGCTCTTTCTCGTCCTCACCCTCATTACCGGCTGGATTGCCACCGGTCTTATCGGCCGGCTTACGCTCGGCTGGCTCGACAAAGTCCTGAAGCGCATGCCCATCGTCAAGAGCATCTACAGCTCGGCGCGCCAGCTAACCGACGCGGTGTTCGTCGACCGCAGTTCCCTGCGTAAGACCGTCATCGCCGAGTACCCGCGCCACGGGATATTCGCGGTGGGGTTCCTTACCAGCGATGAACGGATTGTGCTCGCCGACGGCCGCCGGGCACTCTTTGTCTTCTTCCCGACCGCGCCCAACCCGACTTCAGGCTGGCTCGCGCTCATCCCCGAGGCCGACATCGCCGAGACCGCGATGAGCATCGAAGAAGGTCTGAAGCTCGTCGTTTCCGGCGGTGTCATCAAACCTACCGACATCGGTACTTTCATTCGACCCACAGCCTGACCTGCCTGCCGCCGGCCAACTCGGGCTCAGGCGCGAGCACGCAAATCGCAACACGCCTTCTGCTTCCCACGTCCGTTTGACACGCGCGCCCGCGAGACCTAGAATCGAGCCGTGCCCCAGCCGAATGCGTGCCTGTCGGTTGAAGCCGATGAGCGAGGTTCGAGACCGACTGGACCCCGGCACTTGTGGCCCAAGGAAAGGGCGATCGATGATGAATGGCTGTTGCCCAAGGGAGGCGACGTAGCCATGAAAGGCAACCATCTTCGCATGGACGAGGAGGTGAGAGATGTTTCTTCTCGATGACCAGATGATAACGGAGTACATGAAGCGAGGTCACCTGAGCATATCGGATTTTGAGCAGACCATGCTGCATCCCACGTACTACTACTTCCGCCTGGGCAAGTGGGCAAAGGTGTTCGACGAGCAGCGCCTTGACTACCGCGCTGAAGAGATCGGCGAACCGGGTCGAGAGGTCCTCAGCATCCCGGCGCACGGGTACGCCCTGATCCAGACTTTTGAGCGCTTCAAGTTGTCAGGAAAGGTACTGGGCTTCTTCGGCCAGCCGTCCGCACTTCCGAGGAAGGGACTTCGTCTCAATCACTCACCGACAATCGACCCGCGATTCGACGGCTACCTGGAGATGGGCCTGGAGAATCTCCTTGACCGACCCGTCCAGGTAGAATATCGCGAGCGCATCGGGAAGGTGGTGTTCTTCGACGTCTCGGACACAAACCCGGTTGGTGACATCAAGGGTACACTGAGCGAGGAGGATTTCAGGCGGCGCGAGAAGCTCAGAGGAGCGGAGCCGCTCGCGTAGGGAAACAAAACGGGCTACTACGCAATGGTCGGAGTGACGTAGATACGAGGCACGACCGGACGGACGAGCGGAAGAACCGATATGACCTCTGACGAAGGGTCGCTGTGAAGAAAGGGAAGATAGTCGTTGCGAAGGACGGCCCTTATCTTGTATCCGGCAGCCTGCCCCTGGGCAAAGAGATTGCCGAAGTCGGCGAGGAAGGAGAACCGGAGCGGTGGGTCAGAGGCAAGCAGTATCCTGCCCAGGACTGCTACTCCATCTGCCGCTGCGGTCAGTCAAAGAAGCAGCCGTATTGCGACGGCGCGCATACCAGTGCCGGCTTTGACGGTACAGAGAGAGCCAGCCGCAAGCCCTATGATGAGCAGGCCGAGAAGATTCGGGGACAGGCCCTCAACCTCAAAGATGCCGAGGCATTCTGCTCCTCCGCGCGCTTCTGCCTTGCCAAGGGTGGAACGTGGAAACTCACCCTCAGGTCCCGCGACCCCGAGAAGAGGAAAACCGCGATCGAGCAGGCCTGCAATTGTCCTTCCGGTAGGTTGGTGGCGTGCGACAAGACAACAGGCAAACCCATCGAGCCTGCGTTCGAGCCTTCACTCAGCCTGATTGAAGACCCGCAGGCAGGAGCGAGCGGACCGGTATGGGTGAGGGGTGGCGTGACGGTCGTGTCTGCGGACGGCGAGGACCATGAGACGAGGAATCGCGTGACGCTCTGCCGTTGCGGCGAGTCGGACAACAAGCCGTTCTGCGACGGCACGCACATCAAGGTGCGATTCAACGACGGCGACAGCTCGTTGAGGTGAAGGCCGTGGCGCGGGCGATTGTCGCACGACTGCTCAGCATCCCGGCCGCCGCCCTGGTTCTGGTGCTTGCCGCCTGCGGGCCCGCAATCAGAACGCCTGAGGTGCGGCTGCGGTCGGTCAACGCGCGGTCGGCAGAAGAAGCCATGGTTCGGCTTGAAATCGTCAACCCGAACCCGTTTCCAGTGCGCGTAGTGTCCGTGGACTACGAGGTATTCGTCGACAACCTGCTTTGCTGCAAGGGCCGGCGTTCAGAGGCACTGTCTCTTGCTGCCCGCGACACGACGCTCGCCGATTTCCCGCTGGCGATTGGCTACCACGAACTGCTGAAGTCGATACCGGCGCTGCTTGCCGATACGGTCGTGTTCAGTGTGAAGGGACGCTATGTGGTGGCGACTGTCGCCGGCCGGCAGCGGTTCAACTTCAGCGGCGAAAGGAGGGTCGCGGTCAGGGATGAGTTGGAGTCCTACATCAAAGGGCTGTTTGAAGACTGAAGGAGTGGTGCGGCGAGCTACAGCTTTCCGTCGTCACCCGTCTGTTTGACAGCTTCGCCGGTGGACCGACAATCCTGGCGATGAGCCGACCGGCCGTGCCGTTGACGGACACAACAAATGGGAAGCGTCCCCGATGGGATTGAGGACTTCAACCACCACAATCGCTTCGGAAACAAAGACATCGCCTGATAACGCGAAGGAACCATTCACGATATCAAAAATCGTCGCTGCTGCCGTCCCAACAACGGCGAGGCTGCTGACCATGCGCGGCGACAGAGTGATGCTCACCGCCGCCGGGAGGCCGAGCTCGCGCAGACAATCGAGGACGCTGCAGCGACATCTGGCGCGCTGTGACTGAAGCTGCGTGTCTTTCCCACCCTGAGCCCAGCGTGGGACTGTAAGATTTACCACGGAACTGACTCCCAAGTTCACCTGTCGAGTAATTCCATGACTGAACCAGAGTGTCATTCACACAGCCACCACTATAATCGCCACCTGAATCATCGTAGGATCCACCACTAGAATCAGCACTGCATTGTATCCGCAGGTGAATCAGAGACTTACGACTAGATTCACCGCGCGACCGACTCTGCCTGTCAATCCCATGCTGACCATTAGATTCACTTAGGGAACCGTCCAGGGGGTGACTCAGGGGACGAATCCAGGAGTGACCACAACATTGAACCCAACAGTTTAATCCAGAACCTAGTGCCCTGCCGCTGGTCTAATAGCCTAAGTGCTTGTTGTACATGAAGCTATCAATGAGAGGATGGAGGTAAGATATGGCAGATCCGACATGTAGAATCGAGGCCTGGAAGGCGAAGACCACGCCGGAGCGGACCAAGCAGGCTCTGGAAGCCCGCCAGGCGGCGATGCAGGCGCGGTACGAAGCGGTGATGACCCAGTTGTGCGCGATGGAAACCCAGGTGAAGACCGTGCTCAACGCCAGTGGCGTCCACACCAGCCTCTATGTACCCTACTTGCTCGTCTGACGGTGGCGCAGCCACAACTATGGCCGTCAGCTCTGGAAGCTCACGCGGCAGCAGGAGATATCCGGTGAGAGCTTCGCCATGGCGGCCAAGGTGCTGCTCGACAAGTGGGAAGCGCGCGGCCTGAACCCGACCGTTCTGGCCGCAATCAGGACCGAGGTCTTCGACATCGGCGAGCCGAAGCCGTAGGCGCTTCGACTCCCCTCCCGCGAACCTGGGGGCGAGCTTTCGCCCGCCCGGCCCTGTCTACTGCCTTCTGTGTTCTGTCTTCTCGCTCGTCTACCTCGGCACTGCCGCCTTATTAGGGACACTTCCCTATTTTTCTGCAGTCAAGCACGGTCTGCCCCGCTTCTTGACGCCGATCACTCGGCTCAAGCGTGACTCCAGAGCAGAGAGGAAAGCAGCGTTGCCCAGCGGTCGGCCGGTTCCCGCGCTCCGTCGTATCTCCGACATCAGTTCCTCGGGCTCGTTCTTGAGATAGCTGCGGTACTTGCGTTCCCGCAGCTCGGCCAGCAGCCAGTCGGGTTCGTTCAGCAATGCATCTGCCTCGCCGGTGACGTGGTGACGGGCGCTCGACCAACGATAGTCCCATGCCTTGGACACAAGCCTGGCGCGGATCGGGTTGCGGTCGATGTACCGGAGCACAGGCCAGAGATACTCGTCCTTGTCCACCGGACAGGAGAAGAACCGATTCTGCCAGAGCCGGCCACTCCGTCCCTGCTTGCGGTTGGTGTGCTGGGTATAGATCAGGTTCGTGCCGGCAAAGCAACGCGCCAGCGAGTCCGGCTCGTGCGGCACCGCCAAGGCGTGCATGTGGTTGTCCATCAGGCAGTAGCCCCAGATATCAACCGCGTACTTCCTCCGGGACTGAGCCAGCGTCCAGAGGTAGAACCGTTTGTCGTCGTCACTGAAGAAAACTCGGCCGCGGTTGTTGCCGCGCTGTGTGACATGATGCGGCAGACCCACCGCCACAACACGGGCTATTCTAGGCATGCCAGAAGCATACACGCCCGACCCCACGAGTCAATAAATAGGGAAGTGTCCCTATTTCCCCCCGGTCGTGCCATCAAGCACGAGAATTCCTATGCTACCGCCGCCCACGTAGACCTTGTTGGCAGCGGCATTCACCACGAAGGGGCGGGTCCAAGTTCCAGCGCGGACCGCAACAACCGAGTCGCTCGCTCCATCAATCACTAGAAGTGTGTCGTACGCCGCGCAGAATATCCTGTTGCCTGCAGGATTGTAGCATAGCCTGGGCAGTCCCTCTCCGAGATATATCGTCTTGATGACGCTGTCCGAAGAGCAGTCTATGACTGCCAGGTCACCGCCGTCGTGGTTGGTGACGTACACCTTGTCGTCGGTGCTGTTGTAGCACAGGGCTGTCGGCAACCCGGCGGCACCCATGGGGATGGCCGCAACCACCCGGTTGGTGACGCACGATATCACAAGGACTCGGTTCCCTCCGTAGTCAGCGGCATAGACCTTGTTCTGGCGGGTGTTCGTGCAGACCGCAGAGACGCTGATGCACGGGATCTTGGCGACTCGGGTCCCGGCCTCCGCGTCCACGACGTAGACCTGTCCGCTCGCGTCACCGACATAGACGTAGCGTTCCGAAGTATCGGCTGTGAGACAGAAGGGACCGGTCGCTCCGCCCAGCGAATCGGGCAGAGTGATTCTCGTTTCCAACCACTGCCCGTACCCGACGCTCGCCCCAAGCGCCAGCATCACCGCGCTCAGGAGCATCTTCAGCACTGCCTGGCTGTACGACCCTGACCTGCAATTCTGTGGCGTATTCTGCGCCATCAAACGTCTCGAATAACCGGTACGGACCTCATTCATCTGACCTCCACAGCGCCCTTTCGCGCCCACGGTCACCAACATAGCTCGTCATGCTGACATCAGGTTCAGTTATGACGTGTTACGGCCAGTCAGCGCCGTTGCTGTGGTGACGACCTGCGCCGTCCCATATCGGCGCCGATACGCTATTATAGTGGCGACATGTAGCCGGTCAACGACAAATGTGACTTGGACGCTCCGTACGAGGCACCGGCCGTAACATCTTGACAGATGGCGGCTTATCCTACCCCCCCCCGTGACGTCCAAGGCACCTTGGCACGCCTCCACCTGTCAGAGGGTCTCTGAAATCCCGCCTCCCCGCGCCGCCCGGACGTTGGCGACCGGCGTCGTCGCCCGCCCACCGGCTAATGGCCGATAATAATCATGCACCTGTCAAGTCCACCGCGAACCGCGTGAAGGTGGATGTGTATCCGAGTGGTGGGTTCGGTCTCGGCGGCTAGAACCGGAACAAACGGTCGCCGAGAAGAGCCGTCGTGACCCGGCCGCGCATGGTCCGGCCTAGGAAAGGTGAGTTGCGGGAGAGCGAGAGCACCCGGTCAGCCGTGTATTCCCACTCCGCCTTGAGGTCGAGCACGACCAACTCGGCCTCAGAGCCCGCGGCGACTGCGACGGGCGGCAGGTTGAGAATCCGGCGCGGCACGACTGTCAGCCGGGCGATGTAGTCGGCAAGCGACAGGGCCTTGCCGAGAACGAGCTGCTCGTAACCGAGGCTGAACGCAGTCTCGAATCCGATGATGCCGGGCGGCGCCGCATCGAACTCCGCGTCCTTCTCGCCTTTCAGGTGCGGCGCATGGTCGGTGGCAATCGCGTCAATCGTGCCGTCAGCCAGGCCGGCAATCAGCGCCTGCCGGTCGGCCTCGGTCCGCAGCGGCGGGTTGACCTTGTAGTTGGCATCGAAATCGGCGAGCGCTTCCTCGGTCAATGTGAAGTAGTGCGGACAGGTTTCGGCCGTGACCTGCACGCCCCGTTCCTTGGCCCAACGGATGACGTCGACCGTCGCCCTGGCCGAGACGTGGGCGATGTGCAGCCGCGCCCGCGTGAACTCGGCCAGCAGGACGTCGCGCGCAGCCTGCGCCGACTCGGCAACGTCCGGTCCTGACTTCAGGCCCAGCCGCGTCGAAACCTTGCCCTCGTTGGCGATGCCATCGACCAGTTCCTTCACTTCGCAGTGGGAGATGACCGGCACGTCGAAAGCCTTGGCGTACTCCAGGACCCGGCGCATTACCTGCGGGTCAGCGACCGGCGAACCGTCGTCCGAGAAGGCCACCGCACCGGCATCAACCATCGAGCCGATCTCCGCCAGCTCCTGTCCCTGCCTGCCTTTGGTGCAGCAACCGATCGGATGAACGCGGGCGAATCCCGCTTCCGCTGCCCGGCGGATCTCGAACCGGACTTGCGCCTCGGTGTCGATTGCCGGTTCGGTGTTCGGCATCGGGCAGACACGCGTGAACCCGCCGGCCAGCGCCGCCGCGGCGCCACTGGCAATTGTCTCTTCATCCTCGCGTCCCGGCTCGCGCAGGTGGCAGTGGATGTCAACAAACCCGGGAGCGATGTGCTTGTCGCGGCAGTCCAGTACTTCCGTGGCCTCCGTCGCCGAGATGCGGGTCTCGACCTGCTCAATACGTCCGGCGATCACGAGCACGTCGGCCCGGCGCGTACTCAGCTTCTGCGGGTCGATGACAGTCCCGCCCTGCAGCAGGATTCTCTCTCTGGTTTCCGCCTTCATCCGTCGGCCTTCTCCGGCTGGGCGTCGCCGCCGGCCAGCAGGAACAGCACCGCCATCCGCACCGCCACGCCGTTTGTGACCTGCGGCAGCACCAGTGTCCGGTTGAAGTCAGCCACCTCGAAGTCCATCTCCACGCCCCAGTTCACCGGGCCCGGATGGGTGACCACGACATCCGGCGCGAGCGTCCTCAGTCGTTCCGCGGTAAGGCCGTAGAGGGCGCGGTACTCGCGCACCGTGGGGAAGCTCGAAGAAGTAATCCGCTCCTGCTGGACCCGGAGCATGTTCACTACATCTACCTCTTGCAGTATCCGGTCCAGGCGGTAGAAGACCTCGCAACCGTATTCCTCAACCCCGGGCGGGATCATCGTGGGTGGGCCGCAGACCGCGACCTTCGCTCCCAGCTTCGTGAAGCAGAGCAGGTTTGAGCGGGCAACCCGCGAGTGGGCGATGTCGCCCACGATCAGGATTCGCTTACCATCCAGACTGCCCAGCTTCTCGCGCAGCGTGAAGGCATCGAGCAAAGCCTGCGTCGGATGCTCGTGCGCGCCGTCGCCGGCATTGACCACGAAGGCCTTCACGTGCCGGGACAGGAAGTGAGGGGCGCCGGGCGATTGGTGGCGGATAATGATGCCGTCCACTCCCATCGCCTCGATGTTCCGCGCGGTGTCGAGCAGCGTCTCGCCCTTGGACACCGACGAGGTCGCCTTGCTGAAGTTGACGCAGCCGCAGCTCAGCCGGCTTGCGGCAAGGCTGAACGAAGTCGAGGTGCGGGTCGAGGCTTCGTAGAAGAGATTGACCACGGTTCTACCGCGCAGCGCCGGCACAATCGGAATCGAACGATCCAGTACTTCGCGGAACGTGCGGGCCTGGTCGAGGATTGTCAGAATTTCGGATCGGTCAAGACCATCGATGCCGAGAAGGTGTCTTGATTTCAGTTTCACTTCGGCTTCCGACCTTCGGCTCTGGTCAGCACAATTTCGTCGCGACCGTCGGTCTCTTTCAGCCGGATGTCGACCAGGTCGGACCGCTCGGTCTTGATGACTTTGGCGGCCAGATCCGGCTGGATCGGCAGCTCGCGGTGTCCACGGTCGACCAGCACCGCTAGTTGGATGGCCCTGGGCCGGCCGAAGTCCAGCAGCTCGCTCATGGCCGCGCGAATCGTACGCCCGGTGAAGATCACGTCATCTACCAGCACCAGCGTCTTGCCATTGATGTCGAAGCCGATTTCAGAACCGCGCACGATTGGCGTCTCGGCGATCAACTGCAGGTCGTCGCGGTACAGGGTGATGTCAATCGCACCGACCGGGATTCTCGGTCTGCGGCCGGCATTCAACCGTGCGGCGATCCGCTCAGCCAGCGGCACGCCTCTCCGTTTGATGCCGACCAGCGCAAGGCCTTCGATTCCTCGATTGTGAGAACTGATCTGCAGGGCAAGCCTGGCGACGAGGGCATTGACTGCCTTGGCGTCGGCCAGCCGCCGCGTCATTTCACCAGCAACCCGACCGGTATCAGGACGCAGTACCCAAGGACCAGGAGTATCGGCGCCAGCGTGATTGAACCCGATGCGAGTGTGATGAACCCGGCGATGATGGTCGCGAGGCCGGCACCCATGATGGCGTAGTTCTTCTTCTTCAGGCTGATCATGGGCCGAAGCGGTTTCTTCGATGCCGGCTTCGGTTTGGCGGGCTGTGGCCTGGTGGGCTTGCGATCTGGCTTCATTCGGCAGTTACCTCGGCGTCCATCTTAACGGCCCTTGCGGTGAAGTCAAGCCGAGGCAACCCCAAGCACAGGCCGTTGACGCTGCCGACGTGTCATTTGACCGAGCTGGACTTGGGCTCGTCGTCCAACCGCAGCCTGTCGTCCACCGGCGGAGGCGCAAAGCGCTTCTCCAGATAGGCGAAGACCGGCTGCGGGTCCGGTGGCAGCATCAGGTGAACGCCCCGGAAGTTGTCGAGGTAGTTCTTTCGCGAGAACGGGCTGATGACGATACCGCCCGTTGTCCGGAACCACCGACGGAACTGCTTCCATTCATACCGCGCCGTGAACACGCGCTTGTCCACCTCAATGCCTTTGTCGGTGAACTTGTAGGTAATCGGCAGGAAGTAGGTGTTCAACGCCAGAAACAGCACGACGATGGCCAGAATCCCGAGCATCGGCCCGAACACCGTCCAACTGAACGCGAGAAACGCAAGAACGAAGACCGAAGCTACCACCGTCTTCTTCGGGCTTTCCCTTGCCCTGTGTACGGTCCAACTCAGCGGTTCGGCCATGTCACATCATTCGGCGATGAGCATCTTCCCTACGGCGTCACAATCCTCGGTCTTCAAAGAGCAGAAGTAGACGCCGGTCGGGCAGGTCCGTCCCTTCCTGTCCTTGCCATCCCAGCTCAAGCTGTACCGCCCGGCGTCCTGCCGGCACTCGGCCAGCTTCCTCACCAACCTGCCGTTCACGTCGTAGATATTGAGGCAAACCCTGCTTTGGACGGGAAGGTCATAGGCAATTCGCGTGGCCATTCGGAAGGGATTGGGGGAGTTGCGGTAGAGCCTGAAGGCTCCGGGCTTCAGCGACGAAACAACGACTTCGTCCCTGTTCTGGCGGAAGCCGGCTTCGCATTCCGAACTCCAGAAGCCGCCGATGATGCAGTACATCCCGGCATCGACATATCCGGAAGTGGATACCGGGGATTGGGAGATGCAACCCGAAAGGCAGTAGGAGCCGATTCTGTCGTCGAGCACTCCGGCGGACGTCACCGTGTACCAAACCTGAGATCCTTCCGGACCGCCCGTAGACACCGCGGACGGCACCTGGCGAGACGGAACTGCTG
>Ga0208047_1000702_pt1 | contig 12337 bp, 8 predicted proteins | sample Kivu_220m_FD_184162 | JGI IMG/M metagenome (GOLD analysis project Ga0208047, IMG submission 184162) | Freshwater microbial communities from Lake Kivu, Western Province, Rwanda to study Microbial Dark Matter (Phase II) - Kivu_220m (SPAdes)... | ecosystem: Environmental > Aquatic > Freshwater >...
CTTTGTAATAGACGAAGTCCGAATTCCCCCCGAAGTCGTCGACGATGAGCTGCAGGTAGATCGTCTCGCCGCCCGCCAGCTTTTCGAAATCGATGTCCAGGTCGTTCTCGGCGTTGAATTTAACCGGGTCGGTTTCAACCCATACGTCGTCCTCGATTTCGGAGTCGGCCTTGGCCAGCTTGAGAATGAGGGGGACGACCCGGCTTCCGTCCTCGATCTCGAGCTCCCCGTACGCCCCGTCCTCTTCTTCCGCATAATACATCTGCTCCCAGGCGTCATCCGGCTCCTTGATATTGCCGGAAATGAGGGCGAACGCTTCCAAAAAGGTCTTGCTGCCGGGCGGATAGTAGTGGAAGGGCATGGTGATTTCGACGTCGTCGCCGTCCAAAACGTAGCTGATGTATCCGTAGGAGCGCTTGTTTCCGTCCCTGATATACATGATTTCGAGCGGATAGAAGCCGGAGGCGATGCCGTCCTCCGAGATATCGCCCGTCATGTCGCCGACGACGAAGATGTCCTCGCCGACAGCCAGGCCGAACTGGAGGGTGACGTCGACGATGTTCCCCAGCGAGGCGTCGGAGATCTCTCCGGAGATCTCGACGTTGCCGTCCTCGTCGACATCCACCGTGGCGAGATCGTCCGCCGCCGGCATCTCGGCCTGCTCATTTTGAGGCAGGGCGGCGCCGGCGCCGTAGTACGAGTGCAGGAACTCTCTCCAGGTTCCCGCTTCCGGCAACTGCTCGTAATCCGCGTCGTAATATTTTTTCTCGTCCGGGAAATAGACGGCCAGTCCGGTCGAGCTCTTCTGCCCGCTTCCGTTCTTCATGTATATCACGGCTTCGGAGAGGGAGTTCCGCAGCTGGTCGCAGGCGGGCGCGAATTTGGGGTCGTTCTTTTCCAAGAGCGCGGCAAAATGGCCAAGGTCGATCGTGTTGACGCAGCCGGCCGGGTTCGGATTCTTCCCGTAGGCGTTCGTCTTGGCCCGGGCCCTTCCGATCTGGGGGCCGTTGGCCTTGATGGCTTGGGCGGCCTGGTGGTGGAGGTTTTTCAGCTGACCTTCGATCGCCGGCAGCTTCCCGAGGTCCAGCATCGACAAGGTGATCTCATTGTCGGATTCATTGGCCTTGGCTTCGCTCTCGAAGCCGTCGATGATCGCCTTGCCCAGCTGGACGGGCGTCGTGCCGGCATTGTCCCGGAGGACCCGCAGGCTGCGGTAGTCCCAGCCGTGGCCGGGTTCGGTTTCCTCCGAGGCGATGAAATAGTCGGCGAACGGCCGCAATGTCGCGGCGGTTTCCAAGGTCTGCATGAGACAGGCGTCGAAGCCGATGATGTCGAATTTCGGCAAGCCGGCCTGCTTCAGCCCCTGGGATAGGGCCAGCTTCAATTTTTTCATATCCAGGAAGTTGCCGTCCTCCGCCGACTCGTCCCCGCCGAACGCCGGCCAGGCGCCCCCATGGTCGGAGAAGACCAGGGCATAGCGGCGGGCGGGGTAGGCGGACACGCCCCAGGCGATGAAGTTCGCCAGGGTGGCCGGGTCACCCATATTCAGCTCGCCGAGGTCCCGGATCTCGCGGAAGCCGTCTTTTTGGGCCAGGAGGTATTTCGCGGAGGTAAAGTTCCGGATATTGAGGAGCGGTTCGTTCGAGTTGCCCTCGGCCCGGTCGCACAGAACGACCAGGTTGACGTTCTCGTTCGATCCGACGGCCGCCATCTGCCTCAGGTCCTCGATCATCGGCTCTTCGAGGTCGCAGTCGGCCATGCTGAACAGCAGGAACGTCCACCCCGCGCGAGCAACCGCCTGGGGGGACTGCGGGATCGGACGGTCCGGATGGCCGGCGAATCCCAGACACAGGGCCAAGCCGAAGATCGAACCGGCCATGATCGTCTTCATCGATCGTCGCGGCATGCGCATTTGCTCCTCCTCGAGTTCTCCCATTATGGACGAGCCCTGGATATAGGACAAGGGATTTTTGAATAAAAAAAAGCCCCGATTTCGAACGATCGGGGCTTTTTTAAGCTTGCTGTTAAATGGATTGAGAAATCGGACGTCTTACCGGATCTCGGCGATCGGCTTGCCGTCGACGATCTTGAGGGTCAGGATGTTGACCTTGCTCAAATCCAGGTTTTCCCAGATGATGGCCGTGCCTTCGTGGTCCTCGACTTTGAGGTCCCACAGCTTCGCCGTTTCGGCGACGTCGAACTTCACTTCGATCGTCTCTCCGGATTCCAAGGTGTCGATATCCAGGATGTCTTCCTCCCAATCGTTGACGTCGGCGGGAGAGATGAAAATCTTTTCGATCGTGACCTCGGTCTTGTTGATGAGCTTGAAGTCCAGGACTTTGTTCTGGGCGGAAACGAGGCTCGCGCCCGCGGCCAGGACCGAAAGGGCCAGGATCAGCGTTAAAGTCGTCTTTTTCATCGAAATGTCTCCTTGTTTTGATTTGGCCGCAAGTTCTTTCGGACGGCCGGCGGATAGGATAGAGGTATTCGTCCCCGCTGTCAAGGAAATATTTTATAATTCCTATAAAACAAGTAGGAAAAAGGCTATCTCATGTCTTATCAGCAGATTGCGTTTCCGTTCCATGGCGACCGGGGGCGCTCCGGCCGCGGCACGCGTTCATCTTGACGGCCCGAGAGAATGTTTTTGCCTCAGCGGTTATCGGGGTTCCCGACGGCCGGGTACTTGGGCGAGATCGTCACCTTGACTTTGAGGGTGCGGCCTAGGGCGCGATCGACAAAAACCAGATCGTAATTGCCCAGGAATCCCGGGCCGGGCAGCCAGGAGAACGTTCCGGTGCGCGGATCGAGCGTCGAGCCGATGGGAAGGACCCGCAGCTTTTCATTCACGGTCATAAAGCCCGTATACCTGGCCTCCTCGGCGGCGGTTCCTTTCTCCTCGTTTTCTAAAGGGGAACGGGTCGAGATGACTCGAGATTCTTCTCCCCCTTTCCCAAAGGGATCTGAAGGGGGATTGATTCTATTCTCCCCCCCTTTCCTAAAGGGGGGCGAGGGGGGATTATTTATTTCGATCCCCTCTGGATTCAAAGATATCTTCAATAGCTCAACCTCTTTTATATCAATATGATAGATGCCGTAATGGTCGGGAGTGATGACCTCCGGAGGTGAGGCGCGGTCGAAACCTCGCTTGACGGAGAGGGACGAAAAGGAGAGGGGAATGCTCGATAAAGAATCTATTGTGGAGATCGCCGCGTCCGGCCACCGGCCGTCCTCGCGATGACTCGCGGAAGGCGCCGTGCCGGTGTTGGATATGTTGAAGTACCGGCTCCCGATTCCGTCCGAGGAGCCCGCATTGTCCTCCGCGACCCAATAGATCGTGTGCACGCCGTTCTCGTAGCCCGTCGTGTCCAGATAAAACGCGCCCACCGGCCCGCTCGAATTATTCAATCCGGCAAACAGCGTCGATACGTCGACTCGGTATTGGTCGTACACGTTCGGCGCCGCCGCCAGGTTCCCCGCCTTCACGCCGTCCACGTACACGTCGATCTTCGATCCGTCTTTGGCCACCGTCTTCGGCAAGGGCGTCAGCACCCAGCCGAAGTTCACGTACGAGCTTCCCGACACCTCTCCGCCCTGGGCAGGGGTGTCGATCGTCCCGAACGGCTTGACTGCCGCCGCGTTGGAGCAGGCAACGATCTTGATCCCCAACAAGACCGTGTTCCCTTCGTAATCCGTAGCGTAGGCGTAGAGCTTGAAGATGCCGTTGCCCAAGCCCGGCAGCATGTTCGTCAGGAGCATGTAGCCCCAGCCCGCCTTGGCGTTCTGGGGATAATTGGGCTGCGCCGCCTCGACGTCGGGCCGGGCGCCTTCGACCAGCACCGCGTCGCCGATGAAGATAAGATTCCCGGGCGTCTCGCCGGCCACGGGATCCCGCCAGATCCGGACCTGGCTCACACCGATATCGTCCAGGGCCCAGCCCGTCACGGGGATGGCGCCGGTGACGTTCTGCGTGCCGTTGAGGGGGCTGTCAAAGCTGCCGAAGGGGGCGGCCGTGGCGCCGCCGCCTAGGACGTTCAGATGGACGTTGACCGTCCGTGGCGAGTTATAGGCCAGCAGAGAGGTGATCTGGATCGCTCCCGTGTCCGCGGTACCCGCGGGGAGGCCGGCCGGATTGACCGAGACGGTGATGATGCCGTTTCCGTATCCGGACGCGGGCGCGCACGAAAGCCACGTCCTGTTCGACGTCAGCGTCCAGTCCATGAGCCCGGCGCCGATGTTGCTGATCTGGAACTTCTGGGCCGCGCTCTTCGCCCCGCCCGCCACCGCCCCGTAATAGAGGTCCGACTTGGAGGTCGAGAGGACCGCTTTTCCGTCCGTGACGTCGATCTTGGCGACGAAGCCTTTGATCCCGCTCCCCAGATAAGGAAGGATCGGGCTGCCCCATGTGGCCGTGCTGTAGCCCGAGACGAGAACGTTACCGATATGATCCAGGCCGATCCCCATTCCGTCATCTCTATCCGTGCCTCCCAGGAAGGTGTTCCATAAACGATTTCCGTTGGCGTCCAGCTTGAGGGCGAAGGCATCCCACAAACCGCCGCCATAGGGCCGCTCGGGCGACCCCCAGGAGGCCGTACTGGTACCGGCGATATAGATATTTCGGTTCGAATCCAAGACCAAGGCATATCCCTCGTCGATCGCGGTCGAGCCGAGAAACGCGCTCCATTGGATGATTCCCGACGTGTTCAGCTTGGCCGCGAAAATATCGGAATTTCCGCTAAACGGAGACACCGGCACGCCCCAGGTCCCGCATCCGGTGCCGGCTACATACGCGCTTCCTTCGGAGTCCACGGCGATGGCGTTCCCCGAGTCCGGCACATTGGCCGCACCGAGGAACGTATACCAGAGGAGAATGCCCGAAGCATCGAACTTGGCCACGAATGCGTCATAGTCGTACTTGCTATAGGGCCGGATGGGAACGGTCGTGCCCCACGTATTGCCGCTCCTCCCGGTGGCATAGACATTCCCAGCGGCGTCGGTCGCGAGGCCGAGGATGTGATCGGCCCCCCCGCCGTAGCCGCCGCTGTGATCGATTCCTCCCCAGAACGTGTTCCAGAGGAGGACGCCGTTGGGATTCAGTTTGGCCAGGAACGCGTCCACTCCGTAGCTATTGAATGGATGGACTGGCGTGCCCCAAGGATAAGCGCTCCAGCCTCCGACGAAGACATTGCCCGAGGCGTCGACGGCGATGGCGAGTCCGCCGTCATCGCTTGGTGATCCGAGCGCGACCAGCCACTGCCGCGCGCCGCTGCTGTTGAGTTTGGCGGCATAAACCTCGCCGTAGCTCGACGAGCAGACGACGTAGATGTTTCCATATCGATCCAAAGTCAAGCCGGCGTCATGGAAGAAATATTCCTGACGCCCGTGGGTTTGCGCCTCTCCGTTGATCCCGAGGAACGTATGCCACTGGAGGCTGCCCGCGCCGTTCAATTTAGCGACATAGACATCAGGATATGGAGAAATCGCGCCAAACGGGTTGATCGGCGTGCCCCACGCCGCTCCGCTCAATCCCGCGAAAAAAATGTTCCCTTTTTGATCCGCGGCGACCGGGCCTCCGTTGTCGAATCCTTGAACGCTAGAGCCCAAAAAGGTGTTCCAGGTCAGGTAAGGCGAGAGGATTCGGGGAGACGTCGATCCTGAAAGCATGAGACAGAGCAAAGCTGTTGAAAAAACGAATAGCGCTTTTTTCATGGTCCCTTCCCTTTCTGAACACCATGATGTCCCCTTGCCGCGGAAAAGTCAATTCCCAGCGGGAAAAACCGAGAGGCCGCGTCTTTTTCGACCGCCGCTCGTTACTCCAGCCTCTTCCTGAAGCGGAGGGCGCTGAGGACGAACGTCGCCAGGCCGATGACGAGAAGGAGCGCGAGCTCGAGCCAGAAATCCTTGGGCCCGTTCCCCCTCAAGAGGATGCCCCGGACGATCTTGCCGAAATGGCGGAGAGGGTTGATGTAGGTGATCGCCTGGATGACCTTCGGCATGCACTCGACTGGCGAAAAAATCCCCGAGAGCAGCATGGCCGGGAAGGCGAAGAACATGACGGACATCATCGCCTGGCCTTGGGTCCGAGAGACGGTCGAGATGAACAGGCCCGCGCCGAGCGTCGTCAGGATAAAAAGAAACGCGGACCCGAAGAGGAAAAGAAGGCTCCCGCGGATGGGGACGTCGAAGACGATCTTGCCCGCCGTCAGAATGAGGACGACATCGAAAAAGCCGATCAGGACGAACGGAAGCGTCTTGCCCAAAATGAGTTCATGGGACTTGATCGGCGAGACGATGAGCTGTTCGAGCGTGCCCCTCTCCCGTTCTCTCGTGATGGCCATCGAGGTCAGCAGGAGCGTCGTGATGAGGAGGATCAGGCAGACGACGCCGGGCACCATCCAAACCGAGCTCTTCAGCTCCGGATTGAACCACACCCGCGGCTCGAACCGGGGCAGGGCGATCTTCCGCCCGGCCATCGCCTCGCGAATGAAGTTCTCGCTGAAGCGGGCCGAGATCAGGTCGACGTAGCTTCCCATGATCGTCGCCGAGTTGGCGTCCGTCCCGTCGACGATCGCCTGGACGGGGCTGGCGGTTCCCGCTTTGAGCTTTTTCGAGAACCCTTCAGGTATGACGAGCCCCACCTGGACCGTTCCGTCCCGGAGGAGGCCGTCCAATCCGTCCGGAGAGTCGGGCGCCCCGGTCTGTGTGAAGTAGCCGGAGCGGGTGAACGCAGCCGCGTAAGCGCGGCTGTCTTGGGACCGGTCCTCGTCCACGACGGCCAGCTTGATGTCTTTGACGTCGACCGTCGCGGCGTAGCCGAACATGATGAGTTGAATGATCGGGGCCAGAAACAGCGGACCGATCATCCGCTTGTCGCGAAAAGTCTGGATGAATTCCTTGCGAACGATGTGGCGGACGACTCCGAACATCCCTAATCCTTTTCCAAGCGAAGCTTCAGGCGCCTGAGGCAGACGACGAAGACCAGCGCGGCGAACGCCGCCAGCGCGGCGAGCTCGGGCCAGATCATGCCGAATCCATAACCTTTGAGGAAAATACCGCGCAGAGTAGTCAGGAAATACCGGGCCGGCACGAGGTGGGTGACGAGACGGATGACCCTCGGCATGCTGGCGATCGGGGAGATGAACCCGGAGAGGAGGAACGAGGGAAGCATCGAGGCCAGGATGGAGACCGTATAAGCGAGCTGCTGGCTCCGGGTGCTGATGGAGATCATCAGCCCGATCCCCAGCCCGCAGGCCAGGAAGACGGCCGAGACCGTGAACAGGCTGAGCAGGTTCCCGCGGAGCGGGACCCCGAAGCCGAGCGTCCCCGTCAGGACGACGAGGACCACCTGGAGCATGCCCAACCCGAAATAGGGGATGAGCTTGCCGACGACGATCTCGCCGGCCCGGACCGGCGTCGAAATCAGCTGCTCCATCGTCCCGTTTTCCCACTCCCGGGCGACGGTGAGCGAGGTGAGCATGGCCGTCATGACCATCATGATGACCGCGATGAGGCCGGGGACGATGAAGTTGGCGGTCTTGAGCTCGGGATTGTACCAGATCCGGGTCCGGGGCTCGACCACGGGCATGCCCGTCAAGGCCGGACCGGATCGGCCGGCGAGGATCTCCGCCAGCGTCGACGTCGCGAACTTCTGGACGAGATTCGAGATATAGCCGAGCGTGATCAGGGCCGTGTTGTTGTTGGACCCGTCGACGAGAAGCTGGATGGCGGTGTCGGCGCCCCGGCTGACGTCCCGGGCGAAGTTCGGCGGGATGACGAGGACGACCGTGACCCGGCCCGACTTCAGAATCTCGTCGACGTTCGCGTAGTCGTCCATCTGGAGCTTGAGGTCGAAGGACTCGTTCGACCGCGTCCTCGAGATGAGGTCGCGGCTCAACGCGGATTTGTCCTGGTCGACGACGCCGATCGGGACGTGCCGGATGTCGTAGTTGATCGCATAACCGAAGATGAGGACCAGGACGATCGGCAGCCCGATGGCCATGAACAGGCTCCGCGGATCGCGGAGGATATGGAGAGCCTCCTTGCGGGCGATGGGCAGGACGCGCCGCGTCATGAGGGCCGCGCTCCCTGGATCGCCGAGACGAATACGTCCTCGAGCGACGCTGCCTCCCGGCCGGTGAAGCGAAGCTTGAGCTCCCGGGGCGGCCCGAGGGCGATGATCCGGCCGTCGTAGAGGATGGCGATGCGCTGGCAGCGCTCGACCTCATCCATGTAGTGCGACGTGACGAACGTCGTCGTCCCCCGGACCGACAGCTCGTAGATGAGCCGCCAGAAGTCCCGGCGCGAGGCCGGGTCGACGCTGGCCGTCGGCTCGTCGAGGAACAGGATTTCCGGCTCGTGGAGAACGGCGCAGCCGAGGGCCAAGCGCTGTTTCCAGCCCCCGCTGAGGTCCCTGGTCATGGCGTTTTCGCGGCCCTCCAGGCCGGCCATGGCGAGCACCCATTCCTTCCGTTCCTTCAGCCGGGCCGGCGTGAGCCGGTGGATGCCGCCGTGGAAGTCGATGTTCTCGGCCACCGTCAGATCGCCGTAGAGCGTGAATTTCTGGGACATGTAGCCGATGATGGTCTTGATCCTCTCCGGCTGCGAGCCGATGTCGCAGCCGCCGACGGTCCCTCCCCCCGAGGTCGGGCTCAGGATGCCGCAGAGCATCCGGATCGTCGTGGATTTGCCCGCGCCGTTCGGGCCGAGAAAACCGAAGATTTCACCCTTCTCGACGCTGAAAGAAATATGATCGACCGCCGTGAACGAACCGAACATCCTGGTCAGGCCGCGGACGTCGATGCTCAACGCGGCCATGCTCATGCTTCAGCTCCCCCCTTTCTCAAGGGGGGCGAGGGGGGATTATTTTTCTGGGCCAGGGCCAGGAAGACATCCTCGAACGACGGCGGGATTTTCGCGAGGCGCTTCACCGGGATTTGGGCGGCCTCCAGTCTTCTGCGGACGGTTTCGAGCGCGGCTCCTCCCGGATCGAGGACGATGTGGACGGTATCGCCGAAGGGGTGGACGCTTTTCAGGCCGGGAATCCCCTTCAAAGCCTCAAGCGACGGCTCGAGCGGGGCGGCAAGTTCGGCGATCTCGTCCTTCATCCCGGACGTCAAATTCCGGGGAGAGTCATAGGCCAGGATCCGCCCTTCGTGGATGAATCCGACCTTCTCGCAGCGTTCGGCCTCGTCCATGTACGGCGTCGTCATGAGGATCGTGACGCCCTGTTCATGAAGCTCGGTCAGAAGCCGCCACAGCTCCTGGCGGGAGACGGGGTCGACGCCGGTGGTCGGCTCGTCGAGGAGGAGGATCTCCGGCGTATGAAACAGGTTGCAGGCCAAGGCCAGCTTTTTCTGCATCCCTCCGGAGAGGTTGCGGGCCAGGCGGTCCTCGAAGGGGCCGAGGGCGCTGAATTTGAGGAGCTCCGCTTTCCGGGCGGCGAAGCGCGCTTCTTTTACGCCGTAGAGATCGGCGAAGAATCTCATGTTTTCGGCGACGGAGAGGTCGCCGTAGAGGCTGAAGTGCTGGGGCATGTAGCCGATGCGCTCCTTGACGTGGAACGGCTTTTCGATCGTGTCGAAGCCGGCGATCTCGACCCGGCCCCGGGCCGGCCGGAGCAGTCCGATCAGAAGGCGGAGGAGGGTGGATTTGCCCGCGCCGTCGGGCCCGATCAGGCCGGCCAGCGTTCCGGCCTCGACCTCCAAATCGACGCCGTGAACGGCGATGGTCCGGTCGAATGTTTTACTCAGGCCGCGCGCATTAATTGCTAGCGTCTTCGTATCAATGACAGTGACTCCCGCCGCTCGAGGCCGTTCGTATAATCCCCCTCTATCCCCCTTTAGTAAAGGGGGAGAATGCTTCCCCCCTTTAGTAAAGGGGAGAATGGTTCCCCCCTTTTCTAAAGGGGGGTGAGGGGGGATTATTTCATCTTGATCTTGACGTCTACGGGCATGCCGGGCTTGAGCTCGCCGGCCGCATTATCGAGGTAGGATTTGACCATATAGACGAGCTTGAGCCGCTCCTCCTTGGTTTGGATATTCCGCGGTGCGAACTCGGCTTCGCTCGAGATGAAATCGACCTTGCCCCGGAAAGACTTGTCCGGGAACGAATCGCAGGTCACGGCAACGTCCGCTCCCAGAACGACGCGCCCGACATAGGACTCGGGCAGGTAGGCCTTGACGTACGTTTGGCCGAGGTCGATGAGGCTGAAGAGGACCGCGCCCGGCACGGCCAGTTCGCCGAGCTCGACGTGCTTGACCTCGAGATATCCCGAGACGGGCGACCGGACGTCGGTGTCCTGGAGGAGCCGCTGGAGATATTGTTCCTGGACCTTGAGGCCTTGGATCTCGGACTGGACCATCTCGATTTCTTCTTTTTCCCGGCCGCGAAGGGCCATTTGATAGTTTTCCTGGGCGTTCTTGTGCTGGTCCTGGGCGGCCTTGAGGGCCAGGTCGGCCCGCTCTTTCTGGCTGACCGAAACCGCCCCTTCCTTGAGGAGCGTCGACATCCGCTCCGCGTCCTTCTGGGCCAGCTCGAGCGACTTGGCCGCGGTCTCGACCTGCGTCTTGGCCACGGCGACGAGCTCCTTCTTCGTCCCGATCCTGGCCAGCCGGAGCTTGGCCTCGGCAGCGGCGATTCCCGCCCTGACCTGGTCGATCTGGAGGCGGAGCTTGTCGGCGTTGATGACGCAGAGGAGATCCCCCTTCGCGACCTTCTGGCCTTCTTTGACCAAAAGCTGTTCGACCTCGCCCTGGGCCTGGGCCCGGACATCGGTTTTAACGGCTTCGATGAGGCCCGAGATCTCGGCTCGGCCGCTTCCTGCAGGATTCTTCCGGCAACCGGCCATATTCAGCGATGCGATCGTGAGGATGACGAGGATCGAATCCCGGAAGGTCTTGCTCATGGCCGCTCCTTGGTCTTCCTCCTATTTATAAGGGATTTGGGAGTTTTCTTCCAGCGAAATCATGCGCGTCGCGGGAGTTGCACATTTCGGAGAATTTGACTATTTTAGACGTGCTCGGCCGCGGGTAACGCGCGCCGGCGCGGATGTCCCGCCGGCCGAGACGCGAAGATCGCCAACGAGGAGGTCAGGGAGTGAACACGATCGAAAAGGCATTGATGCATGCCCTATTTGTCCATCTGCATCACAACATCGACAAGGCCGTCGACTTCAAAGCGATCGAGGCTTTGAACAAAAAGGTCGGCAAGCTCTTTCCCAAGGCGCTCATCGTCGGCCCGGGCGACGATGCCGCCGCCTTCAAGTTTCCCGGCGTCAAGGGGATCTTCGTCGGCAAGATGGAGAGCCATTGCTCGCCCTGCGTTCCCAGGCCCTATGACGCGGCGGCCACGGGGGGCGGGGGAGCCATGCGGGACGTCGTGGCCATGGGCGCTCGGCCCATCTTTCTGATGAACTTCATCGGCACCCGCTCTCTGAAAGAGAAAGTGATCGTCGGCCCTTGCGGGTTCAGCGGAACGTGCACCTGCGGGAAATGCGTCGAGATGACCAGCGGCGAACGGGTCAACCTGATGGTCAGAGGCTTGCGGGACATGTGCGACGCGATGGACGTCTTCATCGTCGGCGGGGGATTCTCGACCTCGTTCACAGATATCGTCCCGGCCGTCGTCGTCTCGGTCATCGGCAAGCTGGTCACGGCCAAGCCCCTGACCAAGCCGGCCAAGACCGCCGGCGATCAGTTCATCCTCATCGGCCGCACCGGCAACGACGGCAACGACACGCTCTACCGGGCCGGGCTGGTCGGCGAGATGAGGCCGGCGGTGGCTCTCTTCAAGGAAGAGCGGATGATCATGGAAGCGACGCTGGCCGCGTTCAAGACGGGCAAGATCAAGGCCTGCTCCGACCTGGGTGCCGCCGGCATCGGCGCCGCCGTGTGCGAATCCGCGCGGTACGGCGGATTCGGCGCCCATGTCGACCTGTCCAAGGTCCCGCTCAGGGTCAAGGACATGACGCCCGAAGAAATCCTGATCTGCGAAACCCAGGGCCGGATGGCGGTCCAGGTGGCCAAGAAGGATGTCACCCAGGTCCTGAAGGCGATTCGGGCCAAGGGAGCCAGGGCCGAGGTCATCGGCGAGATCAACGACGACGACAAAGAGGTTTTCGAGTACAAAGGCAAGACCGTGGCCGTGATCCCCAACTGCCCTTCTGCGGCCGATATGGAGGAGCTTCACAGGGTCTGACGCCATGACGAAACAGGCGGCGAAGTCCGAGTACGCCAAGGCGGGGGTCGATTACACCAAGATCGAGCCGTTCAAGATGGCCATGGTGAGCGCCGGAAAGAAGACGCTCAAGTTTCCGAACGGGCGCGGCGTGTTCGTCGACGAG
>Ga0208047_1000705_pt1 | contig 12321 bp, 13 predicted proteins | sample Kivu_220m_FD_184162 | JGI IMG/M metagenome (GOLD analysis project Ga0208047, IMG submission 184162) | Freshwater microbial communities from Lake Kivu, Western Province, Rwanda to study Microbial Dark Matter (Phase II) - Kivu_220m (SPAdes)... | ecosystem: Environmental > Aquatic > Freshwater >...
CATTGGTCTCAATTCCACTATGGTTCGATTCTTATAGCGGTATTTTCTTTAATAATTTATATAGATTTTATAATTTTTTCAAGTGAATTTTACTTCGACCGATTTTTTGGTAAAAACAGGGGGGGTCGAAGTTCAGTTGTCAGCTATCAGGTGTCAATGTTCAGTGTTGAGATCCTGAAACAAGTTCAGGATGACAGGCAAAAAAACAATTGTAAATTATAAATGTTAAATGTTTTTTTTAAATGTTAAATTATAAATGTTAAATGATAAATTGCAAAAGGTTTTGAGTAATGAGTGTGTTAGCTGATGGCTCATAGCTGATGGCTGATGGCTCATAGCTGATGTGTGATGGCGAATAGCTCATAGCTGATGGCTGATGGCTCATAGCTGATGGCTGATGGCTCATAGCTGATGGCTGATGGCTCATTGCTGATGGATGATGGGTGATGGCTGATAGCTGATAGTTTACTAAGTTATCAAGGTTCAGGGGGGAGGGGTTGGAGGCAGGAGAATCCTGTTCCATATTGAATATAATATCCACGGGTACTGTTCAGGGGGGAGGGATTAGGGGGAGGAGGGAGAGGAGTTTTTTTCCTGTTTCGGTGTCTTTGTTGAATTTTTCGAATTTTAAGGCAAGTTCAAGCTGTGTTTTTGCTTCATTAATTTTTCCAAGTTTAGCAGCTGCAACAGCATAAGTATATCTTATATAGTAATCCGTAAGATTTTTAATATAAGGTTCGATGGTTTTGTATGCTTTTTCGTATTCCTTTTTTGTGATGTAGAGGCGTGATAATCTTTCGGCAATAAAGTTTTTGCTTTGTGATTGTTTTTCCTTAGGGAATCTGCATCGTAAAGCGGCTTTAAAATATTTTTCTGCAATTACTCTGAATTCCTCAGCTTCGTTTCCTTTTTGGTTTTCTGATAAGATTAAGTATTTTTTAAAGTAATATTTTCCTGTTGCATACAGTTTTAGTATTCCGTCTATTTTCCCATCTCTTTCGCCGAGAATGATTCCGTCTGCATATATTTTTTTAACTTGTTCTTCAAGGTCGCAGTTTATACACTTCTCGATGTAATATATGGATTTATTAATATATTCAAGGTTATTTTGAGATATAATATTATCGGAATTTTCCGGTGAGGAATTATTTATTTCATTTTCGATATAGTCAGTCCACTTCCATTTATAAATTACAAGGTCGTTATATACTCTTGCTATATCATACAGAGACTTAATATATTCTTTTTTAAACCTGATAAGTAATTTTTCATCTATTAATGGAATAAGTTCATACACAGATTCTACTTTCTGAAAGCATGCAATTCCCTCTTTCATTTTTTTTCTTATATCATTTATTACTTCAGCGGTTGGAATATTTTTTCCCCCGAAAAGCACATTTGGCGGGATTATTTGAGTAAGAATTTGTCCTTTCCTGTACAGATCAGAAATTCTATTAGGGTCAAGAGCAAGGGCATTATTTAAATTTTCAAGTGCTTTTTGTATTTCTTCGAGTATTTTGCCGTCCCGTCTGCCGCCCGGGGTTGTGAGTTCAAGACAGTGCTGGTAATATGTGTAACCGAGGTTCGAGTAATAACCTGCATTTTCCGGATTCAGAAGTATACATCTGTTTCGTATTTCGATGACATTGGTTCTGTAATATTTTTTGGAGTCAAGGTATTTTTTCTTTTCGTTTTCATCCGGGAATTGTTTTCTGATGTTTGTATAAACTTCGGATAGTTTGGCACAGGCAAATGAAAGGGTATTCAACAAAGTTGTGTTATTCCAGATATGAGGCTTCTCTTTGATTTCTGAAAGGGGTTCGAAGAGTTTTACTATGCCGAGCCAATCGTTATTTTTCTGAAAGGATTTTAACCTGTAAATCAGTTCTTCGTCTTCGACTGCTGCTTCCAGAAAATTATCGGCAAGTGCAATACAGAAGGGCAGGTTCATTAGTTTGCCGTATTTTGCAGAGAGAATTTCCCTTATAGCACGTTTTATTGTACCGGCATTGTATTTGAGTTCATGCTGTATTTTATAGTTAACTTTGAAGGAATCTTTATAAAATCCGATATCGCAGATTTTGAGTTGGTGCGAGGGTATGGAAATATTTGAGAAGCCGGTAAGATATCCGATACCCATCGGAGTATTGTAAATATTCAACTCTTCGATATTTGTATATTCCGAGATATTAATAAGATGTTCACCTCGCCAGGAAACGGTACCTTTTTTAAGTGTATTAATTGAATAAAAGCCGATTAATAACATAGGATTATAATTTAAAATTAAAAATATATATTATTAAAAAGTAATAAGTTACAGGTTGTAAATGCAGATTTAAACAAATAATCAGTTTTTATTTTTTTAATAGAGTCAGCCAGCGTTTAGTTTAAAAATCCCAAATTTGCACAATAATCAGGAATTTTTTGCTGTTAAGTCAGGGGTCGGGAGTATATGGTGAATAAACTTCCTGTGATTTCAGATGTTTTATTATATTATAGCATTCGAGTCTGATTAGTGTTTTATAAGTTACATGGCGTTTTAGTTCGTTATGCAGTACGGTAGTTTTCAGCCTGTTTTCTATTGCCTCTACAAATGTTTTCCTTGTTTTATCTTTCATATACAGTGAGTCACCTTTTCGGAAGAAATCTTTTTCGTCAATCATATCGAGATTGATAACTCTAAATATAGTTTTATCGACAATCAGCGGTTTAAATACTTCAGCAATATCGAAACTAAGCGGAAATCTGTTATCACCCGGAGAATGCAGAAAACCGATAGAAGGCAGCAATCCCGTTCTGTATATCTCGTTAAGGCAGATTGAATACAGCATAACATTGCCGAATGAAATCAGGCTGTTTATCATATTGTCAGGCGGACGTTTTACTCTTTTAGTGAATTCGACATCCTGTTTGAAAATTTTTGTCCAGCATCTGTAATAAGAGGATTTAATATTTCCTTCGATTCCCATAAGTTCTCCGACAGAAGCAACATTTTCTATTTCATTACATATATTTTTCAGGTAAGAGACCTCCTCATCGAGAGGTATATTTCTGTATAGATAGTACTGCAGGTTGGAAATAGAATTTTTTGCAGCACCGGAAATAAATTTTCTTGCAAGAATAAGACGTTTATAATTATTTTTATAAGACTCTGTCTGCAGAAGTACAATATTACCTGATGATATTTCTGACTTCGGCAAAAAGGAGCCGGTATATTTTCCGTAATAACTGAAAACATGAATCGGTATGTAATGTTTTGACACAAAACCGAGCAGGCGGCTGTTGAAGCGGACATCGCCGAATGTGTAAATTGATTCGATATTTTCAGCGGGAATGTATTTTTTTTTGTTGCCGTCAAGTGCAGGTTCGCATGAAATAAGGTACTCCGATTCGGATTCATCTATATCTGCTTCGTGTATGGGAGATGAGTCAGGCAGTGTTTCGACGAGTAAAGTGTTGTCCTTCCGCCGAAGAATAGTATTTGAAAAAATATATAAATTGTTTTTCATAAAATTATTATTTGATTAATTCTCTTACTCTTAATTCTTTTTCACAGAAAATTTGTGATTTCGTTTTTTTCAACGCCCATTATCTCCCTTGAGACATATTTCTTATGCTCTGCCCAGAAAAACAAAATAGAGTCTTCTTCCTTTTTTATTACTTCCTTAAGTTCTCTTTTCAATTGTTTGAACTGACCTTCATTCATTTCACCTTCGAAAGATGAGTTTTGAATCCAGAACATATATCTTCTGAAAACTTTCAGAACTCTCGGGAGTCTTTTAGGGGACGCTATGTCGTAGACTGCAATGTAATACAATTTCATATTTTTTTAATTATCAGTTAAAAGTTTAGTTTACTGTGTTTAAATTCCTTGCGGTTTTTTTGTCTTTATTGATTTGCTCTATAAGCGTGTCCGAAATTATGTTATCCATTTCAATTACGGATAAGAAACTATGCAGGTCGTCTTCTACTGATTTTACTAATTCCAATAGGCAGTGAATTAAACCTACCTGAATACCCTGAATTTTAACTATTTCAGATGTACAGCGGTCATTTTGATTTTGCATTTTTATTATTGATTCGCCGATGCTTTTTAAGGGGGTTGAATTATCATTTTCCTTATTTTCTTTTTCCGATAAGTTATTCACAAAGTTGTTTTTAATTTTATCAAGAATGTTATTATCAATTGATTTAACAAGGTTGTCTATACCTTCGATTACCTCATATATAATTTCTACAGTTTTGTTATAATTTTCGGTTAGTGATTGTCTGTATATATTTTTTTCCAGGTATTGATTGTAATAGAAGTCCGAATATTTTTCTATGTTTGCTGAAGATAAGTCGGGAAAATTTTTAATTATCAAACTTTTTATTTTTTCTTTTGTCATTTTTAAATATATTTAATTAATTAATTTGTTTTTACGGCTTCCCGCCGCGATAAATCTGACTCTAAAGACTTATACAGGAACGACAATACAGGATTTTCTCGTTCTTCAAACATATCTTCAAATGTTTTTATCGTATATCCCCTTTGTGAAAGTGTAGTAACATAATTTGCAACGAATTGCCACGAATTATAAATCACATAAAATCTTGTATATAAATTTAGCAGATAAAAAATTACAAATAAAATAATCCTAAGTAACATATCCCTTTCTATCATTCCGAACTTGTTTCGGAATCTACTCCAGAACGAGTTTTTTTTCTCATTCTTAAAGTCCAGTTTGAGAACGATGTATAACATAATAATATAAATTATAATAAATTTTGTCATATAATATCATCTAAGTTATCAGAACTATTATTATTTGTTTTGCAAAAGTTGATGTAATAATATAATTTACTTTTAAGATGTTGTTTTATGACTTCGCATTTCAAATTGAATATATATTCACCGATTTCTTTAGTGCTGGTTTTAACTTCAACGTCGCCGAAATCATCGGGAGTAAGGCGGGAGCAGTTGATTTCGAAATATTCTTCAATTTCCTTATGATCCGGGCTGCATTCTTTAAGCATAAACAGGACAGATTTTTCGATATAACCGGTTTCGAGCAGTTCGTCGGCTGAGAAGTATTTTAATTCAAGAGCACACAAAGAATCTTCATCGTTAATCAGAGTTTTATGAATTTCGTATTTAAGTTCTTCAAATTTGTGGTTTATGTTCATTTATTACCTCCTGATTTTAGGGTTAATAATTAAAGTTAATTAAAAGCCGGCGGGGGCGGAGAGACAGACAAAACGTCAATATCAGCTCCGAGCCCGGACACCGGATATTCAGAGTCGAAGACTCTGAATTAAAAATCAAAGAACGAATAACTTCCCTCCGGAGACGGCTCCGCCGGTTAAGTCCCATTCAGTATGTCGGAGGGAGATGAAGCGGCGACTACTGAAACGTCACATGTAAAATAGTAATAATAAAATGGAAAAATAGTGATGGAAAGGTTTTGGAAAGGTAACTGTTTAAAATTAAAAATTAATAATTAAAAATAGGAATATTCAACGCAAAGACGCAAGGACAATTAAAGATTAATAATTAAAAATTAAAAAAATGCTGCGAATTAATGCGAATAATAATTAGAAATGAATAATTAAGAATTGTGTGGTTACAGGAGCTCGAATTTTTCAGTGTCGGCGATAATTCCATATTGCGAAGTACCGAATTCAGCAGGTCCCATAATCATAAATATAGATTCGGTATCTATATCATTAATTGCTTTTCTTATATGGTTGTTGATTTTACTAATCTTCGTATAAACGTTATCAACTTCTTTTGAGTCGTTGTAAAATTCTTTTGCAATGTCATTTATATGAAGACTTGGAAAACCTGAATTTTTTCTTTCGATGAAATATGTATACATCATCAATTCTTTCGGAAGCATTTTTACGCGTTCATTTTCGCCGAACCAGATTTCATTTCTTTTTTTCGAAATATAAAGTTTGTCTGATGATTTTATTTTAAGTTGTCTTTGCATATAATTTACGATATCTGTATAAGACATAGATTTAAACGCTTTGTTCTCAGTTTGTTCGGCAATGAGAGGTCTTAATTTTACATAAGGGATTTCCGCAATTTCAAGCAAAGCATCTTCTTTTTTGTTTTCCGGGAAGAATTTACTGAATTCAAGTTTTTCGTCGATGAGAACGTGATAAAGTTTGTCTTCCTGCTTTCCAAATAATGAAAGAGCGAAGGCAAGGTCGACGCTCATAGTTTTTCTGCCTCCCGATATCGAGCAATGCAGGATTGTTTCTTTAATGCGGGTTTTATCTTTAATGAATTCACAGACTTTATTGGGAAAGAGTTTGTTATGTTTATCGTTCCTTATATCATATAAATCCGTACTTTGTTCTTTAGCTGTAATGATATGATTATCGTTATTGTCGAATTTCGGGAATTTTATTTTATAAGTATCACATAATCTTTTAATTTCTCTTTTCAGAGGGGGATATTTCCTCTTGATATTGAATTCTTCGTCTGTGCCGAAAATAATATCTCTGCCTTTTGATGTAGTGATTATGTATAATTCGTCAATCTGGATTTTTTTCTTTACGGCAAGGCAGTAAAGTGTTTCGGTTATTATCTGCGGTGTAAGTCCGCTGACTGCGATTAGAATATTTTTTTGCATAGGATTAAATAATAAATTCGTTCAATTGTTTAATTGTTAATAATGTTATTTTAAGTTCATTTGCACGTTTAAAAATACTTGCAAGAGGTATATAAGTAACTAATTTGAATGCTTTAGCGAATGTACCGCCTGCAAGTAAGCGTAATCCTTCGAGTTCATATAAATCCTGCTTGTTGATATTTTTTGTTTCTTTTTTGTTTTTACAGGAGAATATATAAAGTTTACAGTTTTTTGTGAGCAAAATGTCAATTTCATTTTCAGTATTATCGCCCGAAATTATATCAGTACCGAAAAGAATATCGTCTATTTTGTTTTTGATTACTTTGAAATAGCAATAATCTTCGAACCAGGTACCTGTGATCTCATTAATATTATCAGTTTCAAAAATCGTTCTGTTTTTATATGATAGTTCGAAGCCACTTTTAAGCGGGTCTAAGTCATAGTCACCAAATCCTATACGGACTTTTGGTTGCTCGTTAGATATTCTTGGTTTTATATAATCAATGAATTCCAGAAATGAATCCAAATTGTTATCAATAAAATTAACAAACTGCTTATTTTTTTCGGCTCTTTTCTTTTTGTCGGTAGTGTGATAAGGGGACAGTTTATAGCCGTATGACTGCAGATAATCTTCGACTGATATTTTTGTATTAATATCGGAATAGGTTATATTTCCCGATTGGAAATGTATAATTTTATTTTCTTCGGTGTCGCAATAAAGCGAAGGTTTTTGTGAGTTACGGAAAAATTCGTAAGCTGCGATTGCCATAATTTTAGTACCGCCGGTGAAATTCAAAATAAGTTTTGACTTTTCGGATATAATGATTGATTTACAGGCATCTGTAACAGAATTAATATTATAAGCATTGACATAATTTTTAAAGATATATGATTCTATGCTATTATTTTTAAGAACATTTTTTATATTCACAGCAGTTCTTGATTCTTCTTTGGTTGTAAGCAGAATAACTTTTTCCGGTTTATACATAAGAGCGGGAATAATATTAGGCATTGCTTGTTTAGATACAAGACAAATTTGTGTATATCCTTTCATATTTTATACTCCCTGAATTTTACGAAATTAAAATTAACTTTTTTAGAGCCGTCAGGCAGGTCAATTGTGGAGCGTTGCGTAGTTGAAGCAACACATTTGATGCCTTTGCTGAGTAATAAATTGATTACCGCAAATGAGAAGTTGAATTCACCCATAATATGCACAGCATTATTTTCATTATGGTATTTTTTCAGAATATTCATACATTCGTCAGCGTATTGAGCTGCTAAATCCCGGATAAAATTTTCATTTGCGTCAGGGGGAATATGAGGGAAAGGTATGTCATATACACTGCTGTAATTTTGTAAAGCATCATTGAACTGATTCGATTCCCATAATTCTGACGGATGATTTGAAAGATTAATTAACATGTTTATTTTTTTTATAGCTTATTACTTTTTTCCTTTTAAATCTGTACAAATTCAGACACACTGTGTTTAATTTTTACTAACAAACTATAATCATTATCTTTTAATAAATATCTGTAATTTTAAAAGTTTTCCCGTTAAAGTTAAATATATCTCCTTTTGTTTTATTTTTAAACTCAAAACCGAGAGGTGAATCTTTGCTGAGAGTGATGAATTCTTTTCCTTCCAGTGTTACGGATTCTTCGAATATGAAGAAAGATATGAAATACGAATCATTTTCGAGTTCTACTACGGCACCGAATTCGGGTTTGTTGTAAATTACATCCTGTTTAATACTTATTAGAGCAGATAATTGCTTCATAAGCATTTCGATTCGCATTGCAAAAGCATTTTTCCTGTCCTGTGCTTCTTCTTTGAACGTGCTGTGACGTGATTCCATAATACCTTTATACTGGTTAGCGGTATTTTGCTCGTCCTGCATTGCTTTTTCATACATTGCGATTTTTTGATTTAATTCATTTTTGCACAGTTCGATTAATTTCTTTTTCAAATTTAGTTTTTCCATATTAATAAATTTTATTTTAAAATAATTTTCCGCCTGTATATAGTTTTTCTTTTAAAGATTCCGGATTATTTTCGGATGGGAAATAGACATTATCTTCTCTGACGCCGCAGGGTTTTATGTACCAGGGGGTTATTCTTATTGAGTTCCAGCATCCTTCGTTGCAATTTTTTCTCATATAGCATTTATTGCAGGCATCTGGTCTTTTGTTTGATTTTTCCGGTAATTTTATGATTATCTGATATTCATCATTTATATTGAAGATATTTCTATGTTTTGATTCATCGTATTTTTCGGGCATTCCGAATTTATTTGTAATGAGTTCGGTGAATTTATTATAGATGGTTTCGGATTCCTGCAGATTATTTAACAGGATGCAGAAAAATTTTGCGGATATTTTAAGTTTGGAAATGAAGTTAACATATTCATCGAAATATTTGATTGTATCGGAAGTAACAACGGCGTTCAAAATAACCTTAAGACCGGCACTGAGTGATGATTCAATTCCCCGTACATAAACATCAGATGAAGAATTATAGCCGTAATGATATGATATATTGACTTTTTCGAGTCCCGAAGATTTCAGAATATCCGCATAGTATTTGAGTTTAAGCCCATTGGTTGTCATAGAAAATGAGGCGTTCGGGAAATTTTTTTTGAGTGAAGATATTTCCAGGAAAATTCTTTTTTTATCAACGACAAGAGGTTCGGCTCTGCCGGTCAGATGTATATCGAGTATAGCATTATCGTTATACAGGTTTTCGGAAAATTTAATCAGTTCGAAGAAAGTAAAAGTAATGGATTCGTCGAAATATTTATCAATGCAGAAATAATCTTTATGGCAGTATTTGCAGAGCATATTGCACTTAACGTTTTTACCGTTCAGGGCTGCTAGGTCAATTCTATATTTTCTTGATATCATATAATAAATTTTTTACATAAAAATATCGAGAATGGAATTGAAAAATAATAACGGAAAGGTTTTGGAAAGGTTTTTTAAAAAAATGTCAGATTGTAAATGATAAATGTTAAATTTAAAAAAAGTTGAAGATTATTTAAATAATATAGAATTTATGCGTTACGCATCACGCGTTACGAGAAAGGGCGGGTTTAAAAAAAGTATGAATTATAGGAATTTAAATTTTGCCGTATTGGTTTTTAGATACAGAAATAAATTACTTACCTTTCGGCTCAAGATTTGCTTTATAGGTAGTATGGTCAAATCCAAACCAATTTCCTGTTGCTGCATCTATTACAACTCCAATTAAACCTGATAATATATCAAGGATTAACCATCCTGCACCAATTCCATAAGTAGCTCTAAATGTCTTTGATTCATAACCTTCTTTAACAAATTCAATAATGTATTCTTTTCCTCTTTTTAAGGTAATTATAGCAGGTGTTTTTCCTTCATTTTGTCCGTTAACTAAAATTTTTGCACCTGACGGTTCACTTGATAAATTTATATCCTCTTTACCACCAACAAAAATAGTAGCACAACCAGAATAACAAAAGAATGATAAAATTAAGATAATAATAATGAACTTTTTCATTTGATTTATCTCCTATTTTTATTTATCTTACTCTACAAATTTAAATAAAGAACAGGGACATTTGAGTACCTCTTAAAAAATATTTTTAATATAGGAACGGGGACTTTAAATGTCTCTTTCATAAATATTGTAAAGTATGAAAATGACAAAAAATATAATATACAGGATTTGTAATATTGATAAAGAAATAAAATCCGGAAAATTTCCCAATAAGAAGACATTATCAATAAAATGCGAAGTAAACACAAAAACAATACAAAGAGACATACAATATTTGAAAGAGCATTATGATGCACCAATAGCATACAGTTATAAAAGAAAAGGTTTTTATTATACAAAACCATTTTCAATAAATCCCATTGAATTATCCGAAAGCGATTTTTTTATTTTAGCAGTTATAGATAAGGTATTAGCCCAATACAAGAACTGTCCTTTTGAAAAACAAATAATAAAATTTTACGAAAAACTAAAATTTTTATTTGACGAGAAAATAAGTTTTCATATTGAGGAAATAGATGATTTAATAAGTTACAAACTTGGTCCTATTTCAGATATAAACAAAAATATTTTTGATAAACTTGAACAAGCAATAAGAGAAAGAATAACAACTGAAATTAAATATTATGCATTTCATACAAACGAGATTTTATTAAAGAAAATAGACCCGTTACATCTGAAGAATTTCAAGGGAAACTGGTATTTAATTGCATATTCTCATAGTGACCGCGACATGCAAATTTATTCATTAAGCAGAATACTTGATTTAAAACATTTGAGACACAATTTCAAGGCACACACGGATTTTGATATAGATGAATACTTCAAAACAAGTTTAGGGATGTATCTTGGAAAGAAAAATTATAGTATAAAAATAAAATTTTCACCTTATCAAGCAAAATGGATTAGAGAAAAGAAATGGCATCATTCTCAAAGAATAAAAGAATTAAAAGGTGGCGGATTAATTTTAGAAATGGAATTAAGCAATCTTGAAGAAATAAAGAGATGGGTTTTGAAATACGGGAAGGAGTGTGAAGTTCTTGCTCCGAAGGAATTAAGGACAACAATCAAAGAAGAACTAGAAGAAGGGCTAAAGAAATATAAATAAAAAATAAAACAAAAAATATCTTTTTACTCAATATTTTGAATCGTAACTTGGTTCAGAATCACAGGATGCTGAAATAAATAACCCAGAGGGTACCCCAGCATGATAGGGGTGATGTCATTGCGAGCCGCAGGAGAAGTTCTGACTTTATTCCTTGTTTTCAAATTCCAGTTTGGGAACGAGGAGAAAAATATAATCTATATTAAATCGGCAAGAAATTTTCCGTGATTTGTAAGTTTAATCAATCTCAGTTTACCGTTTCTATTATAATTTTCTTCAATCAAATTAAAATTTATAAAATCAGAATAAGTATTTTTATACTTTTCTTTAAATTTGGTTATATTTTCACCCTTTATAATATTATTTTGTTTCAGATTTGTTAATGCTTTGGAATGTTCAGAATTCAGATATGGTAGAAAAAGTGGTGGGATAAATACGGTTTTTTTAAAAAACTCATGTTTATAATAGACAGTTGTTTTTGTCAAACTCCCTACAAACATTAATATTACTATCTCCGGTTTAAAACCTCCTGTCGCGTTGATATATATTTTATATGTATTTGATTTATTCTTCTTAGCGATATATTTAATCAGGTTATTCTTAAGTTTTGATAAACTTACAATAAATATACTTTCTGCTGATTTTATATTCATATCATATTCTTTGTAATATCCTGATATTTTTGGACCAAAATCGACTTTTATTTTTAAATTTTCTTCCAAATATCTTGCTAATATTACAGATGCTAGTTTACTAATATTTGTATCAGTTATAATAAAACGAATTTCATCAATTTTTTTATTATCAATAAAATCCTTTAATGAATTTAATTCTGCACTTGCTTCATATGGTTTTTCTTTTACATAATTATAAATATCGCTTACAATTTTTTTATTAGATAAGATTTTTGAATATTCCTTATCGTTATCCAAATTTGGAAGAGGTTCTTCATTATTATCCATTTTTTGAAGACGTTCCTTATCTTTTTTTTTAATATAGTTAGATAATAAGCTTGCGCCTACCGAAATGATGTGTAAATTTTTCATAAAATCATTCTCA
>Ga0208047_1000711_pt1 | contig 12243 bp, 13 predicted proteins | sample Kivu_220m_FD_184162 | JGI IMG/M metagenome (GOLD analysis project Ga0208047, IMG submission 184162) | Freshwater microbial communities from Lake Kivu, Western Province, Rwanda to study Microbial Dark Matter (Phase II) - Kivu_220m (SPAdes)... | ecosystem: Environmental > Aquatic > Freshwater >...
GGCATGCGTTCGGGCAGGCAGCGAATTGATCGCGATCTCAAAATCATCGCGGTGCGGCCCGACCGTCGTGATGAAGCGGCGCAGGTCTTCGTTGCGTGATTCAACCAAGGATTTGGCCAAGCCGAGCGCCAGCCACTGCGGCGAATACGAGATTTTGATGTTGCTCGGGCGTTGAGCCAGCTCTTCGTAGGCGTGCACGACGAACGGCGAGAGTTTCTCGACCAACTCGAGTCGGGCCTCGCCCAACTGGGTGCCGGAGATCGCGAACTTTTCGTCCCAAAGATCGAGCATCGACGCGACCGCGGAGTTCAACCGACCCCCCGACTGTTTCAGCACGGCGTTTCGTTGACGAACGATTCGATCCACGTCGAGACGCAGCGCGTCGTATTTTTTCGCGAGAGCAACCAGCGCGTCGTCGAGATAATCGCGACGCAGATGCGGGCCGTTCTTGACGAGTTCAAGATCGTCGGGTGAAAACACGGTCGTGCGCACCATGCCCAACAGATCGCGAATCTTCGGCAATTTCGTGCCGTTGACCAGCACCTGGTTGCGGCCCTGGTTGGTCAACCGCGCGTCGATGGTTATCTCGCGCCCGTCGTCGTGCAAAACCCGCGCGCGGATAAAAGCCGTGTGGGTCGACTCGCGAATCATCGCCTCGGTCGGTACGCCCCGAAAACTTTTCATCGTCGACAAAAACCCGAGCGCTTCGGCGAGGCTGGTTTTGCCTTGGCCGTTCGCGCCGACAATCGCGTTCACGCCGCTGGTGAACGAAACCTGGGCGTCGGTGTAGTTGCGAAAATCGCTCAGGTGCAGATGCTGAAGAATCACGACGGTCGAGGCGTCGCCAAGATGCGGTTCAAACGCCCGACTTAGCTCGTCAGGCGTTGGGGCATCACGAGATAGAGATAGTTTTTGTCGCCCACGCCCCGAAGCACGGCGGGCTTGACCGGATCGGTGGATTCGATGGTTATCTCGTCGCCCTTGACCGCGTCGATGCCGTCCATCAAATATTGCGAGTTGAAACCGACGGTGATCTCGCTGCCGTCGAGTTTGGCGTCGAGTTCGTCGACGACCTGACCAATGTCTTGGGTGACGACCGACAAACGAATCGAGTTGGACAACATCTCGAGGCGAACAGGGGTGGTTTCGCGGGCCAAGATTCGTGATCTGCGCACCGCTTCGAGCAAGGGTTCGCGCGCGGTGGTGACCTTGTTCGGATAATGCGCCGAGATCAACTGTTTGTATTTCGGAAACTCGACATTGAGCAGGGTCGTGGTCAGCGTCGCGCCGCCGACCTCGAAAGTCGCCCGGTTCTCGCCCAACGCCATGGTCATTGTCTCGGCGCCACCGATCAGACGTTCGAGTTCGCTGAGGGCGCGACCAGGCACGACTATTTCGGCGCCATGACCGAGCATCGTCGCACCCGGCAATTCGCGCACGGCCAAACGGTATGAATCGGTGGCGACCAGACAAACCGAGTCTGGTTCGGCGACCATCAGCACGCCAGTGAGCGCGAGTCGTTGCATGTCGCTAGACGACGCCCTAACCACTTGGCCCAAGGCTTCACCGAAAACTTTGGCGCTGATCGTTACGGGTTGGGTGCCCGCGACGAGAATGTTCGGAAAATCTGTGGCGGCGAAAGTGGGCACGGTGAATTGTGATTTTCCGGCCGAGACCACGACCTCTTCGCTCTGGGCATCGATCGTGACTTTTTCTTCGGGCATCGAACGCACGATGTCGCTGATCAGTTTTGCGCTCACGACCGCGACACCATCTTGGGCGCCGCCCACCGTGAGAGTCGAGCGCACACTGAGGTCGTTGTCAGTGCAGGTCAAAACAAGTGAGTCGCCTTTGACCGCCATGTGAACACCCGAAAGAGCCGGCATTGCGTTGTTGCGAGCCGACGCGACTCGAGCAGCGGCGGCCAAGGCCTCTGTTAGCAACTCTCGTTCGACACGAAATTTCATTGTTGATGCCTTCGTAATATGGGTGTTGCGATGTGTGCGGATTGGGCGATTAATTTTGAGATTCTGTATATAAATCTAATAACGGTAATAAGGCCTGTGGATTGTGAACGATCGCGATAAAACCCATATGAAATATGGCGAAAGCCTGTGGATTTAAACCGTGTTATCGACACATCTTGCACAGAGGTAATTTGACCAAAAGTGGACAACCCTGCCCTATCCACAACCAGTGCCCGCGGTTTCCACAGGGTTATGCACAGCATCATCAGGAAGTCTTGAACTTTTTGATCATTTCGGTGACCTGCTCGTAGACCTGTTTTCGTTCTTTGATCACCCGTTGGGTCTTTTCGACCGCGTGAATCACGGTCGTGTGATCTCGACCCCCGAACAAGCGGGCGATCGCCGGATAACTGAGGTCGGTCAGTTCTCGGAACACATACATCGCTGTTTGTCGCGCCGTGACGAGGGGTCGTTGGCGGCTCTTGCCGCGTAGTTCTTCGACGCTGAAGCCGACAAAGTCGGCGATCTCGGCAAGCAGTTGTTCGTCGGTGCGGGGCTTGAAGGCATTTTTGGTCATCAGATCGGTTAGCAGCGATTTGGCCAACTCGACGTCGACGACGACTTTGTTCAGGCTGGCGTAGGCCACCGTTCGAATCAAGGCGCCTTCGAGTTCGCGGATGTTCGAGGTGACACTGCTGGCGATGAACTCGAGCACATCGCTGGCGATGCTGGTGCCGTCGCGCTCGGTTTTGTTGCGCAAAATCGCCAGGCGAGTTTCCATGTCGGGCGGTTGGATGTCGGTGATCAAACCCCAACGGAACCGACCACGCAACCTGTCTTCGAGCGTCGGAATCGCGTCGGGAACCCGGTCTGACGAGACGACGATTTGTTTGTTGGCCCCGTGCAACGAATTGAAAGTGTGGAAGAACTCTTCTTGCAGGCCCTCTTTGCCCTCCATGAACTGAATGTCGTCGATCAAAAGAACATCGACCTCCCGGTAGCGGCGTTTGAACGCGGCGATCGAGTTGTTGCGGATGCCGTCGACATACTCGTTCAAAAAAGTTTCGGTCGAGACATATCTGACCTCGAGGTCGGGATAATTTTCGTGCACATAATCACCGATCGCGTGCAACAGATGCGTCTTGCCGAGGCCCGCTGATCCGTAAATAAACAACGGGTTGTATGAGCGACCCGGGGTTTCGGCGACGCGCATCGCCGCGGCCAAGGAGAATTGGTTCGAAGCGCCCTTGACGAACGTGTCGAACGTGTAGCGCGGGTTGAGACCGATTGCCGCGCCCTTGCCGCCGCGACTGCGGGCGGCCGACTGGCTCGGTTTGTCGCCAATTGTTGACGCCGAAGAGTTTTGCGCGGCGCTTCGTTCGATGACGATCGGTTCATTGAGCGCAACGGCGTTCTCGGGGGTCAGACGTTCGAGCACGTCGCTGGCCGTCGCGGTCTGAACGTCGACACGCAACTCGCGTCCCGAGGCGCCGACTTCGTCTAGTGCGCCGCGGACCAACGACATGTAGCGGGTCAAAATTCGATCGCGAACGAAAGTGTTCGGCACGCGCAAACGCAGGCTCATTTTGTCGTCGGCGACGGGCACCGCGTCGTTGAATGTCGAGAACCAGACGGCCTCAGAGACTTGACCGCGCAAAACTTGCGAGGTTGCCCTCCATAGCAACTCGTGTTCTGGGGTTGTTTCGACAATTTCGTTCGTCACTGAGATTTCTTTCGGAAAATATTTAACGGGGAAGCGAAAGTAGCAGGTTTTCCACAGGGAGCGAAATGCTGAGAATAGCCTTTTCGGCGTTGCCCCGGGCCCGGTTTCTCCCCTAGCCTGAGAGGCGATATTTCTTTGACGTCAGGAGTCGTGCGTGAAACGCACATTTCAACCCAACAATCGCCGTAGGTCCCGCAAACACGGGTTCCGCAATCGCATGAGCACTCGAGCCGGCCGGGCCGTGCTCAAATCCCGTCGGGCTAAGGGCCGTTACCGGCTCTCTGCTTGATCAGTCGCATTCAGACGCGACAGATCTTTCACCGACTTCAGGCAGAGGGCACATATGTTCGCTCGGGAACTCTTTGGTGCAGCATGTTGATCGATCGTGGTTTGGCCCAACCAGCCATCGCCTATGCCTTGGGTCGGCAGGTCGGCGGGGCCGTGCAACGAAACCTTTTACGCCGACGATTGCGCGAGTTGTTTCGTGCCAAATCTATGCGAATTCTGCCGGGGTTCTATCTGGTAGGTGCCGCCTCGGGTGCGACAAAGTTGTCGTTCGTCGAATTGGGTCAAGAGGTCGATTCGTTGCTTGAGCGGTGTGCGCAAAAAGCCGAAAAATAAGGGGTTTTCGATGGAAAAATTGATGTTGCGGGCGATTGATTGGTATCAACGGGCGTTCGCCTATCGCCTTTCGCCATGCCGGTTTTTTCCGAGCTGTTCGGTCTATGCCCAAGAGGCGATTCAGCTTCACGGGGCGCGTCGTGGCGCGATTTTGGCCGTTCGGCGACTGCTGCGTTGCAGGCCGTTCGGGCCAAGCGGCTATGACCCCGTGCCCGAGGCGCATGATTGCTCGAGCCATGATCAACACTTGACGGCCGGACACAACCATGTTTGAGCTCGCGGCGAGACTGATCGCCTATTTCTATGGGCTGGTGCCCGACTATTCGTTCGCTTTGGCGATGGTGGCCGTCGTGGTGATGCTTTTGATAACGCCGCTGACCTTGAAAAGCACCAAGGGCATGCTGGAAATGCAAAAACTGCAACCCGAGATGAAGCGGATGCAGCAGCAATTCAAGGGTGATCGTCAAAAGATGAACGAGGCGATGATGAAGCTCTACCAGGAGCACAAGGTCAACCCGCTCGCCTCTTGCCTGCCGCTATTGGCGCAAATGCCGGTTTTTATCATCATGTTCAACGCGATTCGTGGCTTGACGATTCGTGGCGACAACGGTTTGTTCACCCCGAAATATCTCGATGCCAACACGGACATCTATAGCTCCTTGGTCGGCCAGAGCGAGATGCTTTCATTGGGCGTGGATTTGGCGAAAACCCCCCTTCGGGCGATGCAGGACAATTTCGTCTCGGGTCTCGTTTACGCCCTGCTGATATTGCTTTTGGCGGGTTTGTATTGGGTGCAGCAGCGCATGGTCGCTTCGCGCACGGTCAGCCCGACGATGTCGGCTGGGCAGGCCAAATTGCTGCAATATATGCCCGTTGCCTTCGCCGTGTTTCAGATCTGGCTGCCGACGGGCCTGGTGGTCTATTACATGACTCAGGCCGTGATTCGTATCGTGCAACAGCAGTACATCACGCAACGGTTCTACAAAAAAGACGACAGTCTGGGTCGGCAGGCCCAGGCGGCGAGTTTGGCGGCGCGCGAAATGAAAGATTTGCCGAAGCCGGAAAAGAAAGAGAAGAAAAACAGCGAGAAACCCGTCGACTCGAAGTTCGTCAGCAAGCGAGTGACGCCGCCAAAAAACAGCTCTGTACCATCTGTGTCCCGTCGTCCGAAACCACCGGGCCAGAATCGAAGCAAGTTCGTACAGAAAAAGAAAAAGCCGACGGATTGACCCGTCGCGAAAAATCGAGAAACATCGAAAGGAAGACGAATCATGGAATGGGTAGAGATAACCGCAGAATCAATCGAAGACGCAAAGGCGCTGGCCCTCGATCGTCTCGGGGTTGATGACGCCGACGCCGAGTTTGAGGTGCTTGAAGAGCCAAAGGCCGGTTTGTTTGGTCGAACCAGGGGTGAGGCCCGTGTTCGCGCGCGAATCAAGCCGAACTCGGTGCGAGCGAAGGCCGATCGTCGCGATCGGCGGGGCAAGTCGACGGCCGAGCGCCAGTCGAAGCCTCGTGGCGACCGTGGCGATCGCAATGACCGTGGCGACAGAAACGACCGTGGCGACAGAAATGATCGCAACGACCGTGGCGACCGTCGTTCACGCGGCGATCGACCGCAACGCCAGTCGCGTGTTGAGCGTGAACCGCGTGAAGAGCGCGTACCACGCGAAGACCTGCCACCCGTAGATCCAAACACTGTGAGTGCTGCGGCGACCACATTTCTTGAGGGTCTTGTAAATTCGGCCGGGCTTTCGGGCTCGGTATCGTCAAAAGTTGATGGCGAACACATTGACATCGATGTCGTTGGCGATGACCTTGGGTTCTTGGTCGGCACCAAAGGTGCGACGCTGTTGGCCGTGCAAGATTTGACGCGAGTCGTCAGTCAGCGTCGTCTCGGCGATCACGACACTCGCCTGCGCGTCGATGTGGCTGGTTATCGCGAGAAACGTCGCGAGGCTTTGACCAGGTTTGCGCTCAAAGTCGCTGGAGATGTAAAGACCTCGGGTCAAGCCCGGGCCCTTGAGCCGATGAACTCTTCAGATCGCAAGATCGTGCACGACGCTTTGACCGAGGTTGAAGGCATTTCGACGCGCTCAGAGGGCAGCGACCCGTTTCGTCGGGTTGTCGTCGCTCTCGCCTCGGTTAGCGAAAACTCAGATTCTGAGATAGTCGCCGACAGCGAATAATGCAGCAGTTCGTCGGTCTTGAGCCGATTCTGCTGGAAGCCCAAAGGGTTGGCGCCTTGACCGAGGTGCCAATCGCCGAGATCATCGAACACGCGCTGTGGTTTTCTCGCGCGATACCTGGCGCCGCCGAACGAATTGTCGACCTAGGTTCGGGTGCTGGGGTGCCGGGGCTCGTTGTGGCGCTTGACCGCCCCAACCTAGAAGTTGTGCTTGTAGATCGTCGATCGGGTCGCACCGACTCGTTAAACCGAGCGGTATCGGCTCTTCAGATACAAACTCGGGTCAAGGTCGTCTGCGCCGAGATCAATACTTTGATTGATGACCCGAATTGGGCCAAAAGTTTTGATGCCGCAATAAGTCGTGGTCTTGGCCCAGTTACGGAGACTTTGATCATGTCGAAAAAACTGACCAAAGACGGGGGAGTAGTTGTCGTTAGTGAGCCCCCCGTTGAGGCTGGTTCGAGGTGGAACCAAACCCAGGTTGAAAGTTTGGGATTAAGAGGCCCTGACCGAGTGGGGGCAGTCGCGGTGTTTCACGTGAAACATTTGGGGCAATAACACCGCGTATCCATTAGAACCCGCCTGGGCTTAACTAGTCTGAGGCTATGGGAGCACCACCAAAACTGCCACGGGTCATTGCATTTGCCAACCAAAAAGGCGGGGTCGGCAAGACCACCACGGCGATAACAATTGCAGCTTGTCTGGCCGAGCTGGATTACCGAGTGTTGGTGGTTGATCTGGACCCCCAAGGCAATGCCTCAACCGGGCTTGGGGTCAATGCCCGTGACCTTGACGCGACTATTTATGATGTTTTGTTGCGTGGGGAGAAACTTGAAAACTGCATCGAGCCCACCGCCGTCAAGAACTTGTTCATCGCGCCAGCCAACCTTGACCTGGCAGGCGCCGACATCGAACTGGTGCCTGAAATGGGGAGAGAGCAAAAGCTGAAGAACGCCATTAGCTCGGTGATCGACCAATACGACTATGTGATTTTGGACTGCCCGCCCAGCCTTGGGCTTTTGACGGTCAACGGCTTGACCGCCGCCACCGAGGTTTTTGTGCCGATTCAATGCGAATATTTCGCCCTTGAGGGTCTTGGTCAGTTGTTGCGCAGCGTCGACCGTGTCAGCCAGGTGTTGAACCCAAATCTAGAGGTTCGACACATCGCCTGTGTTATGCACACCCACACGACCCTGTCCGATGATGTCGTGCGTGAGGTTCGTGAACATTTTGGCGACAAGGTCTGCAAAACGGTTGTGCCGCGGTCGGTGCGCGTGGCCGAGGCCCCGTCGCACGGCAAGCCGATCACATCATTTGACCCCTCATCGGCACCAGCCAAGGCTTATAAAGAAATAGCAAAGGAGATCAGCGGTGGCCCGTCCAACAGGTCTAGGTAGAGGATTAGACGCCCTCATTCCGAGTCGAGACTCGCGCAAACCATCGCGCGGCGGCTCGGGCGATGGCTCTTCGAACGATGGCGGCTCGGGTGATGGCGGCTCGATCGACGGCGTGGGTTTGCGCAATTTGCCGGTTAAGTCGATTTCGAAGAACCCGAATCAACCCCGAACCCACTTTGACGACGAGGCGTTGACCGAACTCTCGAATTCGATCAAGGCTGTCGGGTTGTTGCAGCCGGTTTTGGTGCGTCCGAAGCCGGGCAAAGCCGGCGAATTCGAATTGATAGCGGGCGAGCGTCGTTTGCGAGCCTCGCAACGCGCGGGTTTGACCGTCATCCCCGCATTGGTCCGCGATACCGATGAAGTCACTTCTGTTGAACAGGCGTTGGTCGAGAACCTGCATCGGCAAGATTTGAAACCGCTCGAAGAGGCGGCCGCCTACAAGCAGTTGCTGGACGATTTCAACATGACCCACGAAAAGGTCGCAGAAAAAGTGGGGAAGACCCGATCGGCGATCACCAACTCGCTGCGTCTGCTCACGCTCTCACCGGCGATTCAGCAGTTGCTCGCCGACGGCCGACTTTCCGGGGGTCATGCGCGGGCACTGTTGTCGATGACAGACAGAACCAGCCAGGAAGAATTGGCTCGTCGTTGCGTCAAAGACGGCCTCTCGGTGCGCGCCATCGAAGAAGAGGTGCGCCTGGCGACGGGTCGAACTACGACAACGAAAAAATCGAACGGTGCGGGCGCTAATGTTAGTACCACAACTAGTACAACAAATAGCGCGTTGAAAAACAGGTCGGCGCTCGGCAACATGCCCGCGCCGGGCATCGCCGAACTTGAAAAGTTGCTGGCCGAGTTTTTGGCCACGACCGTCTCTGTCAGCACGAACAAAGGCAAAGGCAAAATCATCATCGACTTCGCCGATCTCGCCGACTTTGAGCGCATCTATCGGGCGATGACAGAGGGAAACTCGCAACAGCAATAAATTTGTTGCATTGGCGTGACAAAGATTGATACTCACCTTTAAGTTGAGGCTCAACCCTTACTTCAGGTTCCGCACAATCTGGGGATAACTCTGTGGATTAGAACCCCAGTTATTCCCCTATTTTGCGCCGAATTTCATCGATGTTGTTTTTGTCCACACGGCGAGTGCCTTGGCCAGGTCATCTGCCAATACGGCGCAATGCGGCGTGACTCGGGTGATCGGCCCAAGGCTGCAGACCACGGCCGGCATGGTTGTTTCACGTAAAACCTGCAGGCGCATGCCTTTGACCACAGGTTTGAACCACGGTGCCGATCGTTCAATCGCCTCGGCAGCCAGCGTGGCGTAGATGTGGGCGGGAACCGAGTGAAAACCCTCGGTGTGATAGTAGGCGAGTTCGCAAACCTGGGTGTCGTGCGATTCGACGCCGATATAAAGGTGGGCGGCGAAGTCGTTGGCCAGCCGTGCATGGCGTTGCGGGTCAGGGTCGTTGATCACCGCCACATCGGTGTGTCGCGCGCGCAATCTTTCGGCCAGATCGACGACCAATCGATCGAGGTGGCCGAACTGACCGACTACGACCCGAAGTTTGGCCAGGTCGTCTCCGTAGTTTTTCGCCGTGTGTCGTTGGCGAACGATGCCCACGCCCGGCCCGAGACCCGAGTTGCGACTCGCGCGGCGCAAAGCCTGTAGTGTTTGCGGGCCGCAGATGCCGTCGGGGATTAGTCCGTAATTTTGTTGAAAGTCGGTGAGCACTTTCGCCGTTTTCGGCCCCAGAAAGCCGTCGACCCGACCGCAGTCGAACCCGACCCGCGAAAGCAAAAGTTGCAGTTGGGCCACATCGTCGCCGCGAAGCAGCGGCGAGACCAAATAGAGCAGGCGGTCGCCGAGTTTGAACGACGACTCGACCAGGGTCGACCAGGTGGTGTCGTCGCAGACCCCCGAAACACGCAACGCCCGAATTTTTTGAAACTGAGCGACCGCTTGGCGGGTGGTTTCGCAAAATGTTTCGACCACGACTTCGTCGAGGTCGAGCAGGCCGGCGTCGGCGAGTCGCCGTTGCAGGTCGCCGACAGCAGCGTGGCTGTCGCCGACTGTCAGCTCTTTGTCGGGATAAATTCTGCGATCTCCGCGAGCAATTGCGACTTGCCTTTTGCCCCGATCATTTTCTTTTTCATCTCGCCTTTGTTGAAGACCAGCAGGGTCGGAATGCTCATGACGCCGAAGCGTTGGGCGATGTCGCCGTGGTCGTCGACGTTGAGTTTGGCGATGGTGACTTTTCCGGCTTGCTCTTTGGCGATTTCGCTCAGCACGGGGGCGATGGCCTTGCACGGACCACACCACTCGGCCCAGAAATCGACGATGATCGGCGTGCTCGCCGACTTCACCGTCTCATCGAAATTGGAGCTGGTCAGTGTGAGAATTCCGTCGGCCATCGTGCAACCTTTCGTGTTTGATAACTGAAACTCACGTTATCTGTTGGGTGAGTTCTAGTGCTGTGACTCGAGCCATCGTTCGCAGTCGATGGCCGCCATGCAACCCGACCCGGCTGCGGTGATCGCCTGGCGGTAGGTGTGGTCTTGCACATCGCCACAGGCGAACACGCCGGCGATGTTCGTGTAGGACGAACCGGGCCTCGTCTTCAGATAGCCGTTGTCTTCCATGTCGAGAACGCCCTTGAACAGGTCGGTGTTCGGACGATGCCCGATGGCGACGAACAGACCCGTAACATCGAGACGCGATTTTTCGCCCGTCACCGAGTCGGTGAGGCCGACACCCGTGAGTTTTGTGTCGCCGAAGAGTTCGGTGACTTGGCTGTTCCATTTGAAGTGGATCTTCGGGTTGTTTTTGGCGCGAGCCTGCATGATCTTCGAGGCGCGCAAAACATCACGTCGCACCACGAGCGTCACTTTTGTGGCGAACTTGGTGAGAAACGACGCTTCTTCGATCGCCGAGTCGCCACCGCCGACGACCACGATCTCCTGACCTTTGAAAAAGAAACCATCGCAGGTGGCGCACGACGAAAGACCGTGACCGTAGAACTTCTTTTCGTTGTCGAGGCCCAACATCAAAGACTGTGCGCCGGTGCTGACGATCACCGATTTGGCGAGGTGCAGTTCGTCGCGCACCCAAACCTTGAACGGCCGTTGCGAGAAATCGACCTTGGTTACTTTTTCGGTGATGAAGGTCGCGTTGAATCGGGCCGCTTGTTCGCGGAACTTGAGCATCAATTCGGGGCCCATCACGCCCTCGGGAAAACCGGGGTAGTTCTCTACTTCGGTGGTGAGCATCAGTTGTCCGCCCGGTTGGTCGGAGGTGCTGGACGGCTCGCCCTCGATCACCAACGGCGCGAGATTCGCCCGCGCCGCGTAGATCGCCGCGGTCAAACCTGCGGGGCCCGAGCCGATGATGATCACCTCATGGATTTTTTCTTTCGACATCGGGGCTCAGTTTACGATTTGGCCTTGGGTCGACGCTTGCGCATCAACCAGGCGCCGAGCACGGCGAACAGCGCCGACAACACGAAATAAGAGAGCCAGACCGCCGTGGAGCGACCGAGCCAAATGTCGAGCAAGTCGTTGACCAGGCGGGTGAGGCCGATCAGCAATAGCACGAAGATAATCGCGGCGGCCACCGAGGCGATCAACCCGAAGACGATTGCGCGCAACAAATTGGCGACGGGGCGCGTGGTTTTGTCGCTGATGAAGTCGACCCAACGGTCGATTGCATCCACAGTTTTCGACGCCCAACGGGGGTCGGTGAACGGATTCGAGATCACCCGATCAGGCTAACTGCGAAAAGTTTTTGTCCTATGCGGCGTTGAACGACACGTCTTGAATCACGCCTTGATACGGGTTTTTGTCACTGCATTGCACGCTCTTGCCGACCTCGCGCAACAACAGCAAGATGAATTGCGCGTCGCTCGGCACGACGAACTGGGCGACGCCGCGACGCGTGTTGTAGTCGGCGCCTGCCCGCGCACCCCATTGGTCGAGACGACCTGGCGCCGAGCCCGTCGCGGTATAAATCTCGAGGGACCACGGCCCGTTTTTCATGCCCACCTGCAACGTGCCGGTTGATGCTCGGGTCAGTTCGATCAACACGCCGACGTATTCCTTCGTGCCGAAGAATTGGTTGGCATAACAGTCGGTCGTCCACGCCGTTTTGGGGTTGCCGTCGCGCAACGCCCAGATTTGGGCCTCGTTTTCTTCGCCGTCGTCGCCGTTCGGGTCGAAACTGACCATTCGCGAGATCGACACCGGTTCGTCGGTGGCCGCGACAACAGCCGCCTGTTGGGTCGACTCGGTGGTCGACGAGTTTGATTTTGTTCCGACGAACAGCACCGCGGCGCAGAGCAGCAC
>Ga0208047_1000712_pt1 | contig 12240 bp, 11 predicted proteins | sample Kivu_220m_FD_184162 | JGI IMG/M metagenome (GOLD analysis project Ga0208047, IMG submission 184162) | Freshwater microbial communities from Lake Kivu, Western Province, Rwanda to study Microbial Dark Matter (Phase II) - Kivu_220m (SPAdes)... | ecosystem: Environmental > Aquatic > Freshwater >...
GTAGGGAGGCGTAGCCCTCAGGCAAGCCGGCTGCCAGACCCAGTGACGCCAGGCCGGCCGTACGGATGAAGTTTCTTCTGCTGTTCATGATTAGCTACAAGATGTTGGATATTGGATATCGGGTGCCAGGGTTTCCCCTCTCCCGGGAACGAAGCGACCGCTGGAGAGGGGGCAGGGGGTGAGGTGCATCACTCATCACTTATAGTTCAGTCTTAAAGAACGTCATCATTGCCGGTACATTGATCTCGTGTGCCCCGTCATGGGCCACGAGGCTGACACGCCCGGGGTGCTTCAGATCTGAATAGATGATCCTTATCTCTTTCATGGCTTCCTCGGCCAGGGCGACCGTGAAATCTTCCGGAGGCTCCTTCAGCCCGTTCTGGCATTGCAGGGCACGCGGTGCCGTGAGGGAATAGATATCCGCATAGTCAACCAGCTCACGCAGTCCCGGGAATTTCCAGCACTGGCAGTGGCCCTGCTCCATCTGGTCCATCCGGGTCAGGAAACCGCAGCTGGCAGTCGCTTTTATCCGGGTATCCATGGCCCCCAGCCACATGGCCATCTCACCTCCCAGTGACAAACCGCCGCATCCGATGCGTTTGCTGTCCACCTCGGGCAGGCTTTCGAGATAATCGACACAGCGCATGAGGTCCCAGAGCCTCTCACCCATCAGGGTCCGGCCCGGCTCAAAGATCTCATGCTGACTCACTGTGGTCGCGATGGTCACAAAATTTTGTTCGGCCAGTTCACTCGCGAAACCATGATAGGGAGAACCCTTGTCCTTGTCATACACACTGTATAATTTCCCGCCATGCCCGTGAATGCACACCACGGCCGGCCAGGGTCCCCGGCTTTTCTGCGGAATGGTAAGGATGACACGGATGCGCCTCCCGGCTGTGGAACTGATCTCAATCTCACTCTGGAGGAAATCCCAATTTAATTCAGATTTAATTATTTCCGGTTTCAGGGGTATATCTTGCCGGATTTCAATTAAGTCGCTGATATTCAATAATTTTGAAAATTCACTACGAAGCTCTTTCTGCCAGGTTACGGCTTTCCGTGCCGGCCGGCTGAAATACTGCCTGGCCCGGAACGAATCGGGATGGACCGAAAGATTCAGGGGCACCCAAAGAAGGAGGAGAAGAAGAAGGGTTTTCATGGTTTTCAGTATAAGAGTTGGATGAAAGGCTAAGATAGGGTTTTTTGGTGACTGGTGACTGGTGACTGGTGACTGGTGACTGGTGACTCGTTATTCGTGACTCGTGATTCGTGACTCGAAAGCCCCCAGACTGAAGTCTGGGGTTAGGCACGGCAGGGGTATGGCCCCCAGACTGAAGTCTGGGGTTAGGCACGGCAGGGGTATGGCCCCCAGACTGAAGTCTGGGGTTAGGCATAATTACTTCCTCCTTCCTCCTTCTTCGTTCCTCCTTTTGTTTATATTTGATCTAAATGCAAGCAATCAAGTATATAATTGCCTTCCTGATATTGACGGGTTCCTCGTTTCAGGTATCCGGATACGGGCAATTTGTGCATGGCTCAGACCGGTCCGCCCCATCGCTTCAGGCTACGCCGCGCTATGCCAATCGTTCGCTGGCCGGCAAAGCGGGGATAGCCAGCCTGGAGATTTTCGGGATGGAAACTTTCACAACAACAGTACTGGTGATCTTACCCCGATCCATTACAAAATGGGAAGATCAATACTGGCTGCATCTCGGGGAAAACTTCAAAGAAGCCTACACAATGCCGCCTGTCTGGGACATAGATCCCTGGCCGGTGAACTATATCGGCCATCCCTACCAGGGTTCGGTGTTTTTTAATACGCTCAGGAGCCAGGATTGCTCCTTTGCAGCTTCCGCAGGGTTTACCCTCTTCCACACCCTTCTGTGGGAATACGTGATCGAAGCTTTCATGGAACGCCCGAGCATCCAGGACCTGATCGTAACCCCGGTGTCCGGAATCCTGCTGGGAGAACTCTTCCATTATCTGACCCAACGATGGAAAACAGGCGGGTTTACCACGGCGGAAAAAATCGGTGTAACCATTCTCAATCCTTTTTATGTATTGAATAACGGGTATAAATAGGGCATAAGGATTTTAGATATCGGATACGGTATGCTGGATATTGGATGTCGGATATTGGATGTCGGATATTGGATGTCGGATGCTGGATATCTGAAATCCGAAATCCAGAATCCGAAATCCAATATCATCACACATCACTCATCACTTAATGATATATGAGATTTAAAAATTCATCTTATCTATTTGCATTTCTGCTGGCTGTCACTGTCATAGGTTGTCAGAAGAACAACCCGGAACTCTTTTTTAAAGGCAATTTCCATACGCACTCGTTCTGGAGCGACGGGAATACCTATCCCGAGGAGGTGGCAAGATGGTACCGTGATCACGGGTACCACTTCCTGGCGGTGACCGATCACAATACGCTGCAGGAAGGGATCAGGAAACGGGCTGTGGGGGAAGATACCGTGGTGCTTGCTGAACTGGCCGCTTACCGCGATGAATTTGAAAAACCGGGAGAATTTATCCTGATATCGGGAGAAGAACTCTCCGATGCTGCCGAGAAAAGACCGGTTCACGTGAACGGGATTGGCCTGAAACAGGTGGTCAAACCTGCCAGGGCACCCACGGTGATGGAAACCCTGACCGCTGATGTTAAAGCCCTGAACCAGGCCCTGGAACTTGCCGGGTATCCTGAATGGGTCATCGTCAACCACCCGAATTTTGGCTGGGGCCTCACAACCGAAGCTCTGGCACAGTGCGGAACGCGATTTTTCGAGGTCTTCAACGGCCATCCCGGAGTCCGTAATTATGGGGATTCCGCCCACATCAGCACTGAACTGATGTGGGACCGGGCCAATAAATGGAGAGTGGATCTGGGACAGCCATTAATACTGGGCGTTGCCACTGACGATGCCCACAATTACGACCGGTATGAGGTTGGAAAAGCCAATCCGGGTAGGGGCTGGGTGATGGTCAGGGCCAGGGAACTCACCCCGGATGCCTTATACCAATCCATGTGCGCAGGTGATTTTTATGCATCCACCGGGGTGATGCTCCGGGATTTCCATGCTGGCAGGAAAAGGATCGATATCCGGATAAAAAAAGAGGAAAACATTTCATACACCACTGAATTTTTTGGCTGGCTCCGGGGAAAGACGGAACCTGAAATCCTGAAGACGGTCGTCGGTATCCGGGCCGTTTACCGGATGAATGGAACGGAATTGTTCGTCAGAGCCCGCATAACCTCTGATAAACTGAAAGAAAATCCTTTTGCCAAAGGGGACTATGAAACCGCCTGGCTTCAGCCGGTGGAAATCAGGCTCAATCCCTAAACGCAACCGTGCCGGTTGGCAGACCTGAACTGTTAACGGTCCTGGTGATCTTCACCCTGTCTTTCTGGAAAGACTAAAAACAGCGTTTGAGAACCCGGAGGGCTCTCAGGGTGATCCATTTCGAAGGTTCACCTTTCTTCTCGATATCGGTCACGAACCAGCCATTAAAGGCGTTTTCCAGTTTCCACCGGCCTTGCCTGTCCTGGTTCCTGATAATAATGTCGACCGCGGCCTGCATCCTCGGGTCCCGCACATCCAAACGGGTCAGAATGTCCAGGATCTCAAGAATGTCATCCTGGTACATAAGGGGGAATCCCAGGTGCAGCCAGCGGGATCAGGCTCCAGACCATATTTCGGGTGAGACAGGGGATGACATAGCTCGGCAATCCGCTTCCGGTTTTTTCACTCCTGTAGGTTGAAAAACCGCCTGTTACCTTGTCCTGGGAGTTCTCAAGTATGAATTCGCATGCCCTGACGGTCCGGAACAATGGACTCAGGCCAAGAGGAAATCGAGTAGGTAAAACAACAGGCCGCCCACGATTGCCGAGGCGGGGATTGTCAGAACCCAGGCGAAAACCATATTACCCGCAACTTTCCACTTCACGGCAGACAGGCGCTTGCTCGACCCGACCCCCATGATGGAAGCCGAAATCACATGGGTGGTACTGATAGGGGCCCCGAGTGCGGATGCCCCCATGATCACCAGGGAAGCCGACGTTTCGGCTGCGAATCCATGGACAGGCTCCATCCTGAAAATCTTGTGCCCCATTGTTTTAATGATCTTCCAGCCACCTGTGGCAGTGCCGAGCGTCATGGCCGTGGCGCAGGCCATTTTTACCCAGACGGGTACCTCAAACGAAGGAATGCGGCCGAAAAGGACAAGAGCCAACGTGATGATCCCCATGGTTTTCTGAGCATCGTTATTCCCATGGCTCATGGCCATGAATGCCGCGGAAAAGATCTGAAGGCGGCGGAAAAACCGGTTCATGATGCGTGGCTTGAAATTGACCGTCAGCCAGGCCACCAGCAGCATCAGCAGGTATCCCCCGATAAATCCGGACAGGGGTGAGACGAAAACCGGCAAGATGACCTTGTTGATCAAAGTCGAATAATTCAGCGAGTCCCAACCCTGATAAGCAACTACAGCACCTACAAGTCCCCCGATAAGTGCATGGGAAGAGGAGGAGGGCAAACCGAAAAACCAGGTGATGAGGTTCCAGAAAATAGCTCCCAAAAGAGCTGCCAATATCAGGATCTGGGAGCCTGCCAGCAGGTCGGCGTTGACAATTCCCTTACCGATCGTTGACGCCACTTCCGTGCCGATGAAGGCACCGACAAGATTCAGCACGGCAGCCTTCGGCGACAGCACCTTCGTCGAAACCACGGTGGCTATTGCATTGGCGCTGTCATGTGCACCGTTGGTATAATCGAAAATGACCGCGATGACAACGATCAATATCAGGAGTATTGGGATATCAGGCATTTTTCAGTGATACTCCTTCTATTACGTTAGCCAATAATTCCGCGGTTGCGACCGCTTCTTCAAGCCGGTCATAGATGTGCGACCATTTGACCGTCTCCAGCAAATCACCATGGCTTTCAGCCTGACTTTCAAATACCTCCCCGAGTGAAACAAGCAGAAGCATATCCGCATCGGTTTTAAGCTGTTTCACTTTCCTGGTGTTTTCCCCCACCGGCTTTCGGGTTTTCAGGGCACCGACCATTTGGGATATTTCTCCGTGCATCAGGTGCAACTGATGGGTCAGCTCAACGGCTCCCGGTTTGAAAGTATCAAAATGATAAAGCCCGATCCGGGTGGAAACTGCGCGGATGGCATTCAGGGCGTTCTCCTGCGCCACGTTGATCGAATAGATATCCTCCCTGTCGATCGGCGTAATGAAAGTCAGCGCAAGGGACCTGGCAATCTCGCGGGTAACCTCGTTACCGGACTGTTCATTTTTCGAGATCCGGGCGCACTTTTCCGACATTCCTGAAATATCATGGAACACTTCGCTCAGCAATTGGGCGCTTTCAACCAGCAGCTCATTCTGCTGATTGAAAAGGTCGAAAAACTTGACGACCCCTGGGAAAAAGCTGATCATAATGAAAGGTATGAATGAAGTTTTTGATGATGTGCCGCTATTCCCGACCGGCCACCTTTGCGGCCTCGTATTTTCAAATATAGTTATTACTTTATTTTGTCGATTATATTTGTATTATCCCGATCCCGGCAGGGATCCAATCCTAAGATAGTATAAGCTAAAGATTCTTGAAATGAGATTTATCAATGCGAAGGATTTCGAAGGCATGTCTTTCCTGTTCAGGGGGAATGCAGGAAACCGGTTTGCTCAATTCCTGATGCGGATTCTGTCCATTGAAAAAGTCAACCAGTTATGTGACCGGTCAAGCCAGTACACCGGAGCCGCGTTTGCCGCAAGCATTGTGAAAGATCTGGGAGTGGAATATGTCATCGGAAATCCCGAACGGTTGCAACAGCTGCCCGAAGAAGCGTTCATAACAGTGTCCAATCATCCCTATGGCGGTTTGGACGGAGTGATCACGATAGACCTGATGGCGGGCATCCGTCCCGATTACAAGTTCATGGTCAACAAGATGCTCTCTCTCATTAAATCCCTGGGTGAGAATTTCATCTCCGTCACGCCTGCGGGCAATAAAAACAAAGGGATTTCCGGTACAAGCATCAATGGCATCCGTGAAACCTTGTCGCATTTAAGGAATGGACACCCAGTGGGTTTTTTTCCTTCCGGGGCCGTTTCGGATTTCAGCATAAAAGACAGGTGTGTCAGGGACCGGCCCTGGCAGGCAAGCATTCTCCGGTTGATACATTCCGCCAAGGTCCCGATCCTTCCGATCCGCTTTTTCGATGGCAATTCCCCGTTTTATTACTTCCTTGGACTGATCGATTGGAGAGTCCGCCTGGCAAGGGTACCCTCTGAACTTTTTAATAAACGGAACCAGGTTCATCGCATCGGGATCGGCAACCTCCTGTCCGTTCAGGAACAGGAACAGTATCCTGATGCTGAATCCCTTGGCGCTTTTTTACGGAAAACGGTTTATGAAATGCCGGTGCCATCCTCGTTTATACCGAGAAACATTCTTAACTTCCCGGAGAAATAACGGAAAATTGCATTGTCTTGAGCAATCCCATGAATGGAAAACGGGGAAAATACAACCCTTCGCAAAAAACCAGCGAAGCGCTTGAAGCTATCAGCCAGGACAGGACCAGGACCAATCTGCTAAAAGTACATGAGCAAAGGCTGCTTGCCTTTTTGGTTCAGCGCATTCCCAACTGGATGACTCCTGACATGCTGACTTTTATTGGCCTGGGCGGCAACATGATCGTCCTGGCCAGTTTTGTCCTGGCAACCTATGTAAACAGGACCTACCTGCTGATGGGTGCCCTGGGTTTTGCGATCAGCTGGTTTGGCGATTCCCTGGATGGAAGGATTGCGTACTACCGGAACAAGCCCAAGAAACTGTATGGATTTACCCTGGATATCACCGTAGACTGGATTGGCATCATCCTCATCGGGTGCGGATACATAATTTACGCACAGGGAGTCTGGGAATTCCTGGGATACGGTTTCGTTGTCATGTATGGCTGGGAAATGATTGTCGCGCTGATGAGACACCGGATCACCGGCAACTATTCAATCGATTCGGGCAAACTGGGGCCTACCGAAGCCAGGATCATCATTATCGCCCTGATGGTGGCCGAGCTGCTTTTCAAGGGCTCAATCAGGTTTTTTGCACTTGCCATAGTGATCCTCGTCTTCATCTGCAATATCATTGACACCAGGCAACTCTTGCAGATAGCCGAAGAAAAGGACATGCAGGAAGCGGCATGGAAAAAAGACCGGGAAAGGAAGGATTGATCCAAGCCCCGGGTGCCTGTCCCTGAGCCAGAGCATGCTGTTCGCCAAAAACCTGGCTGAAATCCAAATGCTTACACAAGACTTCCGGGTTGAGCCCCCGGGGCCAATCAAGACATTATCCTTTCGTGGTTTGGCGATCAGGACGCCGCCCGGCCAAACCAGTCGTATTCCGGAAATAAAAGCCGCATTTCTTATCCGAAATTCTTGACACTAGTTGAATATCATGATCAGAAATGGGATAGACCTTGCAGATCAGATGCCTGCCTTCATACATCAAGCACCTGTTTTCGTCCGTTAAATAGGGGCATTTGCGGATATACTGGCAACAGACTCCGCAACCCGCGCAAGCTCCCTGCCTGTTTTTTTCAATATATTGAAGGGTTTTCCGGGTAAAAAAATAAACCAGGATTTGCCTCCGGAGAGTACCCCAAACAATCCTGCGCATTCTTTTGTCCCTTAATTTAAAGACAGCCCCTGCGAAAGCCAGGAAATTTCCGATTTCCAATCGGAAGTTCTGAAAATGGCTGTCAGACCTGTTCACGGTGCATGCTTCTTATTTAGTTTTCGGACTGTGCGGATAAGCAATCCATCGGAGCAAATCTCGGCAATCCGGACACCGTCTTTCTCGTGTATCTTTATTTTTTTCCCCATTTTCGTTGTGACTGCATCCGTTTTGTACCTGCAAATCTACAATAGTTAATCTTGTATCAATCCGAAAAAAGAGGACCCGGATTGTAATAATTCCAAAGGGTGTTCGTCTAATTTCCGGCATTGGAATATCTTTTTTCCGTTATTTTTACCGCAAACCGATCATTTATGAAGAATCCCCTTTCAACCCTCCTGATGGCCGTTCTGTTGATGGAAACCACCCAGGCTTATTGCCAATCGCCGGAAATATATGAATGGCGGGGCCCTGACCGCAACGGCATCTATCTTGACCGTGACCTGCTCAAGCAGTGGCCCGAGGCTGGTCCGGCACTGGTTTGGGAATATGAGGGTGTTGGAAACGGATACGGCTCACCTGTTTTTACTCCTGATAAAATGTACATCACGGGGGAAAAGGACAGCCTGGCCTGGCTCTTTGCCTTCGACCTGAGCGGGAAACTTATCTGGAAAAGGGATTACGGCAAGGAATGGGTGGCGAGCTTTAATGGCTCAAGATGCGCACCCACCATAGCCGGCAATCTGGTTTACGCCACCTCCGGATTGGGAAATATCTACTGTTTCGACTGCCATTCAGGTGAAAAAAAGTGGTCGGTCGACATGATCAACGACCTGCATGGCCAGTACCCCCTCTATGGCATTTCGGAGGCGGTTGCCATTGACGGTGATCGCGTGTTCTGTACCCCTGGAGGCCGGGATACCAACGTGGTGGCGCTCAACCGCCATACTGGCAAGATATTGTGGATCAACAAGGGCCACGGCGAGAGACCCGGGTACAATCAGCCCAGGGTCATTCACCTGCGGAAAAGGAATGTACTGGTGACTATCACCGCGTATGAGATGCTGGGGCTGGATACCAAAACAGGCGAACTGCTCTGGGCCCATGAAATGGACAATGTGCCAGTGGCGGACCGCAAGCTGGGATTGGGCGACACTCATGCCAACACGGTGCTGTTCGAAAAAGGATGCTTATATTATGCCGAGGGCGACGGAAACTGCGGCATGAAATTCCAATTATCATCCGATGGATCAACCATCAGGGAGATCTGGCGGAACAAGGCGTTCGACAGTTACATGGGGGGCATTGTCAAGGTCGGGGATTATCTGTATGGCTCTACCATGGCCTCACCCGGTTTTATGAGCATCAGCGCGGAAACCGGAGAAACCGGAAAGGAACTGAAGATAGCCAGCGGCGCGGTCATTGCCGCGGACAGCATGCTCTATTATTACAATTTCCGGGGCGAAATGATGCTTATCAGCGCTGATCCGCCGGGCATGGAAGTGGTCAGCAAATTCCGGATCACCAAAGGGGCCAAGGAACATTTCGCCCATCCGGTGATCCATGACGGCAAGCTCTACGTAAGGCACGGGAATGTCCTGCAGGCTTTCCAGATCAAGGCAGGAGCCTGATGAAAGAGGACTAACGGCGGACGATGTCTGAGTCCAATGCCTTGTCGTCACATTTCAGTTTCAGGGTATTGGCATGCGGGGAAACCGGATCAGGTGGCAAAGAGACACGGAGTCCTTCACCGGTCTGCTGCCAGTGAATTTTTTCATCCGATCCCAATAGTGATAACTTTTTGAATTTTAACCCTTTCACAGAACTAATAAGAATTTCCCTTCCCGGCCATTCAAGCAGGATCGCATAGAGGACATTCCCTTTCCGGGTAAACCGTATGTCACCGGCTTTAAACTGATAGCCTCCATCCGGACTGTCCCATGATCCGGCTTCCTCATTGGTATAACCTTCGCCGTAAACCGACCAGGGCCTGGTTCCGTAAATCGCCTCGCCGTTCACCGAAAGCCAGGCGCCTATCCCCCTCAGGCGGTCCTGCATAACTTCCGGGATGGTCCCGTCGGCTTTCGGACCGATATTGATCAGAAGATTCCCCCCTTTACTGGCAATGTCGGCCAAATAATCCACGAGCTCGTTGGTGGTCATGTATATCTCATCAGGTGTCCGCCGGTTATAGCCCCAGGAAGTGGGATCAAGGGCATCACAGGTTTCCCAGGGCATTGTATATATCCTGGAGATATTCCTCCGTTCGGGAGTCTGAAAATCGCCCAGTAATGATCCGTTCACGATATTCAGTTCTTTTTCGTATTGTGAAAGAAGTGACTTTGAAACGGATCTTTTTGACTGGCTGCCTGCCCGGGTTGTATCGTGCCCCCAGCGTTCATTGGTCACCACTTCATCAGGGTTCTTTGAATGGTTGTAGAAATAAGCAATGACCTCCTTGCTGTTAAAATGGTCGGCATTCAGCGGTTTTCCACCTGAATCGGGAAAAGGACTGACCGTTACGTCCCCCCACAGGATATCCGGCTGGTAGAGATCCACCAGTTCCTTGATTGAATTATTCATGTACTCCACCCATTCCTTGCCCGGAAACCGGTTATCCCAAAAGGAGTAAGTGGTATTGTGATAAAATCCCATCTTCAGTCCCCGTGAACGAACCGCCTTCAACAGGTCACCTGCCAGGTCACGATGCGGTCCCATGTCCATGGAATTCCGGTTCGCAAATCGGGTCGGCCAGAGGGCAAACTCATCTCCGTGCCTGGCTGTCATGACTACGTACCTGGCACCAGCCTGGACAAAGAGATCCGCCCATGCATCCGGGTCAAACTGTTCAGCCTTGAACATGGGTATGAACTGATCATATTCAAAATCAACGCCATAGTTTTCCCGCTGGTATTGATTGGCCTGGCCCCGGCTACCCCGGGTCTCCGCCTGAAAAACGCTATCGGGCAGGTCACCCTGGGCGGCGGTATAGGGCGGACCTCCCGGAGTCTGGCCCCAGGTGGACCTGGGACTCATCATTTCCACGAACCACTCGTGAAATGCCGGTACGGAATAAACCCCCCAATGGATGAAAATGCCAAACCGGGCATCCCTGAACCATTGAGGAACGGGATGCGAATCAAGGGATTCAAAAGTGGGCTCATACGTTTTCCTGGGTTGTTCCTTACACCCCGGAACAAGGGCCATTGCACCAAGGAACATAACGATCCAGGATAACAATCCCAATGGTTTCTGCAGGTTCATTTAGTAAAGGTTATTTAAAAGGTTAGGGCAATTCGATCAGGTTCAGAATATTACGGAAATTTACCGAAAGACCCCGAGAAATCCAACCGGTTGATTTGATTCCCCTGCCATCTTTGCCTGTTTTTGGGTGTCAATATTCTGCCCCGATGACAGTACTGAATATATTCCCGTAAAATCCTAACTTTAAGGGAATCCGTTCCCGAAGTAACATGATCTCAACACAATGAAGACATCCAGGTTTTTTCCCGGTCTTTGGGTTACCGCCTTTTTGGTGACCCTGTCAGGTTGCTCCACTGACAAAATGATCAATCCCCCGAATTACGGTCAAAGGAAATCCATCACTTTCGATGCACTGAAGGAGCAATTCAAAAGTCCTGACATGATTTATGCCCCGTTTGTGTTCTGGTTCTGGGACGAGCCGCTGAACCAGGATAAGATGGCCGAAATGGCGCGGGTAATGGGATCTCAGGGTTTTAATCCCGGCTATGCCCATGCGAGGCATTCCATGGTTGATGCTCCAAGCCTACCCGACTCACAGTGGCTTGGCGAGCAGTGGTTCTCATCGTTTGGCGCGGCGCTGACCGAAGCTGAGAAACAAGATCAATACCTGGGCTACTGCGATGAATACTGGTGGCCCAGTTTTCAGGCAAACGGCCGGGTCCTGAAACAATATCCTGAACTGAAAGCTGAATCTTTGAAGTGGGAAATCCTCGATGTTGACGGCGACAAGGAGGTGCAGGTGCCGGCATCATTCTTTGCCGTTGCAGCTCAACTGGCAACCCCCGTTGAGGTCACTCCTCCACTGCCCGGGTTCGGGAAATGGATCTGGAATCCGGACGGGAAGGAGATCACGCATACATGCCGGTTCCGTTACCCGTTCGATCTGCCGGAAGGGAAAACGGTCAGCCACGCGGCTCTCCGGATCACTGCTGACAATGAGTTCGTACTGTATGTTAACGGTCAGCGTACGGGTGAAGGTACTGACTGGGAAAAGCCTGTCCTGTTTGAATTGACAAAGATGGTTGGCGCCGGGAAAAACCTGCTGGCCCTTGAATGTCGCAACATTGACGGGCGTTATGGATTGACTGCCGGCATGCGGATCACCTTCAGCGATGGAAGCATCCTGGAAATCGGAACTGATAAAACCTGGCTCACTGCGCTCTCATCTGAAAAAGGCTGGGAAAATCAGGATTATCATTCCGGTCATTGGAAACCTGCGGTGGAGATTGCCAATCCGGGAGACAATCCCTGGTCGGTGATCGACAATACCGAACCGTATAAAGCG
>Ga0208047_1000715_pt1 | contig 12222 bp, 12 predicted proteins | sample Kivu_220m_FD_184162 | JGI IMG/M metagenome (GOLD analysis project Ga0208047, IMG submission 184162) | Freshwater microbial communities from Lake Kivu, Western Province, Rwanda to study Microbial Dark Matter (Phase II) - Kivu_220m (SPAdes)... | ecosystem: Environmental > Aquatic > Freshwater >...
ATATATAAAGAGAGGCGCTTAAATGATCGAGCATTGGATATATTATGTAATAATTGGCCTTGTTGGCATTTTATGTCTATTAGTAGGCTACTTTACACGGCAGTTACTGGCAAATCAACAGATTCGTAATGCCCAAAACGAAGCTAAAAAGCTGCTCGAAAGTGCTCAAAGTAAATACGAGCAGATGGTACTCGAGGCCAAAGAAGAGGCTGTAAAGGTAAGGGCAGCAGCTGAGGCGGAGAGCCGCGAAAGACGCTTCGAGCTACAAAGACTGGAGAGACGGTCAAGTCAGCGCGAGGAACGCCTTGAAAGAAAGCTGGAAGCGCTGGAGAGGCGTGAACGTAGCTTAATTACCCGCGAAAAAGAGATCGAAGCTCTTAAAATCCAGATTGAAGAGTTTAAAGACAAGCAACTTCAACGTCTGGAAGCCATTTCGGGAATGTCCAGTGAGGAAGCCAAACAACAGCTATTACAGGCTGTTGAAGATGAGATAAGAGAAGATGCTTCCCGACGGGTTAGGGAATGGGAAGGCCGTATCAAAGACGAGATAGACGGCAAAGCTCGTGATATTCTGGCAACAACTATTCAAAGATGCGCTACTGACGTTGTATCTGAGACCACTGTCTCAGTTGTCCCATTACCCAACGACGATATGAAGGGCAGGCTTATCGGGCGCGAAGGACGCAATATTCGAGCATTGGAACAGGCTACGGGTGTTGATCTGATAATTGATGATACACCGGAGTCGGTCACCATATCCAGCTTCGATCCTATCAGGCGTGAAGTCGCCAGAGTTGCCTTAACCAATCTGATACTTGACGGCCGGATTCACCCTGCACGTATTGAAGAAGTGGTAGACAAAGCAAAAACGGAAGTAGATGCCACGATTCGTACTGAAGGTGAGCAGGCATCGAGAAAAGCCGGTGTGCAGGGTTTGCATCCCGAGTTGCTCAAGTTATTGGGTCGGCTCAAATTCAGAACAAGCTATGGGCAGAATGTATTAACTCATAGTCTTGAAGTGGCTCACATTGCGGGGATGCTGGCAGCTGAGATAGGCGCAAATGTTACTCTGGCAAAAAGGGCCGCTTTGCTGCATGATATCGGCAAGGCAGTCGACCATGAGGTGGAAGGGCCGCATGCCATGATAGGGGCAAACCTTGTAAAACAATGGGATAAATCCATGGATGTGGTTCAGGCAATCTCAGAACATCACGGTGAAGCTACAACTACAAGCTCCCTGGGTTATATATTGGCTACCGCGGATGCAATCAGCGGTTCGCGACTCGGGGCCCGTCGTGAATCTCTGGATCAATACATTAAGAGGATTGAAGCTCTTGAGAGCGTTGCCAGTAGTTTTGCGGGTGTAGAAAAAGCATTTGCCATTCAGGCGGGTAGAGAGGTTCGCATAATTGTTAAACCAGAACAGGTAGACGATCTTGCTGCTATGCGTCTGGCGAGAGATATAGTAAAGAAAATAGAGGAGAGCCTGGAATATCCCGGACAAATCAAAGTTACGGTAATGCGTGAAGTGCGTGCTGTGGATTACGCGAAGTGACCTAGACGGTGTAATTTATTGAACATACTGGTAATTGGCGATATTATCGGCAAGCCTGGTAGAAGAGCCCTTGAGCATTTGTTACCAGGCTTGACTGTTGAATACGGTATTGATCTTGTCATTGCCAACGGGGAGAATGCTGCGCACGGCATCGGCATAACTTCACAGACTGCACAGGAGCTGTTGAAGGTGGGAGTGGATGTCATAACCACGGGGAATCATGTGTGGGCACAGCGAGAGATCATGCCGTACCTTGACGGGCAACTGCCTATAATCAGGCCGCTTAATTTTCCACCCGGTGCACCCGGTCGGGGCTATATGATTGCCAAAGGTGTGCTCGTGGTTAACTTAATCGGCCGTGTTTTTGTAGGAGAATACGATTGCCCTTTCCGCGCGATGGATACACTATTGGCCGAATTGAATGCATTGCCCAGGACGATAATCATTGACTTTCATGCGGAAGCTACATCGGAAAAGGTGGCTCTTGGCAGATACCTCGATGGTAGAGTGAGTGCGGTTCTTGGTACACATACACACATTGGGACTATTGACAGTTGCATTTTGCCTTCAGGAACAGCTTACGTGACTGATATTGGAATGGTTGGCCCGGTAAACTCAATCATTGGTGATGATATTGATAATGTGCTCAACAGCTTCATCAACGGTTTGCCACACCGTCTTTCCGTTGGTAAAGGTAAAACGGCCATGGATGCTATCTTGCTGGATATCGATGAGCAAAACGGCAAAGCGAGAAAAATACAACGGATTCGCAGAGAGGAATCAGAATCTTGAAATATGATCTGCACTTGCATACCACGGCTTCCGACGGAAGGCTGACTCCTGACGAACTGGTCGATCTCGCCGTTAAAAAGGGACTTGAAGTCATTGCAATAACAGATCACGACAGTGTTAGCGGCGTGGAAGCAGCTACTGCTGCAGCATTGAAATATCCGGGACTGAAAGTCATACCCGGAGTGGAAATCAATACCGATTACATATCCGGCGAAGTACATATCCTGGGATATTTTATTGACTCTCAGGACAAGGCCCTGAATACAGCTCTGGAAAAAATTCGTGAATCCAGAGTGGGACGGGCCCAAAAAATGATAAAAAGGTTGGATGATCTCAATTTGCATATTGAATGGTCCAGGGTGCAGGAATTAGCCCGTGGAGAATCCGTCTGCCGGCCGCATATTGCGCAGGCATTGCTTGAGAAAGGTTACATAGAGAATGAAAAAGAAGCGTTCGATCGCTATATCGGTCGAAATGGACCTGCATATGTTGAGCGCGACAAAGTTAAACCGACAGACGCAGTGGCTATTATTCTCAAGGCACGGGGGCTGCCGGTATTGGCGCATCCGGCCTATATAGAAAGCCTGGACAAATTAATCAACGATCTGAAAAACACCGGTCTGGTTGGTCTTGAAGCCTACTACGGAGAATACGATGAACCAACAAAACGCAGCATGGTAAGCATAGCGCAGAAATACGGCCTGCTAACGACCGGGGGCTCGGACTACCATCATTTCCAGGACGGACGCGAAACAGCAATGGGATCAGTTGATATTCCAGCGGAATCGATAGAAAAATTGTATGCTCGAGCGGGACTGCGTTTTACCTCCGGCTAAAATTGAATTAACTCTCAAATATTGCTTATATTGCGCCTGAAGACCCGGTATTGATTAATGTAAGAACTAGGTTAAAAAGCGGATGGAACGTAATATAAAACATGTTATAATAAAGCGGTTTTTACTGAAATAACCGCGGAAGGAGTGACATGGAAGCATCGCGAGAAATATTCTGGCAGATTCCCTTTTTAGTTCAGATCAGTCTCTATTCTGCAGCAGTTGTAGCCGTCTTACTTATCGGGTATGCCGTCTACAAGCGATACCAGATGTGGATGTTGGGCAAACCTGAAAAACGTTTCGATAATCCCGGGGGCAGGATAGGCGAGTTCATTAAGATCGGGATTTTAGACGGTGTTTTTCACAGGCGGTTCTTCAGGGATCCATATCCGGGAATAATGCATTTCCTTATTTTTGTCGGTTGTTGTCTTTTATTTGTAGGTGCCGGGCTGGATTTCTTAAATCATTATGTGTTTGAACCTCTGCACGCAGCATTTATTCATGGTCCGGTATATATGTATCTCGGGGGGCTATGGAATATTGCCGGTTTGATGGTAATAATCGGCTTGATAATGGCATTTATCAGGCGGTATATTCAGAGACCGAAGAGGCTAAATACAATAATGGATGATGGAGTTGCCCTGCTTTTAATCCTGATAGTCGTAATTTCCGGCTTTTTCCTGCAGGGTTTCAGAATGATAGCTGCTGTTCCGGAAAGTCTTGGATTGCAACAGCCTGAGTTTTATGTTCATCCGGAATGGGGACAGGCAAGATTTGTAGGATTCTGGATCGCCAGCATGTTCTCCGGGCTACCTGAAGCGACCAGAGTTCTCTGGTATCTAATCCTGTGGTATTCCCACGTTGTAATAACTATTGGCGCAGTAGCTTACATAATTCTCGCATGGGAGAAGTTAACGCATATACTGATATCTCCGGTAAACGTACTTTTTAAAACTTCTAGGCCGAAGGGTGCCTTGAGCTATGTTAATCTGGAAACAGCAGAGACCTACGGCATTGGTAAAATCGAAGATTTTTCATGGAAACAGCTTTTTGACCTGGACGCATGTACCAATTGCGGGCGATGTCAGGACAGGTGCCCTGCTTATCTGACAGAGAAACCACTTTCACCGCGCAAGGTAGTTCAGGATCTCAAAACGCACTGGCTGGAAAGAAGCCCCGCACTGCTGGCAGCCAAGAAGGCTAAAGCGAAAGCCGGAGGTAACGGTGAATCTTCCGCTCCGGTAGAAGCGAGTGATAGCAGTGTGAAAACTATGGTAGGTGAAGTTATTACCGAAGATGAAATCTGGTCCTGCACAACCTGCCGGGCATGTCAGGATGTATGTCCGGTCTTCATAGAGCATATTGATAAAATTATCGATATGAGGCGACATCTTGTCCTGGATCTCGCACAGATACCGGAAACGGGTGAAGCTATACTAAAGTGCATAGAAGCCAGGGGACACAGTTGTAAAGGTACAACACTTACCAGAACCGATTGGACCACGGGTTTGGATATCAAGCAGTTATCCGAAGACAGTAATGTCGAATATATATTCTTTGCAGGCTGCGCAGCTTCTCTGGAAGAAAGAAGCACGAAAATTGCTATTGCCACGGCCAAGATCCTGAAGGCCTCAGGGATCAGTTTTGGTATATTGGGCGCTCAGGAAATGTGTTGCGGCGAGCCGGCTAGGCGGTTGGGGAATGAGTACCTTTTCCAGACACTGGCAACCCAGAATGTCGAACTATTTAAGAGCTACAATATTAAAAAGATCATCGCTATGTGTCCACACTGCTTTAACACATTGAAAAATGAGTACCCGCAATTCGATGGCAATTTTGAAGTGATACACCATAGCACATTTATTTCGAAGCTGATCGACGAAGGCAAGATAAAGCCGTCGGTTTTCAAAGAAAACAAGATAACATATCACGATTCCTGTTACTTGGGCAGGCACAATGATATCTATGAGCCGCAAAGGCATGTACTAAGGTCAATCAGTAAACTGCCTATTGTTGAAATGGAACGGTCAAAAAACAACGGTTTTTGCTGTGGCGCAGGTGGTGGCAGGTTCTGGATGGAGGAACGAATAGGAAAGCGCATCAGTGAAACGAGAATCGATCAGGTAATGGAAACAGGTGCTGAAATAGTAGCTTCTGCCTGCCCCTACTGCGTACAGATGTTCACCGATGCTATCAAGGCTAAAGGCGCCGAGGAAACATTGAAGGCATTCGATATTGCGGAGCTTGTAGCAGAGTCTCTAACTAACGATAAATAACACTGGCGGATTAATTCGATAACAACGGGTTGTGATCAGCGATCACAACCCGTTAATGTTTTTAAATGAAAGATTTAAATAGGAACATCTGAAAAATTGGCTCCTCGGGTAGGATTCGAACCTACAACCTAGCGGTTAACAGCCGCCCGCTCTACCATTGAGCTACCGAGGAATGGAAGCCGGTGGTTAATGGATTCAAGTCTATATTGTCTAGAAAATAACCGTGATATTATACAATGCACAGTTGCATATCGGCAAAACTATAGCAGAACGATGTTTTAGCCGGATATCAGGCTATTATAGATAGCTTGCACCTGTGTCCTTGTTTCTTCCAGACTGCCGTCATTATTAATGACATAATCTGCTACTTTTATCTTCTCGTGAACAGGAATTTGATTGTTGATCCTGTTGAGCGCGTCCTCTTCTTTCATTCCCCTGTTGATAAGTCGCTTCAATTGAACGGCAGGTGATGCAAATACAACTATTATTTTGTCGACCAATCTTCTGGCAACATCAGGCCCAATTTCCAGCAGAAGCGGTATGTCCTTCACTACCAAACAATCAGGCGCAACTTTATTCCTTTCTTTAACCAGCCTTCTATCTTCTTTGAGAACTTCGGGATGAACGATTGAATTTAGCTTCTTAAGCTCATCCGGATTATTAAACACGATACCTGCTAATTTTTGTCTGTTTATTGTTTTATCGTTGTTTAAGATCTGATCACCAAAGTGATTAACTATTTTCTTCCATGCCGGCTGTCCGGGTTCTTCAACTTTGCGGGCCAATGCATCAGCATCGATCAGATAAGCTCCCAGATCCTGGAACATCTTTGCTACAGTGCTTTTTCCAGTTCCTATTGCACCTGTAATGCCGGCAATGATCATCACATTTCAACGATGGTTCAACGAACCTCTGAACCTTCCTGCTTTCAGTTCTTGAATGAATTCAACTTCATTCCGTATTTGCTTTTGAAATATAGTAACACATTTTCCGAGTTCATCGGAAAAATGGGCGTCGCTGCCACCAGAAGTATGCAATCCAAGCTTTTCTGCCAGCTGGCAGGCAAGGATATTGTTTCCTTCCAGATTACGTCCATTGAAGCCTTCAAGTGCATCGACGCAATCGAATACCTGCCTCTTCATAACGATATCTGATGCAATAGTGAAATCTGTTATCGTGTTGCAGGGGAAGCCTCGAAAAGGATGTGCAGCGATCATAAAACCATCGGCGTTTGTAACCAGATTACGGAGTTCTTTAATGCTGATGACTGTGGTGAAATTAATGTTCAACCCAAAGACAAGTACTTCTCCCCCTTCTTTTACCATGACCTCAACTCCACGAAAAATAGGGAAGTTGTGCAGTGTGCCCAACTCTGTTATCGCTGATAAGTCCCATGCCCGATCATGTTCGGTAAAGCAAATGCCGTCAAGTCCCATGGTACGGGCTTTCTTTATCGCGTCGCCAGGGTCCAGATTACTATCGGGGGATAACTTGCTCGTATGAATATGAAGGTCGATTTTCAACAGATTCTCTTTTACAAAATATATGAGCCAATTGTAACTACCTCAATTGGCTCACCAGGAGGTTATATTAGCATTTTAGTTAATTCAAAACAAACGGATGCAACAAGAATCCGGTTCATTGACTTTTAAAGGAGCATTAATTAACATTTACCATAGAAATTTCAGGCCATTATTAATGTGGTCGAAGGGCTATGTAATCGGATGGCGTCCGACCGACGGGTGAATCCAAACCTTCGGCGGATAACCGTTGAATACTTGATATAACTCTGATTCGTGCTTGATATTTGAACATTCTGGCAATCTCTTTAGCGCGTACTAATATTCTTTGACCTATAAATCAGCTATATAAACTAAATCGGGAGGTGATGGAATGCCGCAGGAAAAAGTAATAGTGACTGCAGCGCTTACCGGCTCAGTTCATTATCCCAGCATGTCGCCGTATTTACCTTTAAGTCCTAAACAGATAATAGAGGATGGTATCAGATCGGCAGAGGCGGGTGCTGCAGTATTACATATTCACGTGCGTAACCCGGAAAATGGCATGCCGACTCCTGACCTGGACATTTTCGGCGAAGTATTAACCGGCATTAAAGCAAAAACAAACGCTGTAATTTGCTTGTCCACCGGTGGTGGCATGGGTATGAGTACTGAACAACGCGCAACGCCCTTGATAACCTTTAAACCGGAAATGGCATCGCTAAATTTTGGGTCAATGAATTTCAGTGTTTTTCCGGGCGCGGAGAAGATAAAAGAATGGAAATATCCTTGGGAAAAATTAGCCATGCTTGCCAGTGAAGATTATATTTTCCCCAACACGTTTAAAACGATGCGGGAATTTCTATCGATTTTTGCAAAGAATGAAACCAAACCTGAGCTGGAACTTTATGACCTCGGGATGGTGAATAATGTGGCTTTTATGATCAACCGCGGTCATCTGAAGCCACCTGTTCATTTGCAATTTGTTACAGGGATACTTGGGGGAGTGCCATCGACGGTTAACGGTCTGGTTGCTCTTGTGAATGCGGCCAGAGAAGCTATAGGATCAGATAACTTTACCTGGTCAGCGATAGGATCGGGCAGATATCAAATGCCGATCTGTACCGTGGCTTTAGCTATGGGTGGTAGTGTAAGAGTAGGACTGGAAGATAGCCTGTATATAAGCAAGGGCGTTTTAGCTAAAAGCAGCGCCGAGCATGTAGAAAAGATTATACGAATTATGCGTGAACTGAGTCTTGAACCGGCTACACCGGAAGAGACCAGGAAAATATTGAGACTGAAAGGATCCGACAAGGTAAATTTTTAATCTCAAGATTATATAAGCATAACATTCAATTAATACAAATGAGTTTATTGAGAAGCTGAGGCCATTTAATAGAGGATAGATTGTTTCTACGTAATCCCGTCGTTATAAATTTTACATAAGCAGTCTGTTACATGAATGGCTGCCGAGCCAGGATTCGAACCTGGGCAAATGGATCCAAAGTCCATCGTGCTACCACTACACAACTCGGCAATCCGCGATTAGCGTATCATAGAATTCCAGGAGGGTCAATTTAAAAATCCACTGGAAATAAAGTTAACAATTTCCAAATCTTCTCTAAACCTTTCTATTTACACTTCCGTTATATAAGTATAAATAATAAAACTGAAGTGGAGATCAAGATGATGAACAAAAAAGTATTTGACAAGATGAACCAGGATCGCAAACTCATGGTGTTGTTCAGTGGAATTCTGGTAGATGGTATTCTGCTCATCTCGCTTCTGATAGCTGCCAGTATCTGGTATTTAATCTAAGCTTAACCTTGCTGCTTAGCCAAAATAATAGCTGCCAGGCAAACATTCGCCTGGCAGCTATTTTTATGTTTAAAAGGGCTCTGTTTGACTGAAATCCGTGACTTATGCCGAAGGTCGGACTCGAACCGACACGAGAGTTGCCCCTCAACAGTTTTTGAGACTGCCGCGTCTACCATTCCGCCACTTCGGCTCGACTTGTTTGGAGTGGTGCCGAGGCCCAGAATCGAACTGGGGACACGTGGATTTTCAGTCCACTGCTCTACCATCTGAGCTACCTCGGCGCGGATGACATTGTAGCTTTTTAATGAATTGAGTGTCAATATTGAAAAATAGGGTTACCGATGTTTCATTATTGCTTGCGAATCCGGTTATGGGAAGGCTGGAAAATAGTAATATTTGAACTGAAATCTATATGCATTTAAAATAAGAAGGCACAGCAATAATATTTCAAAAATATGCAGAACTCATTTAACTGTTATAAGTGCGGAGCTCCCAATTCTTTAGGGTCTCCTTATTGCAAGAAATGTGGGGAAAAGTTTCATTACTCATGCCCCGTATGCAATGCAAAAATAAGTGCCAACGACCGTAATTGCCAGTATTGCGGGAATATATTGACATGGTCTTCAAAACAGCAGCAAGTAGAAAATAAGGAACGTAAATCTTCCGGTCTTTCTCCACAGAATAAATCAATATTTCCATTATTGCTAGGCATAATACTGATTCTCGTTGTCACTGGTGCCGGCATATATTTTCTAATGAAGTTATTTGAGAAACCCCAGCAACCTGTTGTCGTTGAAAATATAACATCAGATAAACCGGTTGAACGGGTAATAGCGGATACCTACGCACCCCAAATTAGTGATATTAAAGTAATCAGTATTAATTACAATTCCGTCGAAATACAGTGGAATACTGACGAGCCGTCGACGAGCCAGGTCTATTATCGGGAAAAAAGCGACTATTCACAGCCAACATCGGTAAAAGAAGCTATGGTCAAGCAGCATTCCATGGTGTTGGCTGATCTTAAAACTAAAACAAGTTACTTTTATCAAGTGAGATCAATGGATGCAGCTGGAAATGTAGCTATGTCCGAGGAAAAAACCTTCGATATAGGACTGCAGCCTGGCACTACCAGGATAGAAGTGTTGGAAACAAGATGGTCATCTGAAGAACATCCACCGGAGACCAAAACCTATATTAAAGGCCAGATTAGGAACTCCGGCGACACGGTTTTGAATATAAGGGATATAGAGGTCATTATCACGATAGAGGTGGCCGGTAAATCAGGTTTCAGTGATGTCATTGCCTCTCTGGATAGTTATCCAGTAGAAATCAGGCCGGGAAACGTACACGGATTTTCAGCTTTGGTCCCGAATGGAACGAGCCCTCATTTCAGCGTTAACGCCAGAGTGATTGAATAGCAATTACTGCTGCATTTAGCCACCTGGTCTGATAAGCGGAACACCTTCAGCGCACAGGGGACACTCTTCAGGGCGATATGTTTGGGTTTCTGATTTTAAACAGCTAAAGAGAGGAACTCCGAGATCAATACTGTTATCGGAGCGATCAACAAGCACTCCAGCACCTATTACATTTCCCCCGAGCTGTTTTACTGCATCGATTACCTCGAGTATTGAGCCGCCTGTTGTCAAGATGTCATCTACCACAAGGACTCTTTCCTGCGGTTTTATCTGGAAACCGCGGCGAAAAATACGTTTATTGCCCTCTTTCTCCGCAAAGATACTTCTCACTCCAAGGTGTTTAGCGGTTGCATATGCTAGTATCACTCCGCCTGTAGTTGGGCCTGCGACGAGTTGAACACCTTCTTTTTTATAGTGTTTGGCGATGAGGCTGCATAGCTGTTCAGTGTACTTTGGATATTGGAGCACGCTGAACTTCTCCCAGTAATGTGGCGAATGCAGTCCTGAAGTCAGTAAAAAATGACCTTCAAGTAACGCCCCGGTCTTTTTAAATATTTCTAAAACGGGTTGAGACATAAGCACCTATCGGGCTGAAAAGTTGCCTTTCCAATGTACGAAGAAGAGTGCTGTATAACTCGACATCGATCAGGCGGCCAGTATACCAGCCAGGCCTGGCCTATAATATTTTCTACCGGCACAGTCCAGCCATTATGTGAGTCATCGCTATTATTGCGGTCGTCACCGAGTACGAAGTACGTGTTGGGTCCGATTGTTTGCTCAAACATAGTGTATCTTGGCTGCTCCAGGATATATGGTTCATTCAGAACCTGCCCGTTAACCAACACCTTTCCTTTTTTGACTTCTACACTGTCTCCCGGAACAGCAATAACACGTTTTATCAGGTCTTCCTGATGCCGCGGTGAGTAAAAGATGATGATATCTCCACGTTTGGGTGTACCGAATTTATAGGCGAGCTTATTCAAAATGATGTGATCGCCCGGTTGAATAGTGGGCAACATAGATATGTTATATACTTTGAAACTCTTTATTGTGATTTGAAGTGAACAATATATGACAACTGCAATCAGCAGGGTAATGACCATTTCACGAAAGATCCTCAATTTAAGCCGCCATATCTTTTTACCGAAAATCCAAAAAATTATAAGATAAATTTGAACTTTATGCTAATAAGGTCAAACAAAAACATCATCGTGTGTATTAGCCGATTGTCAATTGATTTATTTCAGAATTAAGTTTAAGATTTTTCCCATAGCTGTAGGATTATCCTGTGCAGTATCAGTCGAAGGGCCAAGTATAAGTTAGGAGGATAAACATGAAAAAGACGGTTTTGTTGCCAGCTGTAATCTTATTAACTGCCTTCTCTTTGTTTTTTGGACAAGCCTGTACACCGGAAAAGAGTAGTTCCGCATCGTTGACAGAAGTAAGCAAAGTGTTGGCTGCAGGAGATCTTTCGGGATTACCCGGTATTATCATCAGCCAGCAAAATGTTGGTTTATGGGTGAATGGGTTAGGTAAAACAACAGCAGCTCCTGATATAGTTCTTTTATCAATAGGAGTGGAATCCCAGCAACGCACAGTTGCCGAAGCACAGAAGGAAGCTGTGGAAGCTATGGGGCGAATTATGAGTGTCTTGAAAAATAGTGGTATTGCTGATAAAGATATCCAGACCAAGCAGTTCGATATCCAGCAGGTTACCAGGTGGGATGATAAACAGAACACTCAGATTATTATTGGTTACAGAGTAACGAATACGGTGCAGGCTAAAATCAGAAGTGTAGATAAGGCGGGATCCATTATTGACAGTGCGGCTGAATCTGGTGGTGACCTTATCAGGGTAGATGGAATTAGTTTTACGGTTGATGATCCCACTCCTTACTACAAAATCGCACGTGAAAAAGCGGTACAATACGCAATGGAAAAAGCCAGACAGATATCTCAGACATCCGGCATCAATCTGGGCAAGGTACTATATGTAGCGGAAGGCAGCGTTTATACTACTCCAATACG
>Ga0208047_1000721_pt1 | contig 12169 bp, 12 predicted proteins | sample Kivu_220m_FD_184162 | JGI IMG/M metagenome (GOLD analysis project Ga0208047, IMG submission 184162) | Freshwater microbial communities from Lake Kivu, Western Province, Rwanda to study Microbial Dark Matter (Phase II) - Kivu_220m (SPAdes)... | ecosystem: Environmental > Aquatic > Freshwater >...
CTTGCCGACGGTGCCGGCGTCCGACGCCCGGTACAAGTCGGGTGGCGAAGGCCGCATCACCTGGGTGCCCTGATCGCTAAGGGTTGCGGCTTAGGCTGCGGCGTCAAGCTTCCGAACGGATGCCTGTCGCAGCAGCCTTGGCTCTGCAAGCGCTGATTCTTCCGAGAGATTGCGACGCTTGCGCAGGGCGCGCATGACATCCTTGGACGTCTCAAGGATGAGCAGGTAGCCGACGCCCGGGAAGAGGTCTTTGCAGCGCTTGAGGAACCACGGCAATCCCATGCGAAGCATCCACTGCACGTTTTCTTTTCGAGTGCGTGCTCGTGTTCGTGGTGTGCTCAATTGGCAGATGCTGTGACCTGCGTCGGCGAGCATTCGGGCAAAGTGTTCGGCCAGCACGTGGTAGCCGATGCGACTTGGATGCATTCGATCGACATGCCACATGTGCTTGTCATAGGTAGTTCCGATTTGGCGAACGTCAAGGCACCGCGCGCCAAGAAGCTCGGAGACATCATCGATGACCCGATTCAGCGTCTCAACCCGCTGGTTCAATAGACGCGCGAGTCGCTTTGGAAGACGGATCTTCTTGTTTGGATCGTGGAGTTTCATCGTCAGAACATCGACACCCCGCTGACGCAGTGTCGTAATCGTGCCGTAGAGCGACCAGTAGATGTCTGTGGGGTCGAAGTTCTGGCGCAGCACATCATTGCCACCAGCAATTAACACCACCACATCAGGATCGTGGTTGAGGGCCCGCGGCAACTGCACCTCAAACACTTCGCGCATGCGCGCACCAGGTCGCGAGTAGTTGAAATAATCCGTGAAGTCAACCAGGGCCTGATGCAAGAAGCCCCCGACACCTTTGTGCGGATGAGTGCTGTCTTCGTCGCCGACTCCGAATCCGACGGAGTCGCCGAGTACGACGAGCGAATACATGACTAGGCGACCCTCGAAAGAGGTTGATGTGGCGTTCCGGAATGCAGACGCAACATCTGTGTGATGGTGTTCGACCAGGGGAAGCGCTCAGCACGGCGACGCGCTGCGACTCGGCGATTTCGTGCGTCAACCGAGAGCACGCCTTCGATTGCATCGGCAAATGCGTCGGCGTCGTTGGCGGCTATGGCGCCCACTGGGTCGGTCGATTCGTCGACACCCAATACTTCACGTACCGCACTCGACGCGCTCGCCACCACCGGGGTGCCTGATGCAAGGGCCTCCAGTGCTGCGAGACAGAAGGTTTCAAGTGGGCCAGGCGCGAGTACGACATCCGCGCTCGCAAGGATTGAGGCAAGACGTTCGCGATCCTCCACGAAACCGAGAAAATCAATCGCCTGACCGCTGGCGAGGCGCGCGAGTGAGTCACGCGTTGGGCCGTCACCAACCACGACGAGCCGAACACGATGCCCGCGTCGCGCGAGTTCGATCGCCGTCGCCACACTGCGGTCGGCGCGCTTTTCGGGTGAAAGACGCCCGCAATGCACGAGCAGTGTGTCGGCTCCCTGCAAGAGTTCTTTCCGCAGCGACTCATCCCGGCGCGATGGATGGAACGCGTCCAGATCGACGCCAAGGGGCACGCGCACGAGATTGTCGACGCCGAGCCGCTCAAACTCCCGAGCGGCAAACGCCGTCGTTGCGACGACGCGATCGAATCGTTTCGCCAGTCGGTGGTTCCACCAATTCACCGGAGCATTCGTAAGCAGTGGTACCCGAATGAACGTCTCGCTCAACCCGGTGAGCGTCTCGTGACTGAAGACCACGCTCCCGACATCGTTCTCACGCGCCCAATCGCCGAGTGATACCAGGGTGAAACGGTCCGACACTTCGAGGGCATCCGGAGAAAACTCGGCGAGCATGCGACGTACCCGCGCCACGTTGACGATCACTCGGTAGCCGCCGCTACCAGCCAGAAGTCGACCCGGGATCGTCACGCGCTGACCAGACTCGGTCCACTCGCGATTGAAGTCACGCCCCGGCACGATCTGTAGCACCTCGTGGCCCGCCTCCAGATAGCCGCGTCCCAGACGGTTCATCGTGGTGCGCAAACCACCACTGCGCGGCCCGTAGAAGTTGGCGACATGGGCGATGCGCATGGTCGTTGTTAGGCGGCGTCGACTGCTTCGCGGGAAGGCTGGAGGTCGCTCTCAATCACGCCGCCTTGAAGAGCGTGTTGAAGGATGACGGCTCCCGTTATAGCTTCTCGCGACGTGGCGGCCTCACGGGCACGCTGCAAGTAACTGAGTAATTGTTGGTTTACCGAATGCCATGTGCGGTGCTCCACCGAGCCGCGGGCACGATGCGCGAGTCGCGCGCGAGTGTCGCCATCGAGTAGTCGTTCGACACACGAACGCAAGTGCGAAGTGTCACCCGGATTGAACAAGAAGCCGTTCATCTGATCTGCGACGATGTCGAGCGGACCGCCTTGGGCTGGTGCCACGCAGGGCACACCCGAGGCGAGTGCCTCTTGCAGGGTCTGGCAGAAGGTTTCGTTCACGCCGGTGTGCACGAACACGTCGAAACTGGCGAAGTGTTGCGCCAGTGCTTCGCCCGACAAGAAACCGGGGAACACTGCATCAGGCATCAGTCGCATGAGACGTTCGCGTTGCGGACCATCGCCGACCACCACCAACTGCACGCGCGGGTCATTGGCCAACACTGCGAGATCCTCGACGCGTTTTTCGTGGGCGAGGCGACCGACGTAGCCGACGACGACGCGATTCTCGGACTTCCACACGGCGCGCAATGTGTCGCTGCGCTTCGTGGGGGAAAACAGCGTGCCGTCAACTCCTCGGCGCCACATCTGTACGTTGGCGATGCCGTGCGTGAGAAGATCGTCGATTGCCGCTGAAGACGGGGCAAGCGTGAGATCGGCCTGGTTATGAATGTGCCCGACCCACTTCCACACGATGTTCCCGGTCGGACCTAGGCCGTAGTGCGCGAGGAATCCGGGCACGTCCGTCTGATAGACGGCCACGGTGGGCACGCCGATTTGGCGACAGATGCGCCCGGCATAGGCGCCAAGTCCGAATGGTGCAGCGAGGTGCACAACGTCGGGGCGGAATTGCTCGAGAGCGTCCCGCAGTCGCGGGCTGGGGATTCCCAGTTCGAAGTTGCGGTAGCGCGGAACGGAGACGCTGCGGGCTCGCACGACCGGGAAGCGCCCGAATTGCTCGGGACCCTCGCCGGGGGCGACAACGATGGCATCGTGCTGCGTGTGTTCCAGGTGTTCGAGCAGTCGCACGACGGAATTGGTGACGCCATTGACGCTCGGGAGGAAGCTCTCGGTGACGATTCCGATGCGCATGGTTCCACTGTGAGGTCAATACTTTGAGAAACTCTGAACGCCAGGCAATATCAAGGTGAACTTCCACAGCTACTGAATATTCAGGGAATGTTTACCTGAATCACGAGCGCCATACCCAGTAACCCGCCACGCTGTGTGCGTGACCGTAGGTTCGGTGAACTTTCACTTGCTACGCCCTGAGGCCAAACAGCACGTACGGCGAATCGACGTGCTGCGCCTCACCGACTTTCGTGTGGCGATGTCTGGGCAGGTCTCATCGCAGATTGCGGATGCAATGACATCACTTGGTTTGGCCCAGGTACTGCTGTTTGACCTGAACCCAGAGGACACGATGCTCGCCTTTCTTCGTGGGCTCGTGCTCGCAGCGTTTCCCTTGTTGTTCGTTGGCCCGTTGGCCGGGCTCCTGGCCGATCGTTTCGAACGAAGGCAGTTGCTAGTTCGCGGGCAACTCCTGCGTGCAGCGTTGACGATCGGAGCCATTGCCGCTGCCATCACGAGCAACCCGACGATCGGCTACCTGACGTTCGGCTTTCTCCTGCTCACCACTCGCGTGTTGTACACGGTGCGGGCGACGTCCATTCCGCGACTCGTCGCACCGTATCAGCTGGTAGCCGCGGATTCAGTGTCGTTGTTGCTCAGCATGATTGCGGGGTTTGTCGGGGTGAGCATCGCAGCGGGACTGGAACTCCTGGATGTTCGTTTCGTTTTTGCGGTAGCAATTGCGCTGCACGTTGCGTCGTCGAAATGGTATTCGCGAATCGGTGTATTGCTCGGTGGTGGGCCAGAACTGCAGCCGCACGCTGACGACGTTGCGGTGACGACAAAGTCGCGTGATTGGCGTGCCGCTCTGACGCAACTGCAACATCCGAAGGTGCGGTTCTCCATTGCCTCGAGCGGTGCCGGCAAATTGTTGCTGGGCATCAGTTATGCGTGCGTTGCCCTTGTCGTCGATTCGCGATTCAACGTCGAAGCCACTGGCTACGCGGCGGTATTCGGTGTTGCCGGGGCCGGTACGTTCCTCGGCACGCTCACCGCCGAACGCGTCATCGAACGCATGCCGCGCAAGTCGGTGTCGGTGTTGGCCGCAGCGATGTCGTCGTTTGCAGTCGCATGCGTGCTCGTGGCCGATCTCTTTCCGGTCGCAATGGCAGCAGTGGCGGTTGCATCGTTCGGCTTTCAGAACGTGCGGGTGTGCAACGATGCTGCAGTCCAATCGAACGTCGCCTCCGCGACCCTCGGTCGGGTGTTTGCCGCGTACGACGTGGTGTACAACTTGTCGTTCGTTGCCGGTGCCGCACTCGGGCTGATCGTCGGCACCAATCTCGGCTACGAACGTGTGCTGGCGGCGTGCGTCGTCGGCTACGCCGCGTTGGCACTGGCTGCGTCGTTGAGCGGGTCGGGTGAGCCCCTACCGACGCGAAGCAAGGTGAGTCCGGCATCCGTCCAGCGGTTGGCGTCCAGCACGTTGCGTGTATCGAATACAACTTTGCCGTTCATCGCGGAGGCAACCGACGCGGGCTCAACGTTTGCAAATTCCGACCACTCGGTCAGTACGACGAGTGCATCGGCACCGAAGCATGCCCCAATGGATGTCTCGGCGTAGTCAACGCCAAGTGACGCCACCGCCGTCGCGTTGACGGCGGGGTCGTGTGCCGTAATCGATGCGCCGGCAGCCAGGAGGCGCCGACAAACGGACACGCTGGGGGAGTCGCGCAGGTCGTTAGTGCCGGCCTTGAATGCAAGACCCCACACGGCAATACGCCGACCAGCACATCCACCTTCGAGGTGTTGGGCGAGTCGGCTGACCACACGGTCAAACTGCTGTTCGTTGCTTGCCACCGTGCTCTCGAGTTGTGTGAACGCCTCACCGAGTTCACGCGCCACGTGGGCGAGGGCCCGAGTGTCCTTTGGTAAACACGAACCGCCCCAGCCCGGCCCAGCAGCGAGGAACTTCGGACCGATTCTTGGGTCCATTCCGAGCACGCGCATCACGTCGTGCACGTCGGCACCAGCTGCCTCGCAGATGTTGGCCATCGAGTTCACGAAGCTGAGGCGTGTGGCGAGGAAGGCGTTTGCCGCATGCTTAGTGAGTTCTGCGGTGGGGATGTCGGTAACAACCACAGGAGCGTCAAATACGTCGTACAATTCTGCGAGTCGGCGCTGGACCTGCGGTTCTACTGCTCCGATCAACACCCGATCCGGGTGGAGGAAATCTCGCACTGCGCTGCCCTCACGCAAGAACTCTGGGTTCGCTGCAACATGCACATCGCTGCGACCGATGATCTCACGCAACCGTGAAGCCGTGCCAACAGGCACGGTCGAGCGAGTCACCAGGATGGTGCCCGGGTGTACGACGCGTGCGAGTTGTGCGGCTACTGCTTCCACAAACGACAAGTCGGCGGAACCGTCGTCAGCCTGCGGGGTGGGCACGCACACGAAGACAATTGACGACTCGCGGGCGGCCGATGCAAGATCGGTGGAAAAGCGCAGTCTGCGCGTTCGCAAGCCATGCTGCACCAGTTGTTCAAGCCCAGGCTCGTGGAGAGTAACGCGACCCGCTTGTAGCTGAGAGATTTTTTCCTCATTGATGTCTACACAAGTGACCTCATAACCGACGTCAGCGAAACCGGCGGCTGTAGGCAAACCGATGTAGCCGGCACCAACGATGCTGAGCCGTTCGGGTCGTCGTAGTCGCGCGTCGACGGGCCGGGAGTTCACTCATCGATGATGACGAGCCGCATTGCAAATTTCGATAACGAAATCCGAATGTGGCGTTACTGAATGGTGAATTCTTGCTCGCTGCGTCGAGCTGTCACCTCGAACTCAGGAATTCACCAACCGTTGTCCAAAGTGGTGCCAAAAACTCCATCACTGTTCAGACGTAGCGCCTACTTTCTCCGGCATGACACAACATCATCATTCACGAAAGACTTCTACTCACCGCTTCAGTGGTCGCCTGCGCAGCTTTGCCGCGTTGGCTCTCACCGGAGCATTTCTCCTGTCGGCCTGCGGTGGCGACGAGACCGAAGAGTCCACCGAGGAAACCACCGCCGAAACCGTCGCAGAGGTCGTCGCCGACGAGAGCTGCCCGAGCGCAGAGATCGTTGATGCGGCCAACGCCGAAGGTCAGGTCAACCTGATCGCGCTCCCCGACAACTGGGCGAACTACAAGGGCATTCTTGCCTCGTTCCGCGAGAAGTACCCGAACATCGCCAATCCGGTGGCGAACCCCGACGCGTCGTCGGCTGACGAACTCGTTGCGTACGAAACGCTGAAGGGTCAACCCACGCAACCCGACGCGTTCGACGTGTCACCCGCCATCGCGCAGGAAACTGCATCGAAGGGCTACTGGGAGACGTATAAGCCTTGTACTTGGGAAGAGATTCCCGACGTGCTGAAGGATCCGGATGGCAACTGGGTTGCCGCGTACTACGGCATCATGGCCATAGGCACCAACACGACGGTCGTGGCGAACGCTCCGACGAGTTTTACCGACCTCGCCAAGCCTGAATACAAGGGTCTTGTATCGCTGAACGGCGATCCCCGTCAGTCGGGTGCAGCATTCGCAGCGGTCGTTGCTGCGTCGCTCGCCAACGGTGGATCGTTCGATGACATCATGCCGGGTATCCAGTACTTCGCCGACTTGAAGGCGTCGGGCAACCTGGCGGGCACCGACGTCACCGAAGCATCGGTGATCGCCGGTGAAACTCCCGTCTGGCTCGACTGGACATACAACTACCCAGGTCTCGCACCGAAGTTGGTCGAGAACGGCATCACGTGGGCGATTCGCGTACCCACCGATGGTGTGTACGGCGGCTACTACGCACAGGGAATTCTGAAAGACACCCCGCACCAGAATGCAGGCAAGTTGTGGATCGAGCACATCGTCTCCGACGAGGGTGCACTGGGCTACCTTGAGGGTGGTGCCATCCCCGCACGCTTTGAAGCACTGGTCGCTGCCGGCAAGGTGACGGAAGAGGCGAAGAAGAACCTTCCCGCTCCGGAGCTCATCGCCCAGATCAAGTTCCCCACCCAGGATCAGATCGCCAAGATGAAGGAAGCCTTGGCGGCCAACTGGGGTCCGATGGTGGCAGACAAATAGTCAGGCACCGTAGGAAGCACATTCTGTTGTCTCCTTCCCCCATGGTGGCGGGTCCGTCGAAACGACGGGCCCGCCACTTGGCGTTTGTGCCATACGGTGCGTTCCTCGCAGTGTTCCTCGGCTGGCCAGGCTTCTACGTGTTCCGGTCGGCTTTCGCCGCATCCGGTGCCGAGCGCAGCCCGATGATAGAAGCAGTCACCGGACAATTCCGCGGCAGTTTCGTGTACAGCCTGCAGCTCTCGTTCATCAGTTCTCTGATCGGATTGCTCATCGGTTCGGCAGTGGCCATCGCGCTGGTGCGGTTGCAGCATGTGCGGGGGCTACGCAATGTTGTCGTCGGCTATTCGTCGGTAGCTGCAAACATGGGCGGCATTCCATTGGCTTTTGCCTTTCTCGCCGCGTTTGGCATGCAGGGTCTAGCGACTCGACTGCTGCGCGAAGTCAACATCGACCTCATCGGCTGGGGATTTCGAATCTCTGACTTCTGGGGAATCGTGCTCGTGTACCTCTATTTTCAGATACCACTCATGACTCTCGTGCTCGTGCCTGCACTCGACGGCTTGCGACGCACGTGGCACGAAGCCGCACAAAGTCTCGGCGCTTCTTCGCGACAGTACTGGCAGATGGTGGCGTTTCCGATTCTGTTGCCAGCGATCCTCGGCGGCTTCTTGCTGCTCGTCGCAAATGCCTTTGCTGCCTATGCCACGGCATTCGCATTGTCGTCGGGTGGTTCACGATTGGTCCCGGTGCAGATACGTTTCTTCTTGCAAGGCGACACGATCACCGGCAAGACCAATCTCGGTTACGCACTGGCAGCGTGGATGGTGATCATTACGACGGCACTGGTCATCGGATTCCAGTTGCTGGCGCGACGCGCGGAGCGGTGGCGCCGATGATTCAGCCAAGAGGAGGTCGTCGATGAGATTGTCACGGGCGTTGTGGTGGATCGTGCTGGTAATTGCCGCGGTGTTCTACCTCGTGCCGATGTTGGCGATGGCCCGTTTCGCCTTCCAACGCATCCCGGTAATCAAGCTCGCGCCCGACAACATCTTCAGCAAGTGGACGATTGAGCCCCTCTTGAACACGTTTGCCGATCCGGATTTTCGTCAAGCCGCACTGCTCAGTGTGCTGTTGGCGGTGGCCACTGCGGTGGCCACTGCGGTGTTGTTGGTGCCCACGATGGTGGCTGCGCACCTGCACTCGCCGCGGGCGCGCAAATTGATCGAAGTGTCGGCGGTGCTGCCTTTCGTAGTGCCAGCCATAGCTCTCGTGGTCGGCTTCGCTGGCGCGTTTCGAAACACGGTTCCGTTCTTCATTCGTAACCCCGTGGGGCTCGTGCCGCTCTACATGATTACAGCGCTTCCCTTCACCCATCGCACGCTGGAGAACGGCCTGGCCACACTCGACCTGCGAACGCTCGTGAACGCGTCGCGCAGTCTGGGGGCGGGTTGGGTGCGCACGATGGTGCTGGTAATTGCGCCGAACATACGTGCGAGCATTGCCACCGCATCGTTCCTGGCATTCACCGTGGTGCTGGGGGAGTTCACCATCGCTTCGCTGTTATTGAAGAACACGCTGCCGCTGTATCTCGCGTATGCCCAGGGCCAGAACCCACAGGGGTCCTTCGCACTGGGCTTGGTGCTCGTCGTGCTGTCGACCGTGTTCGTCGCGCTCTCCAATCGATTTGCGCGATCGGTGACGACATGACTCGAGGTATCACATTCCGCGACGTTCGCAAGACGTTTGGAGCGACGGTTGCATTGACGAATTTCGATGTCACAGTCCATGAAGGTGAACTCATTACGTTGCTAGGTCCGAGCGGTTGTGGGAAATCAACCGCACTGCGAATCGCTGCCGGCTTTGAGGTCGCTGACTCCGGTGACATTTTGATTGGCGACAGCAGCGTCATTGCATTGCCGCCGAGCAAGCGGGGCATCGGCATGGTGTTTCAGAACTACAGCCTCTTCCCGCATCTCACCGTGCGTGAGAATCTCGAGTTCGGCATGCGTGTTCGTCGTGTGAGCCGTGCGCAGCGCGCTACACGCGTTGATGAGTTGCTGCAGCTCGTCCGCCTCAGCGGTCTCGCCGATCGGTATCCGCACCAAGTGTCGGGTGGTCAGCAACAACGGGTTGCGCTGGCCCGGGCCCTTGCTGTGGAACCGCGCGTGTTATTGCTCGACGAGCCGTTGTCGGCACTCGACGCAACGGTGCGTGTCGAGGTGCGCGACGAGATCCGTCGAATCCAACGCGAGTCGGGCATTGCAACGGTGTTCGTCACTCACGATCAAGAAGAGGCCCTTGCCATCTCTGATCGCATCTGCGTGATGCGAGACGGAAGAGCGGAGCAAGTCGGCACGCCTCAGGCGGTGTACCGGTACCCGGCAACGTCGTTCGTCGCGCGCTTCGTTGGCAAGGTGAACGACCTCGAAGTTGAACTCCGTTCATCGACGACAGTCAGCCTGCGTGGGCATGCAATGGAGATCGAGGTTCCGAGCACCACGTTGTCGGTCGGTGAGGCCCGGTTGTTGATTCGTCCGGAGGACGTGCGACTGGTGGCAGCCGGCGACCCTCGGGCCCTTCCTGGCACGATCGAGAATCTGCATTTTGGTGGAGCCACCACATCGGTGGAGGTGTTCATCACTGGTACGGGACAGTCGATTCAGATATCAGATGTGACTCGCGCGATGAATTTCGGCGTCGGCGAAGAGGTGGGTGTGCGATTCGACACCGACCGGGCACTAGTGATTCGGTCGTAGACCGTCAGGCAGCCACCACTTTGGCGATGTCGTCGGCAAGCATCGACGATGCCGCGACGATCCCGCTCCAGCGTTGACGCAAGTCGGGCTCGAAGTTGAGCGGGCGACCACGTACGTCACGCAGCGTTCCCCCTGCTTTACGCACGAGAAGGTCCACCGCAGCGAGGTCGACGATGCGATAGTCGACGTCAGCGTCGACGTTCCCAGCAACCTTTGTGCCAATGGCGCCGCAGATCGGGCGCGTCATGCGGCACGCACACGAGGTGGCCCATGCCCACCGGAATCGAACGATGACAACCGGGGCATACGTACTCCTTATGCGCTTCGTACGGCTGCACGCGCCGCACCTCGACGATGCCGTAGAGACCGTCCCACATCGACGGTGCCTGCCGTTTGGCTGAACGGCTTCGCTTCTTGCGCTTGCGTTGGTTGTTGTTGCGCGGATTCATTGGGTCAAGGCTCGGGTCACGCGAAAAATGCCCACGCCACCAGTGCCGTGATGATCACGAACGCGCTGGCGATGACCACGTAATCCAACGGCGATGCCTTGTATTTCCGGTGAGGATCAAAACCCACACTGCAAGTATCGTCGTTGCATGGCCGATTTAGAGGTCACGCGCAGCGAGTCGATCGCCACCGTCACCATCAACCGTCCGCAGCGCAAGAACGCCGTGACGGGTGACATGTGGGCACAACTCGCCGAGACCTTCCGATCGTTGTCCGCAGACTCCGACGTGCGCTGCGTGGTGATCACCGGGGCCGGTGGTGACTTCTGCTCTGGGGCCGATCTTGCCGCCCGCACATCGAGTGGCAAGCAGGTGCATCAACTTGTGGCCATGCGCCACGTGAACGACGCCGCATTGTCACTGCACCGCATGCCACAGCCCACCATCGCCAAAGTGCGCGGCGTGGCGGTGGGTGCCGGTTGTAATCTGGCGCTCGGTTGCGATCTCGTGGTGGCGAGCGAAACCGCGCGCTTCAGCGAAATTTTCGCCAAACGCGGACTCTCAGTCGACTTCGGTGGCAGTTGGCTGTTGCCACGCCGCGTGGGTTTGCACCGTGCGAAAGAACTTGCACTGTTCGGTGACATCATCTCGGCTGCCGATGCCCGCGAGCTGGGGCTGGTCAACCGTGTGTTGCCGGACGGCGAACTTGATGCCTTCGTCGACGGATGGGCAAAGCGCCTCGCGGCGGGTCCACCGATTGCGCTGGCGCTCACCAAGCGCATGTTGAACAATGCGATGAACGTGACGTTGGAAGAAGCACTCGATGACGAAGGTGCCGCACAAACCGTGAACTTCGGCTCGAAAGACACGCTCGAGGCGATGGAAGCGTTCGTGCAGAAGCGGGAGCCAAAATTCAAGGGCTACTGAGCATCGTCGTCGCGGGGCTCGCGCTGGTGGCGCCGTTCGCCGATGAAGGTGATGGCACCGACGAAGAAGGTGGCACCGACGTAATTGAGTCGCTGATCATCGAATCTGCGGTCACCACGATTCCGTCGTCGTGCACGACCCCCGAACCGCTGCGCAGCGTGTTTGTCGGTGAGGTGTCGCGTGTCGACGCCAACTTCGTTCTCTATGAGGTGGTGTCGGAGCGTTACGGCACGGTCACGGACCTGTTGCGAGACGGGGTGCTCACCGTGCGGTATCCGATCGATGACGTGCGTTATCTCGATGTGGGCCGACGGTTCTTGGTTGGCGCTGTTGCGGCGCCATCTGGCATTCGCGGCGATGTTCCCGTTCTCGAATCAAAGGTGCGCGTGCCGCCCGACATGTTTGGTGGTGATGCGGTTGCTGCGGTGCAGCGGGTGTCGTGTCCTGATTTTGAAGACCCAGTTCGCACCTTGCGTGTGAACGGCGACCCGATTGATACGGGTCTCCTGCGCCCGTTGCTGAGCGATCGTGCCGGATTGTTACGTGCACTCGTGTTGCCGATTGGGGTGGGACTCGGCTTGCTGTTTCTCCTGGCCGCAACTCGCGTACTGATTACGGGTTCTATCCGCGGAATGCG
>Ga0208047_1000722_pt1 | contig 12164 bp, 8 predicted proteins | sample Kivu_220m_FD_184162 | JGI IMG/M metagenome (GOLD analysis project Ga0208047, IMG submission 184162) | Freshwater microbial communities from Lake Kivu, Western Province, Rwanda to study Microbial Dark Matter (Phase II) - Kivu_220m (SPAdes)... | ecosystem: Environmental > Aquatic > Freshwater >...
TCCTCTAACCCCGGCCCCGGGGAACCAGTCCCGTCGGTTCCCCCCCTCGGCAAAGCCTGGGGGCCCCCCTTCCGCTACGGGGTCACGAGGACGGCCATGCCGCCTCCTGACACGCCGAACCAATCGAATACCGTCTGGGGGCCGGCAATCACGCTCCGGCTGTTCCCGGATACCTGGAAAATCGCGGCCATGCTCGGCAGGCGACTTCGCCCGGCCACCCGTTCTTTTTCGTCTTGAATGATGCGTCCGCGAAGGACGAAGAGAGAACGTTTCTCTCTGAGGTTTCGAGAAACGTTCTCTCTTTATCGGCATCTTTTCAGTTATAATAAACTCGTGCTCAAGACGAAAAGAATGATTATCGCCCTCGTCGCCGCGGCGGCCGTCTCGACCCTGTCTTTCCCCGCCGCCGAGGCGAAGACGAACGTCCTTCTCATCACCATCGACACCCTCCGGCCCGACCGCCTGAGCTGCTACGACCCGAAGTTCGTCAAAACTCCCGCCATCGACGCCTTGGCCGCGAGAGGGGCCCTCTTCGAGCGGGCTTTCGCCCATACGTCCGTCACCTTGCCCTCCCACACCAATATTTTTCTCGGGCTGACGCCCGTCGCCCACGGGGTGAGCGAGAACGCGCGGGTCAGGGTCGCCGAAGGATTCTTGAGCCTGGCCGAGCACCTCAAGGCCGCCGGCTACGCCACGGGCGCCTTCATCGGCGCTTTTCCCCTGGATGCCCGGTTCGGGCTGAACCAGGGATTCGACGTCTACGACGACAAGATCCCCGGCCGGAGCGCCCATGCCGGCGCCTTCTCCGAAAGAAGCGCGGAAAAAGTCGTCGCCGCGGCCCGGGCCTGGATCGAGCGGCAGAAAGAGCCTTGGTTCTGCTGGGTCCACGTTTGGGATCCCCACGCCCCCTATCTGCCCCCCGAGCCGTTCGCCTCCCGTTATAAGAACGACCCCTATTCGGGCGAGGCGGCTTACGTCGACGCCGAGTTGGGCGAATTGTTCGCCGACCTCGGCCGGTCGGGAGGTTCGGGCCGGACGATCGTCGTCCTCACCTCCGATCACGGCGAGTCGCTCGGCGAGCACGGCGAGCTGACCCACAGCTATTTCGCCTACAACAGCACGATCCACGTCCCGCTGATCATCGCCGGCCCGGGAATCGAGGCCCGGCGGATCCGGGCCGATGTCGGCCATATCGACATCTTCCCGACGGTCTGCGAAGCTCTGGGCCTCCGCCCGCCGCCAAACCTCCAAGGCCGGTCCCTGGGGCCGCTCCTCCGGGGACAACGCCTTCCCTCCAAGCCGATCTATTTCGAGGCCCTGGATTCCTACCTCAATAAAGGCTGCGCTCCTCTCCGGGGTTATATCCTCGAGGGACGAAAATACATGGAATCGCCCCTTCCGGAGCTCTACGACCTGGAAGAAGATTTCGCCGAAAAAACGAATCTCGCCCCGCGAACGGATCTTGCTCCGTACAAGAAGAGCTGCCAGGACCTGGAAAAATCTCTGCAGGGCGATTTTCCCAAGCCCGACGAGCGGAGGCTCGACCGCCAGGCCCAAGAGCGCCTTAAAAGCCTCGGCTATGTCGTCTCCTCCGGGGGGCGCCGGAAAACGTCCTTCGGCCCCGAGGACGATTTGAAGTCCTTCCTCCCCTTCCAGCAGAAGCTCGAGCGGGCGATCATCGCCGCCGACGGAGGGCGAATCGAGGAAAGCCTGTCGCTCTATGCCGATTTGGCCAAGGAGCGCCCCGATTTCACACCCGTCCACACCTATCTCGCCAAGACGCTCATCAGTCTCGGAAGGATGGACGAAGCCATGAAAGCGCTCGACGCGGCCTACCGCTACGACCCCGAAAATTACGCCATCCTCACCGCCTACGGCACGCTCCTTGTCCAGGCCGGCCGGTATGACCCGGCCGTGGGGATTCTCGAGCGCGCCTTGGCCGTCATCGACACCGATCCCCAGCCCTGGGACAGCCTCGGGATCGCCGAATGGCGGCGCGGGGAATTCGACAAGGCCATGACGTACTTCGAGAAAGCCCTGGCCCTCGACCCGACCTACGCCATGGCGGCGGCCAATCTCGGAACGCTTTACCTGACCCTCCACGGCGCGCGGGGACGAAAGCCCGAAGACTTGGCCAGGGCGATCGAGCTCCTGCAGCGCTCCATCGCCATCGACCCCGATTTCAACCTCGGCCATCGGGGGCTGGGCGTGGCCCTGAAAACCGCCGGCCGCCTTCCGGAGGCCGTGGCCTCGTGGGAAAAGGCGGTTGCCGTCGACCCCTCCGACGCGTTTTCCACGGTCTCCGCGGGGGAAACCAGCCTGCATCTCGGGGAAAAAGCCAAGGCCCTGAAGCTTTTCGAACGTTATCTCGCCCTCCTCGGCGACCGGGCCTCTCCGGCGGAGAAAGCGAGGATCCAGGCCCTGATCGAGAAATGCCGATGATCAAAAAGGGGACGGTCCTATTTTTCCTGTGCCTCGGAGTCGGACTCTTCTCGTCCTTTTCCTGGCCAGGTCGACCGGGACCCGTCCCGGAAGATTTCAATCTCCTCGTCGTGACGATCGACACCCTGCGGCCGGACCGCTTGGGCTGTTACGGGGCAAAGGCCGGCTCCACTCCTCAAATCGACGCCCTCGCCGCGCTGGGGGTTCTTTTCGAGCGGGCCTTCGCCCATGATCCGCTGACCCTGCCGTCGCACACGAATATCTTCCTCGGCCTGACGTCGTCCGCCCACGGGGTCAAGGAGAACGGCCACTCGTACGTCAACGCGGCCTACCTGACCTTGGCCGAGCTTCTGAAACAACAGGGGTACGCCACCGGGGCTTTCGTCAGCGCTTTTCCGCTGGACTCGCGATTCGGGCTGGACCAGGGCTTCGACCTCTACGACGACCGCTTTCCGGCCCGGGTCGCCCCGGGATTTGAGTTTTCGGAGCGGATCGCCGAGAAGACCGTGGCCGCGGCCGTGGACTGGCTATCGCGACCCAAATCCAAATGGTTCTGCTGGGTCCATCTCTGGGATCCGCATCTGCCCTACGCCCCCCCCGAGCCCTACGCCTCCCGGTTCGCCTCCGACCTCTACGCGGGCGAGGTCGCCTACGTCGATGCCTGTCTCGGCCCCCTCTTCGAGGCCGCGGAACAACGAAGCGGTCCCGGCCGGACGCTCATCCTCCTGACCGGAGACCACGGCGAATCCCTCGGGGAGCACGGCGAATTCGCCCACGGCTATTTCGCCTACAATACGACGATCCACATTCCCCTCATCCTCTCTGGGCCGGGAATCAAGCCGTCCCGGAATTCGGCCAACGTCGGCCACGTCGACATCTACCCGACCCTCTGCGACCTGTTGGGCATCGAAAAACGGCCGCCCCTCCACGGAAACTCCCTAACCCCCCTTCTGGCCGGAAAATCGAGAAAGGCCGGGCCCTTGTTTTTCGAGGCCATGGACGCGAACGTGAACCGCGGCTGGGCGCCTTTGCGGGGGATCATCGACGGGGGGCATAAATTCATCGAGTCCCCCATCCCCGAGCTCTATGACCTCGAAAAGGACTTCGGCGAGAAGACGAACCTGGCCGCGGCCGTCGACCTCGCCCCCCTCCGCAAGAAGCTGGCCGACCTCGAGAAGATCCAAGCCGCGGCGGGAAAGGGCGGGGGAAGCCGGATTCCGGGCCGGGAGACGCGCGACCGTCTCCAGAGCCTGGGCTATGTCGTTTCTCCCTCGGCGCCGGGGAAAAAGACCTACGGTCCCGGAGACGACCTCAAGACGCTCCTCCCCCTCGAACAAAACCTCGGCCTGGCCAGGAGCCTGGCCAAAGACGGCCGGGTGGCCGAAAGCGTCCGGCTCCTCGAGGACGTCACCAAGGCCCGGCCGGATTTCATCTCCGCTTACGACACGCTCTCGAAAATCTATCTCACCCGCGGCCTGACGGACGAAGCCCTGGCGGTCCTCGAACGAGGCCAGAAATCCAATCCCGAGCACTACGGATTCATCTCGGCCTACGGCATCGCCCTGGCCAGGGCCGGACGGTCCGAACCCGCGGTCGGGATTCTCCAGCGCGCCTTGGGGATCTACGAACAGGATCCCGAGGTATGGAATTCCCTGGGCATGGTCTCGCTGCGCCTGGGGAATATCGACGAAGCCCAGCAGCACGTCGAGCGGGCCTTGTCCATGGACCCTTCCGATCCGGTCTACAACGAAAACTTGGGCGTCGTCCACGTCACCCGGGCCCTCAAGACGAAGAATCGGGAGGAGATCCCCAAGGCGATCGCCTCCTTCGAAGCCTCGGTCGCCGCCGACCCGGCGCTGGCTTCGGCCCACAACGGACTGGGCGGGGCGTACAACCTCGCCGGCCGGAAGGACGAGGCCGTCGCCGCCTGGAAAAAAGCCGTCGCCATCGACCCGGCGTTCGATTACCCCCTGTACAACCTGGCCCTGGCCTATTTGGACAAGGGCGACAAGGACAAGGCCCTGGAGTACTGCCGGAAATACCTGGACGTCAAAGGGACCCGCTTGACGCCCGAAGAGCGGCGCGAAATCGACAGCCTCATCGAGCGGATCAAGAAGTAGTTTCTCCAGCACTCGGCGCCTCGGGCCTTACGCTCCCCGCGCTTTGCACCCATGCGGTTTCCCATCCCATTTCTCGGGGCGTGTCGCGGCGACATGGCCATCCTCTAACCCCGGCCCCGGGGAACCTGTCCCGTCGGTTCCCCCCCTCGGCAAAGCCATGGGGGCCCCCCTTCCGCTACGGGGTCACGAGGACGGCCATGCCGCCGCTTGACACGCCAGGCCCTACGAATTGAACCTGAGGCGCGGAAGCCTCATCTCGTTCCGGACGTTCTCGGATGCCGGGGAGACCTGATTCTCACAGGGAGAGACCACGCTCTCTCGATAAGCCGCGTTCGGAGAACAGAGTTGAGGCAGATTGACAAAGCGGGGGGGATTGGATATTTTTCGCTTCCAGGAAAGTCCGATCCGAAGAGAGAGGAGGGAAGCATGACCGCCAAATTCAAGCTCGGAACGATGATGTTCCTCCAGTATGCCGTCTGGGGGGCGTGGGCGCCCATCCTCTCGGCCTACCTCATGGATTCTCTGAAATTTTCAGGCACCCAGGTCGGGTTCATCTACAGCCTCCTGCCGATCGCCACGATTATCGCCCCGATGATCGGCGGCCAGTTCGCCGACCGCTACTTCCCCACCCAGAAGGTCATCGGCGTCATGCAGCTCGTCGGCGGGGCGATCCTCCTCCTCGGCGCGGCCGTCCAGAGCTATCCGGCCATGGTCCTCGTCATGCTCGTCTACTGTTTGGTCTACGCCCCGACCCTGGCCCTAACGAACTCCATCGCCTTCGCCAACCTCAAGGACTCGGAGAAGGACTTCGGCAAGATCCGGGTCTGGGGGACGATCGGCTGGATCGCCGCCGGATGGATCCTGGCCGGCTGGCGCTTCGCCGCCAAGTCGGCCCCGGGACTCCTCGTCAAGGGAGACCTCCTCTTCCTGGCGGGGATCTTCTCCATCATCATGGGGATCCAGTCCTTCGGCCTGCCCCATACCCCGCCCAAGAAGGAAGGGACAAGGCCTCTCGCCTTCCTCGAGGCCTTCAAGATGCTCAAGGACAAGGATTTCCTCGTCTTCACGGTCATCGCCTTCGTCGTCGCCACCGAGCTCCAGTTCTACTATGTCCTGACCGCGCCCTTCCTGACCTCGCCCAAAATCGGGGTGAGCTCGACGGCCATTTCGCTCGTCATGACGATCGCCCAGATCGCCGAAATATTCGTCATGGCCCTCCTCCTCCCCCGGTTTTTGCCCAAGTACGGGATCAAGAAGACGATGATCATCGGCGTCCTGGCCTGGCCGATCCGCTATGTCATCTTCGCCATCGGCGGCCCGGCCTGGCTCGTCATCGCCTCCCTCGCCCTCCACGGCTTCTGCTACGTCTTCTTCTTCGTCGCCGCCTACATCTACGTCGACACGATCGCCCCGGCCGACATCCGGGCCTCGGCCCAGAGCCTGATCGCCGTCGTCATCCTCGGGATCGGGAACTTCGTCGGATCGAATTTCGCCGGCTGGATCCAGAAGACGTTCACCACGGCCGAGGCGACGAACTGGCGGAACGTCTTTCTCGTCCCGATGGCCCTGACCCTTCTCTGCGCCGTGGCCTTCACCGCCCTCTTCCGCGAAAAGAAGGTCACCCCAAAGAATGTCTGAACAAATGGCAACGCGGTCGGAACTCGGGGAATTGCGGATCAACTCCCCCCTTAAAAAAAAGCGGGGACGGATTTGGAATTCTCCGGAATTCCGTACCCGTCCCCCTTTCCGAGGAGAATAAGATGAAAAAGAATACCTTAGGCATCGGCATCATCGGCGGCGGGTTCATCGCCCGATTCCACATCCGCTCCTGGCCCGGAGTCCGCGGCGCGGACATTGTCGGGATCTTCGACCCCGACGCGAAAAGGGCCAAGGAGGCCTGCGCGATGGCCCGCGGCCTCGAGGTCGGCCCGGCCAAGCCCTACGACTCGATCACGGCCATGGTCGCCGACCCGGCCATCGACGCCCTCTGGATCTGCTCGCCCAATTACACCCGGACCGGGATCATGGAGGAGATCGCCGAGGCCGTCCTCAAGGGCCGGGGGAAGCTCATCGGCGTGGCCTGCGAAAAGCCCCTCGGCCGCAACGTCAAGGAAGCCAAGACAATGCTCGAACTGGCCAAGAAAGCCGGCCTTCTCGACGGCTACCTCGAAAACCAGGTCTTCGCCCCGGCCGTGACGCGGGGCAAGGAGATCGTCTGGACGCGGGGAGCGGCCATCGCCGGACCGCCGTATCTCGCCCGGGCGGCCGAGGAGCACAGCGGCCCCCACATGCCCTGGTTCTGGGAAGGAACCCTCCAGGGCGGCGGCGTCCTCAACGACATGATGTGCCATTCCGTCGAAGAAGCCCGGTTCATGCTGACCCCCCCCGGCGCGTCCCGCGAAGTCCTGACCCCCGTCAGCGTCGCGGCCTACGCCAATTGCTTGAAATGGCAGGAGCCGAAGTACGCCGCCATCCTGGCCGAGCGGAGCGGCGGGAAGACCGACTACCTCAAGCGCCCGGCCGAGGACTTCGCCCGCTCTCTCATCGAGTACAAGAACCCGTCGGGGAAGATCCTCATCGTCGAGACGACGACCTCGTGGTGCTATGTCGGAGCGGGCCTCCGGTTGTCGATGGAGCTCCTCGGCCCCGAATACGCCCTCCAGATCAACACCCTCGACGCGGGCCTGAAAGTCTTCTTCAGCCGCCAGGTCAAGGGCAAGGCCGGCGAGGATCTTGTCGAAAAACAGAACGCCGAGATCGGCCTCATGCCCGTCGTCGCCGACGAGGGAGTCGAATACGGCTACGTCGCCGAGAACCGGCACATGGTCCGCGCCTTCCGCAACGGCGTCCGCCCCGAGGAGAACTTCGGCGACGGGCTGGCCGTGACCGAGCTCCTCATGGCCGCCTACCTGAGCGCCGAGACGGGCAAGACCGTCGCCTTCCCGCCGAAGGGACTGGAGAGCTTCGTCCCGGCCGTGGCCCGAGGCGCGTGGAATCCCCGGGCGAAATGAAACCAAGCGCGAAGGCCGCTCGGCAGGGACGCCCAACGTCCGGCAATGGCCTCCACTCCAGATCGGGTTTTGCGGACCGTCCCTTGGCGCTTCTTCTCGGCGCCTCGGCTCTGACACTCCCCACGTTTCAAACGCTCGCGGCTCCCCAAACCATTTCTCGGCGAGTGTCGCGGCGACATGGCCATCCTCTAACCCCGGCCCCGGGGAACCAGTCCCGTCGGTTCCCCCCCTCGGCAAAGCCAGGGGGGGCCCCCTTCCGCTACGGGGTCACGAGGACGGCCATGCCGCCGCATGACACGCCGGATCCTTCGAAAAGCGCCTGCGGGACGGCAAACCCTCATCATGTTCCGGCCGTCCCTTGCCGCCGGCCGGGTCGATTCGGCCATCCCGCCTTTCTCGGAGACCGCTCGGCGTGGACGCCCAACGGGTCCTGGCTCGGCTCACCCCCATACGTCCTCGCTGAAGCTACGGGCGTCTGGGGGGCCCCCGAGCCTTCCACCCATCGGGCCTCCAGTTCTCGCGGCTCAACAAGAAACTCGCTCTCGACGGACTGTCCAATCGTTCGGGGATTCCAATAAAGAAAAAAGGAGAAAAAATGAATAAAGCCTACGCCCTTTCCATTATCGCGGTTACGGCCCTTTTATGCGCCGAAGCCATGGTTCCGGCCAAGGCGGGGCAGGGCGGGCCGCAGCTCCGGGATTTCGCTCCCGAGGTCCGGGCCAAGGTCGAGGCCACCGACTACAAGGCCGTCCGGATCAAGAAATTCCCGATCGCCTCGGAAGCCTGGACCTTCCGGCGGTTCACCTTCGCCGAAACCCTCCAGAAGCTCAAGGAGCTGGGAGTCGAAGCCGTCGAAGCCTACCCCGGCCAGGCCCTCTCGGCCGACTTGCCGGGGGCGAAGTTCGACCATAACATGACACCGGAACAAATGGCCAAGACGAGAGAGATGCTCAAGGCCTCGGGGGTGACGCTCTACGGCTACGGGGTCGTCGACCTCGGCCGGACCGAGGAGACGATGCGCAAAGTCTTCGACTTCGCCCGGAAGATGGGGATCCGGGTCGTCGTCACCGAGCCCCAGGAGGCGGACTTCTCCCTCCTCGAGAAGCTCGTCAAGGAATACAACATCGCCGTCGCCATCCACAACCATCCCGAGCCGACCCGTTACGCCAAGCCCGAGGTCGAGTTCGCCGCCCTCCAGGGAAAGGACCCCCGGATCGGGTCGTGCGCCGACACGGGCCACTGGATGCGGGGGATGAACGACCCGCACGTCGCCCTTCGCCTTCTCGAGGGCCGGATTCTCGACGCCCACCTCAAGGACAGGAGCGGCTACGGAACCCAGGGCGTCGACGACGTCCCCTGGGGAGACGGCCAGGGGCGGATTCGCGACATTCTGGCCGAGTTGACCCTTCAGGATTACGACGGCTACCTGACCATGGAATACGAGAACGAGAAAGAGGTCATGAATCCTATCCCCGCGTTTCAAAAAAGCATCGCCTTCGTCAAGAGCGTGACGTACTACGAAGACTATACCCAGATCTTCCGCCGTTCCGGCCGGCGCTACGAAAAGCACGGCTGGAACCACTACGGGCCGGGCTATTTCGAGGTCGACGAGAAGACCGGCGTCCTCAAGGGGCAGGGCGGGATGGGGCTCCTCTGGTACAAGGAGAAGCTCAAGGACTTCGTCCTCGAGTGCGAATTCAAGTGCTCGACCAAGACGACGAACTCGGGGATTTTCCTCCGCGTCCCCGAGGTCCCGACGAGCGACGACTACATCTATCACTCCATCGAAATCCAGATCGACGACAACTCCAAGGGAATCCACCACACGGGCGCGGCCTACGACATCGAGGCGCCCAAGGTCGAAGCCTCCCTCCCCACGGGCGAATGGAACCACTTCCAGATCGAATTCCGGGGGAACCATCTCAAGGTCGAACTCAACGGGAAGGCCGTCCTCGACTGGGATGCCAAGCCGGGGGGGAAAGTCCGCGACCTCGCCCCGGAAGGCTATATCGGCTTCCAAAACCACGACAGCGTATCGCCGCCGTACTTCCGGAATATCTATCTGAAAAAATATTGATCAGAAAGAACGTTTCTCGAAATCTCAGAGAGAAACGTTCTCTTCGATTCCGTCATCGCCGGACGACGGCGATGGCGTCGATCTCGACCTTGGCCTTCATGGCCAATCCCGCGACCTGTGTCGTCGCCCTTGTCGGGAAGGGGGCCTTGAAAAATTCCGCGTAGACCTTGTTCATCGCCGCGAAGTCGGCCATGTCGGCGAGATAGACGGTGCATTTGACGACGTCGTCGAGGGAGCTTCCGGCCGCCTCGAGGACGGCGGCCAGGTTCTTGAGGACCTGGCGGGTCTCCGCCTCGATGCCGCCCTCGACGAGCTTCCCCGTGGCCGGGTCGGTCGCCAGCTGGCCGGAGCAGAAGACGAAGCCGCCGGCTACGATCCCCTGGGAATAGGGGCCGATGGCCTTGGGCGCCTTCTCGGTCTTGACCTCGGTTTTTTGGCCGCCGGCGGGAAACGCCGGCCCGCCGGCCAGGACGAACGCCGCCGCGAAGACGGCCGCCGCGAAGAAAACCCGGCGGCGCATCCTCAGGCCTCCATCGAGATTTCGGCGAAATCGAACCAGTAGCCGTTCTGGGAGACGGCGTTCATCTCCGCCTGGACGATGGCCTGGTGCCCCTGCTCGATCTCGACGAAGCGGGCGAAGAGCCTCTGCCCCTCGGGCGGAAGCTGCTTGACGACGCCGATGTAATAGTTGCTCGTCTCGATTTCGACGTCGAGGGCCCGCTTGAGGAGCCGCATTTCCCCCTCGGCGGGCTTGGCGGCGACTTTCCCCTGGAGAGAACGGATGCCTTCCTCGATCCGGGCGCGCGGCGGGACGACCGTGTTCAGCTCGGCGGCCGTGACGTGGCCGGTCCGCTTCCACTCGGCCAGGCGGTCCTTGAGATACTGGACGTGCTGCCGCTCTTCCTTGACCAAGGCCTCGAAAATCTTCTTGCCGACCTCGTCGGCGCTGGCCCGGGTGGCCTCCTCGTAGACGCCGACGACGCGGTTTTCGTACTGGAGGGCCGTCTTGATGGCTTCTTCGATGGTCATGCTGTTCTCCTTGATGGAAGGTCGATCCGCCGCCGGCGGTCACGGCGGGGAAAAGATTTTACCCGACTCGGCCCAAAAGTCCAAATCGCCCGGGGCCCTCAGGCCCATTTCAGATCGAGCTTCTTGCGGTTCAGGGCGCAATCCCTCAAATAAAGATTGATGAGGTTCTGGTAAGGCATCCCGAGGAGGATTATTTCAAGAACAACTCGATGACCGGGACGGCGACGTCGGGGGGCTTGACCGGGAGGCGGAGGATGACGGCGTTCGCCTCCTCCGGACGCTCGCCCGGGAGATAGCCCATGTAGCCCAGGTCGCGAGGCGTTTTCGCGTCCCGGAAGGCGATCTCGGAGGCGTCGTTGAGGAGCTGGGCGTATTCGACCTTGCCGCCCAGGCCCTCGAGGACCAAGGTCCCCATCGGCCATTCCAGGACATGGACGTAGAGGCGGCGGGCGGCGGGATTGTAGGTGAAAAGGCACCGCTCGGCCTTGACCAGGCCTTCGGGCGCTTCGGTGCAGCCGGTGATCGACCGGTCGTGGAGCGACATCCAGGCGCCGATCCCGGCCAGCCGGTCCATGGCCCGGTCGTCGAAGGTCCCGCGGGCGGTCGGCCCGACGTTGAGGAGGAGGTTCCCTCCCTTGCTCACGGTTTCGATGAGCATGACGACGAGCTGGCGGACGCTTTTCCAGGATGCCTCATCGCGGTGGTAGCCCCAGCTTCCGGAGAAAGTTTGGCAGGTTTCCCAGGGGACCTTTCGACCGTCGACCTTGACCCATTCTCGGGGCATGTACTGCTCGGGCGTCCGGAAGTCCCAACCTCCCGGAACGTCGAGGAGGTCGAGCCTGTCGTTGATGATGATCCCCGGCTGGAGCTCGCGGATCATCTTCAGGAGGCGCTCGGAATCCCAGTCGGCCCGTCCCTTGCCGTCCTTTCCGGGAAAGGAAAAGTCGAGGAACAGGCAGTCGATCTGGCCGTAGTTCGTCAGGATCTCCCGGACCTGGGCGAAGAGATATTCGCGATACTTGGCCATGTCCCGGTTCTTAGCCTTCTCCCGGAATTCGGCGTTCCCGGCCTGGGGATGGTTCGAATCGACCGTGTACTCGGGATGGTGCCAGTCGATGAGGGAATAGTAGAAGCCGACCTTGAGGCCTTCGTCCCTCATGGCCCGGACGAGCGGGGCGATGAGGTCTCTTCCGTAAGGCGTTTTCGTCGCCTTGTAGTCCGTGAATTTCGAGTCGAACAGGCAGAAACCTTCGTGGTGCTTCGTCGTGACGACGAAATATTTCATCCCCGCGGCCTTGGCCGTCCGGGCCCACGCCTTCGGGTCGTAGAGGTCGGGGTTGAAGTGGTCGAAATATTTCTCGTACGCCTCGTCGGTAAGGTGCTCCCGGTTCTTGACCCATTCATGGCGGGCCGGGAGGGCGTAGAGTCCCCAATGGATGAACATCCCGAAGCGGGCCTCCGTCCACCATTTCATCCGGACCTCCT
>Ga0208047_1000724_pt1 | contig 12147 bp, 14 predicted proteins | sample Kivu_220m_FD_184162 | JGI IMG/M metagenome (GOLD analysis project Ga0208047, IMG submission 184162) | Freshwater microbial communities from Lake Kivu, Western Province, Rwanda to study Microbial Dark Matter (Phase II) - Kivu_220m (SPAdes)... | ecosystem: Environmental > Aquatic > Freshwater >...
CTGTAAACCTGGCGCCCCCAGTCCCCAAAAATAGAATTGTGTCACGCAGATTTGCCATGGCGATCATTATATCAGCTTGCCCCGCTTATACTGAAGGAAGCGTTTCTGTTAAAATGCGACCTGAATGGACATCCGGAGGCTGACGTGAAAAAACCCGAAGAGCAGATAGCCATTTTGGTCAGGGCATGTCGCGACAAGGCCGGCAAATACCTGACCATCGGCACGGTGGAATCGGCTACCGGTGGACGGGTAGCCGATAAAATCACCAATGTGGCAGGCAGTTCCGACTATTACAAAGGATCGATTGTCTCATACAGCAACGACCTCAAAGTTAGTGCTGCCGGCGTAAAACCCGATACCCTTAAGCTTCACGGAGCTGTCAGCTCTGAGACAGCAGAGGAAATGGCGGAAGGCGGGCGCAGGGCTCTTGATGTGGACATATGCCTGTCCACTACGGGCATTGCCGGCCCGGGCGGAGCAACACAGGCGAAACCTGCAGGCCTTTTTTATATAGGTGTGGCAACTCCAGATGAGATATCGGTCGAAGAATTCATCTTCAAGGGAAACCGTATAGAGATCAAACGCAGCGCAGCCAGGAAAGCACTGGAACTGCTGGAAAACCGGCTTCAAGGTTATCTCAATCGCCTATCCTCTGTTCCTCTTGAAGAGAAACATGTGGTCACCTGTTTCCTTGAACAGAGAAAGCTGATACTGATATTGAGGCGCAGCAACAAGGTGGGTACATACCAGAGGGTCTGGGCGGGTGTCAGCGGCTATATCGAGACCGATCCGCTGGACCAGGCCTACACCGAGATCAGGGAGGAGACCGGACTTTTCAAGAACAATATCAGGCTGGTCAAAGAAGGGAAAACGGTCGAGGTGGTAGATGAGAAGCTTCACAGAAAATGGATCGTACACCCCTTCCTCTTCCACGTGCTGGACCCGGATAAAATCCTGATCGATTGGGAACACACCGAGTGCAAGTGGATCAAACCGGGTGACCTTTCGGGGTATACTACTGTCCCCGGCCTTGACAGAGCGCTGCGTAGCGTCATGCATAAATAGTCGGCGGCGTCATATCTGGTATAATCAGTCATAAAGTCACTTCATATATGTTAGCCAGAATTAATACTGCAGCGATGGTCGGGCTCGATGCACGCATGGTCGAGGTTGAGGTTGATATATCGCCCGGCTTACCAGGCACACTGATCGTAGGATTACCCGATGCCGCCGTCAAGGAAGCTCGTGATCGCGTGCGCGCCGCCGTGCGTAACTCCGGCTGCAGCTTCCCTATGAAAAGAATAACGGTCAACCTCGCGCCGGCCGACTTAAAAAAGATCGGCCCAACCTACGATCTGCCCATCGCCATCGGCATACTGGTCAGCTCCGGCCAGATCAGCATCGACTGCTCAAACACGCTCTTCCTGGGTGAGCTGTCCCTGGACGGCAGTGTGCGTCATCTCAACGGCATCCTGCCCATGGTAGCCATGGCCAGAGAAAAGGGTATCCGCAGCGTTTTTGTCCCCGCAGAAGATGCGGGGGAAGCAGGATTGATCGAAGATATCGCAGTCTACCCGGTTATCGCGCTGGGGCAGCTGGTAAGCCATTTCCAGGGCGAACAGGATATCCAGCCGTACTCAGGCACGGCGAACTGGGAGGATTCATACAAGGCAAGCCAGCAGGACGATATATCACAGGTAAAGGGCCATGAGCACGCCAAGAGGGCGCTGGAGGTTGCCGCAGCCGGCGGCCACAATGTATTAATGGTAGGGCCTCCGGGAAGTGGCAAAACCATGCTGGCGCGCGCCCTGGCCAATATACTGCCGGCCCTCACTCTTACCGAAGCGATCGAAGTGACCAAGATATACAGCGTCAGCGGCCTTACGTCCCGTGATATCCCGCTTATCAGCCGGCGCCCATTCCGCGCGCCGCACTATTCCACGTCGCACGCAGGTCTGGTGGGAGGCGGCCGTCTGCCGCATCCGGGCGAGATAAGCCTGAGCCACCGCGGAGTCCTTTTCCTGGATGAATTCCCCGAGTTTAACCATATGGCCCTTGAATCGCTGCGCCAGCCACTGGAAGACAGGGTTATCACCATCAGCCGCGCCGAGGGCAGCCTGACCTTTCCGGCTAACTTCATACTGGTGGCTGCCATGAATCCCTGCCCCTGCGGATACTACGGCGACCCGGTCAGGGAATGCACATGCTCATCCACAGTAGTCACTCACTATCAGAAAAAAATCAGCGGCCCGCTCATGGACCGCATCGATATTTTCCTTGATATACCCCGTGTAGATTATGATAAGCTCATGGATGACGGCCACTCTGAAAGCTCGGAAATCGTGCGCCGGCGCGTTCAGGCAGCCAGGCGAATCCAGACTGAAAGATTTGCAGGATCCGCTTTAACGGATAATGCCGACATGACCACCCTTGAGATAAGGCAATTTTGCAAGGTCGATCCTCAGGCCCAGGCACTGTTAAAAACAGCCATGAAACAGATCCATTTCACTGCAAGGGCCTTCCACCGTACGCTTAAACTTGCGCGTACCATAGCGGACCTGGATTGCTCTCAGATAATAAAGACCAACCACGTGGCCGAGGCATTGCAGTACAGGCAGAGGAATATCAATCAATAAAAAAGCAGGCGAGCTTGAGGCCCGCCTGCCCGATCTTATATAACGTGTCAGCTGTGGCGACGCTTACTTTTTCAGTTCGTTGTATTTCCTTATCATGGCAATGATACCGTAATCGGTCAGCAGCACCGTGCGGTTAATGCCATCCGAGGCCTGGTATTGGTCGAGGGCGGAGGTAAATAAAACCTGAAACTCGGCAAAAAGCCACATCTGCCTGCGCAGCAAAATGAGCGCATAGACCGCTTCATCCAGGGGAATATTCTCATAAAACTGCTCCTCGGCAAATTTGGAGAAGTATGCTGTGGCGACATCGTATGTATTCTGCTCAAAATACATTCTCTTAAGATTTTTATAGAAGGATTCACCCTGGTTAACCAGCTTGAATTCACGGACTTTTTTATAGGCTGTGGTCTTTGGGTTGGACACCAGCGCCTTTGCCCACTGCTTGGCTATCTCCTGGGCGTGCTGCTCGGTGAAATTTAACAGTTTGTCAGCATAGGCTATATACATCCCGGCCATAGCACCCTCCTTTAATGGTTACCACGCTGATTTAAATACGGAATACCGCATGAGCAAATTAATTTTAAATCTCTATTCCCACCCCCTGTTTTATTTACTCAATTAAATTATAAGTATGTGTTTTACAAATAACAAGAGACCTGGATCACATTCTGCGGGATAATTCAAAAACCACAGGGCTGCCCGGATCGGGGCAGGCCACGGTGCATTTGTCAGGATCATTCTCCCAGGGAAAGTTACCCTCCGACATCAATACCTGGGCAAATGGGAATAACGTGTAAAAAGCCCAGGCGCACATGCCTGCCGGGCACATGTCCGTGACCATGAACTCGTCGCCCTGTTTGTGGCCGGCCACGCATGTGCCCTTCTGTGACACTACCTTTGCGGAAATCACCCGTTTCTCATGATTCGCCATATATATCTCCTCCTGTCCACTGCTTCTGCACGAAAAATACCATGATCCTCACAAAAACGAAAGTTCACCGGCTTGCCCGCAGCGAAACGGAAAGCCGGTGAACTGAACGTGTTTACGAGAAATGAACTATTTTACTTCTACTTTTGCGCCGGATTCTTCCAGCTTCTTTTTAATGGAAGCGGCCTCGTCCTTGTTTACACCTTCTTTTACAGGCTTGGGTGCGCCTTCAACCAGATCCTTCGCTTCCTTCAAACCAAGCGTGGTTACCTCACGCACGGCCTTGATGACGGCGATCTTGTTCTCGCCGACTTCCTTGAGAATCACCGTGAAATCGGTCTGTTCCTCGGCGGCTGCGGCTGCTCCTCCGGATGCCCCACCGGCAGCCGGTCCTGCGGCCATAGCCATGGGCATGGCGGCGCTGACACCGAACTCCTCTTCCAGCGCCTTAACCAGCTCTGAAAGCTCCAATACGGTCATTCCCTTTATCATCGTTACGATCTCGTCTTTTGTCATCCTGGTATCCTCCTGTTATTCGTTTAATACATATCCAAGTTATTAATATAGGGTTAATCGCCCTGTTGTTGCCTTCTTCAAGCAGCCTCGAGCTGCCTGGCCCTTGCCTGCAATACTCCAACCAATCCGCGCAGCGGGGAACTCAGTACAAAATGAAGTGCATAGACCGGTGATTTCAGCCGGCCCAGCAGCTGGCTGATCAGCACTTCCCTGGACGGAGTCGCAGCCAGGCTGATTATGTCTGCGGGTGTAAGCACCTTATCACCCAGCACGCCGCCTTTGACTTTCAGCACGGAGTTGGCCGACTTGATGTGCTCGATCAGAATTTTAGCCGGCCTAACGGCGTCGTCATAGCTGAGGGCTATGGCCATGGGCCCGGTCAGGAACTCGTCCAGACCTTTTATTCCCGCTTTCTCGGCAGCGAAACGCATGAGAGTATTTTTAACTACTTTATACTCGACACCCTGTTGATGCATTTGCCTGCGCAGCTGTACCATCTCTTTTGCGGTCAGGCCGCGGTAATCCGTGGCGACTACAACCACGCATTTGCCGAGGCTGCCGGCAAGTTCGTTGATAACCGCTTCTTTCTGTTTGCGTAACATATCAATGCTCCTATAAAAAACTATCCTCGTGCCGTTGCACGAGGATTATTCAGGCAGCAACCTGTTGCTCTCCCTGATATTTAACCTCGGCGGGCATAAGATTAAGCCTTGCGGCGCCCGCTATCAACGGCTGATTTTATTCTTTTAATACTATGCGCTTACAGCCAAATCCGTTATAGACTTGATATCAAGCTTTATACCCGGTCCCATCGTTGTCGAGACCGATGCTGTTTTTATATACTGTCCCTTTGCGCCGCTCGGCCTGGCACGCGTAATAGCTTCAATAACCGACATGAGATTCTCGTAAAGCTTGTCCTCATCAAAGCTTTTTTTGCCAACGGGAACATGTATGATGGCGGTCCTGTCGAGCCTGAACTCCACGCGGCCCTTGCGCACCTCGTTGATGGCGCGCGGTAAATCGGCGGGTCCGACAACAGTTCCTGCCTTGGGATTGGGCATAAGCCCTTTCCTGCCCAGTATTTTGCCCAGCTTACCGACTTTGCCCATCATATCCGGTGTAGCTATGCTCACGTCAAAATCCAGCCAGCCGTCCTCGATCTTTTTCACCAGGTCGTCAGCGCCCACGTATTCAGCGCCGGCCTCTGAGGCGAGCCTGGCGCCTTCTCCCTGCGCAAATACTACAACCCTCACCTGCTTGCCCAGGCCGTTGGGTAAAAGAGCTGTGCCTCGTACCTGTTGGTCGGCTGCGCGGGGATCGACTCCCATCCTGAGGTGCAGTTCGACCGTCTCGTCGAACTTGGCGTAGCCCGATTTTTTTGCGATGGCAACAGCCTCCCTGGGATCGTAAGCTTTATTGCTTGCAACCAGTTTGGCTGCTTCTTTGTAATTTTTACCTCTGGTAGCCATTGTAATTACTCCACTTTTATGCCCATACTCCGGGCGGTTCCCTCAATAATACGAGCTGCGCCATCCAGGTCCAGCGCATTCAGGTCTTTCTGTTTGACCTTGGCGATCTCGTTGATCTTTGCTTTTGTTATTGTGCCCGCTAATTGCGTCGGCGTGGCCCCGCTGCCTTTCTCAATGCTCAGGGCTTTTTTCAAGAGGTCCGAGGCCGGCGGTGTCTTGGTAATGAAGGTAAAAGACCTGTCCTCGAAGACCGTGATCTCCACCGGTACGATGGAGCCTTCGAATGATTTGGTGCGGTCGTTGTAGTCCTTGCAGAAACCCATGATATTGACGCCGTGCTGGCCCAGGGCAGGACCGACCGGCGGCGCAGGTGTCGCCTTGCCGGCCTGTATCTGTAATTTGACTATCGCTTTAACTTTCTTGGCCATTTTATAGTTTCTCCACTTGCAGGAAGTCCAGCTCTACTGAAGTCTCCCGTCCGAAGAGTGTCAGCATAACTTTAACTTTGCCTTTGCTCATATTTATTTCGTCAACGGTGCCGATGAAATCCGTGAAAGGACCGTCGACCACCCGGACGTTCTCGCCTTTTTTAAACCTGATCTTGACCTGTGCTATGCCTTCCTCTTTCTGTTTGAGGATCCGGTTGGCCTCGTTCTCTTGCAGCGGTGTGGCTTCCTTTCCATCACCTACAAATCCCGTAACCCCCGGTGTTTCCCTGACTACCTTCCAGCTCTCATGGTCCATCGCCATGCGGACCAGGAGGTAACCCGGGAACATTTTTTTCTCAACGGTCCTGCGTTGCCCGGACCTTATTTCGATCTCGTTCTCTTTAGGTATCTCTACATTGAGGATCTTGTTGCCGGCGTCCATTGATTTGATACGCTGCAGCAGCTTATTCTTAACTTTCTCCTCATGCCCTACGTAGGTATGTATGATATACCATCTGGCATTGGCGTCAACGGTCACACTACTTGCCACCTAATAATACTTTTGCCACGAGCTCTGAAAAACCGTAGTCAACGGCGCCCAGTATAACGCCCATGACAATGCACAAGCCAAGAACGATCAGGGTCAGACGTATGGTCTCCTGCCGGGTGGGCCATACTACTTTCCTCAGCTCTCCGATTATATCGGAGAAAAAGGTAAACCGGCGTTTCTTGGGCTGAGAGGGCTGAACCTGAGGTTTCTTGGCCTTTGCCAGCGCCTGACTTTTGTTGTCCTGAACTGCCTGGTCTCGCGTTTTGGTAGGTTGTATAACCTTTACCTGCTCTTTATTAGCCACCTTGTTACTTGGTCTCCCGGTGTAGCTGATGACTTCGGCAACGGGGACAATATTTCTTCAGTTCCAGACGCTGTGAGTCATTCTTTTTATTTTTTTCTGAGGTATAGTTCCTCTCCTGGCATGTCGTGCATGCCATGTATACTACGCCTCGAGCATCACCTTTCTTTGCCATCTTTTATCCAAGTATCTTTGTGATCACACCTGATGCAACCGTCTTACCGCCCTCGCGGATGGCAAAGTGCATGCCCTGCTCGAGTGCAACGGGGTAAATCAGTTTGATACTCATTTTAATACTGTCACCCGGCATGACCATCTCAACGCCCTGCGGCAGCTCGGTCTGGCCTGTGACGTCCAATGTCCTGATATAGAACTGCGGTTTATATCCGTTGAAGAAAGGTGTATGCCTGCCGCCCTCTTCCTTGGTCAGAACGTAGACTTCACCCTCGAAATGTGTTTGCGGTTTGATGCTGCCCGGTTTGGCCAGCACCTGCCCTCTCTCCACATCCTCGCGCTCGATGCCCCTGATGAGGCAGCCGACCGCATCGCCTGCTTCTCCGGCCTCAAGCTGTTTGTGGAACATCTCAACGCCTGTGACTACAGTTTTCTTGGTTTCTTTAATGCCGACGATCTCAACCTCGTCGCCGATCTTAACCATGCCGCGCTCGATTCTGCCGGTGACCACGGTACCGCGCCCTTTGATGCCGAATACGTCTTCGATGGGCATCAGGAACGGCTTGTCAACTGCGCGGACGGGCTGAGGAATATAATCATCAACAGCATCCATGAGCTTCAAAATACCGCTGCACCATTTGCAATCGGGTTTGCCGCAGCCGCATTCCAGCGCCTTCAGCGCGCTCACGCGGACGATGGGGATTTTATCTCCGGGGAAGTTGTACTTGGTCAGCAGGTCCCTCAGTTCCATCTCGACCAGCTCGAGCAATTCCTCGTCTTCCATAGCGTCGACTTTATTCAAGGCAACCACCATGGCGGGCACCTCCACCTGCCTGGCCAGCAGGATATGTTCCCTGGTCTGGGGCATGGGGCCGTCGGGGGCGCTCACAACCAGTATGGCACCGTCCATCTGGGCCGCGCCGGTGATCATGTTCTTGATATAGTCGGCATGACCGGGGCAGTCCACATGCGCGTAATGTCTCTTCTTGGTTTCATATTCGATATGGGCGATGGCGATGGTAACGCCCCTGGCCTTTTCCTCGGGAGCATTATCGATGCTGTCGAAAGGTCTGAACGATGTATCACCGATACCCTGTTTGGATAAGACTAATGTGATAGCAGCGGTCAACGTGGTCTTGCCATGATCGACGTGACCTATTGTGCCCACATTCAAATGCGGCTTTTTTCGCTCAAATACTTTCTTTGCCATATGGTAAAACCTCCTTCATTTCTGAGCCCACAATCAGATTCGAACTGATGACCCCGTTCTTACCAAGAACGTGCTCTACCGACTGAGCTATGTGGGCAAATTGCCATAATATTATATATCACATCACGTAGATGCGACCACAAATTATACAATAAATCATTTTAAATCTACAAAACTTAAAAAAGAATACTGGTGGAGGGAGTAGGATTCGAACCTACGTAGCCCTTAGGGCGGCAGATTTACAGTCTGCTCCGATTGGCCGCTCCGGCATCCCTCCATACCGGTCATCAGATCTTAGCCCGAGAGGGGAGTCGAACCCGCTAACCTACCGATTACAAGTCGGTTGCGCTTCCATTGCGCCACTCGGGCAACCAGGCGTCCTGTCCGTGCTTAAATCAGACGACAAACAAGAATTATAGATGGGGCATAGCTAAAAGTCAAGGTAAATCAATATCCCACGCAATCTTTACTTGCCCGCGATTTATTTGTTAGACTTAGCTGAGCGCATAATACGACTCAAGGAGAATTGTTATGGGTTCTAAAGATAAGGGCAAAAAGGAACATAAAAAGCCTAAGAAAGACGGAAAAAAGACGGTGATGCCTTCGATTTTTGAGCCGGTGTCCGAAGTCGAAGTGATCAGGAAGAAAGGGAAAAAAGAGGAGTTTCCTGAATAGCCGGCAGATGTCTGACCAGGCCGGTCTCAAAGCCATCGTACACGGCAAAGTACAGGGAGTTTATTACCGGGCTTATACACACCGCATAGCCAGGAGCTTGTCGCTCAAAGGCTGGGTAAAAAATATGCCGTCGGGCGATGTCGAGGTTCAGGCCGAGGGTGCCAGAGTAGACCTGGAAGCATTGCTCAAGCAGTTGAAAGTAGGGCCGGAAGGCGCTTCAGTCTCTGAAATCGACGTGACCTGGTCGGATTATACGGGTGATTTCAGCGGTTTTAACGTCAGGTACTGAATCAGCTCTCTAATTCGCTTTTGCCGGCCTTAATGATATCCAGATACTGCCGGTCGACTCCCAGCATATCCGAAGCTTCACGGTCAATCTCATAAGGCTCGCCCTCGAATATTTTACCCGGGCACTCGGTCTTCCCTTTGAACGAATCGTCGGCCGCACTGAATTTTTTCCTGCCGTCGATGATGGCCAGGTCGAAGGGCAATGTGAAGTAGAGGTCGGCGTATACCTTATCCCAGCCGAATTCATCCAGCGAACCCCATCCACAGTCGGCCCCCTTTTTATATTTGCTTACCGGCAGCAGACTGAGCAGGTTTTTAATGCTGAGAAAGGCGTGGTTTCCGACAGTGCGTAGAGAGGATATAGTGATAAGGAAATCGCAGGAAAGCACAACGTTGGGCACCCAAAAAGTTGCCACCGCGAAAGGATGGGGCAGGGGATTCTCGATCTCCACCCAGATGCAATCCTTGACATCCAGCATTAGAACACGCTGGAAATCGTATCCCAGCGACTTGTAGATCGGATAAACCGATTCTCCACTGGCAGTGCCCTCCAGCACGATGATATCGGCGTCGCTAACCTGTTTGACCTTGTCTATCACCGTGCCGAGTATCTCCCTGCTGGTGCTGAAAGGATAGGGGTAAGGATAACTGGCATTGGGCTTAATGAGGATCTTGTGTGCCCTGGAGACCAGCGGGGGTGGTTGAAAAACGTATTGTGATGCTTCGTATATCATCTCAGGATATCAAAATATTCATTTAATACAATCGGTCCACCAGACAGGGGAGTTACCTCTCCGTCCACGTAAATCTATTGGTTTTATTGTATCATCCAAGTCAATGGAAAGATATACCTTTGGCGAGAATCGATTGAATTGCCGGGGATGGCGTGGGAGGAAAATAAAAAACCTTAACATCTGGATAGTGGAAGGAAGTAAATTGATTTCAAAAGGTACGGCGGCGTTGCCGCCACCGAACGACCATAGGAGTAAATACTCCCTAGAAAGGAGGTGATCCAGCCGCACGTTCCCGTACGGCTACCTTGTTACGACTTCGTCCCAGTCACCGGTCCCACCTTCGGCGACTGCCCCCCTTGCGGGTTAGCCTATCGACTTCAGGTGTTACCGACTTCCATGACGTGACGGGCGGTGTGTACAAGGCCCGAGAACGTATTCAACGCAGTGTGCTGACCTGCGTTTACTAGCAACTCCAACTTCATGCAGGCAGTTTCAGCCTGCAATCCGAACTGAGGATGATTTTTTGGATTGGCTCCAGATCGCTCTATTGCAACCTATTGTATCACCCATTGTAGCGTGTGTGTAGCCCAGGATGTAAGGGCCATGCTGACTTGACGTCATCCCCACCTTCCTCCGCGTTATACGGGCAGTCTCGCTAGAGAAATTAACTAGCGACGAGGGTTGCGCTCGTTGCAGGACTTAACCTAACACCTCACGGCACGAGCTGACGACAGCCATGCAGCACCTGTGCAAGTTCCTGACTGGATACAGGTCGTCCCTCTTTCGAGTTTCTACTTCAAGCATGTCAAACCCTGGTAAGGTTCTTCGCGTTGCATCGAATTAAACCACACGCTCCGCTGCTTGTGCGGGCCCCCGTCAATTCCTTTGAGTTTTAGCCTTGTGGCCGTAGTCCCCAGGCGGAATACTTAAAGCGTTAGCTTCGGCACAGAGAGGGTCGATACCCCCTATACCTAGTATTCAACGTTTAGGGTGTGGACTACACGGGTATCTAATCCGTTTCGCTCCCCACACTTTCGGGCCTCAACGTCAGGAGCATCCTAGAAAGCCGCCTTCGCCACTGGTGTTCCTCACGATATCTACGCATTTCACCGCTACACCGTGAATTCCGCTTTCTTCTGATGCCCTCAAGCTCCCCAGTATCAACTGCAGTCTCCCAATTGAGTCGGGAGATTTCACAACTGACTTAAAGAACAGTCTACACCCTCTTTACGCCCAGTAAATCCGGATAACGTTCGCCTTCTACGTATTACCGCGGCTGCTGGCACGTAGTTAGCCAAGACTTATTCCACGAGTACCGTCATATTTCTTCCTCATGAAAAGGGGTTTACAACCCGAAGGCCGTCATCCCCCACGCGGCGTCGCTGCGTCAGGCTTTCGCCCATTGCGCAAAATTCCTTGCTGCTGCCTCCCGTAGGAGTCAGGGCCGTATCTCAGTCCCCGTCTGGCTGGTTGTCCTCTCAGACCAGCTACTGATCATCGACTTGGTAGGCCATTACCCTGCCAACTATCTAATCAGACGCAAGCCCCTCCTCAAGCGCAAAAGCTTTGCTGATAAGCTAACGCTTACCAGAACATGCGGTATTAGCCTGCCTTTCGGCAAGTTATCCCCCACTTAAGGGTAGGTTACTTACGCGTTACTCAGCCGTTCGCCACTCCCCGATCAATCTTGCGAAAAATCGGGGCGTTCGACTTGCATGCATCAGGCACGCCGCAAACGTTTATCCTGAGCCAGGATCAAACTCTCTTAATTAGTTTAGAACCTTCCTTCCACTATCCAGTTGTTAAGGTGCGTTTCGGAAAACAGCACTTATATTAGCATGCCGTTTGGGGTATGTCAAACAATATCAAATCAACTGTTCGTCAATAACCTTGACGTTTACACTCATACACTGCTAAAATGCCCTCTGGCGTTCCCGAAAATTTAACGAGAATCGAGGTATTTAAATGCAGCAACCTGGCCCTGACAAAATCCGCAATGTAGCCCTCCTTTCCCATTCCGGCTCGGGCAAAACCTCACTGGCCGAAGCCATGCTCTTCGATGCAGGCGCGATCAGCCGCATGGGCAACGTTGCCGACGGAACCACCGCCTCAGATTATGACCCCGATGAGATTAAACATAAGATAAGCCTTAACCTCACCATCCTGCCGGCCTCCTGGAAAAACAACAAGGTCAACATTATTGATTCGCCGGGTTACCCGGATTTTGTGGGCGAGGTA
>Ga0208047_1000726_pt1 | contig 12143 bp, 9 predicted proteins | sample Kivu_220m_FD_184162 | JGI IMG/M metagenome (GOLD analysis project Ga0208047, IMG submission 184162) | Freshwater microbial communities from Lake Kivu, Western Province, Rwanda to study Microbial Dark Matter (Phase II) - Kivu_220m (SPAdes)... | ecosystem: Environmental > Aquatic > Freshwater >...
TATGGCGTATTTTATGCAGAAGGCATGTCGGGCGGATTTGAAGTAAGCGATAAAAATACAGAGGACCAGTTTCTGCTAGGCAGCATTGATAAAGGGCTAAGCATAGCAAGAAACCTTGGGGATTCTTCCAAACGTGGAGAAAGCGGCAGCCCTGTTATAAATGAGGAAGGCCAGGTGGTTGGAATCTATGTGGTATACGGGCTGGAGTTTACTCCAATTCAGCTAGCCCTTGATGTTATTGATAATGCTGTGATTAATTGAGAAGGATGAATAATGGATAAAGAGAAAATCGAGTTTTTTGATACCAATTTCTGGATGGGGGAACACAATCTCAGCGATAAATATTCAGTGAATGATATAGCTGCCCTTGAAGCAATCTCTGCCATGAAAGCAAAATACAATACAACCGGCGCCTTTATAAACCACTTCAACAGTTATTTTTGTTCCCCTGAAGCCGGAAACGATATCCTTGCAGGTTTTCTCCAAAAAATCAAAACCAGTGCCCCATCAGTTTCGTGCTATGGTGTGCTTTTTATGGAATTTGATTACTTTAAGGGGCCCGGGATCTTTAGTGAACAACTTAAAAAAAGATACAATCAGGGATTCAGGGCAGTGAGGCTGCTTCCAAAATCACATAAATACCCGTTCGAGGCAACACTGGCAAAACACATATACGAGGTTCTCAATGAATGCAGGTTCCCGGTCATAATTAACCTGGAGGAACTTGATATTACAGGCGATAAATACATTGAATGGATGAAAATACTCCATGTCGCTTCTAGCTTTCCTGAAATGCCTTTAATAATCGACGGGGGAAACTCAAAAGAAATCATGTTTAACTGCTATATCTATCTTCTTATAAGAAACAGTTCAAATATTTATTTTAATACCCATAATCTTTTTTCGCTCAGGCAGATAGAAAATATTGCAGAGTTTGGAGGTTCGGGCAGGCTCGTCTTTGATTCCTATTTTCCGTTTTATGAGACATTCCTGTCAGTTGACAGGATACTCGAAGCAGACCTGTCTGAAGCCGATAAAGCAAATATATCATCGGCAAACATTAAAAACATAATTAGTAATATTAAAATATAGGCCAGGTTTATAAGGCCTGCTTGGGGTCGAATTTAAACAATATGTATTTTTAGAACAAACAGGAAGCAATTTATATAAAAATCTTCTGAAATAAAGTAAGAAACAATTCAATTTATTATAAGGACCAAAAAAGAAAAAATGATAGAAGAAAATTCAATACAGAATAGAATAAAGGATTTTACAATCATTGACACCCATCTGCACCTGGGGTATCTAAGCGGGCTCAATATGCCGCAGGAGCCTGAAAGCGCAATTATTGGGCAATATAAAAAATACGGGATAAGCAAGGCAATATTTTCACACCACTATGCACTTGCTTCAGTTGATTTTGGTATGGAATGCACCATGCGTGCGCTGGAAAAATACAGGGGCAGTTTTTTTGCATATCTTGTTTTTAACCCTAATTTTGAAAAAAAGAGCCTTGAGATTATAAAGGAATATGTAAATCATGAAGCAATAGCAGGAGTTAAGATTCATCCGTCCTGGCACTCATGTTATCCGTACGATGAAAGATATAGCAAATTCTGGGAATTTGCAGATAAAAAGGGACTTATTATCCTGACTCATAGCTGGAACCCCAATGTTTCAAATAAATCACAGAAGTTTTCCGATCCTTTATTTTTTGAAAAAATAGCGAAGGCACACCCGGACTTAAAAATAATTCTTGCCCATGCAGGCGGCAGGGGGGATTATCTTTACAAGGTTATAGATCTTATAATAAACAATGATAATTTGTATGTTGATTTTGCAGGAGATATTTTTGAACCGTTTTTGGTAAGGGATTATGTTTCAAAGGCCGGCTCCAAGAAGCTTTTGTTCGGCACCGACCTTCCCTGGCTGGATTTACGGTACTACCTTTCAAACATACTCAATGCAGAAATATCAGATAGTGACAGGGCGAATATATTCGGGCTTAATGCAGCCAGGCTTTTTGAAAAAATAAAATTATTTTCTTAGAAACTTCATTTATTTAAAATATTTATATATAATACTTTTGTTCCAATATTATTTTTTACACAAAATTATATTTTCAGTTAGCAATTTCGGTTAGCAAAAAATTATAAAAATATTTCTGGGATTGTTGAATTAAAGAGTAAAAAATCGTTTTTCTTCAAATAAATTTAAATTAATATTCAATATATTCAACATGGATATATTGTTTTGGCAAAAAATAGTTTTTACCAGTTTTATTAAAAAAAGTTTAATAACAGTTTTTACTATTAATATGGCAGAAATACCAGAAGATAATGTTCTTCTTAAAATGAACGGTATAACCAAGATATTCCCAGGTGTTACCGCGCTCAAAAATGTTGATTTTGAAATAAAATATGGTGAGGTCCATGCACTTGTCGGTGAAAATGGAGCAGGCAAGTCCACCCTTATAAAAATCCTCGGGGGCCTTTACAGGCCGGATGGCGGTGAAATGCTGTTTGAAGGCAAAAAAGTCTTCTTTTCTGATACGCACCAGGCACAGGTTTACAAAATAGCAGTCATTTACCAGGAATTCAATCTAATTCCCGATCTTTCAGTAGCAGAAAATATTTTTGTCGGACGTGAGCCAAAAACTCCAGGAAGGCTCTTTATAAACTGGCGAAAATTGAATGCAGAGGCAAAAAAGATCCTTGACAGGCTGGATATAAACCTTGATCCGAGAAAATTTGTCTCGGACCTGTCTGTTGCTGAAAGGCAAATGGTTGAAATTGCAAAAGCTCTTTCACTGGATGCAAGACTCATCATTATGGATGAACCAACAGCAACACTTACAGAAAAAGAAGTCGTAAAGTTATTTGAAATAATAAACGAGCTTAAAAAACAGCAAGTCTCAATTATTTATATATCCCACCGTCTTGAAGAAGCATTTAAACTATCTGAGAGGATAACAGTACTGCGGGATGGCGAAAAAATCGGGACAAAAAACACCTCGCAGACCAGCCAGGATGAAATAGTCTCCATGATGGTGGGCAAGGTGGTTAAGGATTATTTTGCAGGGGAAAAAATCTCAGAAGGCAAAAAAGAGGCGTTGCTTGAAGTAAAGAATTATACAATTGCTGATCATGTTTATGATATAAATTTCAAGCTTTATAAAGGTGAGATACTGGGTTTTGCCGGGGTGCTTGGTTCCGGAATACACCATATGCTGCGCTCAATCTACGGTGCGGCACCCAGGACAAAGGGAGAAATATTTTTTGATGATAAAAAGGTTTTGATAAAGAATACAAATGACGCAATTAAACTTGGTATAGGTTTTGTTACTGAAGACAGGAAGGGCGAAGGGATACTTTATGACATGTCAGTAATGCAGAACTTGACTATTATAGTAATAAAGGCACTAACTTTTTTAAAGGGGATGTTTGTAAAGCCGGCAAATGAAAAAAAAGTATTTGCACAGGCGAGCAAAGATCTTGATATTAAATTTGCTGATTTGAACCAGAGAATAATATTTTTAAGCGGCGGCAACCAGCAAAAGGTTATTATAGGCCGCACACTTATAAGTAATTGCAAGGTGCTGATACTCCTTGAACCGACAAGAGGTATTGACGTAGGTGCCAAAGCAGAGATCCACAGGATAATGAGAGAGCTTGCAAACAAAGGGATATCTATAATTCTGTCATCTTCAGAATTGCCTGAACTCGTAAACTTAACCGACAGGTGCCTTGTGCTTTACAAAGGTAAAATGGTTGCAGAATTCAACAGGCAGAACATGGATGAGGAGGCACTTGTTGCCGCGCAGATAGGACAAAAAATAAACCAGGCATAAATGAGGCAGTAGTAAAATGGTAAAGTTCTTAAGACTTTATGAAAAAATAGGGATTTTTATACTTATCATATTTGCAGGAATCTTCCTGGCAATAGCAAGCCCGAATTTTTTAAAAACTGATACTATACTTAACATCATAACACAGGGCACCTATGGTGTAATCGTAGGTTTTGGCATGGTGCTTGCAATAACCAGCGGTGGATTCGACCTTTCGGTAGATGCTGTCGTGGGACTGACAAGTGTTTTTCTGTCACTTCTTATTCCGAATATTGGTATACCTTCTGCTATAATTTTATCTATATTAATCAGCTGCTTTGTCGGGTTTTTAAATGGCTTTATAATTACTAAATTTGGAGTAAATCCCCTGATAACCACACTTTCAATGGCGACTATTATCCGGGGAGCATCACTTCTTATTGCGAAAGGAAGACAGATTCCTATAAGCGTTGAGAGATTTACTGTCATCGGCACCGGCAAGCTTTTAGGCATACCCAATCCTATATGGATAATGCTGGTATTATTTATTTTATTTTTCCTGCTCCTAAACCAGACACCATATGGACGGCATATTTGCGCTATTGGTTCAAATGAGAGTGCCGCAAGGATTTCAGGATTAAATGTGACTTTTGTAAAAATAATGGTATACGTGCTTGTCTCATTTACAGCAAGCATAAACGGAGTAATCAGGACCTCACAGGCAATGATAGGTATCCCAAGTATGGCCCCGGGGTTTACCCTATTGGTAATAACGATAACAATACTTGGCGGAACAAGCCTTTCAGGCGGCAAAGGAAACCTTATTGGTGCCGTGTTTGCAGGAATATTTATATCGATGATTTATTACGGGCTCAACCTCATTGGTGTCCAGTATTTTTACCAGCTTCTCTCAGTAGGGCTTGTGCTTCTTTTTGCATTGTTTGTGGACGGGCTGCGTAAAAGGTATCTGGAAACTGCAAAAATAAAAGGAATTAAGGTCTAAAAGACAGGAAAACAGGATTATAAGGCAGGCAATAAATGGATGATTACAGATTAAGGAAAACTAAACAGAAGTTCGGAGTATTCTGGGGTAACTTCGGACTGCCCCTTATATTTATTATTATGTTTGCAATATTTGCCATATCGACACCAAGCTTTAGAAGTACCTATAATTTCCTGAATAATTTAAGTTTTGCATCTTATGTAGGAATTGCTGCAATCGGCATGACTTTTGTAATAATGACGGGAAATTTTGATATATCCATAGGTTCAATGCTTTCTCTTGTTGCTGTCCTTGGCTCATCATTTATTCCCAAAATCGGTGGTGCAGCTGGTGTTATTTCCGCGCTGCTGATAGCATGCATTCTTGGCTTTTTAAACGGGATATTTGTTACAAAACTCAGGATACCGGCTTTTATTACCACACTGGGTATGTTATTTGTATTTCGTGCGCTTGCATTTATATATACCAACAATGTGCCGGTATATATAAGTGACAGGTTCTGGCTCTATTTTGGCAATGGTAAGTTATTTGATGTAATCCCATTCCCAATTCTATTAATGGGGCTCTGTTATGGAGCCGCTTACTTGCTGCTTCGCAGGTCTCCAGTGGGCAGATATATAATAGCTGTCGGGACAAACTCCAGAGCTGCTGCTCTTTCAGGAATAAATGTCGATAATATAAAAATACTCGTATTTACACTTCTCGGATTATTTGTAGGAATATCAGCTGTTACAAATTCAGCTAATCTGGGTTCAGCAAATCCTGGCCTTATGGGACAGGATTTCGAGTTCCAGGTAATTACCGCGGTGGTTCTTGGAGGAACTGCTTTAAGCGGCGGCAATGGCAGCCTTGGCGGCTCATTTGTTGCGGCTTTAATCGTTACATTTTTAAATAACGGCATGGGCCTCATGCAGGTCAATTCGTACTGGCAGATGGTTGCCACGGGACTTGTCATGATTTTCGCAGTGTCACTTAACAAGCTGAAATTCTTCCTGCTGGGGCAGGGTGAATTTTAAGAAGAAGGGAGTGGTGCCCGGGAAAAATATATTTCTTTTTTTAAAATTTGTAAAGGAGGAAAAATGAAAAGGCAACTGAAAATTTTTGTTATCACCGCACTCTGCCTGGCTCTTGCAATAACACTGTCCTTTATAGGATGCAAGAAAGAAGAGGCAGCAGAAGGCGGGATGCAGGTAAAAACCTATACAAATGCAGCAGATATAACTATAGGTTTCTCGCTTTGGACAATGGAATTTACTTTTTTCCAGAACGTTGAAAAGGGTGTAAAAGATGCCTGCGAAGCTTTTGGCTTTAAATATGTAATGATAGACCAGAATAGTGATGCAACAAAAATGGTCCAGGACATGAATGCGCTTGTCGGCCAGAAAGTAAGCGGAATGGTTGTGACTCCTGTTGACCCGGGCGCAATCGGTCCTGCAGTTGAAAATGCAAGGAAAGCAGGAATACCTGTAGTATGTGCAGATATTGGAAAATCAGGCCCTATCAATGCTCTAATGATTTCAAATAACTTTAAGGGCGGGGAACTGGCAGCTGAATTTCTGGCAAGCAAGTTAAATGATAAAACAAAACCTCTTGGACTTGGAAACCTTCTTCCACAGTGGACATATGCAAGGCAGAGGGGTGAAGGCTTTTTATCTAAAGCTATGGAAATAGAATATAATGTTGCTGCAAATATAATTGTACAGAATCCAAGCGCTGAAGGCGGTTATGATACAATGCAGCAGATTCTTTCTGCAGTGCCAGATGTATCAGGTGTGTTCTTTACCAGTGGGCGTGAAGCTGTTGGCGCAGCTCAGGCTATTCAGGCTGCAGGTAAGGATATATGGACCGTTGGCTACAATGGGGACCCTGAAGAATTCCAGGCAATAAAAGACGGAGTCCTGGATGCTACTGTTTTGCAGGAACCATATTACATTGGTTACAGGTCAGTAGAAATATTAAAAGAAATACTCATGGACGGCAAGTTCTATGAGAACGTAGAAGTGCCTGTAGATGTAAAACTTGTAACACCTGAAAACATCGACCAGATTGCAGCAGATATTCTTGACAAAACAGGTAATTCAGCATTTCCTGAATAATAAAATAAAAACCTTAGAATAAAGGCCGGAACGCCTGCATAAGTGGTTTTTGTTTGTGCATGCATTTGTATACAAAAAATTGCAGTTATATATCGATAAGTCAGCAGGGCAGCTCATATCTTGCCCTGCTGACTTTTTTTAAATTAAAATATTACTGAGGAGGGACAATGGAACTTAAAGTAGACGCGCATCTCTGGTGCCTTGGAACATATGCGGAAAGATATGTGCCAGGCGGGTATTTTGATGATATGAGACTTGAGGAAAAACTTGATGTTTTCTCAAAAATAGAAGGTCTCACCGGGCTCGTGATTTTTTATCCTGCGGACCCCTTACCATCAGATCCTGATAAACTGTTAAGGCTCCTTGCAAATTATGGATTGAAACCGTCTGTGATGGAACCTGAGGTGTGGAGCGACAGGAAATGGCGCGATGGTGCCTTCAGCACAAATGATACTAAAATAAGAAAAGAAGCGGTAAAGCTGTTAAAGGAAAGCATCGACATGGGAAAACAGCTTAAAACAGACAGTGTCCTTCTCTGGCCCGCGCACGATGGTTTTGATTATCCCTTCCAGTCAGATTACAGGGATTCATGGAAATACCTTGTGGAAACTGTCAGGGAAATAGGCGAGTATGACAGAACAGTCAAAATTGCAATAGAGGCAAAATCAAAGGACCCGAGACAGAAACAGCTTATAAGCGACACTGGTAAAGCTCTGGCTTTTATTAATGATGTGGGGCTTGAAAATGTCGGGTGCGCGCTTGATTTGGGCCATGCCATGATGGCAGGTGAAAGCATTGCTGAATCACTTATGCTTATCGACTTGCATAAAAAACTCTTCCAGATACATCTTAATGACAATTATAAAGATGCTGACCCTGACATGGTGCTTGGAACAGTTAATTTCTGGGAAGTGCTCGAGTTCTTCTACTTTTTAAATAAAACAAATTATAATTCCTGGTCGACTATTGATATAATAGCTTCGCGTGATGACAGGGTCAAAACACTCGAGCTTGCCGTAGCAATGACCTGGAAATATAAGGAAATCGCTGATAGGCTTTCAGAAAAATCGGCTATTATAGATGCAAATATGAAAGGCTACAGGTTTGCAGAGAACATGCACCTTATTAAGGACATAATTTTTTAAGAAAGTTCTCTAAAGTCATTTTAAGTATATAAGGGAGTCAGCTTGAATAATAAATCCGGTAAAAAGACGGATAAAAAAATCCCCTGGGTTTTACGGAAGAATTAAAAAAATAACCCGGGCATTTTACCTCCCGGGCTACTTTTATTCAATAAGCTAATCAGGCGTCCAGCTACAGACTCTTTTTAGCCATATCATATACCTTCTTTTTTATCGTGTGCGTTTTTATGCTTGTTATTTTTCTTTCTTCCATTGCTTTTTATTTTTAAATTTATTTGCCTGTTTTTGGTAAGGCTATGATAAATAATTACCGATTATTTCCTGCAATAATTTATTAATTCTTTAATTTCTAAATACTGTAGTTACAACTCTTCTGTCGCCATTATCTATCATCCCGACTCCTATTATCCCGTACTTGGTCTTCAGTATATTGGCTGCATGTCCCGGGCTCTTCATCCATGCATCCATGAAAGCTTCAGGGGAGCCTATATCTGCAGGAAGAGAATGTGCAAGGTTTTCGCCGGCAGCGCTCCATTTGATACCGCAGCTTCTCATTATATTAAATACAGTTGTGCCCTCAGGTGTATAATGTGAGAAATAGTTTCTTGCTATCATGTCATTGCTTCTTGTCCTTGAAATATCTGTTAGCGACTGGTTTGGCTGCAGTGCTGCAAGGCCGTTGCTTACCCTCGTGGTATTGATAAGATAGAGGATTGCTGCTTCATACTCTGAAAGATTTACTCCTGCAGGCTGTTCGGCCTGCTGGCTTTGCTGTTGGCTACCTTCGTCTTCTGTACCCATAACGCTTATTGAGCTTGTATAGGGAGTGATACCGGCAGGGCTTGCAATAGCAATTGATAAAAATAGTGTAATAATAAGCGCCGCTGCTGCCAAAATGACTGCAATACTTTTCTTTTTTAGATTTAAATTTACGTCCAGCATTTTTTTCCTTTCTAAAAAACAAAAAGCCGTAAAAACCTTATAAGAGGCTCTACGGCTAAAGATAATAATTATTTCTATAAGATATTTTCCCCGGCCAGATTAAAAACTGTTCAGGGAAAACCCTAAAAAAACACAAAAAAAGCCATTCATAAAGAGACATGAATGGCAAAAGAATAATAGCCGGTTGCACTACTGGCTCATTACATCTCTAAGTGCCCAAATAATGAAATGTAAATCAACGCCTCTATTTTGTATTAAAGATTAAATTTTCAAATAAACTGAGTATACTTTAATATATACTTTGTATGGTAATTATATTAATACAATTCTATAATGTCAAGAAAAATTTTAAAAAATCTTAAAAAAATATATGGATTTTTATAGTTATGAAAAGGAAGTATAAGTAATATAAATATCTGTAAAGGCACTAAAAAAATAGATAATTTCAAAAAAAACAAAAAAAATAACAGGAACAAATTTTTTTATTCTAAACTATTATTTTTAAAAATATCTCAACAAGCCGGGGGTCAAACTGTTTTCCTGAAAGATTTTCAAGTTCTTTTTTTGCCTCATTTTTTGTATAAGCACTCTTATATGGCCTGTCATTTGTCATTACATCATATGCGTCTACTATTGAGATTATCCTTGATGTAACAGGTATCTGGTCGCCGGATAATCTGTGCGGATATCCCATTCCATCCCATCTTTCATGGTGGCAAAGTATGGCTTCACCAATGTGGGCCAGTTGCGGAGAAGCAAATACAATATTATGGCCTATTTCGGAATGCCTTTTCATTATGTCCCATTCTTCATTAGTGAGGTTGTTTTTTTTCTGGAGGATTTTTTCAGGTATTGCAATCTTGCCTATATCATGAAGCTTTGCAAGCAGCACAAGATCGTCCATTGAGCTTTCAGGCAGCTTTATAGCATTGCCTAATTTGATTGCCAGTTCCTGCAGCCTTTTTGCATGGTCCTGTGTTTCATGGCTTTTTTCCCAGAGGCTTCTTTCCAGTGAAGAAAGCAGTGAACTGAACATGCTTTTTCTTTCAAGCAGCTTCCTCCTGTACATGAGATCCTCGGCTTTTTTAATGACTTTTAATATGTCAGTACCGGAAACTGTTTTGGTTGCGGTACCAAGTGAAATACTGAGCGGGACCTTCTTATTATTTGTCTTATTTACTGCATCTTTAATACGGTCCATTATTTCTTTAGTTTCTTTTTCAGGAGTTCTTGGAAGAAGGATTGCAAATTCATCTCCGCCCCATCTTGCAACTATGTCATCTTCCCTGCAGCATTTTCTAAGCACTGTTGAAGAAGTCTTCAGTAACCTGTCTCCTTCCATATGGCCAAAGGCATCATTTGCAAGCTTCAGGCCATTTATGTCTCCAATTATTATACTGAGGGGCAGTTGCCTCTTTGTGTTCAGCCTTTTTAGTTCCTCCTCAAAATATGCCCGGTTGTATAACCCTGTCAGGCTGTCATAAAAGCTGAGATATTTAATTTTTCTGTCCGCTTTATGGTTCTCAATAGCATTTATAAATATATTGCCCATAATCCTTAATAGGGAAAGGTCCTCATCGTTCCATTTTTTCCTGCTCTTTACAGAATCAAATCCCAAAAATCCCTGCAGGTGGTTTTTATAAAACATTGGCACAAGAGCAATAGACTTGATACACTGTGCCTTGAAAGTTTCAGCTACAAAACTTGCTTCAGGTGGTATTTTATCAACATCTTCAATATATATATCCTCATGTGTAATCATCTTGTCAATAAGCCACTTATACTGAATGCAGGGCATCATCCTGCAGTTATTTATCTGGGGCTCTATGCCCTCTGCGGCCCATTCATTTGTATTATCAGCGTATTTAGAGTCTTTAGTTATCAGGAAAACATAGCTTCTGTCAGCATTTGCAAACTTTCCAACTATTCTTAATGCTTTGTCAATTTTTTTGTTAATATTTACCGGAGGAGTCGACATGAAACTTGCGGAAACCCTGGCAACCAGCTTTGCAAACCTTGCTTTGTATTTCAGTATCTTTTCAGACTTTTCTTTTTCTGTGATGTCCCGAAGAATGATAGTGGTGCAATTTAATTGTTTGTAGTGATTGAAATTCTGGTTAACATTTATCTCATAGAAAGACACAGCTTCATTTCTCGTTATTTGTATTTTTTCATAACTATCTCTGCCCGGTTCATTTAGATATTCAATTGACTTTGGCCAAATATCTATAATATTTTTACCTATAATATTTTTGTTTTTAGGTTTTATTAATTCATAAGCTATGGGGTTTATTTCAAGGATATAATTTTTTTTATCCAGAACGATTACACCGTCTTTCATATTTTCCAGTATCGCGCTTTTAGTAACAGGGATGACATTGCCGAGGTTTAACCTTATTACACCTATGAGCAGTATGATAATGCTGATTGAAAGGAGAAGCGGGGTAAAGTCTATATGTGAGAGCGGAAAAAGACCGGCAAGATATACAATATTGGCGGCAATTGGAAGAATTGCTGCCATCATCAATAATATGGTCGTAAACTTGTAAAATTTAACAGATACAATCAGCATCTTGAAGAGCTGGTAAAAGCTTATTGCTATTAATATGTAAGCATAAACTGTCCATATCCAGAAAAACAAACCATATTCTTTTACAAGGTATTTATTTGTACCATCAAAAAGTATGCTGTATCTGACTACAACCAGGTGATGGAAATTATTGGTGAAGTCTATAATCGTATAAATAAATGGAAGTACTGATATTGCTACAACATTGCTTGGTTTGGACCAGGCCTTATATCCGGCGTATTGCATAACAAAAACAAAAAAAGACACAGGCACAATACAAATACCTATAAATGAAAGATGGTTCCAGAGTATTTTTTGCTGCTGGGAATTTATGAGAAGTTCGACTGAATTTGTAGACAGCCACAGTATTGTTGCAATTGAAAAAATAATCAGCACCCTGTAATTAAGAGTTGGCTTGACTTTTGAAATATATACTACAAAAATAATAGCAAATATTATCCCTAAGAATAGGGGTATAGAAAAATAGTTAAACTGTAACAGCGCTCCAGGCATTATTTCAAATATTATTTAAATTATTATTATTAACATTACACCAATTATGTAT
>Ga0208047_1000727_pt1 | contig 12141 bp, 19 predicted proteins | sample Kivu_220m_FD_184162 | JGI IMG/M metagenome (GOLD analysis project Ga0208047, IMG submission 184162) | Freshwater microbial communities from Lake Kivu, Western Province, Rwanda to study Microbial Dark Matter (Phase II) - Kivu_220m (SPAdes)... | ecosystem: Environmental > Aquatic > Freshwater >...
CCGCCACTGGCAAGAGCGGCCCCCCCTGGCCTACGCCGATGCCCTGGACGTCCTCCGCCAACGGGCCGGACAGGAGAATCGAGAACCGGAAGCCCTGACCCGGCTGTTGGCTTTCCTGGCCGTGGCCGCCGGCTATCGGCTTGGCCTGGATGGCACCCTGGCCCTGGCCTTCGGCGATGCCGTGGCCTATCTCATCGCCGGCACCCCGGCCGGGCTGGGCACCGACTTCGAGCGAGGGATGGCCCATCGCATCTTCTGGGGCGAGAGCCGGGCGCAGCAGCCCCTGAGCTCCCCTTTCAACGACCGGGCCTGGCAGCAGGCCCAGCCCGGCTTGCGGCGAGTCTACGACCAGTTTCGCACCTGGCAGGAGGACCCCGAGGCCTACGCCGCCGCCCGGGATAAATGGTACCGAGCGCTGACGGTGGAGATGGGGGTGCGGGTGTCCTCAGTTGAGGAGTACGTTTAGCGATTTTCGATTTTCGATTTTCGATTTGCGATACGTTCGCTTCGCTCAGTACAAGTTTGGGAAGTGTCAATCGAAAATCGGCAATCGGCAATCGAAAATCGGCGAGAGGAGGCACAAAGATGGCAATCGCAGCAAGAACTGTAGTGGAGGGGGTGCCGGCCGTCCTGTCTGTGCGCCCGCGGCCCGACTTCGTGGAGACGCCCACTATCCGAGAGTTGACAGAGCGGGCCCTGGCCTACCTGGCCGCCGGCTTCCCCGTTCACTTCCGGGGACCGGCTGGTACAGGAAAGACCACGCTGGCCCTGCACGTGGCCGCCCAGTTGAGGCGCCCGGTGATGCTCATCGCCGGCGACGAGGAGTTCGCCACCTCGGACCTCATCGGCGGCCAGTACGGTTACCGCTACCGCAAGGTCATTGACCAGTTCATCCATTCGGTGCTCAAGTACGAGGAGGACGCTACCCAGCGTTGGGTGGATCATCGCCTGACCACCGCCTGCCGCGAGGGCTTTACCTTGATCTACGACGAGTTCACCCGCTCCCGGCCCGAAGCCAACAACGTCCTCCTGGGCGTGCTGGAGGAGCAATTGCTCATCCTGCCCACCATGAGCCGGGATGACGCCTACGTCAAGGTCCATCCCGACTTCCGGGCCATCTTTACCAGCAACCCCCAGGAGTATGCCGGCGTCCACGAGGCTCAGGACGCCCTCAGCGACCGACTGGTGACCATTGACCTTGACTTCTACGACCGGGAGACGGAGGTCGCCATCACCGCCGCCCGTTCCGGCCTGCCGTTGGAGGAGGCGGCCAGGATTGTGGACATGGTGCGGGACTACCGGGCCTCAGGAGAGTACGACCAGACCCCCACCCTGCGGGCCTGCGACATGATCGCCCGGGTGGCGGCCATGCAGGGCCTGCATCCATCGGCCCAGGACCCGCGCTTCGTGCGCATCTGCCTGGATATGTTGGAGTCCAAGACGGCCTTCACCAGTCAGGCCCGCGAGCGGCGCGCCCAACAGCGCAAGATGCTCCTCAGCCTGATTGAGCACCACTGCGGTTAAAACGAGAACCGTCTGCTCCGGGAGCGACTCGATCGCCTGGAAGCGAAACTGGGAGTGGCAACATGATAAGAGCAAATCTGAAAACGAAGACCAGGGTCAGCCGGAAAAGGAAGCCCGCGTCTGAGGTCGGGGAGAGGGTTGTCTTGACCTGCGCCTTCTGTGGTGGCACGGGTCGGGATCCCTTCGGCATCATGTCCCACCTGGCCACCTGCCAGGTGTGCGGCGGGACGGGACAGCGGACGCTGCATCAGCCGACGGCCCCCTGCGCCTTCTGTCGGGGCACGGGCGTACATCCTGGCTCCCGCAACACCTGCACCACCTGCGCGGGCGTGGGCGTGGTGGAGATCCCCGATGGCGCGGTGACCTGTCCCTGCTGTGGCAGGACCGGCCGGGCCGCTGACTACGCCAACTATATCTGGCCGGACAGCCCCCTGTCCTGTCCCTGCTGCAGGGGCAAGGGGGTCGTGGCCCCAGAGCAGTAGTAAGGAGTGACCGATGCAGAAGGACAAAGCGGAGGTGACCTGCGCCTTTTGCCGGGGCACAGGCCGCTCGAGGGGAGGTGTCTGCCCGGTATGCCGGGGGGCGGGGAGGGTCTCCCTGTCCGCCCCGACCAGGCGCTGTGCCTACTGCCGAGGCAGCGGTCTGCAGCAGCGGGGCAGCGCCCTCACCTGTGGCGTCTGCCGCGGCGTGGGCTGGGTCACTGTTGAGGAAAACGCTGTCCCCTGCCCACCCTGTGGCGGGACGGGGGTGGAGCCCGCGGTGCTGGGCGAGAGCCAGCTCCCCTGCCTGACCTGCCGGGGCAAGGGGGTCATCTCGGCCGAGCGGGCCAAGAAGTTGCCGCCGGACAAAAGGCTCCCACGCCGGAGAGGGCGTGGCTACGGCTCAGGGGAAGTGACCCTGGAGTACTGATGGCGTATGGCAGATAGCAGATAGCAGATGGCAGACAGCCATCTGCTATCAGCCATCTGCCATCTACAAGGGAGGAAGGCTATGTCTTGGGAAAGAAGGGTCATGGCCCAGTTCGAGGCCTATGTGCGCCGGGCAGAGGCAAAGGTGGCCCGAGTGAAGTCTCGGCAGTCCCCTCAAGAAACATCCGATGAAAAGGACCTGCGTCTGGCTGAGCAACAGCGTCGGCTGGAGGAAGAGAAAAGCAGGCTGGAGAGGGAATTGGAGGAACTGGAAAGAACGAGTATCATCCACAAGGCCGACCTCCAGCGGCAGATCGAATGGCATGAGCGGCAGATCGAGGCCGTGAAGCGACAACGCCGGGAGAATAGAGGCTTCGCCACAACTTTGGAATATTGACGGAAAGGAGCGTACCCGAGATGAAGCCCAAAGGCATGCACGACATCCCTACCGCCCAGAGCCTCATCAGTCGCTCGATACCGGCCAGCCGGGCCAAGATAATGACCCAACTGGCCCGTATGGAGCAGGAGAGGGAGCGGCTGGAGCGGGAGTCAAACGTGTGGGGCGACAAGCAGCAGCAGAGTGAGGGGCGCCTGCAGCAAGTCCTACAGCGTATCGAGTTGCTGCAGCAAGCCCTGGACGAGTTGCCGGCCGACGAGGAACGCAAAGATGGTGGCGGACAACCGACGGCCGGCGAGGAAAGGAAGGTCAAAAGTTGGCGGGAGATCCCGCTGGAGTACTAGGGGATTTTCGATTGCCGATTGCCGATTTTCGATTTGGCCGCTGCACTGCTACTATAATCGAAAATCCAAAATCGCAAATCGAAAATCGAGAAGGGAGGATGATTATGAGCGGCTTTGGTACTTTGTGGCGCATCCGAACGCGCAAGCACATCCGCACGGTGCGCTCCATTCCCACCAGCACCGGGCGGCGGGGCGAGACCGTTGATAGGGATCAGGAAACGGCGCACCTGAGGGTGGAGGAGGAACAGCTGAAGGAACGCTGCGCGTTGCAGAAACAGCGGCGGGCCATCCAACGGCTGCTGGATGCTTATCGGAGGCCGAGATGAAAAGAGAAATCCACGTGGACTTGCTGGGCATAGGCCATCTGCTGAAGGGTGTCCAATATCTGCTTTTCCCGGCAGCCGCGGGCATAGACCTGCTGCGCACGCTGGTGGAGGCGGAAGTCGAAGCCGAGGCTATAGAGGCGCAGATAAGGGAGCGCCCGTCCCAGGGCCGCCAGGAGAATACAGAACGAGAGAGGTAGAGAGATGCCAGAGAAGAAGAAAAGGGAAACGAAAGAGGAGGTCACCCTCGACCTGGGCTTCGGCGGCCTGTTCAAGGGTCTGGGCGACTTCATTGATTTGCTGGGGGATATGATCGAGACCGGCGAGGAGGAGGTCACCCGCACGGGCGAGTTCCGCGTCAAGGGGCTGGGAGACAAGGGCCGAGGCGTCTACGGCTTCAGCGTCCGCACCGGCGTCGGGGGCGTCCCGCGGGTGGAGCGCTTCGGCAACATCCGCGCCACCGAAGAGGGGCCGGTGGTGGCCGAAGTGCGAGAACCCCTGGTGGATGTTTTCGACGAGGAGCAGGAAATCGTTATCGCAGCCGAACTGCCCGGCGTGGCCGAGGAGGAGGTCCACATCGAAATCCAGGATGACATTCTCTCCCTGGAGACCACCGGTGAGCGCAAGTATGCCAAGGAGATTTTGCTGCCTGAGCCGGTAGACGCGGCGACGCTGCAGAAGGCCTACAAGAACGGCATCCTGGAGTTGCGGCTGAAGAAGGCAGCGTGAAACGTGAAACGTAAAGCGTAAAACGTAAAACGTAAGCCTCACGTTTTACGTTTCACGTTTTACGCATCACGTATCCTGTCATCGGTCTGATGCGTACTGTTAAGCACTTCAGCCTGCACCGCATTGTTGAGACAGAGTTGCGGGTCGTTTCCGATGTGGAGGCCGGCGTGCTCCCGGTGATTCAGGTGGAGGAAGCAGTCATCCGAGACTATGCGCGACGTGAGGTCTGGCCCCACCGCTGGGTGACCCTCTTCGTCCTGCAGGACCTGCAGCCCCTGGTCCGCCAGCTTACCCCCTCCCCAGCCCTCCCCCTGCCAGGGGGAGGGAATAGCCTCCCGCCGGGGGGCGCGGCGGCCCTGGAGCACCGCCCGGTGGTGAACGTGTACGACCTGGCTGACCCAGCCGGTTGCTACATCTTCGTCAACCGAAAGGCGATGATGAAAGAGGGCTATTGGGACGACGCCCTGGCTATCCAGGGTCTGCTGGCCCACGAACACGCCCATCCCCTGGCCGAGAACGAGGCGACCCGCTCGTCACGCTGCTTACACATGGAACTCTCGCCCGAGTTTCGATTGCCGATTGCCGAATCGGAAATCGAAAATCGAAAATCGAAAATCGGTAAGTTGCTGGCCTTGTTAGCCGACAAGTTGTGCCTCTACGCGCCCCGGGAACTCTTTGCCAACGAGATGACCATCCGCAGCGGCTTTGGCGAGGCCCTGCTTCACCTGAATCGGCGCAACGTGGCCAATGCCAGCCGGGGCGTGGCCGGGCGAGAAGGTCTGCACCGCCAGTTACAGGAGGAGGTAGCCCAGGGAAACCTCACCCCGGCAGCAGCCGACCTGCTGCTACTCATCGGCGACCTGAAGGGCTACCTGGACCTGGCCCTGGAGGTGGCACCCTTTTATCGCACCGGACGGGAAAGTGACGCCCGGGAACTGGAGACCATCCTGGAGGCAGAGGTGTTCCCCCATCTAGAACCGGGGGTACCCCGAGCTTACACCGCCCTGCGGGACCAGTACGTCGCCCTGCGCGCCGACCTGACGCCGGCCGAGTTGATAGCCTGGGGCGAAGGGGTGTTGGACGTCCTGGCTGGAGCCCTGGTCGAGAAGGGGTTAATCCTGCGGTATCGCTTGCGGGTGCCCGATAAGCGTGATGCGTAAAACGTGATGCGTAAAACGTAAAACGTAAACAACTTCCATCACGCTTCACGTTTCACGGAGGAATGACATGCCCGAACCGGAAGCCCCTATGGGAAAGTACATGTACTGCATCATTCGCTGTCCTGAGCCCCGCCAGTTCACCACCCTGGGGATTGGCGAGCGGGGTGACATCGTCCACACCGTCCACTTCATGGATTTGGCGGCGGTGGTCAGCGATTCCCCCGTCATCGAGTACGACAGCAGCCGGCGCAACATGATGGCCCACACGCTGGTGCTAGAAGAGGTGATGCGGGAGTTCACCATCCTGCCGGTGCGCTTCGGCACAGTGGCCCCCAGCAGCGAGGCCATCCAGGAAAAAGTGCTCAAGCGCCGCTTCGGCGAGTTCCATGGCCTTCTCCAAGAGATGAAAGGTCGCGTGGAACTAGGCCTGAAGGCCTTCTGGTACGAGAATATCATCTTCCCGGAGATTGTGGAGGAGAATCCCCCCATTCGCCGACTGCGGGACAGCCTGATGGGCCGCCCACCCGAGGAGACCTACTACGAGCGCATCCGCCTCGGGGAAATGATCGAGAGCGCTATGTGGAAGAAACGGGACGAGGATGCCGAGCATATCCTCGTCCACCTGCGCCCCCTCGTGTACCAGAGCCAGGTCAACAAAGTGGCTACCGACCGCATGGTGCTCAACGCCGCTTTTCTGGTGGAGGAGGCTCGCCAGGCGGAGTTCGACGAGACGGTAAGAAGGTTAGACGCGGAGGTGGGGAAGAGGCTCATCTTCAAGTACGTCGGCCCCGTCCCGCCTTACAACTTTGTCAACATTGTGGTGACGTGGGAAGACTAGCCAATAGCAGATGGCAGATAGTGGATGGCAAATAGCAGATGGGCTATCAGCTATCGGCCATCAGCCATCGGCTATCAGCCAGGAGGAGGTATGGGCTTTCTCATTGACCTGTTGACTTTCCCCGTACTAGGCCCCATCAAAGGCGTCATCTGGATCGCCGAGAAGGTGGCCGAGCAGGTCGAGAAGGAGCTATATGACGAGGACGCCGTGCGTGGCCAACTCATGGAGCTTGAACTGCGCTACGACCTGGGGGAAATCAGCGAAGAGGAGTATCTGGAGGCCGAAGAGGCCTTGCTGGAGCGGCTCAGGATCATCCGAGAACGCCAGGCCACAGAGCGTGAAACGTAAAACGTGAAACGTAACCATCACGCATCACGTTTCACGCATCACGTTTCACGCATCACGCATCACATTTCACTTTAGGAGGACGCTATGATGACCGGACCAGAAATCGCACAACGAGCCAAGGAACAGCTAGCCCGGCTCACCGGGCTCAAGCCCGACACGGTGTCGGCCCTCGCCAAAGATGAGGAGGGCTGGCACGTCACCGTGGACTTGATCGAGTTAAAGCGTATCCCCGAGGCCACCGACGTGCTGGCTAGCTATAAAGTCCTGTTAGATCACGAAGGCAATCTAGTCAGCTACCAACGCACAAAGCGGTACCTGCGCCAGGAATTAATGGAGCAAGAAGCGTAACCGACAGGTCCGAGCGAAGGAGGATGATCATGGCAAAACAGAAACAAGAGTCCATTCCCGAGGCCATCTGCGCATCCCTGCTGAGGGTGGCGAGCGCCTTGGACGAACAGGGAAAGGTGCACCAGGCATTGGCCCCTTACCTGAAACTCATCGAGCGCTACCCGAACAGTCAAGAGGCCTCGGTAGCCACCGAAAAGGTGCTGGCCATTGCCGAGGACATGCGCGAGAGGGGACAGCATCACATGGCTATATCGGTATTCGACCGGTTGGAGGCAGCTTCTCAGACCCTAAGGGTTTCTGAAAACCCTTAGGGTCTGGACTAGCAGGGCCAGTAATAGATCAAAAGGAGGCCTGACGATGATCAACGAAGAGCTTGCTGCGGCCATCTCCCAGGCGGCCAGCGCCGCGCTGCTGCGAATTGGGAGAATCTACGAGGAAGAGGGGTGGCTCCACCACGCCCTGACCCCTTATCTGAAGATCGTGGCCTATTATCCCGAAAGCGAAGAGGCGGAGGCGGCGGTGGACAGGCTGGTAGCCATTGCTGGGATATTTGAGGAGAAACGGCAATTCCACATGGCCTTGTCGGTGTACGATCGCCTGGAGCGAGCAGCCCGATTCCAACGCTGGAATGGGCACCAGGTGACCCCCGAGGGCGATATTCTGTGAGAAGAAAGATGAATAGACAGGCGAGCATCCACTGCCCCATCGGCCTCTTCCCCAGGCAGGAAGAGGAGATCGCCCACCTGACCCAGGAGATCAACCACGCTCGGACAGCGGCCGAGAAAGCGCCCTGGGCTCAAGCCCTCATCGAGGCGGTGGACGTGCTCCTGGCCTGCGAGCAGTACGATGGGAAAAGCTTGGACTGCCGCCTGTGCCGCAATTTCTCAGAATTACGCCACAAGACAGCCAGCCTGGTCATCAAGGCCGGGCGCCTGGACGTAAAACGTAATGCATAAAACGTAAACAGCTACCTCACGTTTCACGTTTCACGCCTGAGAGGAGGACATTATGCCAAATCCACGTATGGAGCACTCTATCCAGGCCACCAACCTGGCCGACATCCTGGAGCGCGTGCTCGACAAGGGCATTGTCATCGCCGGGGACATCACCATCTCCCTGGTGGATGTGGAGTTACTGAACATCAAGCTGCGCCTGCTGGTGGCCTCGGTAGACAAGGCCATGGAGATGGGCATCAACTGGTGGGAGAGCGATCCCTACCTCTCCTCCCGGGCCCACCAACTGGAGGAGGAGAACTACCTGCTCCGGGAGCGGCTTGATCGCCTGGAGGCAAGAATGGAGGTGGCAGCATGAAGAGGAGCAGAGGGGCAGAGGAGCAGAGGAGCAGGGGTGCATTTACCTCTGCTCACCGACGGCCGACGACGGATGTGACCTGCGCTTTCTGCAGTGGCACGGGGAAGGATCCCTTCGGCATCATGTCCCCCCTGGCTACCTGCCAAGTGTGCGGCGGGACGGGGCAATGCACACTCCACCCCCCGACGGCCCCCTGCGCCTTCTGCCGTGGCACGGGCGTCCATCCCTTCTCCCGCCTGACCTGCACCACCTGCGGCGGCGTGGGCACGGTGGAGATCCCCGATGACGCGGTGACCTGTCCCTGCTGCGGCGGGACCGGCCGGGCCGCCGACTACGCCAACTACATCTGGCCGGACAGCCCCCTGTCCTGTGACTGTTGCGGGGGCAAAGGGGTCATAGCCAAATAGCAGATAGCAGATGGCGGATGGCAGATGGCAGATAGCAAATGGTTGGATGTAGATAAAAGCTACCGGCTATCGGCTATCTGCCACCATCTATCGGCAAGCGATAGGAGAGGAGTGTCTGATGGAGAAGGAAAGAGTCCAGGTAACCTGCGCTTTTTGCCGGGGCACAGGCCGCTCGAGGGGGGCTGTCTGCCCGGTATGCCGGGGGGCGGGGACGGTCTCCCTGTCCGCGCCGACCAGGCGCTGTGCCTACTGCCGGGGCAGCGGTCTGCAGCAGCGCGGCAGCGCCCTCACCTGCGGCGTCTGCGGTGGCGTGGGCTGGGTGGCCGTAGAGGAAGACGCCGTCCCCTGCCCACCCTGCGGCGGGACGGGGGTGGAGCCCGCAGTGCTCGGCGAGAGCCAGCTCCCCTGCCTGACCTGCCGGGGCAAGGGGGTCATCTCGGCCGAACGAGCCCAGAAGTTGCCGCCAGCCAAAAGGCGCCCCCGCCGTGGACGGCGTGGCTACGGCTCGGGGAAGGTTACCCTGGAGTACTGATGTGGCGGAGCGCTTAGGAGGAAGACTGTGTCTTGGGAAAGAAGGGTCATGGCCCAGTTCGAAGCCTATGTACACCGGGCAGAGGCGAGGGCAGCCCGAGGGAAGTCCCGGCAGCCCCCTCAAGAAACAGCCGACGAAAAAGACCTGCACCTGGCTGAGCAACAGCGCCGGCTGGAGGAAGAGAAAAACAGGCTGGAGAAGGAATTGGGGGAACTGGAAAGAACGAGCATCATCCGCAAGGCCGACCTCCAGCGCCAGATCGAATGGCATGAGCGCCAGATCGAGGCGGTGAAGCGACAGCGCCAGGAGAATAGAGGCTTCGCCACAACTTTGGAATACTGATGGTACATTGCATGGGTAAGAGCAAAGCACCTGAAAGGATCGAAGTGCTCTGCGCCTTTTGTCGGGGTCGAGGCAAAGACCCCTTCGGTATCCCGTCCCCCCAGTCCCGGTGCCAGGTCTGTGGTGGGCGAGGGCACCATACCCTTCGCCAGCCCATCGCAGCTTGTGCCTACTGCAAGGGTACGGGGGTGCATCCCTTCTCCCGCATGACCTGCACCACCTGCCGGGGGATCGGCGTCAACGAGGTGCCCAGGGATGCAACCACCTGTCCTCGCTGCGGCGGCTCGGGACGGGAGGCGGACTACGAATACCCGGATAGCGTCCTCTCCTGCCGCTACTGCCTGGGCAAGGGGGTCGTCTCCATGCGGCTCATCCGGGACGAGCGGCGGGGTAGATGGGCAGGACGCAGATAAATGCAGGCAAAAACCTGGGGGTGAGTTCTGTCCCCAGTTGAAAGGACAATGATGAGTCGGGTAAATGCGACGGTTGAAGACCGAACCCTTTCCCTACGGGTGGCAGAAGCCCTGCCCAAGGACGCGGGCCGGGGGCTGGTCCGCGTGGACCCTCAGGACCTGGAACGGCTGGGGGTCAGCATCGGCGACGTGGTGGAGGTTGCCGGCAAGCGGCCCACCGTGGCCCGGACCATGCCCGCCTACGCCGCCCAACGGGGCCAGAGCTTGATCCAGATGGATGGCATCCTGCGGGCCAACGCCGGCGCCGGGCTGGACGAGCGGGTGACAGTGCGCCCGGTCCAGGTGCAGCCGGCCCGCACGGTGGTGCTGACGCCCGTGGAGGCCCTGCGGACCTCGCGGGGCGCGGCCCAGGCCCGCTACCTGGCCCGCCTCCTGGACGGCATCCCCGTAGTGCCCGGCGACCGGGTGCGTGTGGATCTCATTGGCACCCGCGCCCAGACCTTCACCGTGGCCGAGACGGCACCGGCCGGTCCCGTGCTCATCGGCCCCGCCACAGCTATCCGCATTGCTGGCGAAGGGGCCGCGCGAGAACGGGGCGCCATCACCTACGAGGACATCGGCGGGCTGCACCGCGAGATCCGTCGCATCCGCGAGATGATCGAGTTGCCCCTGCGCTACCCGGAGGTCTTCGAGCGGCTGGGCATTGACCCGCCCAAGGGGGTGCTCCTCCACGGGCCGCCCGGCTGCGGCAAAACCCTCATCGCCCGCGCCGTGGCCCAGGAGACCAGTGCTCATTTCGTCCATGTTAACGGGCCAGAAGTGATCGATAAATGGTACGGGGCCTCGGAAAAACATCTAAGGGACATTTTTGAAGAGGCCAGTCGCCGTGCCCCGGCTATCATCTTCATTGACGAGATTGATGCCATTGCCCCCAAGCGGGAGGAGATGAGCGGCGATCGGCAGGTGGAACGCCGCGTGGTAGCCCAACTCCTGGCCCTGATGGACGGGCTGGAGTCGCGGGGACACGTGATCGTCATCGCCGCCACCAACATCCCCAACACCCTCGATCCAGCTCTACGCCGCCCCGGTCGCTTCGACCGCGAGATCGCCATCGGCGTCCCCGACAAAGATGGCCGGCGGGAGATCCTGGACATCCACACCCGGGGCATGCCCCTGGCCGAAGACATAGACCTGGAGCGACTGGCGGCCATCACCCACGGCTTCGTCGGTGCCGACCTGGAAGCCCTCTGCCGCGAGGCGGCCATGAGCGCCCTGCGCCGCCTGATGCCCGACATTGACTTCGCCCAGGTCCACATCCCCTACGAGAAGCTCATGGCCCTGGAGGTGACATCGTCCGACTTCCTGGCCGCCCTGGCCGAGGTGGAGCCCTCGGCCATCCGCGAAGTGTTCACCGAGGTGCCCGATGTGGGCTGGGACGATATTGGTGGGCTGGAGGAGGTCAAGCGCCTGCTGAAGGAGACGGTGGAGTGGCCCCTTCAATACGGTCCCCTCTTCGCCCACGTCCACACCACGCCTCCCAAGGGCATCCTGCTTCATGGCCCGCCGGGGACGGGCAAGACGCTGCTGGCCAAGGCCGTGGCCAAGGAGAGTGAGGCCAACTTTATCTCGGTGAAAGGGCCTGAGCTTCTCACAAAGTGGGTTGGCGAGAGTGAGCGCGGGGTTCGGGAGGTGTTTCGGAAAGCCAAGCAAGCCTCGCCCTGCGTCGTCTTTTTCGACGAACTGGACGCCCTGGCCCCCCGACGGGGAGCCGGCGGCGATTCCCATGTCACCGAGCGAGTGGTCAGCCAACTGCTGGCCGAGATGGACGGCATCGAGGAACTCAAAGGGGTGGCGGTCCTGGGGGCCACCAACCGCATGGACATCGTGGATCCGGCCCTCTTGCGCCCTGGCCGTTTTGAGGTGCTGATGGAGCTACCCGTGCCTGACCGGGAGGCTCGTCTGGCTATCTTCCAAGTGCACACCAAGGGCAAGCCGCTGGCCCCGGACGTGGATCTGGAGGAGCTAGCCGAACGCACCGAGGGTCTGGTAGGGGCTGACATTGAGGGTCTCTGCCGCCAGGCGGCTATGCTGGCTATCCGCGAGTTTCTGGAGGAGCAGGGGAGCAGGGGAGCAAGGGTGCAGGGGAGCAAGGGTGCAGGGGAGCAGAGGAGCGGAGGAGCGGAGGACCAGGGGAGAACACCTCTGCTCACCATCGGC
>Ga0208047_1000728_pt1 | contig 12140 bp, 6 predicted proteins | sample Kivu_220m_FD_184162 | JGI IMG/M metagenome (GOLD analysis project Ga0208047, IMG submission 184162) | Freshwater microbial communities from Lake Kivu, Western Province, Rwanda to study Microbial Dark Matter (Phase II) - Kivu_220m (SPAdes)... | ecosystem: Environmental > Aquatic > Freshwater >...
AAGAAACATAAATGTTGAAGCTCCTATATCAGACAGTTATACTTACTGTTATTACATAAAGAAAGATCATTTTTTTTCTATTTCAAACTGCTAAATAAATATCAACAATTGCTGATTTGTACTCCCAAAACCGGATAATTATAGGACATACTTTTTGGTAATTATTGCACAGCGAAATTGACATCTTAGCTAAAAAAAGAGCCGATTTATTTACCATCAAATCGGCTCAATTATTTTTTTAATAAGTGGCAGATTTAGGCTTTTGGAATTGCTCCAGACATCAGGTTGATTTTTCTTTCTTTGAATACTTGTGCCAGATAATCCAATGGAAATTGAGAATAAATTTTAGAAACCTGCAGAGATGAATGCCTAAGTAATTCTTTGACGATTGATATATTTTTTATCTCAAGTAATTTTCTCAAAGCAAATGTATGGCAGAATTAATGTAGTTAATTTATTAGGTCAATCGCAACTGCTAAACCGCTTTGCCACGATTTGGCAATCCGACCTGAATCTGCTAGAATCGGCGTCTCCATCTGGCAGATTTCAAGAGTAACCGGTTCGGTTACCGAGCACTGGACAGACTAATCTCTAGCCATTATCAATTTCTGCCGCCAATAAAGTTCTTTCCTGAATCGTATTGACCGCTAGATTGCCCTTCATAACTTAATCGCGGCATTTGCGACAGATACCCCGGCCGGCCACACTGAAACTCTACTCATTGTGCAAAGAGAACATCTGACAACGTCGTTCTCGGCGTAATTTCAATCTGTCGGCTAAGCGGTTCAATACATATCTTTATATGAAAAACTCATCGTAGAATCCAAGAATAGATTTCTCCGTTTTTTGACGTGGATATAAATTGATTATCATTAACAAAATCAACATCAATTATTTCTTGATTTTCAATATTACCCTGCGCAATAATTTCAAATGAAAAGACATCAAAAATTTTAATTGAGCCATCTATATACCCAATCACAAAGATATCTTCACTTGGGGCAATATCAATAGATGTAATTGGTATGTTACCAACTTTTATAGTCTTTATTAACGAAATATATGGTTTAAACCATGTATTATTTACTTTCTTTATATTTACAAAACGAGAGGTTCTCCGAATATGTATGGTCCCATCACTACTTCCTGTAATAAAAAAAACACCTTTATTCCCACAACAAACAACCCTTTCTTTTACTGTCCCAATACTGTTTTTAGCTGATATTTTTTTATTACCAACATCATATAACAGAATATTACCGTCTTCACAGAGCATTATTAAGCCCGTTGAGTTTAAACATGTTGATATTGAAATAATACCAGAATTTGATACAACTTGTTCATATTTTCGAACAATGGTATTAAGATCCCAAATAATAATTTTACCACTGTAATCTGACGTTACTATTGAAGATTGTTTCTCTAAGAAACAAACTCCGCTAATAGGTGAATTATTTTTATCTAAATAGTATGGGGCATCAAAATACGTGCTTTTCCATAAATAAGTTGTTCCTTGTTTACTACCAGCAGCAAAATATCTCCCAGAATTAGAAACAACAATTTGATTAAATTCCCAAAAAGGATAGGAAAATATTTTATTAATTTGGCTTGGATTCTGGAAATCACATTGATATATATTCCCACCGGTCCCAGATATGTAGATTAAATCATTATTAATATCTGTGTTAATTAATGATTCTTTATTGGATATAGTTAATAAATAGTTCGGTGTAAGTGTATCAACCTTTACAAAATTTCGTGTTTCCCTGAATGTCACTGTATTATATTCGATGTTTTCGTATTTATTTTCTTCTTTAGAACTATCAGGGAAAAAAGTTTGATTGATAATAGTAGGAATATTATTAAAAACTGTTGTTAGTCTATATCCTGAAGGAGATGTGTAAGATTTACTAATTTGACCTGATTCAACATTTTCTATTCGAATATTTATGTAATAGATTTTTGATATTTCGTTGACCTCACAGATTAACAATTCTTTTACACCAATAATTTTACTAAAATTGACAATACTCTTTTCATCAACAATTTCCTTTAATTGAAAAGCCTGCTCATTTAGAAGAACATCAATGTCACTTCTTTCAATAATTTTATATTTATTAAGGCGTATCATACAATCCACAATCCGATTTTCGATAACTGACAATTGCTCTTCTGATAATTCGTTTGACTTTAGGTAAATTGCAATAGTGTTTTCTTTTGCTAATATAAATATTGGAAATAGAATAATTCCAAAATAGAAATAATAAAAAAGACATTTCATCTTTATACCCCTCTTTTATTTTTCAAATGATCTAGACTAGTTTAGCGTATTTTCTTTGATAATTTCTAAGATCAATTGTGCTATAGAATTTCGGTCATTTCTATGGATAAACCTAAACTCGGTTTCTTTCAAATGTAGGTAAAAAGTGCTTATAATTGATCCTCTGAATTTGGTTAGCCTGGTTTTTGCATATGTACAGTGACTCTCAATCCAATTTATGTGGGATTTTGCATTAGCAAATTTATTAATTCCATGTCTAACTCTATAATGCTTTTTAATTCTCAGATCCACGAGATCATCATAGCCGCGCCAAGTATCCGAATGAAAAAAACTCTCGATGCTAACCTTTCCTCGAATTATCGCCTGAAGTGTTATGCTTTTACAGTCCGGAACTATCTCGGTATAGATCTTACCATTCCTTTAGAAGATCCCAAAAACAATCGTTTCACTGAGGTGTATACCAAAAACTGGAGCGTTATTATAGGTGCGTATGGTTAACCTTCCACTAATACCTTTTAAGGTATTCATAAATACGTTCGACCGGGCGTTTTCCTATGTTTCGATAACCCCGATGGGGTCTTTGTTCATTGTATTCTTTCAACCATTTATCCAAGTCCTTTTGTAAGGCCGCAATTGATTCGTACATCTTTGTCCGGAAGTTGGGTCTGAAGAATTCATTTAAGACCGTCCGGTTGAATCGTTCTACAAATCCGTTGGTTTGCGGATGGCGCACTTTGGTCTTCCGATGTTCTATATCCGCTAATTCCAGGAACATTTCATAGGGATGATTGGAAGTTCTACAGTATTCCCGGCCATTATCGGTTAGGATCGTCTTAACGTCCAGTTTCCAGCGTTTATATTGGGGTACAACATCGTTATAAACGACGCTTACCGCGTGTTCCGGTAACTTACCGGTATGCAGATAACCGAAGGCATAACTGCAGTAGGTATCAACAACGGCCTGCAGATAGACCTTTCCGACTCCCTTCAAATGACCAACATAAAACGTATCCTGGGAAAGCAATTCACCCGGCCGGGAACTTTCATTATGCCGCTCTTTATAGCAGGGATTGGCTTTCTCGATGGCTCTGACTTGTTCGGCGGTCAGTTCAATCTGATGGCCTGAAGCCAACTCTTCCAGTTTCAGCAAACGATCATATTGACTACTCATCGCGTTCTTATCCAGAATTTTCTGGATCGTTATGCCAGATACAGATATACCCGACAGTTTTAAATGATCCGACAGATGATGACAACCCCACATCGGATTATGAACCGCCAAATCCAATATCTTTTTGACCACCGCTGGGGGAGTAGTTTGCGGATGAGTCTTATGAATTGGCGGCAAATCGATCAGACCTTCCATCCCATGAGTTTTGAAACGTTTTTTATATTCGTAAAAACGACTACGACTGATTCCACGTTGGTGACAATCTTCAGAAACATTGCCTAATGCTTTCGCCAGTTCTAAAGCGCTTAGGCGTTTCTGGGCTAACTTTCTTTCACTTTCAGAGGGTTCCATAAAAACTTCTTCCCCGCTTTGCCGGCAGGCAGGCTTTCGGTTTGCATGCTGTTGAAATTCCGCCTCTCCCGATCCAGCGGGATTCGCTCCATTCCAACAGCATTTTTTAACATCTTATCGCTTGATACGGAAGAAGATTAACTATACAATTCTAAGAATGGGATACACTTTATATGATATAATACTATTTACTATTAATTATTTAAAACACTTTATTTATAGAAAATATTAAGTTTTGCATTATTCGGATTAACGGTCGTATTAATTTTAATACTGATGTCAGCAAGTGCATAGATTTTACTATTACCAGACTCAATTTTTACAATAGCTGATTTATAACCTTCTCTATCAATCCATATGTTTCCATTAAACCACTCAGGAACACCTAATATATGTAATTCACCAGCTACTTTCACAATTCCAATTAATCTCGGTGTTGAATATGATTCTTTATCTAATATTACCTGTTTTTCTGTAAGAAATAATTCATATGGAGCATACACTCTATATATTTCATTTTTACTATATAAAAATGGGTTAAAATAGATAACAACTTCTCTACCTTCATTGTGTGTGGTCTTAGGTAAATCAACTTTCTTATGATCGTTTAAATTTTCAATTTTAATTGTTTCACTATATGAATAAATATTTAAATATTGTTTCCCGGGAAATTTTTCATCAGTTCTTGCAAATGCACTAATCTGGTAAGTTCCCGTTCTTACACTATCAATGAAAATACTATTTTCATCAGTGATAACTTTCATACTCGTTTCATTAGATTGTTCCATAATTTTTTCATCATGCATTAAAATAATTTTTTTATTTTTTGGGTCAATAATTTCAACCATAATACCAGCATTAAAATTATTGATCTCAAAAGAGCCTAATGGAATAGGTGGGACTAATTTAGGTGGTGGTGGTGAATAAGGCAGTTTTAAATGAACTCTACTAACATTACCTGCAACCACTGTTATTGTAGTATCAAATTGTCCTTCGTTGTTTTTTAAATATGCACGTACCTCATATTGACCCTGTAGAAATATCAGATTATTATCATAACTTGCGGCCATCATTTTACGTGCTGCGCCCTTTTCTAATAAAATCTTTAAATATGGATATTCTAAGAAAAAATTATTATCAATTTCTTTCATAAATAATAGTTGATAATCTTTTGTTTCCGTATTTTGAATTTTCCCAGAATTGAAACCTTTTACAGGTTTAAATGCAATATAGTCCCATCGAATTTTATCAATTCCTGTTGAATCTGTACTGACGACAATATATCCAGAAAATGGTTTCAAAATATAATACATTATTTGTTCAACATTATATTCTATAATAGATCTAATACTCATTATTTGATCATATTTTACTGAAAATGATCTTGAGCTAATAATATCTCGTAATGATACATCTAATACTTTAAGATCAATCTCAAATTGATTAGACAGAGTATTAATTTCACCGATTATAATAAAATCAGTATATTGAGGATAATCATATGTTTTTAAAATTTTTATTAGATCATCGTTATATAATCGATTCTCAATAGACTCACCAACTATTTTTATTTGATGAAATTTACCAATGCTTGTTGTTACCATTGTAGATAGTAGCTTTGGATCGAGTATTTTTTTCCCTAATATCACACCCGAATTACTTGATTCTTCAGTTTTTTTAAATAATGGAATTTTTATTCGACTATTCTTGTCGTCTTTTTCGTTTAATATAAATATGTGAGTTGTATCATAGCTTACAAAGTGATGAATATATATCATCGGAGGTTCTTCTGTAGAAAATGTTGATGAGAATGCAACTCTAATAAAAATTAATGTCACCAAAAATTTAATGTAATTCATTTTGCTACTCCTTATAAGTTTGAGACTTGGCCAGAATAAATTATTTGTCCAGTTATTAGGTCAATAATTTTAAATTCAAGTGCTATTGACTCAAATACTGAGGAACTATTTTTTTGTTTAGATATCATTGAGCCAATTGTATTTATACTTTCAACATTTTTGTCTGGTTCGTAGGTTATTAGATTATTATAAACAAATATAATATCTGCACCCATGTTTTTTATCTGATTCCAATTATCAATATAGATGGGATTTAAATTAAATATTTCATCTTTGAACATCCATTCAGGTTTTAAGTAAATTGTACTTAATTTATCGATTACATGAATATTATAATTATTTGTATTTGTTAACGCACTAATGATTCCGTCCTCTAAAGCAAGATTTACTTCATTGTATCTGTCTCTTGCTTTGTGATATTTATCTGCATTAACAGATATAGAATTTCCCTCTATTATCATGACGTTTTTTTTATCTAAAAGATCAAAAAATCGTGAATCCAAAGTGCTTATTTTTCCAGCAATCAAATCATGTACATAAAATGCTTTTTTTACTGTATTCGGAAAATTTATTATCATTGAATACAATATTTCACCGTTATTCTCTGCATCAACAAATCTTAAATAAATTCCCTCGTTAGGTGTATACCTGTATAGAATTAGTTGTTTTACTTTTGAGATTTTAATGAATTCCCCCCAAGAATCATAGATCAAAGGATTAGGATAAAATACGATATTATCATATGTTGATGGAAATTTGATTTCAAAACCTGTTGTTTTCTCAACAAGAAATGGATGAGAATAATAATTTGGTGCTTTTTTAATTATTCCAGATGTTACTGCATTTTCAATAGACAACATTGTTTTATTTTGCTCAGGATTATAATTTTTACTTAATTGCAACATATCAATATTCATTATAGCTGCATTATCTAACCTTTTTGTTACTTTCTCTGGTATCGTAGATGATACAATCGCCTGATTTATTATTTGATAATCCCTTTCCCAACTAGTTTTGTTTATACCACCAACAGCACTTTCTACAACAAGTTGTGAGAATAATATTTTCATATCCTTTAAATCAACTATCTTAAAATGACATGATGAGTATAATGAATCCTTATTAATTTCAAGTAATTGATACATTAATAATAAATCTGATTTATATTTCTTATTATATTTAGTAACACTGCCAATATCAAATGGAAATGAATAAAATACTTTTGGAGGATCCGTGTCAATATATTCTTGCGGATTTCTTATGAAAATCGAATCTAGTTTTTCTATTACCTTTACATTTAGATATAGTAAACCTTCTACAAGTCCCTCTTCAAATGCTTTATCCCACTCATCCTGTTTAATATTTCCTCCCAAAGAAGAATTTGCTACAGATGCTATTATTATATTTCGATTTTCGATAATATTTCCCAAACTTTGTATTGTATACTTAATATCATTATTTGTAATTGATTGTAATCCAAGATTTTTAATACTAAGATATTTTTTTGGTAATTCTAAATTACTTAATTCATTTTTACTTAATTCATTTTTACTTAATTCATTTTTACTTAATTCATTTGATTTTAATTTAATTGATTTTAAATCATTTGGTATGTAAACACAGCAAATGACAAATAAGAATAAAAACAGACATGCAAATTTCAATACTTTCATCTTATACACTCCTTTATTTAATTACTTTTTTGGTTCATGACGATTTAACTTGCTAATAGAAAGTCGTAAGATTTTGTTATGAAGATCGTTTTAATAAGTATGTATACCGTTCAAGAATTTCTGAAGTCAAATTTAGAGTTATTTTTAAATATTTTAATACGGATTTGACAGTGAGTCAGATATCAGATTAAAATGGTATAAGTAGAAAATCGATCAATAAGATTCTTAAAAAAAAGTGTACCCCATTCTTTGGACAATGTTTAAGTGAATTTAAGGTGGAATAATTCATTCAAATATTAGTTAAAATTGAGTTCAGTGATACTTCTTTATCTGAATTAACTTGAGAATCATATACTTCACGAGGCGTTTTAAAGTCAAGTGAACTATGGAGTCGCTCTTCATTATAGAATCTAAAATATCGATCTAAAGCGAAATAGGTTTCGATACTGTATTAATAGTCATGAAGATAAATCTCCTCTTATTTGACTGTTGTTCGCCAAAGTCGTTCGATGAAGATATTGAAAGAAGCCCGGCCTCGCCCATCCATGCTTATTCTGATATTGTTATGTTCAAATCAATCTGTAAAAGCGGCACTGGTAAATTGGCTTCCTTGATCGGCGTTGAATCTTTCCAGTTTAGCAATCTTAAAGGCTTGATCTAAGGCTTCTAGACAGAATGGAACGTCCAGAATATTGGATAATTCTCAAGCCAGTACAAAACGACTAAACCAATCCATGATGGCAATCAGATATAAAAATCCATTATGCATCCTGACAAAAGGAAAATCAGCGCACTAGACTTGACTGGGATAAACAATCGTCAAATCCCTTAGTAAATATGGATAAACTTTATGATCGTCATCTTTTCCACTGGTATGAGGTTTAGGATAGATAGCTATTACTCCCATATGACGCATTAGGCGCTCAATCCGTTTATGATTTACACAATAATCTTGCCTTCTTAATAATTCGGCCATTTGCCGAGCCCCATAAAATGGACGTTTTATATATTGCTGATCGGTAAGATCCATCAGATGCAGATTCAATGCGCTCTCAGGCTGCAATTGGATAATAATAACTAGACCGTAACAATTCTTACAACCGGCATTGAATAATTACAGGTAGGACAATATTTCCGGAATGGACCATTTGATGTTTCATCTTAACTGATAAATCCAGTCTTTTTATAAACCAGTTCAATTCTACCTGGAGTTGACTGATCTCCTGATACAATTTCTTAACTTTCTTTGCTGATTTTTCACGGCTATTAGCCTGTCGGTCTATGAATTTCTGGGGCGGCTTGAGTCAATAATTGGTTTTCCCATTTACTTATCTGGTTTGGATGAACCTCAAATTCTGAGGAGATTCCATTAAGCGTTTTCAATCCTCTAATTGCTTCCATCGCAACCTTTGCTTTGAATTCTGTATTGATTTTCCGTCGTTTAATGGCGTTCCCTTTCTGGCAGTAGTTTCGTCTTTCCACCTTAACTACCTGTCCAGTTTTAGGAGTATATCCCAAAATGATTCACAAATTGTATGATTTCCGCTTTTCCAATTTCCACCGGATGGCGCTTGTCATAGTAAAAAATATACCGCTTCACCCATTGCACAGAGGTTTGTTCGGTATTTTAGCTATAACCCCTACCTCCCTGAGGTGGTCGTGCAATTTGGGCTTTGTGTTAGTCTGGTTTATTAGCATTCAATAAGACACTTTAATCATTCTAACCTGATCGTTACTCACCTTCAGATCTATTACTAATCTTTATGCAATCATGTTTGGAATTTGGACTTATCCTCTCCAATGGCTCCGCTCCGTCAGTTACATCCACCGACGGAACAATATCAGGATTTATGGATTTAATAAACTACAAAATCATCGCATATGGGTAGATGAATATCAATTCCCCCATACCGCGCTGATAAGAATCCTCATGGTAAATCAGAAACCTTACTCCGTATTTCCGACGCGTGCCGTTATCCGCACTAGATATATTCCCCACACCTCTGGGGCTACCAGAAAAATATTTTCGTGTAGCATTTACATTCAAGCCGAAATTCAAATTGCACCTCGGCTTGTTATCCGGCAGTCGGAAAGCATCTAATTTCTGCTCCCTTCCGCCAGACTCAGAAAGTGATACATCGTCGTACCTTTTTATTTTAACAAACGATAAAACACTTTAATTATGCCAAAAAACTACTACGCATTGAGTCGAGGCCGAACCACCTGGCGGTCGCCCCTGCCTCCAAAATCGCTCACTTAGAAAGAACAGTATTATTTTACATTAGTTTTCCCAAAAGTCAAATATTTTTTTTTCTCTCCTTAATGTTGACAATTTATATTCCCAAATACGTCGGGTATTAGAATCAAACGATCATCTCCGGCATTGTGGATTTACCGCAACACTATCGTATCGCGAGTAGTATTAATTCATCATCTCGGATCAACGTGTATAACCAGAACATAGAAATTAAGATCCTTATAGAACTAATGAATTTTGATCCCAAGAAAAAATAAACAGCCCTATATCTCAATGTTTTAAGTCTCTGCAAAATAGAAGTAGATCAATTACCAATAGGAGCTGTGAATAAAATCCACCTTCTCCTGCCAAAACTTGGGAGATATTTCTGTTAATGTCAGTACTCTTAAAGGTTTCTAGAAATACAGTAGAACAAAGGTTTAGAAAAATTTCTACTATCATAAGTGAAAGGATACAATCTGGTTCCACTTTAAAACCGGATAAATACAGGATAAACTTTGTGTTTTCAAGATGAGCAAGCGGCGTACTCATAATCCGCAGGTTGAGGGTTCGAATCCCCCGGGGCCCACGAAGAAACATAAATGTTAAAGTACCTATATCAGACAGTTATGTTAACTATTATTACCTAAATGAAGATCATTATTTACTACTTCACATTGCTAAATAAATGTCAATAATTGCCGATTTGTACCTTTAAGACCGAATAAATACAGGATATAATAAACAGTTTTTACCATCAGGGGTTGCAGGACATGTAATCCTAAATAGATAAAAAAGCCCGAACAAGTCGGGCTTTTCAAAATCATGAATAAATTCTACTTAAATCAAACGATTCACACTACTACTTGATCAGCAAACACTTCTTAGTCAGATTAAAATATCCTGCCTGAATCTTATAGAAATAGACACCACTCGCAAAGCGGCTTGCATCCCAGGCTACCTGATAATATCCCGGCTCCTGGTATTGGTCAACCAGTGTTTCAATTAATCGACCATTAATGTCAATAATCTGAATGTTGACCGATGTTTTTATGGGAATCTCGTATTTTATATTAGTAACTGGATTGAAGGGATTAGGATAATTTGCCAGGCGGTACGACTTAGGGATTATCTTGTCGGAAACTACTGATACAACCGGATAGGTATTCTTGTAATAGGTAAAAGTCCCGTCATAATTCCCCAGAGTCAGATCCAAATCACCGTCTCCATCAAGATCGGCCAAAGCCGGAGCCGTATTCTGGCCACCGCTGATTCCGGCAAACAGAAGCAAGTCTTCCACCCAGGTATTACCTTCATGTTTAAAATAGCGTAAATCCTCGGAAATATTTCCAGCAATCAAGTCATAATCCCCATCATGATCAAGATCCGCCAGGGCCGGGACGCAATTTGATCCGACGTCCAGACCACCAAAGAAATTTACTACTTCATTCCATACCGGTGAGGATTTAGAGCCTGAATTCTCATAATAATACAGATAGCCATTTTCGTCACCCGCGACAATGTCCAGATCGTCGTCATGATCCAGATCAATTAATCGCGGCACCGACCAGCCGCCCTTGGTGGCAAAAGATAGTGTACTGTAACTGCTGCTGAATCCGCTTTTAGTATTCAGATGATAGTACAAATTACCGGACAGATCACCGACCATTGCATCCGGCAAACTATCACCATTGACATCCCCCATGGTCACCGAAGAATAGATCGAATGCTTGAGTGGCGCAAAGGTAGTCAGTGCCGCCCAGGCCGGAGTCGCAGAAGTACCGGTATTTTTAATATATTTAATATCACCCAACTGACTGCCGGTGATCATGTCCAAGTCCCAGTCACCGTCAAAATCGATAAAAAATGGGCTACTGGCGGCACCCACATCCAATACACCCCCAAAAAGAGTGCTGTTTTTACTCCAGGCTGGCGAAATGGCAGTTCCAGTATTACGATAATAATTTAACGGACCCGCGGCCGTTCCAAAAATCAAATCTTCTTTACCATCGCCGTTTATATCCACTATAGCGGGTGAATTGAAATAATCGTCATTGCCGATCCCGGCAAACAGCGAAGTGTTGGCCTGATAGGAGAAACTATCTGCAGTTCCTGTATTTTGATAATAAGTAAAACCATGTCCGTCTTTTCCTGCCACAATATCAAAATCGCCATCATGATCCAGATCGCAGAATACAGGATAGGCGTACAAGCCAAGATCACCAATTGGCGTCATATCACCCGCCCGAAAGTCGGCCAGCGTGTCACTGCCACGGTTGAGATAAATTTTGACCGAACCGTCTTCTGAAAATCCCACGACCAGATCAGCATCGCCATCATTGTCAATATCTGCCAGATCCGGAACGGGATTACGAATATTATTGAACGCGGGAAAATAATCCGTAACTTTTTCAAACACCGGATTAGTACTCGATCCAATATTGCGATAGAGATTCAAACCACTGAATCCGCCCACAATCATATCAAGGTCACCATCATTATCGATATCTTCGAAGACGCCCACTTCTGCATCAAGCTCACTTACATTCTCAAACGGATCATCGATATG
>Ga0208047_1000729_pt1 | contig 12135 bp, 12 predicted proteins | sample Kivu_220m_FD_184162 | JGI IMG/M metagenome (GOLD analysis project Ga0208047, IMG submission 184162) | Freshwater microbial communities from Lake Kivu, Western Province, Rwanda to study Microbial Dark Matter (Phase II) - Kivu_220m (SPAdes)... | ecosystem: Environmental > Aquatic > Freshwater >...
AGTGTTCATGAAGAGCCGAATGACCGAAATGGTCACGTTCGGTTCTGTGAGGGGAACCTATAACCCAAAGGAGGTAGTATATGGTTTCTACTCGACAACAGAAGAAGACAACCCGGCACGCGGGCGGAATGCCGCCTGCCAGGACCGAAGGCAAGTCTGCGCCGATCAACTTCAACCTGCTGCAGTGGGTAAACAGATCCATACTCCGTGCCGTCCGCATGAATGCAGGTGAGGCGCACTACGAGCGCGGCAGCGACGGGCTGACCGTCGAATACCGCAGTGGTGCCGAGGTACTGAAGACCATGGGCCCGTACCAGCGCTTTCAGGACAAGGTGATTCCCCTGCTCGTGAAGAGGGGTGAGCGGGGCCGGCCCGGGAAGTACAAGGGCCAGACCGGCGAGTTCGGCGCGGCCATAGATGACCGCGAGTGGAGCATCCCGCTGTTTCACACCAGGACAAAGACCGGCGAGCGGATGGTGCTCCGGTTCGCGAGTTCGAAGCCCCTGAACCAGCGATTGGGACTCCGGCTGCTGACCAAGGGAACGCTGTACCAGGCTGTCGCCCGCAAGGCGACCGAGGTCCGCTACGAGTCTAGCAAGGACGGGCTGACCGTGAAGTACATGAGGGGCCCGCGGGTGCTGGAGACAGTCGAGTTTCCCCTGTCCAGTGGTCATGGCGTATCTACCTCCCCGAATGTCGCGGACAAGATGATTCCCCATATCAGGAAGCTCGCGAAGATGGGTCCGGCAGAGCAGGACGGACGTCTTGTCGGGGACTACAAAGCCACGGATGAAAACGCCGTGTGGGACTTCCGTGTCACCAGCACGGCGACGCGGTCCGGCGAGCGCCTGGTCCTTCGCCCCTACAGGACAGAGCCCGGCAAGAGACGGCGGTAGCGGGTAGCCGCACAGGAATCAGGCGGTGCCAAGGACAGGTACGCCTTTCGGGAAGCCTGGGGACATCCAGCCAGAGACAGCAGACAGTAGGCAGTAAGCAGCAGTCCGCAGGTCCGGTGCCGGCGACTACTGCTGTCGGCCGAGTTCTTTCTCGCCGAAGACCTGACCGGTGAAGCAGTAGAGCTGCGCGTCTTTCTCTTTGTAGGCGCTCGGCGGCAGCCCGGCTTTCAGGCAGGTGTTGGCAAGGAACTGCTCCCGGTTCCAGTTCTGCTCGACCGGGACCTGGGGCAGCAGCAATCCTGAACGATAGCCCTTGCGTATCACGAGTCCGTGCTTGCCGACGACGACCGAGTCCGGGCTCGGCAATGGCCGGAGCAGGCTCAGCACGGTTATCTCGATGTCGATCTTGTCCAGCTCCTCGACCCGGACCGGCGGGAATCTGGGGTCCTCGGTCGAAGCGGCAACCGCCATGTCGCTCACTGCCTGGTAGAGCGGCTTCACCGCTTCCACGTAGCCGATGCAACCACGCAGGTCGCCGCGTTCGTGCAGCGTGACGAAGGCCCCGCGCTGCTCGCCCAGCTTCGCCGTCAGCGGAGTCACCTCCGGTCTCTTGCCGGAGCGGATGTGGCTCTCCAGTGTGCTCCGGGCAATCCGGAGCAGGCTCTTCTGCTCCTGCTCGTTCAGGTCGTCGCTTGGGACCCGATCCGAAACGTCGGACGATTGGCCGCGGAGGCCCCTGTCTGACAGTGTGGCCTTGTCCCGCGCTACGAAAGCGACCGAGCTGTAGCCGACGCAGTAGCCGCCCCGTTCGCCGGTGACGTCATTGGAGTTGGTCTGGACCAGGACAACCGCGGTGTCCGCGCCCATCTCCCGGGCGGCAACCATCAGGACGGTTATGGCATTTCCCCCGCATGCCTGGGCCTCGTTTCGCACCAGCGCCGCGTGGAACGCCTGCGGGTCGAACTTCGCCATCAATCCGACGGCAGTGCCGTCAATCCGCTTGGCCTCGTCGTACGACTCGCCGTGATAGAGGTCGGAGGACGCGAGCAACACGACCTTCCTGCCCGCAGACGCTCTTGCGATCGCCTTGCCGACGCGTTCGCACTGTTTGAAGCTCGGCTGCAGCAACATGATCGGCACGATCTTGAAATCACCCAGCACCCGCTGCAGGAACGGCACCTCGACCTCAATCGAGTGCTCTCTGGCATGTGCCGCCGGCATGTCGGCAAGGAACTCGTCCTGTGCCAGAATCGCCTTGGCCAGCGCGTCATCAATCGTCACGTCCCCCAGCGGCGTATGCCACGCACCCTTGGCGTACACCGCTGCCTTGTCGAGCATGACGTGATGGCTCGTACCCAGCATCACCACCGTCACCGAGTCCGTGCCCTGTAGCAGCTTGAAGGCCTTCGCAGCCGTAGGCCCGGAGAAAGGGTAGCCCGCATGCGGAACCTGAATACCCACCAGTGTGCCGGAAATGGCCGGCACCTCGGCATCGGCCAGCATCGAATCGACCATTGCGGTCAGCATCTTCGCATCACCCGGGTAGAACTGCCCGGCAACTGCCGGTTGCCTTGTCACGATAACCTCCTTCGGCGCCGCGCACGCGAGGCACGCCAGCACCAGGCCACCAATCAGGTCCATTTCAATCCTCTTCATTCTCCACTGGTCACTGCCAACTGGTCGCTGGTCACTTGCTCAGAGCTTCGACCACTTCCCGCACCGGTCACCGTAGCGGTCAATAACCTGCTTCTCGCGCAGGGTCTCGATTACCTCGCATCGGTTCGGGCAGCCCTCGCATTCAAAGGCCCGGGTCTCGAATGCGATGTCGGCAACGTTGAACCCGGCAAACCGTGTGCCTTTGCCGTCGGTCTCCTCCGAAGCGACAATCGCCGCGCCTACCGCGCCCATTACGAGGAAGTGCTCAGGCACAAGTACATCGTGACCAAGCATCAACTCGAATGCCTTCTTGACCCCGACGTTGGCGGCAACCCCGCCCTGGAACAGAATCAGCGGGTGTATCTCCTTGCCCTTGGCCACTGTGTTCATGTAGTTGCGGACAATCGCGTCGCACAACCCGGCCACGATGTCCTCGGTCGAGATGCCGAGTTGGGCTTTGTGAATCATATCGCTCTCGGCAAAGACCGTGCACCGGCCCGCGATATTGACGCGGGTCTTGGCCTGCAGGGCCAGCGCGCCGAAATCCTCAATCGGCCGGCCCAGCCGAGTCGCCTGGTGATCGAGGAAACTGCCGGTCCCGGCCGCGCAGACCGTGTTCATTGCGAAGTCAACCGGGATGGCGTCGCGCAGGATGATGATCTTCGAGTCCTGGCCCCCGATTTCGATGACGGTCCGCACCTCGGGATGGAAGTGGCTGGCGGCAACCGCATGGGTGATGATCTCGTTCTTCACGATGTCGGCCTGCACCATCACGCCGGCCAGCCTGCGCGCCGAACCCGTAGTGCCCGCCCCGAGTACCTTTATGCCCGATCCAACCTGAGCGCCCAGTTCGGCGAGCAGCCGGCGGATGGAGTCAATCGGGTTGCCCATAGTGCGCAGATACCGGCTGGCCAGCACGTTGAATTCGCGGTCCACGACCACGCCCTTGGTTGAAATCGAGCCGACGTCAATTCCGATGTAACCTTCGACCAAGCTTTCTCCTCTTCACCAGGTCCACAAACGCCTCCAGCCGGGTAAGAAGCCCGGTCCGCGACGTGTGCTCATCAAAAGAAAGTGACAAGACCGGTATGCCGGTCTCCTCGGACAGCTTCTGCAGGGCCTCAAGCGCGATGTTCTCGGGCATGCAGGTGAACGGGAAGATGTGCACGATGCCGTCCAGCCCCTGCTGCCGGAAATAGACCGCCTCGCCCACCGTGCGTATCGCCTCGCCGCCGGGTGACTCCTCAAGATACCGATGCGCCAGCCGACCCGAGCGCACGAACGCCGGGTCCGAGAAGAGCAGGTGCCGGATGTGCCGGTAAAGGCTCCGCTCGAACACGACCTCGGCGCCCATCTTCCCCAGCTCCTTCTCAATCTCCTGGCTGGCGAACTGCTCAATCATGAAGTAGATTTCGCCCACCAACCCAAGCCGAATCTGCGGCTCGGTCCCGGGGGACTGTCCCCGAACGGGGACTGTCCCCAAAACCCCGAACATTCTCCTTACCTCGCCGCGTGCCGCTTCAATCTGCCCGAGGGTGTGTGCACGCTCAATGACTGCCAGCGCCTTCGGCTTCACCTTCTCCGCTCCGTCAAAGTCTGTTGCCCGCTTCCGGTTCAGGTACTGGCGAAACTCCTGGGTCAGGCGGCTCTTGGTGAGCAGCTTCGCGACCGCGCGCACCACCCGCAGCGGCGACACGCCGAATATGTCGGGCATCATCTTGAAAACGAACTCCAGCGGTGAATACTGGGTTATCGGGATGAACCGGCACTTCTTGCCCAGGCTCCTCAACGCTCGCTCGTGCAGGTAATGGTAATATCCGAACCGGCACTTGCGCGCGCCCGCGGCCATGAACAGCGTATCCGCCCCGAGTTCCAACGCCTCCAGCATGTTGCCGAGGGTTATCTTGTACGGCATGCATATCAACTCCGGCGAGTGCATCGCACCGAGTTCGATTGTCCGCCGGGAAGTGGGCGGGGCAAGGATCACCTCTGCCCCAAGGTCCTCGATGAATGTCTTCAGCGCGTAGGTGTCATAGCCGAGATTCGGAAAAGATGCTTTCATTCGCGGGCAGACGGGTCAGGCCGCTTTCCCCTGCCCGCCAATCTTCAATCTGCAAGCTGAAGCCCTTGCCCGCCTCCGCTCGGCCAACTCCAGGAAGGCCTCTACCCGGGTCACGATTCCGGCCGTGCCGGTGTGCTCGTCAACCACCAGTTGCAGGAACGGGACGTCCCGCTGTTGCGCTTCCTCGCGCATGAACTCGGCGACGAGCGAGTCCGGCCCGCATCCCATCGATACAATCACGCAGACACCGCTGACCTTGTCCACGAGGAACCGGAACGCGTTGTACAGCTCGCGCTCGTACACCCAGCGGATCTTCCGCGCGAAGCCCTGCCGGCTGCGCAGCACGCTCCCCGGGAGTTCATCCTTGGTGCAGATTCGGTAGCCGTGGCCGGTGAAGGTATCGACCATCGGCCGCGATATGAAATCGTCCTCGATGTTATAGAAGTGGCCGATAAGCGCGACCCGCTTCTCACCGGTCGGGAAATCCGGAACCCGGTCATGGGCGGGCAGGAACCGGCGGGCCCGGGCCAGGGCGCGCACCACCCGCACCGGGTCATGGCATAGCTCCATGCCGGCGCGGAAGTGCGGCAGCCATAGGCTGCCCTGGACCTTCGGGGCGACGAGACGGACGCGGCCGTCGCGCTGTCCGACAGGGGCCGCCGAGGCCAACATCATCCGGGCAATGTCCACGATGCCGATCATCTTCGGGCATGCGTACAGCTTGTCCTCAAGCCACATGAGCCGGGGCAGGAAGATCACATCGACCTGCCCGGCCAGTTCCTCCAGGTGCCCGGCCATTATCTTGATGGGCAGGCACACCTCGCTCGAAACGTGGCCGAGGCCGTTCTGCAGCAGTACCTTGTCGGTCCGGCGACTGAACACGACCTCAGCGCCGAGGCCGGTGAGAAATTCCTCCCAGAAACGGCCATACCGGTAGTATAAGAGAGCCCTGGGAACGCCGACTTTCATCGGGCTATTGTAAGTCTCCGATGGCCGAAGTCAACAGGGGGTCTGCCTGAAAGCACTTTCTCCCCACAGGCTCGAACGGCCGATGTCCCCAGGTGTCGGTTGTATTGGCCCGGCGCCGATTCTCTACCGGGACCGCGCCCGCCACTGCCGGAGCAGCCTAGTGAACTCAGGCACGACCCTGCTGTCGTACAGAGGCCTGCCCCCGGGCAGCAGTTGCTCCAAGGCCTTCGGGTCCTCAACCAGCAACCAGGCCAAGAATCCTGCAAGCCTGCCGGTCAGTTCCTCCCGGCTCTCGGGAACCAAGGCGAGCCGTGCACCGAGAATCCTCCCCCCTGATACCCGGAACCGGCCATCGTAGTAGGCGTGTCTGACTCCAAGCAACTGGAGCCAGTCGTTCGATTCCTCCAGCCGGCAGCGAACCGTATCCTGGACCACCTCAAAGTCGCGCGCCACCAAGCGCTCGTTCACGGCCACCCCGTAATCGGCCAGCCGGGCAATATCCGATGGGCCGACGAAGCTGACCCTCATGTTGTCGATGTCGAACCGAGCGCTGTCGGCGAACAGATTCAGGATGGCAATACCCTTCTGGCGCCCGAAACTCCGGCAGAAGTCTCGCACAACCAGGTCCGCACCGCCCGGTCCACGGGCAGACCTCGTTGCCGTGCCGCATCCGGTCATGCTCAGGAGCGAAGCTGCAACAAACAGGCTCAGCCAATGGAATCCGGCTCTTCCGCGCACAGCCAAGTTCTAGCAGCGCCCGTCCCGGTGTCAAGCGCCAACTGCCTCGGCCTTTCGCTGCTTGACAGTCGGACAGCGCCGGCTATCCTGAGCTCCCGTGGTAAGAGCCTGCGTTCTCTTCGCTGCCGGCACCAACTGCGACCAGGAAACGGCCTACGCCCTCGAACTGGTCGGTGCGGTACCGGAAGTCGTCCACGTCAATCGATTCCGCTCCGGCGAACAGAAGCTCGACTGCTTCCATATCCTCCTGATACCGGGCGGCTTCTCCTATGGCGACTACATCGCCTCGGGCCGAATCCTCGCCAACGAACTCAAGCACTTCCTGCGCGACCAGCTCGAAGAGTTCATCTCCGGCGGCAAGCTGGTGCTCGGCATCTGCAACGGATTCCAGGTCCTGGTCAAATGCGGTCTCCTGCCTGCCTTCGAGCGTCCGTTCGAGCCGCAGACCGTGACCCTCGACACAAACGACTCCGGCCGCTACGAAGACCGCTGGGTCTACCTCAAGGTCGAGGACTCGCCCGGCATCTTCACCAGCAACATCGCCTCACCAATGTATCTACCGGTAGCCCACGCCGAGGGCAAGTTCCTCGCGAAGTCAGCCGGAATCCTCGGCCGCCTCAGCGAAAACCGTCAGGTCTGCCTGCGCTACACAACGTTGAACGACGAGCCGCCGAAGTTTCCGGACAATCCCAACGGCTCCGAAGAGGACATCGCCGGCATCTGTGACCCGACCGGCCACATTTTCGGTCTGATGCCGCACCCGGAGCGGTTCGTCCGGCGTGAGCAGCATCCACGCTGGCACCGCGAACGAGTTGACGACCCGCATGGCATTGCTATATTCCGCAACGCAGTAGAATATGCGCGCAAGAACCTCTAGACCCAAGGCCGAAGGACGAAGGACAAAGGACAAAGCCCTCGGACGCCGGATCAAACACCATCCCATTCTTGCATTTGAAGCCCGCGGCCCGGTCGGATTCTACTTCGAAGGCCGAGCCATGGAAGGACGACAGGGCGAGACCATCGCCGCCGCGCTGGCGGCAAACGGAGTCCGGCTGTTCCGCCACGCGGAGAAGTCAGGCCGGCCCCGCGGCTTTTTCTGCGCAGTAGGCAAGTGCGCCTCGTGCCTGATGGTAGTCGACGGTCAGCCCAATACGATGGTCTGCACGGAGCCGCTGCGCGAAGGCGTGAAGGTCGAGCGCCAGCGTGGCCGTGGCAAGCTGCCCAAGGACCGACCCGCCAAGTGAGAACTACTGACATTGCGATTGTGGGCGGCGGCCCGGCCGGACTCTGCGCCGCCATCGCCGCGTCCCGGGCCGGTGCCAAGGTCACGCTGATTGACGACAGCGACCGGCTCGGCGGCCAACTCGTCAAACAGACCCACAAGTTCTTCGGGTCCAAACGCCATTACTGCGGCACGCGCGGCATGGACATCGCCACGCTGCTCGAGAAAGAACTGCGCGCGCTGCCGGCGGAGATTCTCCCGGCCACGTCCGTCGTAGGTTTGTATGGCGGCAAGGTGCTGGCACTGGCCGACCGCGAGCGCCTCGCGAAGCTCGATTTCAAGTGCCTGATCGTGGCAACCGGAGCGGCCGAGAATGGCCTGCTGTTCGAGAACAACGACCTGCCCGGCGTCTACGGCGCCGGTGCGGTCCAGACCCTGATGAATGTCTACGGCGTCAAACCCGGCACCCGGGTCCTGATGGTCGGGTCCGGCAACATCGGCCTGATTGTTTCGTACCAGCTCATCCAGGCCGGCATCGATGTCGCGGCCGTGGTCGAGGCCCTGCCCAGGATCGGCGGGTACCACGTCCACGCTGCCAAGCTTGCCCGCCTCGGCGTGCCGATTCTCACCTCCCACACAGTGCTCACTGCGATTGGCAAAGAGGAAGTCGAGGGCGCTGTCATCTGCCGCGTTGATCAGAGCTTCAAGCCGATTGCCCGCACCACACAGAAGCTGAAGGTCGACACGATCTGCCTTGCCGTCGGCCTCACCCCGCTCTCGGAACTGCTCTGGCAGTCCGGCTGCAAGATGGTCTGCGTGCCCGAGCTGGGCGGCCACGTCGCATGGCACAACGAGAACATGCAGACCAGCCTCTGCCACGTCTACCTCGCGGGCGACGTCTCCGGCATCGAGGAAGCCTCGACCGCCATGCTCGAAGGCCGGGTCGCCGGCGCCCATGCCGCCATGCAGGTCCTTGGCCCCAGCCCTGACGCCGAGCGCGTACTCACCGAATCGCAGACCGAGCTCTGCGCCATCCGCAAGGGCCCGTTCGGCGACAAGGCCGCGTGCGGCAAAGCCCGGCTGGCCGAATGCGCGCCCGCGCGCGCCTAGAATCTCACGTAGATAGCCACCACGACGCTTGCCATCCAGAGCAGGACGTCGACCGCCAGAGGCGCGTCCGTGAGCAGCGCCTGTTCCGGCGCTCCGCCCATCTCCCTTCGGTAGACGAGATACAAGTAGCGATAGATACCGTACAGCACGAATGGGACGGTCAGCATCAGGTCGTGGGTTCCGAACTTCGCTACGGTCTCCGGCGCAATCGTGTACAGGCAATAGGCAATCACGGCCGACGAGGTGGCAACCGCCATCATCTGGTCGAGCAGTGTCTCCGAGTAGTTCTCCAGTACCGCCCGGTGCCCGGTCCCGCCCCCCTCCAGGAAGAGCAGCTCGTGCCGGCGCTTGGCCAGCGAGATGAACAGGGCAAACAGAATCGTGCAGACGAACAGCCACGAGGAGATCGTGACATGTACGAGGACCGTGCCCGCGACCGCGCGCAGGGCGAACCCGGCTGCGACCGTCATCACGTCCAGCACCACCAGATGCTTCAGCCGGAACGAATACGCGACCTCCAACAGGAAGTAGGCACTGCCGACCAGCCCGAACCGCCAGTCGAGCGCGAAGCTCCCCGCCAGTGCGACCGCAGCCACGACCGCGGCCGCGACCTTGGCCGCGCCCGGCTGCAGTCGTCCCGACGCAATCGGCCGCGACCGCTTCAGCGGGTGGAGCCGGTCTTTCTCGAGGTCGGCCAGGTCGTTGACGAGGTAGACCGCGCTGGACAGCAGGCAGAACGCGACGAATCCACCGAGCGATCGCAGGAAGTTCGTGGGGTCGAACAGGTTGCGCGAGAAGACCAGCCCGGCAAACACAAGCAGGTTCTTCAACCACTGCTTCGGCCGGAAGCTGACGAAGAGAGCGCCAATCATCTGCTTGAAGTTCTATCCGAAAACCCGACAAAGTCAACGCCGTCTGACCGCAGCACCAGCCGCCGGCGTCCGGTTTGCCGCGGCGGGTCCGCACGTCTGGCATCCCCCATCTCCCGGACTACATCCTGCATCTCACTTCTCATTCGCTTGACATCAATCGCTTTTGAGGGAATATACAAGCATAGTATGGCAAACCGCATCAATTCCGTCTTCACCATCGAGAACACGCTCCTCGCCTACGCCGTCGGTGACAATGGCCTTGCCCTCGCCTCCGATGACGGTGGCGCTACATGGCGCAGGCTCGCGCTACCACACAGCAGCAACCTCTATACCGTCTGTTTTCCCGGGCAGGGCGACATCGGTTACGCCTGCGGCGACAAAGGCACAGTGCTCAGAACCGAGGACGGCGGCACGACCTGGCGAATGCTCGATACCGGCGTCCGTGTGGGACTCCGTGTTGTCAAGTTCCCGGTCGGCCCGCAGGTCGGATTCGTGGCCGGAGACTCCGGCACGGTCCTCCGCACCGACGACTCCGGCAAGACCTGGGAGAAGCTCACCACCGCCTCTGCAGAAAAGGTGATGGATATGAACTTCCCGTCGGACGAAACTACCGGGTATGCGGTCGGCCCGAACGAGACCCTCCTCAAGACAACGACCGGCGGCAACCTCTGGTTCTCACAGGCGGGCAACCTCAGGGGCGTGATGCCCGCGACCAACATCACGGCTGTCTTCTTCCCGGCGGGCGACACGGTCGGTTTCGCCACGACGACCAACGCCGGCGTCCTGTTCACGCCCGACGGCGGCGAAGAATGGCGGCCGCTTAGATTCGACTTCCTGCCGCCTCCCCTGTTCTCCCTCGACTTCCGGTCGGATACAATGGAGGGATTCGTTGTTGGGGCTGAAGGTACGGTGCTTCACACCGATGACGGCGGCGAAGCCTGGGAGCGCCTCGATGCGGGAACCGATGCCGACCTCTTCAGCGTCCGCTTCTTTGCCGACGGGCGGAACGGCATCATCTCCGGAAACGAACGCACCATCCTCTTCACCACTGACGCGGGGCAAACCTGGACCCCGAGCCGACTCCTCTAGCCGGCAGTCCCTACCCCTTCGCCGACAACTTGTCACGGGAAGATCCCGGATCGTCTCAAGACCGCGAACTGCCGTTCGGCTAATGGGACGACGCTGCGCGGCGGCTGGACGGTACCGGCTATCGAGCGCCGACCGCTAGACGGCGAAGGACAAGCGGGGCTCGCCGACCGGGCTTCGGCCGCGGTCGTCTCAGGCGGGTCTGGTCAATTCGGTCGAGGAAATCGGCAACGCCGGCGTCCGTCAGCCCGGCTTGCTTGAACAGCTCCGGCATCCGTTCCCGTCCCAACAGGTCATCAGACCGGGACAGCCCGTACAGCGTTTGCCGCGGGCCGCGGGCCACACCAAGGGCCAACTGGCTGGCCAACGCCTCCGCGAGCGTCGGGACGGCCTGCGCATGCAGCCCTTTGTCTACCAGAATCAGCCCGATGTTGCTCAGCTCGGTTGCGACACCCACCTCGTACCCGATCTCGCGTTCCAGCGCCAGCGCGCCTTCGTAGTGCATCAGCGCCTCGTCGAGTTCACCACAGTAGTGATGTACGTTCCCGATCTTGCCGAGGCAGCTCGCCATGCCCCGTCGGTCTTGGGTCTCACGTGATACCGCGAGCGCCTCCTCGAAGTGCTGCAACGCCTCGCCGAGCCTACCCCTGTCGCAGCGGGTGCTCCCGATGCTGCCGAGGCAGCTCGCCATGCCAGGCTTGTCACCGACTTCGCGTGATATCGCCAGGGCGTCCTCAAGGAACCTCAGCGCCTTGTCTGATTCACCCCGGTCACGGTAGATGTTCCCGATGTTGGCAAGGTATGGCGCAGCCGCGCGTTGGTCTCCGTACTTGCGGGTTATGGCCAGCGCTTCCCGCAACTTCCTCAGCGCACTGCCGAGTTCACCGCTGTCATGGCGCAGAATCCCGATGTTACCAAGGGCCGCGGCTTCCCCTTGTTTGTCCCCGTAGAGCCTCGCCAGCCGGGTCGCCTCCTTGAACTCCGTGAGCGCGTCGTCCGGACATCCCTGGATGTAGTGACATACCCCGGTCTGGACATGGACTGGAACAAGCTGCGCTCCGTTCGCCTTGGCCTGCGCCTTCTGGAAGTGCTCGATTGCCTGGTCCCACTGACACATAGCCATGGCGGCGAGACCGAGTTCGAACGGCCGCCAGACCGCGGGGTCGGCATCCTGGAGCCGATCCAAGTACTCCACCATCCGATCCAGATCGTGCCGAATGACGTCCGGCCTTGCCCGGATACCTTTCGGCCTCAGCTTGCGCCGTTCAAACCAGCGGTTACGAAGATAGGCTATACTGAGGACAGCTAACAGGCACAGCACGGGCACTACTACCCATAGTGCCACAGTATCGAGGTTCTGACTAAGAAACGTGCCCACTATTGTGATTGTAACGCCGCACGTTCTTCAGTCAACCCAAATCGACTCCGGGTGTGGAGCCACAGCGATAATGTCATAGGGTAATGCCACAGCGAAAGTGTCATATTGACGGTGTCTTGATGATTGATGCTATTCTAGGTGCATGT
>Ga0208047_1000734_pt1 | contig 12093 bp, 9 predicted proteins | sample Kivu_220m_FD_184162 | JGI IMG/M metagenome (GOLD analysis project Ga0208047, IMG submission 184162) | Freshwater microbial communities from Lake Kivu, Western Province, Rwanda to study Microbial Dark Matter (Phase II) - Kivu_220m (SPAdes)... | ecosystem: Environmental > Aquatic > Freshwater >...
GTCTTCCCCACTCTCTGTGAGTTGCTCGACGCCCCGATACCTGCGCAGTGCGACGGTCGGTCACTCCTACCGTGGCTCAACGGCGACACACCGTCGGAGTGGCGCGAGATGGCCACGTGGGAATACGACTGGCGACAGTTGTACATCACCGATGATGCTGACGGGTCGGCGCTCAACTGGCCGCATGATCGCCGTCTCGAACGACAAAACTTGTGCGTTCAACGTGACGCGACATCCGCCTACGTGCAGTTCGGCAATGGCGACTGGCTCGCGTTCGATCTGGCCCACGATCCAACATGGCGAACCTTAATTCGCGACGCCGACTGCGTCTTACCGCTGGCCCAACGCATGCTCACCTGGCGCTCGCAGCACACCGAGCGACGACTGTCAGGGCTCAAACTCGAACACGGCGGCATCGGGCGCTGGCCCGACGATGTGCCGTTTCGATCAACGGCGCGCTGACCACCAGCGTCGCGTCGCCCGAGTGCGCAACACCGCAAGAGCAGCGATGAACACAATGATGGCCCACGCGTCGACGAGTGCCTCGTCGGCGAGCCGCCACATCACCACTGCCATCAGTGCAATCGATCCGCTCGACACACCACGCAAGAACGCCGCAAACATGCTCGACCGCTGCGACCAACCAACGACACGGTCGACGAATGCCGCGAATACGAAGGATGGGGCAAAGATACCGAGCGTTGCAACTGCGGCGCCGGCGAATCCACTCAGATGCCATCCGATGAATGTGGCGGTCGTGAACACCGGACCCGGCGTGAATTGCCCGACTGACACTGCATCAAGCAACACCTCGGACGTGATCCAACCTCGATTGACGACCTCGCTCTCCAAGAACACCAGCAGCACGTATCCACTTCCGTAGATCACCGAACCAATCTGCAAGAAGACGAGAAAGATCTTTGACAGCGACGGCGCGAGCGCAAGAAACACGGCGGCGAACCCGAAACTGCCGGTGTGGTGCTTCGGGCGAGCCCGCAGTGCCACCGCTACTACGCCAACTAGCACGAGCACGAGCAACTCAGGCACACCGACAACGGCACCAAGTAGTGCGGCGACCACCACCACGAAGTCACGCCGATCGCGCACGGCAGTGGTGCGCAGCGACCACAGTGCGTCGAGCACGATTGCTGCCACCACCGGCACCACCCAACGGCGAACATCCGCGATCACACCACTCGTCAGGATGTCTTCGTACAACCAGGCCACGGCACACACGATGACGAAGGCCGGCACGATGAACGAAACGCCTCCGGCGAGCAGCCCCCGCCACCCTGCCCGTCGGGCACCGAGTGCCATCGCCATCTCCGTTGAATTCGGCCCCGGCACCAACGCGCACGCGCCCACCATGCGCGCAAAGTCGTCCTCGGATACCCAGGCGTCACGTTGCACCACCCTGCGACGCATCATCGCGATGTGGGCGGCCGGCCCGCCTACACCGATGATTCCGAGCCACCCGAACAGCCGAACCACGCTGAAGAGCCGGCTCCTACCCACTGGTTGACTCTCGCGTTGTTGCGCAGCCCCCATGTTCGGCAAGCATAGGCATATGACGTTTCGCAAAAGTGCCGTTCGCGCATGACGTTTCGTTGGGGTATCGCCGGAACTGGTCGCATCGCACGAGACTTCGTTGACGGGCTGCGGCAGGTTCCCGATGCGGACGTCGTCGCCGTGTGTTCGCGCAGTGAATCGACGGCGAAACAATTTGCGACACAACGAAACATTCCACGCTGGCACGGTTCGTACGATGCGCTCGCCGCCGACCCCAACGTCGACATCGTGTACGTCGCCACTCCCAACTCTCGTCATCGAAACGATGCCGAGATGTATCTTCGTGCCGGCAAGCACGTGCTGTGTGAAAAGCCGTTCGCGCTCAACGAGATCGAAGCCAAGTCGATGATTGCCACCGCCCGCAACGAAGGCCGCTTCGTGATGGAAGCAATCTGGAGCCGCTTTCTTCCGGTGTACGTAGCGCTCGGAGAAGTTCTTGCATCCCATCCGCTCGGAAAGATTACGCATGTTGCGGCCGACTTCGGTTTTGATGCGCCAACCGAACGACAACATCGTCTGAACGACCCCGCACTTGGCGGTGGTGCGGTGCTCGACCTCGGCATTTACTGCCTGCACTTTGCGCGATTCGTGCTCGGTGGGCACGACTCGGTTGTCGCCAAGGGCGAACTCAACGACCTGGGTGTCGACGTTGACGCGACGTACACGCTCTCCTATCGATCAGGTGCAACGGCCACGCTGCGCAGCACCACGCGACACGCCACCCCGTGCACGGCCACCATCGTCGGTGAACGCGGAACGATCGAGGTCGCCAGCCGAATGCACGTCTCACCCGGCTTCACCGTGAAATTGCATGGTCACGCCGAGCAATACCACCGTCACGATGAGACCGGCCAAGGACTGCGCCACCAGGTGTTCGATGTGCACCGTTGCATCGCGCAGGGATTCATCGAGAGTCCGCGACTCACACATGCTGAGACGCTCGCCTACGCAGCAACGATGGACGAAATCCGCCGGCAACTCGGTGTGCGATACGCAACCGACGCACCCAGCGCATGACATCCGGCGCCCATTCGCGTTTCGGCGTCGTCGCGAGTGCCGACGGCGCGGCAACCCAGGCCGGTGCTCACGTGTTGGCACTCGGTGGTAATGCGGTCGATGCCGCGCTGGCAACCAGCGCCGCGATGGCCGTCGTTGCTCCGCATCTTTGCGGCATCGGCGGCGATCTCTTTGCGCTGGTGCACGTGAACGGCACGGTGCACGCACTCGATGCAGCGGGGCGGGCTGGTTCCGGTGTAAGTGCCCAACAGTTGCGCGATGAAGGCCATCATGAGATGCCGTTTCATGGCGACATTCGCACGGTCACCGTGCCTGGTGCGGTGTCAGGGTGGATCGCGCTACACGAGCGCTTCGGCACGCTGTCGCTCGCGACGATTCTTGCGCCGGCGATACGACTCGCCGAGCAAGGCTTCGCAACCTCGCCGTTGCTCGCTGGTTCGCTCGCGCTCATGAACAAGAAGTACGCGCCGAACTTCGCTGAACTGGCGAGCCAAGCCACGCACGCCGGGTCGCTCGCCCGTCGAGATGGCGTCGGTCGCACGCTTCGCGCAATCGCCGGCGGTGGAGCAGCTGCGTTCTACCTCGGCGAGTTCGGTGAAGCACTTCTGGCGATGGGAAACGGTGTGTACACGCATGACGATCTAGCGAACGCCCGCGCCGATTGGGTGCAGCCGCTCGCGCTGGATGTGTGGGATCACCGCGTGTGGTCGATTCCTGCTCCGTCACAGGGATACCTCTTTCTTGCGGCTCTCGGAGCGTTGGCAGAGATCGATCTTCCTGACGACACGAACGATCCGCAGTGGGCCCACCTTCTCATTGAGGCGGTCACTGCGGTGAGCCATGATCGTCCGCGTGTTCTGCACGACAAGGCCGATCTTGCAACCTTGCTGCCGTCACTGGTGAGTCGCGCATCGCTGATCGACCCGTCACTCGCCTCGGTTCGACCAATGCCAACGACGGATGGCGACACCACGTATCTATGCACCGTCGATCGCAATGGCATGGGCGTGTCGCTCATTAACTCCAACGCCTCCGGGTTCGGCTCGCTACTAGTCGAGCCACGCACCGGCATCAACCTGCACAACCGCGGGCTCGGGTTCTGCGTCGAACGAGGCCATCCTGCCGAAGTCGCGCCCGGTCGCAAACCACCGCACACGTTGTGCCCGGCAATCATCACTCGCGCCGATGAGTCGCTGCACTCCGTGCTCGGCACGATGGGTGGTGATGCGCAACCGCAGATCATCCTGCAGATCGTCACTCGATTACTGCGTCACCGACAGTCACAGTTTCCGTGGGAAGTCGTCGACGCTGGTCGCTTCGCATTGCGTGGTCCCGTCACTGGCTTTGACTCATGGACCAGCGGTCGCCCGCCGACGGTACAAGTCGAAGGACACGCCCCAGACGCATGGATGACCGGGCTCGCCGATCGCGGTCACGCCGTGGAGCGTCGCGGCAGATTTGATTCTGGGTTCGGGCACGCGCACTGCATCGTCGTGCGCGACGACGGCGCCTTTGCCGGTGGTGCCGACAGTCGTAGCATCGTTGGGTCATGCGCGGCGTTGTAGACGACACCACACCCGGCAAGGAGTGGTGGAGAAACGCCGTCATTTATCAGTTGTACGTTCGTTCGTTCTCCGATGGCAACGGTGACGGCGCCGGTGATTTGCAAGGAATCATCGACCGACTCGACTATCTCGAGCAACTCGGTGTCGATGGAATCTGGCTGAATCCTTGTTATCCATCACCACAGCACGACCACGGCTACGACGTGTCGAATTACTTCGACATCGAACCTGCGTATGGATCACTCGAGATCTTCGACGAGTTCATCCAACAGGCCAACAACCGCGGAATCCGCGTCTTGATGGACGTCGTTCCCAACCACTGCAGCAGCGATCATGCCTGGTTCATGGAAGCACTGGCAGCGGGGCCGGGAAGTGCCGCACGTGAACGCTTCTACTTTGCCGACGGAAAGGGTGACGGTGGCAACGAACCGCCCAACGACTGGAACTCCATTTTTTGCGGCAGCGCGTGGACGCGGATAATGGAGTCGGACGGCTCGTTGGGACAGTGGTACCTCCACACGTTCGACTCGCATCAACCCGACCTTCGCGCCAATCATCCCGACGTCGTTGCCCACTTTCAGGACATGTTTCGCTTCTGGTTCGATCGCGGTGTCGATGGTTTCCGAGTCGATGCAATCATCGTCATGGGCAAGGAGCCCGGACTTCCCGACGCAACTCCAGCACCGGATGGCACACCACCGGATGATATGTGGCGCTTCAATGCCCACACGATCAATCATCCGTCCCTGTTCCCAATCGTCACCGAGTGGCGGAACGTGTTCGACGACTACCAACGCGCACACTTACGGGTGTTGGTGTCGGTTTCCGAGGCGTACACCCCACGCGCGCCAGAGAACCTGCTGCGGTACGTCGGTGATGACTCATTCCACCAATCGTTCACGTTCGACCTGCTCCTCGAGCCCTGGAATGCACCCGCGATGGAGCACGCGATTCGTTCCAACTACGACGCGTTGCGACGAGCGGGCCGGTCGTACACCTGGACGCTCAACAACCACGATTCGCATCGCATGGTGACGCGCTATGGCCGTCTTGACGCCCACGAGTTCTACAGCGGAAACAATCTCCTCAATTCATCTGCCCCCATCGACCTACGACTCGGCGATGATCGAGCACGTGCCGCTCTCATGATGATGCTCGCTCTCCCCGGCTGCACGTATCTCTACATGGGAGAAGAACTCGGACTGCCCGAGGTGCTCGACCTTCCGGACAATCGACGCGAAGATCCATTGTTTCTCCGTTCGGGTGGACAACAGCTCGGTCGGGATGGTTGCCGAGTGCCTCTTCCCTGGACGCAAGCATCCGTCAACTCGTTCGGATTCGGCACCAGCGATACACCGTCGTGGTTGCCACAGCCTGCGACATGGGGCATGTACGCCGTCGACCACCAGGATCGCAATCCCGACTCCACGCTGCATCTGTATCGAGCCGCACTTCGACTTCGCTCGCTCTTCGTAGCGGCCGGGGATCAAATGGAGATCTCCCGCCAGCACGACCTCTTACTCATCCATCGGGGGGATGCAGTCGCCGTGGTGAACTTCGGCTGGGAGGCCACCGATCTGCCCGTATCGTTCGGTTGCCGCCACACCCCGCTGCGAGCGTTCACCCCCGTGCTCGCCTCCCGCACTGGTGCCCTTTCCGCGACCGGTGGGGCTGAAATTGCCCCCGAGGCGGGGGTGTCGACCCAGGCTTCCACTCCAACCGCTGCACCGCAAGGCCCGTGGCGACTGTCGGCGAACTCCGCCGGTTGGCTTTGTCGTGCGGTTGAGTAACCCCTAACCTGAGAGCACGTCAGCCACCGAACCCACCATCTGGTCGTGACGTACCCAAGCACTTTGGGTGTACCTATCAACAACTAAAGGGGAGAACATGAAACGTTCACGTAGGGCATTTGGTGCTCTGTTTGCCCTCGCGCTGGTTGTCACCGCTTGCGGTGGAAGTAGCGACGAGGCATCGGACACCGACGCCACCGAGGAAGAAGCAGTTGAAGAGGAAGCGGCTCCTGCCGGCAAGACGGAGATCACCGTCACCGGTCCAGAGCGTTCCGATGAAGAGGCGGGCGCCCTTCAGGACGCACTCAACGTATGGGGCGACGCCAACGGCGTGACCGTCACCTACCTGGGTGATGCCGACTGGGAGTCCAACATCAATACCCAGGTGCAGGCCGGCAACGCGCCTGACATCTCCATCTTCCCGCAGCCAGGCAAACTGGCCGACTTCGCCCGCGCTGGCTACATCGTTCCGCTCACCGACGAAGTGAATGCTTCGATCGAGTGGTCGGACGCATGGAAGCAGTTCGGTCTGGTCGACGGTCAGCAGTACGGCGTGCCAATGAAGAGTGACTTGAAGTCGCTCGTCTGGTACCAGCCGTCGCGATTCGCAGAGGCCGGCTACGAAGTACCGACCACCTTCGGTGAATTCACCGCATTGGTCGAGAAGATGGCCGGCGACGGCGGAGCCAAGCCACTGTGCGTCGGTATCGAGTCCGGTACGGCCACTGGCTGGACGTACACCGACTGGGTGGAAGAAATGGTGTTGCGTCAGCACGGCGCCGATGTGTACGACCAGTGGGTCGCACACGAGATTCCGTTCAACGATCCGCGAATCGTGGAGTCGATGCAGGTAGTGCTTGACCTGTGGACCGAAGACAATGTGTACGCCTCGGGCGGCACCATTGCCGCGACGGCGTTCCAGGACAACGGTCAACCGCTCGTGGATGGCGACTGCTACATGCACCGCCAGGCCTCGTTCTACTCCGCCTTCATTCCTGCCGGCACCGTGTTCGGTGACGGCCCAGGCGAAGTGAACGTGTTCTACTTCCCCGACATCAACGGTGACAAGCCCGTGCTCGGCGCCGGTGTGTTGGCCGCTGCGTTCAACGACGACGCCAACGTGATGAAGCTCATGTCGTACCTGGGTTCAGCCCAGTACGCGATGGAGCGTCAGAAGGCCCAAGCCACCCGCAAGGGCGGCAACGGTGCGTTGTCGGGATTCCTCTCGGCAGCAATTGGTCAGGACCCGTCGGTATACACCCCACTCGAGCAGTCGTTCCTCAAGATTCTTGAGACTGCCGCGATCGTGCGATTCGACGCGTCAGACCTCATGCCGGCCGATGTCGGCGCGGGAACGTTCTGGACGGAAGGGACTTCAGCAGTGAACGGTGATCTCACCGCGAAAGAGGCTGCGGACGCCATCGAAGCGTCCTGGCCCGGCTGAGGTACGTAACGACGTAGTCTCCGGACTACCGAGGAATTCGCAATAGGTATCGGGGCACCGGCACGAAAGTGTCGGTGCCCCGAACCACGATGGAGGGCTTCACCCAGGTGATGAAGAACTGACATGAGGGAATTCGTCGGACAAATTCTCTCCACCCTCCTCACCGTGACCATTGCCGTGGGCGTGAGCGGCGCTCTCTGGGTACTGGCCAACCTGTTGGTCAATCGAACGCGAGACACGTCCAGTCGCGCAACCTATGTTTCCCGCGCGCTGACCGGTTTCGTCGTGGCCGGCATCCTCAGTGGTAACCGCATCACGCAGTACGCCACCGCGGCATCCGGCGCATCATTCGTGCGAGCCTTTGTCCAATGGATATGGCTACCGATCGTCGTTGCCGTCGCGGTCGGCGCTTCGAGTTTCATCGCCGAGCGCCAGACGCGACGCGAGCGACGAATCATCGTCGACGTTCTGCTCATCGGAAGTGTTGGAGGGGTGCTCGGCGCACTTCTCGTGGATGCTGCTCGACCCAACGTCGTGGTGGGCGAGGTGGCCCTCGTCGCCGTGCTCACCTCCTTGTTCTTCGGAGCGATCGGGGCCGTCGTTCACCGCGGTGTTCGCAATCTCGTCGTGCTGCGCATGGTGCTCCTCGGAACCGTGGCGGGTCTGGTGCTCGGCGCATGGGGCGTTGGAGACCTCGGGGCCTCAACGGCTCGTTCGGGCATCGTGCTGGGTTCGCTCATCGGCTGTCTCGTGGGCGCGCGCTGGGCCCTCGTCCCGACAGTGAGCGGTGAGCATCGTGTTGCGACGGAGCGTCGTGCTCGAGCCGCGGTATTCCTGGCGCCTGCGCTGGGATTCATTGCAATTGCATTGGTGATTCCGTCGCTGCGCACCATCTATCTGTCCCTACTCGATCGCAAGGGCTCGAAGTTCGTCGGCATCGACAACTACATCTCGATCTTCCGCGACCCCAAAGCTTGGGACATGTCGCGCTTCGTATCGCTTTGGACCAGCCGTCTCACCGTTGCCGCCGGAGTGTGCTTCCTGGTGTTCGTGCTGCTGGCCGTTCGTAGTCGTCGGCGCTCGGGGCACTTCGTGGAGTTCGGTAGCGCAAGTGCGCCTCCGCTCGTTCTTGCCGTGATGTTCGCCGGATTTGCCGTGTTCTCCACCCTGCGCGGAACCCTCGTCAACAACCTCTGGTGGGTGTTCGTGGTTACCGCACTCTCCACGGGCCTCGGTCTGCTCATCGCGGTACTGGCCGACGGAGTGCGGTTCGAACGGACCGCCAAGGCCATCATCTTCATGCCACTCGCAGTGTCGATGGTCGGAGCATCGGTCATCTTCCGTCTCGTCTACATCTCACGAGATGCCTCCAAGCCGCAGTCCGGCACACTCAATGCGCTCTGGGTCGGCCTCGGCGGGCTCAGCACCGGCGAGGGTTTCGCCAGATGGGTCCTCGGCGTGTTGGTTCTCGTACCGACCGCGTTGGCATTGCTCGCGATAACGCGGTCCCTCGTTCGTCGGCAGTGGACCAAGATCGCACTCCCTGCCGCAGTTGCCGGTGGCGGGATATGGTTCTCACTTCGCTATTGGCAAGTGGTCGGTACCGGGTTGGGCGGTCAACGAGTCGGCAAATCCGGCGAGATCATCGCCGATCCCGTCAACTTCCTGCAAGAACCCCCGTTCAACAACTTCTGGCTCATGCTCGTGCTCGTTTGGATTCAAACGGGTTTTGCCATGGTCATTTTTTCCGCCGCCATTCGTGCGGTACCGCGCGAACTCACTGAGGCTGCCGCAATCGACGGTGCCGATACCCAACAAATCTTCTGGTGCGTCACCATGCCCCAAATCGGGCCAACCATCGGCGTTGTTGCCACCACCATCGTGGTGCTGGTGATGAAGGTGTTCGACATCGTCAAGGTGATGACCAACGGCAACTTCGGTACCGAGGTGCTGTCCAACAACATGTACCGCGAGGCCTTCTACAACCTGGACATCGGTCTCGGTGCTGCGCTTGCCGTGCTCATCTTCGTGTCCGTGTTACCCATCATGTACGTCAACATCCGCCGCATGAACAGGACGACATGACATGACTACCCACACTCGGGTTCGCGAGGCAGAAACCGGCCCGGTCGCGTGGCTCTACGATCGCCTGCGGCGCTTACCGGTGGCAGGACTGTGGTTCATCGTGGTGGTGTGGAGCCTTCCCACCGTGAGCCTGTTCATCAACTCGTGGCGTTCTCGCGATGATCAGCGTGGCAGTGGCTGGTGGACCGTACAACCCGATGAACTCACGCTCGACAACTACCGCCGAGTATTCGAGACGAACGTCAACACCAATCTCGGAAAGTCGTTGCTCAACTCCATCGCCATCAGCGTTCCCGCGACGATCATTCCGATTTCCATCGCCGCGTTCGCCGCATACGCCTTTGCCTGGATGAAGTTCAAGGGTCGCAAAACCTTGTTCATCGCCACGGTGTCGCTCCTCGCACTGCCACTGCAAGTTGCCCTGATTCCCTTGTTGCAGTTGTACGTCGGCGGTGCCCACGCAACGATTCCATGGATCGAAAAGACGATCACACTCTTTCCCGACTTGAATTTGGTGAACACCACCACGGCGGTATGGCTCACGCACACCGGATTCGCACTGCCGTTCGCAATCTTCCTCATTCACAACTACATCGCCGGATTACCCGGTGAAATCTTCGAGTCGGCGCGTGTCGACGGGGCCGATCACTTCACCATCTTCTGGCGTCTCGTGGTGCCACTCTCCATTCCAGTGCTGGCGGCATTCGCCATTTTCCAGTTTCTTTGGACGTGGAACGACTACCTCATCGCCAACACCATGGCGGGAACCAACCCCAATGCATTGCCAACCACCATCCTCATCGCCAACTTGGCGGGCGACTTCGGCACCAACGAACACCTGCTTCCCGCAGCCGCGTTCATTCAGACTGCTGCGCCACTCATCGTGTTCTTTTCCATGCAGCGCTATTTCGTGCGTGGGCTCATCGCCGGCGCCGTCAAGGGATAGCGGAACCGACGTCGACCTGATTGGTCGAACACCGGACTCAGCCCGGTTGTTTGAGCACCGGATTCAGCCAACGGTGAAGGTGTAGGTGGCACTAAACCGCTGGTGGGTCGTGGTGGCCTTGGCCGCCAACCCCAGCACGCAGGTGCCCTTCTTCAAGAACCGAACGACGGTGGTCGTTGAGCCGCGGCTCACCGAACAGATCCTGTTGCTCTCGCTCGTCACGCGAACGGCCACTTTCTGATCCGTCACAAGACTCGCGTTACGCAATGTGAGCGAGGCCCCGACCGCCTGCGCCGTCTCGGCCTTCGGAAGGCCGGCAGCGCGGGTCTTCACCGATTGGCTACCCAAGAACGTCAGCGGCACGATCGTGTCGAGCGATGTGTCGAAGAGACCACGATGGTCACGATGGACGAACACTGCACAATCAGCAATGCCACAAGGGATTCTTTCCTTCACTGTTGTGCCATCCGATTCATACATGGTGATTGCATCTTTGACTTGGAGCGACTGTGCTGACGCCGCAGATGCAGAACCACGAGCACCATCCATCGTCGCCCAAATCATTTCACTGACTCGCGTGAGACTGCCGTTGCATTTCAAGCCTGTGGCATCACGCAATCCGACAGTGGGTTTGTAACACTGTCGCACGTACACACCCTGCGTGGTTGGCACACCAGTGAGAGAGATGGAGATCGTTTCGCCAGTCACGAGACCAGCCGCCTTGCTGACCGAGACTCCGACTGCGGCAGAAGCGGCGGTCGGAATGACAAGGGCAACAGCGAATGCGCCGATGAGAGCGAGGGTTTTGTTTCTGATTTTGCTTGACATCATGACGCGGACTCCTGATTACATATTTACGGTTTGGGGGTGAATGAGATTGACACGAAAACGTCTTGTGAACGATCATCGCGACGAGTGTGGTCGGCGAAGGCAACGACCCCGCATTGTTCGATTGAACAGTCAATGAGTTTCGTTGTTTCGTCTACCGCTCGCACAAGTAACGGTACGACGAATGAGCCGTTCAGCTTGTACGGGATCGTGAGACCTTTGGCATAGGCCGGTGGGTTTGATGAGATCCACTGCGATAACGGTGACGATCCATCGAGATTCACACCTCCGACGCATCGCCGATTGGCATCCCATTTCACTTGATTGCAAACGAACACGTACACACCTTTGGTGATGTCGAAGCCCGTGCCTCGAACGGTCACGAGCGTGCCTTTGGGGTCGAGGCCCGCGGTTTGACTCACGACCAACGCGGGTTGGGGTTTCGACGCTGACTCCGTGGTGGAGGTGGGGATCACCGTGGTGGAGGCGGAGATCACCGTGGTGGCCGTCATGATGGTCGTGGTGACCGCAGATGTGGTGGTTGCCGCAAGTGTCGTGGTCGGCGCGAGTGTCGTCGTCAGTTCCGTCGCTGACATTGTTGTCGTGGTCTGAACTTCCTTGGTCGAAGCGCAACCTGCTAGCGCCGGCAACAGCACGGCCGCAAGTAACGAACGTCTCAGCGTCGCGCATCGGCGACCACACTCCATGCTCGTACCCTTATCCGTGATGTTGCGGCGGGTGGCTGGTGTCGGTTTGTTGCTCATGATGGCACTGCTCGGTTGCAGCGATTCTTCGGAAACCGTCACCACCGAGGCGAGCTTCATTCTGTCTGACGATTACGCGCTTCCC
>Ga0208047_1000736_pt1 | contig 12074 bp, 17 predicted proteins | sample Kivu_220m_FD_184162 | JGI IMG/M metagenome (GOLD analysis project Ga0208047, IMG submission 184162) | Freshwater microbial communities from Lake Kivu, Western Province, Rwanda to study Microbial Dark Matter (Phase II) - Kivu_220m (SPAdes)... | ecosystem: Environmental > Aquatic > Freshwater >...
ATTCCATAGAGACTTCTTTTCTAATTTATTAAAGTTCAGTTTCTTATTTGATTGATTGATTGATTGATTGATTGATTGGCAAATAATTGACCAAGCACTCTAAATTCTTCATTTTTCTCTTTTTTGTAGAGCAACATACCATTTAGCATCTTTTTTAATTATTTACAATCCCCCTGCAATTTTAATATTGTATCTTTCTTTTATTTTCTTATATTTATATAACTTTCTTTTGCTTCCAATCTATATAAAGACATCTAATTTTAAACTTTAATAGTTACTTAGAATATAAATTATAAATATTTTTATAATAATCTCATAAAAATATATAAATTACTATAAAAATTTTTAATAAACTTTTGGTGGTATTAGTTAATAAATTTTTCAATACATATCTTAAAAAAATAATTCTATAAGAAACATTTGACAAATTTACCATTATAGCGTTTGTACACAAGAGCAGCTTTCATTTCCCATTTAAAGGCCTAAAATCAATGTTTTGACCACCATTTGTATAATAACCTTTATGAATAGTCCCACAAAATTGGCACTCATAGTAGGGCTCGGTAGCAGGTTTTTTAAGATCTCCCCTATTTAAATATTTTTTAAACATTAATGGGTCCTCTGGAGTAAGTATTTCCTTCTCCTTTACTAAAAATTTAAACATTTCATTATTACATTTTTCACATATATAACTTACTTCATCTTTTTTAATTATTTTTCTAGCCAATTTTGTCTCCTGACCATAATTCCTATTTTCATATAGATTCTCTTTGAATATCACCACGTTTGCGCATACTCTCCCTCTTATAATCAAGTAAATTTCCATTAACATCAAGGTGAACTTCATAAATACCAAGTACATCTAAGTTACTTGCCGGTGAAGGCTTCTCTGTTATTTCAATTATAATCCTCCAGGTCTCTCCTTCTTTATTAAATCCTATGACAGAAGGAGAGGTAAATCCCGTAAGTTCAACTAATTTTTTCTTGGCATTTTCTACAATATCTTTTATCTCCATTTTTTCTCTCTTTTTAGTCTGTTCAATTTTACTTAATATTTCCGTCTAAGCATCCCAATTTCTTTTCGAGTGTTTCACTTTATTCATTTTATACTTTATTTTCTTTTTCTATTTCTTTCTCTTTTGCTTTTGAAGAAAGAAAAGAATCATACTGCCACCAATTTATTCCCATCTCCATAGCCTTATCCACAGAGGCAACCATAAGCCTTATCTTGATAGTAAGAAGGTCAATATCAGCAATTTGAATCTTAATATCTCCAACGATTACTATACCCTTATCCAGCACTCTCTCTAAGATATCTGCTAAATTGGTAGCATTAATCGCATGTGCCATTTGTTGCTCAGCCATTTTTCAAACTCCTTTTCTTTATTATCTTAGCTTTTTAGTTTTTATAATTAGATTTGCTGTTTTCTTACGCAAATTTGTAATAAAACGGCAATTCTTACAATCTAATCTTTTGCCATCATAATCGGGACAGGAAAGAAGTACGTCTACTTCTTTTTGTAATTCCTCAGTATACAATACCTTTACCTGAATCCCTTTAGCCTTATTAATCTTATCAGTGAGAATTTTTATTTCAGATTCTTGTTTCTGAAATGTTGAACAGTTTATTTTAGTCTCTTCTTTTTTATGCATAATTCCACTCCTTACATTAAATTTCCTAGAGGACCCAAGTCCAAATTCAATTCTTCATCTTCTATACCAAAGACCGCCTTAATCTCCTCAATCTTTTTCTTAACTGCTTTAAGGCTTAATCCTAATTTTTGGATCTCTGCAGGAGAAAGAGTTCCTTTCTTTACTCTCCTGAAAGCTTCTTTTTCCATAAGCCTTCTTATTAATTCAACCAGGGTTAGAACTAATTTAGCTAAACCCTGTTCTGTCTCCCTGGGGCTATTTGCATTGATGATTTTAGGAATATTTTCTTCTGTCTTTTTTATTTCTCTTTGTAATCTTTCTATATACTCTATATCTTCAGGAGTAAGTTCTTTATCAGGATCGCTAAAACTCTTACCTGACATCTCCTCTGCCCTGGAAATTGATGTAAGGATAAGCCTCAGACCTAAAAAAACAAGGTCTACATCCGCTACTCTGATTACTATCTCTCCATTGATAACTGCTCCCATCTCTAAAACCTTATCCAGGGCATCTACCAGGGTTACATTGTCATTTTTATAATTCATATTTTTAATAGGACGAAAAATTATAAACAGGCCAGGGACCGCTATATTCAAGGTAAAATCCTTTTGCCTGTATTTCTTGATTTAGGCCCTCAGCTTCTTTCTTAAAATTTTCGATTTTTTCCCTGGGAATTAAATAGGCTGAATTTAAAACCATGGGCTCACGTCTGCCTGTTAACTCTTTATCTAAAATTTTACTTTTAACCGAAGCTGCAGCCTGTTTACTTAAGCTTTCAAATAAATCTTCTGCAATATTGTCTAATTCTTTATCCATTTCTTCAGAAATAACATCTTTTAATTCTTCTTCAATAAAAAATGCCATACCTTCAGGTAAAGATGCTATTTCTTTCTCCTTTTCTTTTATTACTTCACTTTTCTCTTTTATCATCTGCTCAATTTTTTTCCTGTCCTTTAGATATACCTTAACACTCCACTCCTGCTTATCTCTAATTCTGTCTAAAACTTCTTTGATGCTCCAGTAGTCTTCATTTAAGGTCTTTCCCAGTCTTTCCCTATCTTTAAAAATGATGCCGAATCTCATCGGTATCAGGCTTAAAACCTTATCATCCCTTCTCATTGCTTCTTCAATAATTTTCTCATGAATGATGGCTTTTTCTTTAATCCAGCTCAGGTCTTCTTTGGCTTTCTTTTGTATCTCTTCGGATGAAAATTCTTCCAGGGAAACTTTACTTACAACTACCTCTAATTCGCGGTAAGCTAGAGCAAAAACCTCTCCCTTTCCATCAATACCTCTTTCAGAAATTGCCGGAGCATCTTCAGTTTTCTCTCTTATACAATAAAGATATAAGCCCTCCATTAATTTACTCACTTACTTCTGTCACTTCTGTCGAAATGCGCTTGCGCATTCCTTTTCGTTTAAAACTCAAAAGATTTCCATCTTCATCAAAAAGGACTTCATATAAAGCTAAGATATCCATCTGATCAGGAATAGACTGCTTCTCTACCATCTCAATAGATATATGCCATCCCTTTTCATCTTTTGTAGCTCCTGTAGTAGAAGAGGCCTTAAGTCCTGTCAATTTACTTAGTTCATTACGCCCCTTTTCAATTAAACTCCCTATATCCTTTGCCATTTTAGTACCTCCCTGTCATATTAACCTTGTTAATGTCTCCCTTATTTTTAACTTACCATTCCTTTGAAAACTTGCCCACATTTACATCTCCTTGCTTTGCCTGCGCCTGGCACCTTCCTCTAACCTCTTCATCAAGATATCTTCTTCTTTATTGTATTGCTCTTTAGTTATCTCACCCGTTTCCAGCATCATTTGAAGCTTGACAATCTCAGCTTTAATTTTATCCTCACCATAAAGTCCATCCTCAGCCATATCTCTAATTTTTTCAAGAACATTTTTACCTATCTCTACTGTAGGCTTTATAAATATCTCATATAATAAATATCCTAACATTGTTTTAAGGCCTCCCTTATTCTTTTTAGCTTTTTATAAATGACAAAAATGTTATGTTTGCTAATTTATAGCTAATTAATTTCTGGTGAACAATTTACATTTTGATTCAAAAAAGAACTGCTCCCTTTGATTCATTATGTCTTAACTACCAGATTAACAAAATTAAATGGCGGCACTTTTCCTATATACTTTAATTTTATTTTGCTGCTGTATTTTGCTTCAAGTTCATTCACCTTTTGATCAAACTCTGCCTCTTTATATTTTTCTACTAAAAAGGCAGCATTTATAATCATCAGTTCCCAGTAACTACTATTAGTCTTGACCTCTGCCGCCAAATAAGATAAAGCATCCAATATATCCTTTTTATAAATCTCCTTTTCCCTTTGCAGTGCAGCTTCAACCATCTCTCCTATTTCTGCCCTCTTAAAATACGTCTTCTCGGAAGGAAGCGCAGCGACTTTTTCTTTTAACATCCTTATTTCTTTATATTTTTCCAGGATATCTTTATATATAACATCTTCTTTAAAAATCGCTTTCAGCCCCAGCTCCTTCTTATCCTTCATACTATTTAACAAATCTTTAAATTTACTGTATTCTCTTTCTAATATCTTTTTAACCTCCTCTTCGTCTTCAGCAATGGTAGCAAATCTAACCGGCAAAACTGTGTATTCCTTCATTACCTCTTCAATTGCCTTCTCATGCGCAAGCGTATTTTCCCTCGACACTCTATATTTTATTATTGGGGAATTGCTCACCACAGCTGCAATATCATTAAAACAAATTGAATACAATTCATCTCCTCTGCCGCCAATCCCTAATGGTCCAAAAGTTTTTGGAACTTTTGTCTCTATTATGCAATAAATATATTTTCCTTCCTTAACAGATTCTTCCGTATTACTCCTTTAAAAATTTTGTTATCTGCCTCTGTAACAGTTAAGGCCGCATTATTTTTCCCATTCTTCTGGATAAACGACAATATTGACAAAGTTAAATACAGGTAAAGGGCCTGCATACATAAACTTTATCCTATTCTTATATTCTTCACTTAAATCATCCATCATATTATCAAACTCTTTTTCCCGCCCTTTATCTACCAGAAAAGCAGCATTTATAAACATCTCATCGCCAATAATCTTATTAAGTTTATACTCAAAGGCTGCCCTTTTTAATACATCTACTATTTTTTCTGCTTCCTGCTCTTTTTTCTTCTTCAAAGCTTCTTCAACCATCCTGCCAACTTTCATCTTAGCCTGTATATCTTTTTTACCTGCCTCATTTTGAATTTTCTCTTTTTCCCTCCTAATTTTTATATTCTCCTCTACAATTTCTTGAAAAATCTCACCCATATTCTTCCATAATCCCTTGACGCCCAATTCCACCTTGTGGTCCATATCTCCCAAAAGACTTCTAAATTCTCGGTATCTTCTATCTAAGAGATTTCTTATTTCATCAGCATCAGAGGCAACAGTACCAAACCTGACTGGAAGCACGCTATCAAATTCCTTCATCACCTCTTCAATTACTTTTTCATGAGCTAACATATTCTCACGGTTCACAACAAATTTTGTTACAGGATGATTGCTTACAACCATGCTTAGATCATCATAACCAATAGTTAATACCTCATCGCCTCTGCCACCTATACCTATGGGCCCAAAATTTCTTTCCTGCTTTGTACCGATGATACAATAGATATATTTTCCTTCCTTTTCCATCTTTAGTCTTTTACCTTAACTAGTATTGTGTTCTTTTCAAATTCTTCCTCATTAAAAGATAAGCTATCTACACTGCCCGCCTGTTTACAAGCCCCACAATAGTCAGCAAGTATTCTGTAAGCCTTAGTTACTTCATCAAATTCTTTTTCTATGCCGGGAGTATTTGGGTTTCTATCAGGATGGAAAGAAAAGGCTAATGTCTTATAGGCCTTTTTTATCTCATTTTTAGTTGCAAAATCACCCAAAAGCCTGAGTTTCTTTTTTGCCCAATCTATCTCTTCAAATTGCATTTTCTTTATCTCAAGCGTGTAAAAACTATAAGGAGGAAGTGGACCAACACATCTAAAATTTAGCTTCTCCGCAAATTTGTTATTTATCTCCTCTACTTTTCTATCAAAATCTTTTTGCTCGCGTTTATTTAATAAAAAGGCTGCATTAATAACCATCCTATCATCCATAAGTTCATGAACTTTAAAAGCCGCGCAGTAATTCTTTAAAAAAGTCTGTATCTTAAGAGCATATTTTTCTCTTTTTTTATCCAGTGCTTTTTTAGCCATAACCCCTGCTTTCATCTGATCGTCCACAGTTATCCCGGTATTATCTAAAATTTTTTCTTTAAATTTCTTAATTTCTTTCTCTTCTCCAATTTCTTTAAGGGTTGAATTAAAATCAGCCCATGTCGCAACGACATCAGTTTCTATTTTATCTCTTATATTTTCCATTACATTTTTTATAAGCGTATATCCCTTAATCAAAGTATCCTTTACTTCTGCTTCATCTATAGCAAAGGTCCCTAATTTAATGGGGATAATTGTATGTCCTAAGCTCATAATTTTTTCAATAACCTTTTGATGCCAGACTAACAGCCTCGCCAGGGTATCCTTGCTGCTATAAGCATGCTCAATTATTTCAGAGTTACTCACTGCTGCCGAGACATCCTGATAAGGAATTGTGTAAACGCTTTCTTTTTTGTAAGAATCCTTAGGGGTAAAATGGTCTGATGCACTATTAGAATTTATAATTCCATAAATATATACTCCTACTTTATCCATAACTTCCATTTTATCCATATGTTATGTTAACCTCCCCCTTTTTTTAAGTCTTCTCTTTGTTGTTTTGCTCTCTTATCAATTTAATAGCCTCTTTAAAATGCTTCCTTGAAATATTAAACTTTGGTTTCCGGTTACCAGGGTTACTGGCATCTTGTCCATTATTTATACATTCCCTAATAGCAAGCATAGCTGCCTTTCTACAGATAAGCTCAATATCAGAACCCACCTTACCTTCAGTCTCTCTGGCTAAATTTTTCAAATCAACATCTTTAGCAAGTGGCTTATTTTTAGTATGAATTTTAAATATTTCTTCTCTGGTTTTTTCATCCGGGACAGGCAATTCAAGTAAAAGATCAAATCTTCCACTTCGGAGTATTGCTGAGTCAACCAAATCCAATCTATTAGTGGCGGCTAAAACAAGCACGCCTTTAAGTTCCTCAATCCCATCCAGTTCAGTTAAAAATTGACTTATCACCCGTTCTTTCACATGTGAGTCTGTGCTCGCAGAGCTTCTCCTGGGAACTATGGAATCAATCTCATCAAAAAATAAAATTGTGGGGGAAGCCTGTTTTGCTTTCTTAAATACCTCACGAATGGCTCTTTCACTTTCTCCAACATACTTGGATATAAGAGAGGGTCCTTTTACAGAAATAAAATTAACACTGCTTTCATTAGCCACTGCTTTAACCAATAAAGTCTTTCCTGTACCTGGCAAACCATAGAGTAAAATTCCTTTAGGAGGATTTGTATTAGCTTTTTTAAACACCTCAGAATATTTAAGCGGCCATTCTACTGCTTCTTTCAGTTCTTCTTTTATATCATCAAGCCCACCAACATCTTCCCATTTGACATCCGGCATTTCCACAAAATATTCCCTAATCGCTGAAGGTTCAACCTCTTTCATTGCATCAAAAAAATTATCCATTGTTACTTCCAATTTTAGTAACGTCTCATAAGGAATATCTGCCACTTCAAAATCAATTTTTGGCAAAATCTTTCTTAAAGCCGACATTGCCGATTCCCTTGCCAGTGCTTCTAAATCTGCACCAACAAAACCATGGGTAATCTCAGCTAACCTTTCTAAACTGACATCCTCTGCCAGCGGCATGCCTCGAGTATGAATCTGTAAGATTTCCAATCTTCCATTTTTATCAGGAATAGGAATAGAAATTTCCCGATCAAACCTACCCGGTCTTCTTAATGCCAGGTCTAGAGTATTTGGAATGTTGGTCGCCCCTATAACTACAACCTGCCCCCGGGATTCTAACCCATCCATTAAAGCTAAAAGCTGAGCTACAACTCTCCGTTCCACCTGTTTTTCTCCACCCATCTCTTCTCTTTTAGGAGCAATGGCATCTATCTCATCAATAAAGATTATGGCTGGAGTATGATCCTGAGCATCTTCAAATACCTTTCTTAAACGAGCCTCGCTCTCGCCATAGAATTTGCCCATAATCTCAGGGCCTGTTATATGAGTAAAGTAAGCATAGGTTTCATTAGCCACTGCCCGGGCGATTAATGTTTTTCCTGTCCCGGGGGGCCCATAGAGTAAAACTCCTTTCGGAGGAGCAATTCCCAATCTTTCAAACACTTGAGGATATCTTAGAGGAAGTTCTATCATTTCCCTGATTCTCTGGATTTGTGTACCAAGGCCGCCAATATCTTCGTATGAAACCTTGGCTGGGCCTTCTTTTTCCAATTCCTTTGTCTTCATCCTTATCAGGGTAGTTGGACCTATTAAGACCACACCACCAGGGATAGTATCCAACACTTTGAAATCGCAGGATCTTGACCCAAAAAGCGTAGCTCTAACCCTGTCACCGGAAGTTACAGGTAATCCCTCTATGAGTGAGCTGATATATTGGGTATCTTTATCCCTTTGAAGAAGACTCGACACATTTAATGGTAATAGCATGATTTTACTGGCAGGCTTACAGCCAACTTTGTAAATCTTTACCTTTTCATCTAAACCGATTTGCGCATTCTCTCTCGATATCCCATCTATTTGAATTATCTTTTTACCCCTATCTTCTAAATAACAGGGCATGACTTTTACAGGAGTTTTTCTTTTTCCTTCAATTTCTATAATCTCGCCTACTTCTAATCCAGGAATTTTTATATCTTCCGGATCAATCCTGGCAATTACCCTGCCTGCATCTTTTGGTAATGCCTCTTTTACTTTCAGGATTAGGGTTGTGCTATCTTTTTCCATTGGCTAAGATTTCTTTATTTTTACTTCTAAGATTCCATTTTTATAACTCGAGACAAGAGTTTCAGACTTAACTTTTGCTGGAAGTAATATTTCTTTATAATATTTTCTATCTCCGCTTTTCGCTGAAATATCAAGGATATCCCCTTTTAAATCTAACTTTATATCCTCCTCATTTATACCCGGCATTTCAGCATATACTCTAACCTCTTCTTTTTCGTCAAAGATATCGGTAATAGGCTCTCTTTCTTCCTCAACAGTAGGTCCTTTGGGAGTTTTTTTAATGTTGCCAAATGACTCAAATATAGGTTTTCCTCCCGTCGCTGTCTTTATTGAGAAACCATAAACACCCTTCATTCCCTCTTTAAGATGGCTCAGGTCTATCTTGCCTTCTCTTTTAATTTCTCCAGATTCCTTCTCTACTTCTGCTGCAAGATCAATTAACTTTTCTATTCCTTTAAATAAACCCCCCAGACCAAAATCAATACCCAAACCTTCGTCTTCCCGTTTTTTCTTTTCGTTTGCCATATTGTACTATCTACCTCCTCTTTTCCTTTTTAGCAAAGATATTTATTCTAAATAAAGAAGTTCCCAGCAGCCTTTTCCGTAACTAATAATTTAAAGGCATCTTTTTCCACTCTTTTTTGACTACGTTTTTCTGATTGGAAGCGCGCCCTGAAGGATTTATGTTCCCTCCTCCAGCATTAGAAACAATCTCTTTATCTTGTAGTTTATCCATATCCAGATTTATTTCTTCCAGACGTTTTTTAATAACAGTAATTCTCAAATCCAGCCTCTCGGCTTCCTTCAAAAGCCTTTCTTTCTCTTTTTTTAACATATACAAATCTAAATAAATCGAGCTTTGAATTCTTGGTATGGAACGCTTCTTTGTGGTATGCATAGTCCTTAATACATGAATACCACTTATGGTATTAACATCTCTCATTTTTATAGCCATTCCTTTCGCTTCGCTTAAGGCACAAAACGGGATGAAAAACCGTTGTCCTTAATCCTTTTTTCTTTTATAAATGTATTGCCAATTTGATTTTTTTTCAGACTTATCTCGTATAAAAAACTATCAATCTATCTTGCGCTATCTCTAGCTGAAACTAAAATATTTTTCTTTTTACTCGCCCCTACAATCTTAAGTTCAACCAACTGACCCTCTTTAATGCCTGCCTCCCGCTTAATATTGCCGGGGAGCTTTATCTTTCCGTCTTTCTCTACCCTTGAAAATGCTCTCACAAGTACCATTTATCTCACCTCCATAAAATGAGTGCTAGCTAATTAAAATTCTTTTCAACCAGTTCCTTAACTATCTCTTTTACCCTGGCTTGATTTGTCTTGGAACCAACTCTGCTTGTCTCAGAAGCTAATATATCCTGGCATATTTGCATAAAAGCACCATTTGCTTTAGAAGGAGTGATATTCTGAACTTTAAGAGTTTTTGCAATCATAATACAACCACGAACAGTTGGCGCAAACTCACACTTTTCAGACTCTCTCAAGCCTCTTACAATATTGACTATCATTACAGCATCTCGTTTTGAAAGTTTAGATTTTGTCCTGGTGATAGCGACCTCTGTATCATAGTCAAAGTGATCTAAATCCATAGTTATCATTCTATCTCTTAAAGCATCCTGACTCCTGTGAACCCCTGCATATTCCTCAGGATTGCTGGTAAAAATAGCTGTAAAATCAGGATCAACTCTTAAATATGGCTCTTCTCCTCTACCTACTGGCAGATCCATCATCTTCTCCTGTAAAATAGAAAGAAGAATATTATTTGCCTCCGGCCTGGAACGTGTGAATTCATCATATATTAAAGTAAACCCGTATTTACAGGCAACTGTCAGGCGATTATCCACCCAACGCTTAATCATATCCTCTTCCACTTTTAATACCCTGGATACAAAGCGGTCAACAACTTTTTTAAACCTATAACCGTATTCACCGCCTACAAGATCAGAGGTTGTAAATTCCTCATCCCCGTGAATTATTACCACCGGTCTACCAATCTTACTGGCTACATGCATAGCAAGAGTGGTTTTCCCAGTACCTGATGGTCCTCTAAAGTGAATTGGAAAACCGGCTTTAAGATAAGAAATGGATCTTTCGGTAATCTCCTTTATATACTTTGACTCCACAAAGTCTGGTAGAGGACGCGGTTCCAATACCGTAGTCATCTCATCAATCATTCTATTTCATCTCCTCTCTCTTTAAATTTTTATTTTTACAATCTCTCATTATAAGAAAATCTTCCTGTCGCAAGCTATTCCACCTTCTTTTTACTTATTACAACCCCTTTGCCTCCACATTTAATGCAAGAAAGGCCACTTTCTATTTCCTGTCCGGTTCCTTTACACCTGGGGCACTTCTCAGTGTCCCCTTTTACAGTAATCATACCTTTACCATTGCAAACAGTACAGGTGACCCGGCCATCACGAGGATAAATCCCAGTACCTTTGCAATAAGCGCATTCAATTGCTGGCTCTTTAACCTCAACCTTGCCTCTACCTCCACATACCTGGCAGGTAGCAAGTTCTGAGAGAAGATTAAAGGGATCTTTACCTCGTCCCTTACAAAATGCACAAGTGATTATGCTCATATCTTACCTCCTATCTTAAGCACCAGATCTTCCAAATTTGTAATAGCTTAATTCGTAATAGTCTGACTTATTGCTTTGTTATTTATCCCAAATGCAGTAACTTCTTTGAATAACTACACTCAGGGAAATCCGGAGGCTTCTGCAGCTTAAAAATTTTATTTTTCCCTTTGTCTATTATCTACTGCCTCTTTCTGCCTTTATTTTCTTTTCCTCTTACAGTGGAAAATATATGTTCCCTTCTCTTCTTACATCACCTTTCTTCAATAGTCTCTTGGCTAATTGACCCAATCTCATTCTGGTAACCCCAAGGGGTTCTTCCATATCGCCAACTTTCACACCTTCTGGATGTCTCTCAATAAATTCCAATACTTTTTCTTCTAAGTCCATCTCAGGAGTCACTTCTTCTTCCATCTCTTCAATTGCCTCTTCTACCGGTCTTACCTTTACCTCTGTCTCCACTTTTGGTTTAATACTCCTTCTTTTAGCCATTGCTGCAGTTAGAGCTTGCCAGTTAGCTGCCATCTTTTCTCTTTCTGTCTTGAATTCCTGCAAGAGATTAAGAACTTCTTTATTTCTCTCATCCTGTCTTGCCTGAATTTCGTTCTTCAGGCTCCCGGAAGCTTTAAGCCTGTCAGCTTCTCCCTGTTCAAGAGTTCTTCTGAGTTCAGCAGCCATGTCCTCGTGATCCTTTGAAAATTTTTCTAACAGATCGGCAACTGCCTTATTTCTTCCTTCCTGCTCTGCCTGAATTTCGTTCTTCAGGCTCCCGGAAGCTTTAAGCCTGTCAGCTTCTCCCTGTTCAAGAGTTCTTCTGAGTTCAGCAGCCATGTCCTCGTGATCCTTTGAAAATTTTTCTAACAGATCGGCA
>Ga0208047_1000737_pt1 | contig 12062 bp, 8 predicted proteins | sample Kivu_220m_FD_184162 | JGI IMG/M metagenome (GOLD analysis project Ga0208047, IMG submission 184162) | Freshwater microbial communities from Lake Kivu, Western Province, Rwanda to study Microbial Dark Matter (Phase II) - Kivu_220m (SPAdes)... | ecosystem: Environmental > Aquatic > Freshwater >...
GTCATATCTTGATGTGAATTTAAATGTACAATTAAATATTATTATTAGGAAGGGAGTCTCATGGAACAAATAATTGGAATCACAAATGCTAGGAATAATATCAAAGAAATAGTAGATACCATATCCGATAAGAATGAAACTTATATTGTTACCAGGGATAGTGTCCCTGAAGCGGTTATTATTTCTTATAAAAAATATATAGAAAATAAGAAACTGCTCAACCAGATGCACGAGTTGATATATGAAAAATCAGTTAAAAAATCCCAGCTTCAATTTAAGGAGTGGCTTACACAGAAAGGTTATGATACAGAAAAGTTATCGGAAGATGAAATTGGTGAGATGATTAAAAATTTGCAAGTAAATAACAGTTTTTAAATTCAAAATTGAAATATATTAAGATAAATAATTAGTACTTAATAAAATACTTATCCTATATTTATCATAATAAAATTCTTTACTTCATAAAAGATTTTTTTAAATTAAAACAAAAAATTTCTTGGGGCTGTGGCGGAATTGGTAGACGCTATGGAATGTCGCTCCATTGGAGAAATCCGTAGGGGTTCAAATCCCCTCAGCCCTACCTAAAACAGAAAGCAATCTCAAAACTTGAGATTGCTTTCTGCGAAATCCTTTAAGAATGTCGCTCCTTAACAATTTCTATCTATAATTTAACATTGTTAAAATGTATTTGTCAAGGTCATGGATACCTCGACCCCTTAAAAGTTCAAAGTAAACTTCTTCTATTGATCTTAATACAGAAGTTTTGATATCTCGTATAGTTCCCTATCCAGGGGCTTATCCTCATTAATGGCTTTCTCCAGGGAGACAGAGGTTACCGAACCATTTTCCATGACTGACATCTCGCTGAATTTACCCTCTTTTATCATCTCCACCGCTTTTATTCCGAGCCTTGTGGCAACGATCCTGTCAAAAGCCGTGGGCCTTCCGCCTCTCTGTAGGTGGCCAAGAATGACAACCCTGGTCCCGTAACCGGTCCTTTTCTCGATTTCACGGGCAATGACATTGCCGACTCCGCCAAGCTGAACATGTCCAAAAGCATCAACAGTACATGAGGCCGTTACCGGCACTTCTTCACCTGCCGGTTTTGCGCCTTCAGCTACCGCGATAACCGTAAAGTCCCTGCCTCTTTTTTTCCTTTCCTCTATGACTCTTATTATCTCATCATAATCAAAAGCCACTTCCGGGATCAGTATGACATCCGCTCCGCCGGCAACGCCTCCATTCAGGGCGAGCCAGCCTGCATCTCTTCCCATGATTTCTACTATCATTATCCTGCTGTGTGAATATGCCGTGGTATGAAGTCTGTCCAGGCATTCCGTAACCACTTCAAGTGCAGTGTCACACCCTATTGCATAATCGGAATGCGCAATATCGTTATCTATGGTCTGCGGAATACCAACACCTTTTATGCCATACTGGGTCAGCTTTGTAATGACCCCATTTGTATCATCTCCGCCAATGGTTATGATTGCATCCAGTTCGAACTTCTTTATGTTCTCTTTGACTTTTTCCACTCCATTTTCTATTTTGAAAGGATTGGTCCTTGAAGTGCCTATTATGGTCCCGCCTTCAGCAATTATTCCCGTAACGGTATCCCTGTTCAGTTCCATGACATTGCCTTTGACCAGACCTTCCCATCCGTTTTTGATCCCTACTACTTTCCACCCAAACTGCGAAGCTCTTATATAAATCGCCCTTATGGCTGCGTTTATAGCTGAAGAATCTCCTCCGCCTGTCAAAACACCGATTTTTTTAATCATACTTGTTCCCTTCCACTCTGGATAATAATCTTTATATTATAAACTAATAAATCATGTGACCTGATTTTCAATATAAAAGATATTTTCAGGTAAAGATCTGCGATTGATTTCTTTTAAAAAACTTCCGTCAAGGATAAGATTATAGTAATTTTTGCAGGATAATCAACTTAATTTTTTAGTCATTATCTCGTTTACCATCCGGGGATTTGCCTTGCCTTTTGTCTTTGCCATCACCTTTCCAATTAAAAAGCTCAGGGCCTTTTCTTTTCCCTGCCTGAACTGCTCAACGGGTCCCGGATTGTCCTTTATAACCTCTTCTATAACGGCTTCCAGCATACTTTCATCAGCTATCTGTTCAAGTCCTCTTTCTTCGATTATCTTCTGGGGATCCTTACCGGTATTAAACATCTCTTCAAAAACGGACTTAGCCATTTTGGAATTGATTTTCCCTTTATCGATTATCTCAAGCATCCTGCACAGGCTTTCAGGAGCCACCCTGCTCTCTTTTATTGTCATTTTTTCTTTATTAAGCAGCGCGCTGAAATCACCCATTATCCAGTTGGCAATATTTTTCGCATTATTATAGCAAATTAAACACTTCTCAAAATAATCCGCGAGGTCCCTGTCATTTGCCAGAAAATTGCTATCGTATGCGGAAAGGTTATACTGCTTCTCGAATCTTTTCGCTTTTGCAGAAGGCAGTTCGGGAATCGTCTTTTTAATATCCTCCACCATTTTACTTTCCATATAAATCGGAACGAGATCAGGTTCCGGAAAATATCTATAGTCATGGGCCTCTTCTTTAGAACGGAGGACCTTTGTGGTAGATGCCTTACTGTCATAATGTCTTGTCTGCTGGATCACTTTGTTCCCGGCTTCGAGAAGTTTTATCTGCCTTTCGACTTCATATTCCAGTCCTTTTTGCAGAAATTTAAAAGAATTTAGGTTTTTGATCTCTGTCTTTGTACCGATCTTTTCGCTACCCTTCTTCCTTATTGAAACATTGGCATCACACCTGAGGCTCCCCTCTTCCATACTGCAGTCACTGACATCCAGAAACAGGATCAGGTTCCTTAAAGCTATCATATATTCCCTGGCTTCTTCGGGTGACCTTATATCAGGTTCGGTGACGATTTCTATTAGAGGGGTTCCTGCACGGTTAAAATCAACAATGCTTGCTTCGGATTCGCTAATCCTGCCGGTCTTTCCAGTATGCAGGAGTTTTCCGGTATCCTCTTCCATGTGAACCCTTGTTATGCCCACTCTTCTTGTGTAATCCCCCATATCTATATCCAGGTGACCCTTTACTCCCAGGGGAAGATCGTATTGCGAGATCTGGTAATTTTTGGGCATATCAGGATAAAAATAATTTTTACGGTGAAAGATAGTATAATCCTTTATCTTGCAGTTTAGTGCAAGGGCGATTTTGGTGGCATACTGGACCGCCTTCCCGTTTGTGACCGGGAGAGACCCAGGATGACCCAGGCATACCGGGCAGGTATATATGTTTTTATCCTCACCAAAAGAAAGCCTGCACCCGCAGAACATCTTGGTCCTGGTGCAGAGCTCGACATGCGCCTCCAGTCCTATTACCGGCTCATATTTGCTTTCTGCCAGGTTACTTTCTGCCAGGTCAAATTTATTTTCTTCCGGCTTGTTTTCATTTTTTTTCGAATCGTTGTTTCTGTCTTTAGTTTCCATGACTTATTTTCATAATATTAAAATAGAATAATTGTAAGTAAACAATTAATATTTTTAAAATTTTTATCCTAAGACCATTCTTCTAAATCCTCATATACCGGGTTTATCTTTAAAACCTATCGCTTTTTCAAGACAACTAGCTGTCTTGAGCACATTATCTTCCCTCAGTATGTTTCCGATGATCTGTAACCCTATGGGTAATCTGCCAGCTGACAACCCTGCCGGAATCGATATTGCCGGCAGTCCTGCAAGGTTTACAGGAATTGTACAGATATCGGACATATACATTGTGAGGGGATCATCTATTTTCTCTCCGATCTTGAAAGCTGTTGTCGGTGATGTCGGAGATAGAAGGACATCGAATCTATCAAATGCTTTCTTGAAATCATTTATGATTAGCGTCCTTACCCTCTGTGCCTTTTCGTAATATGCATCATAGTAACCGGCTGACAGGCAGTAGGTACCTATCATTATCCTTCTTTTTACCTCTTCGCCAAACCCTTCTGCTCTGGTTCTTTGGTACATCTCCCTTAAGGTCCTTGCCTGTGTGTTTCTATATCCATACCTTACTCCGTCAAATCTGGAAAGGTTCGAGCTTGCTTCGGAAGGTGCAATGATGTAATAAACATCAAGCGCATATTCAAGGCTGGGAATAGAGACTTCCTTGACTTTGCCTCCCATGTCTTCCGCCATATTAATGCTCCTCTGAACTGCTTCTTTTACTTCCGGGTCAATTCCTTCTGACATCAATTCTTTTATGACCCCTATTTTCATACCTTTTATATCTTCAACCAGGAAACTTTTAAAGTCCGGGACCCTGGCATTTATTGATGTGGAATCATACTCATCGTGTCCGCAGATAACATTTAGCATAGCCGCACAGTCCTCTACATCTCCTGTGAGTGGTCCTATCTGGTCAAGAGAAGACGCAAATGCCACGAGTCCATATCTTGATACCCTCCCGTATGTGGGCTTAAACCCCACTATGCCGCAGAGAGACGCTGGCTGTCTAATCGACCCGCCGGTATCTGATCCCAACGCACATATGGCTTCCCCGGCCGCCACGCTTACCGTAGGCCCTCCGCTCGACCCTCCCGGAACCCTTTCGGGATCCCAGGGATTTCTTGCCGGCCCGAAATAAGAGTTTTCATTTGAGGAACCCATTGCAAACTCATCCATGTTTGCTTTACCCACCAGTATATAGTTATGGCTCTCAAGCCTATCGATTACAGTTGCATTGTAAATGGGGACATAATTTTCAAGGATCCGGGAAGCGCAGGTTGTGGTTATATTTTTGGTACATATATTGTCTTTTATGGCTATCGGTATGCCCGTAAAATCTGCAACCTCGATAGCGTTGGAACTTATTAGCTTATCTATTTCTCCTGCTCTGGATAGAGCGTGATCTTTTTCCAATCTGATGAAAGAATTTAACTTATCCTCTATCTCGTCTATCCGCGCGTAAATGTTTTCGACAATTTCCCTGCAGGATATCTCCCGTTTTTTCAATTTGTTTTTTATTTCGTGGGCCTTAAAATAATGTAATTCCAATATATCTCCTTAATATGCTTTTTAGGTCAGTCTATCTTTGGCACCTTAAAACCCTGATTTTCCTCATCCGGAGCATTTTTAAGGGCTGCTTCCTGGGTAACCGACTGTTTCGCTTCGTCCTCTCTGAAGACATTTTTAACATCCAGCACATGTGATGTCGGAGGAATCCCTTCGGTATCTACCCTGCTTATTTTTGCGACATGGTCCAGTATCCTGTCCAGTTGAGAAGTGATTTTTCCCACATCCTTTTCATCGAATTCCAATTCGGCAAGTTTAGCCACATGTTTTACGTCATCTTTAGAAATTCTTTCCATTTAGTCGCCTTTTCTTTTTGTTTATCCTCTTTTACTTAAAACATCTGCCAGCAAATTTAAATATAACATTTTAACATAAATTTTACTTAATAATATTTTGGTAACTATGTAATTAATTAATAATTACCGAATTTTAATATAACTTAATGATCTCAAGCCGCCCCAGCAGTATCAAGATCAGTATCAGGTTATAAACACCGTGCAGGAAAATCGCCGGCATCAGTGATTTTGTCTTCTCAAAAAGGTAAGCAAGGAGCCATCCGATAATCATAAGAGGTATAAAGCTGTAAATTTCCAGATGTACCAGTGCAAATAAAAATGACGAAAGGAAAAGTCCTGCATTTACTCCCCAGCTTTTTTTAAATGCCGAATATACGAATCCCCTGAAGAAAATCTCCTCGCTGAACGGGGCAACAAGTGCCACCACCACGAGCAGGATATTGCTTGATATACTCCTGTTTTCAACAAGTACTTCGATCTTGCTGGAAGGTGCTTCCATCTCGAATATCGAATTCATTAAAAATACATAGAGAAAGCTTACAAGAAAAATAACAAGCAGTGAAAGAAAGCAGTACCAGATAGTCTTTGCGATACTATAATACCGGAGGCCCAGATCCCTCAGGTGCGCCTTTCTCCTATGTAAAGCAAAAAACCAGACCACGCCAAGCATAAGTATTACCTGGATCCCGTATAGGACGGTAAAGCTAATATTGTTTATATTGGATGTATTAAAGAATTGCTCGTTTTGCAACAGAACGAATAATTTCGCCGAACCGAAATATATAACTGCAAGAACAACTGCTAAAAAAACGATAGAGATTATGGCATCAAGGGCATTCCACTTTATATCCATGACATATCTTTTTCTCTTGAGTGCGCCCTCTTCTCTTTCTTTTTCTTCTTGTCCTTGACTATAATCATTCATTTTCTTCTCGACATAAAACTCAATCTTTTATCATTTTTTTAAAATCTTCTTCCGATATTACCTTAATATTTAACCTCATGGCATCATCCAGTTTGCTTCCCGGATCTTTACCCGCAAGAACCATATCGGTACTTTTGCTCACACTTGAAGTCACCCTGCCCCCGAAGTTTTCGATAATCTCTCCGGCCTCATCCCTTGAGAAATCATCGAGCTTCCCCGTAAGGACAAAAGTCTTACCAGCAAAAGCTTCCTTTTCCGAAACCTTTTTTTGTGCAGAGCCGAAATTGACCCCTGCTTTTCTTAATTTCTCGATAACTCTAAGGTTTTGCTCCTGCCCGAAAAAAGAAACCACACTCTCTGCTATTTTTGGTCCTATTTCTTTTATTTCTTCTATCCTTTCAAAACCGGCTTTCATCAGGCTGTCAAGATCAGGGAATACTTTCGTAAGTATCTCAGCCGTGTGATAACCGACATGCCGTATCCCCATCGCAAAAAGCAGCCTTGAGAGAGACCTTTGTTTACTATTTGCTATGGATTTAAGGAGATTAGATGTAGATTTTTCTTTGAAATTTTCAAGGGAGAAGATGTCGTCATATTTCAAATAATAAATATCCGGTGCGTCCCTTATCAGTTTTTTATTTAGAAGTTTTTCCACAATAGCCGGCCCCAGTCCTTCTATATCCATTGCTCCTGCAAAGTGGACTATCCTCTCAAATTGCTGGGCAGAACAGGCCATCGAGGTACACCGCAGTGCCACTTCGCCTTCTGTCCTTACAACATCTGATCCGCATGCAGGACACCGGTCAGGCATCCTGAACTTTTTCTGGCTTCCGTCCCTTCTTTCTTTTATGACCTTCACGATTTCGGGTATGACATCTCCTGCCTTATGTATCACAACCCAGTCACCTATCATTACATCTTTTCTCTTTATCTCGTCCTCGTTATGAAGGGTCGCATTTGAAATGGTGGAACCTGCCACTTTTACCGGATCAAGTTCCGCGACCGGGGTAAGGGTACCCGTTCTTCCAACGTTGACTCTTATATCAAGGATGCAGGTAACTTCCTCTTCAGGGGGAAATTTATAGGCAATTGCCCATCGGGGGTTCCTGGAGGTCTGTCCAAGTTTCTGCTGATAGGAATATTTATCAACTTTCACAACCACACCATCCGTTTCATAAGGAAGACTTTTGCGCTTATCTTCCCAGCTCTCCAGATAATTCTTGATCTCTTCAAAACCTGTTGCTTTTCTTATATTTGGATTAACCTTGAGCCCCATTTCAGACAGATAATCAAGCATCTCGTGATGGCTCGAAATATTGAGCCCGGAAGTAACAATCGCACCGTAAATAAATATATTAAGTCTTCTCTTTGCGGTATTTCTGGGATCTATTTGTCTTAGTGACCCGGCAGCGGCATTTCTGGGATTTGCAAAAGTCGGTAGTCCTTCCTCTTCCCTTTCGTTATTTATCCTTTTGAATTCGTCTTTTGCAAGATATACCTCTCCTCTCACTTCCAGTCCTGGAGGGATCGTCGAGCCTGGTTTTTGGAACAGTTTTAAAGGAATTGCTCTTATGGTCTTTAGATTGGAGGTTATATCCTCACCAAATATTCCATCGCCTCTCGTGGCGCCCCTTACAAATATTCCGTTTTCGTAAACAAGTGAAACTGCCGAACCGTCTATTTTAAGTTCACTGACAAACTCCACTTCTTTTTCGTTTCTACCCAGGTCCTTGTACACCCTTGTTAAAAAATCCTTCAGTTCCCCGTAACTGAAGGCATCCTGAAGACTGAGCATCATCTCACCATGTTCCACTTTATTGAAGCCACCCTCAAGAGGCGCTCCTATTCGTTGAGTAGGAGAGTCAGGAGCTACAAGCTCGGGATATTTTTTTTCAAGTGCCTCGAGGTTCCGCATAAGTCTGTCGTACTGCGCATCGCTTATTATCGGATTGTCTTTTATATAGTAGTAATAATTATGCCTTGCCAATTCATCTCTTATGGCATTTATGGTGACTTTCGGATCTTTTACTCTGTCAACATCTATGTTGAGAAGGGATTCCAGTGTGTCCGGGGAAATATTTTCATATTCTTTCTTTTTCATGATCCAGTTTTTAGAGTAAAAAAAATATTTATAAAAAATTTTTATGGAAATAATTTTATATCATTATAGCATATATTCGTAGTACACTTTTTGGAAAAATAAAGCAATGTTTATAATTGGTTGCCATAGAATAATTTCCATAAGGTACATGGAAAAATTGACTATATTTTATACTAAAAATAGTTAAATCAAATAGAATGGATTTTGGGTTAAAAGGCTTAGATTATATATCTGTTGTAATAGTTGGAAATATTTTATTTTGGTGCTTACTGATTTTAGCTTTCTATCGCATCATCTTAAGCCAGAATATTACTAACTTTCTGGGCTTCATCATTCTTGACAAATGTATAAAAAGTACTATCAAACCAATAGCTACAATACAAAATCCTGATATTAGAATTATAGGACTGAGTCTGGTAAATTCAGATACTTCAATAGCCCCGGAACTGGTTATTCCGGCTACTGTAATAGTGGGTTCTGCTTCATCATCTGCTGTTAAGTCTGCAGTTGTAATCAATGTTTTATTATTAACTGCAATAGTATAGTCGAGAAGATTTTCATCAGAATCATCGTCAGCAGTTATAGTTAGAGCTTGAACATTTATATCCGATGTTTCTCCACTAACTTCAACAATATTTTCTTCTTCTAGCTTTGAGTCGGGATTATCAGTATCAGTTACGGCTGCTGTTACAGCAGTAATAATTAGTGTCCCATCTACGAATGTAATATTATAATTATCCGATGAAAGCCTTGATGGTGTTATTGGATAAGTCCCTACGGGGCTAGTGTCTCCTGCAGGTGTTGTAATGCTTAAAGATCCATTCAAGTCGGATTCATCATCACCTGCTACAAAACCGGAGTATGTTGCGCTAAACGCAGGGTTAGGACTGCCGTATGCTTTTGAGGCGTCATTTGCAGTAATAGTTAGGAGTGCTGGTGTTACGGTAAGAGAATCTGAATCGCTGCTGGCAATGTAATTGGAATCATCTGCAAAACTTGTACTAACACCAGCTGGATATAATCCCGCATCTATGCCTGAAAGGCTTATGCCGGAAAGGGTTGCAACTCCGCTTGCATCTGTAATTGCACTTCCTGCGCTGGTGCCATTTAAAGTAAAGCTTATGGTCTTGCCGCTGACTGCCAGGCTAAGGGTTGCAGAAAGGTCCACGGTTCCCCCATATGTACCGCTAACCGGCGAAACCGACAGAGTCGTAGTTATAGGATTAACAGTCAGTGCAGCCGTATTTGAAGTTACCGAACCATATGGATTGCTAACAACTACATCGTATGAACCGGCATCGCCTGGAACAACTGATGGAATTGTATAGCTGGAACTTGTGGCACCTGAAATATTATCACCACACTTACGCCACTGATAACTCAGTGGAGCAGTTCCGCTTGCCGCCACAGAAAATGTAACTGATTCGCCAATAGTTTTTGTTGCATCTGAAGGTTGGCCCGTAATTGTAGGGGGTGTATTAACAGTCAAGATATCCGAAACTGTTGCCGATATATTACCTGCAGCATCATAAGCTCTGACATATATTGTATGTAAACCATCCGTCAAAGCAGGGGTGGTAAAAGTAAAGCTAACATTCTTAGCCGGTGTAAATGCATCTACATTAGCCCACGAGCCGCTATCTATACAATATCCTATATCGACAATGTTCGTATACGTATCTGCTGCTGAACCACTGTAGAAAGGAGTATTATCAGTTGTAGGATCCGGTAAGTATGCCGTCAGGGTAACTTTGGGGGCGGTCGTATCTCTTACAACTGCCAATGTTCTGCTACCTGTCTTATAATCATTTGAATTATCTGAATTTGTAGCTCTTATTGTAAAGGATGTACTCCCTGCCGGTGTAAAACTGGAGGTACTAACAGTAAGAGTCGAAGTTTTTGAAGTATCTCCCGATGAAAATGAAACTGTAGATGGACTGAAACTATATGTACATCCGTCAGGCAGTGCAGTTGTTACAGATAAATCTGCCGAAAATGGTCCGGTGCCGCCACCACGGTTTACGGTAACAGCATATGCGGTACTATTAGGAGTGTAAACCGGATTTGGCGTTTGACTCCCCGCCGTAACCGAGGCAACACCCCCAACTTTTAATGTTCCATCGCCTGTTGCATAGTCAGCCGGGGTACCTGAAACTTCAGCTTTTACGGTAAAGGACGAAATCCCTATTGGTGTACTTCCGCTGGTTGTACTGATGGTAAGAGTCGAAGTTTTGGAAGTATTTCCTGACGTAAATGAAACTACGGTAGGATTAAAACTGGCGGTGCATCCGGGAGGGAGAACTGTTAATATAGATAAATTTGCTGTAAATGCTCCGCTGGAACCAGTCCCACTCCCACGCCTTACAGTAATAGTAAAAGTAGCATTAGCGGTAGGATAAACTGCAATTGGTGATTGAGTCCCTACCGTAACCGAACCGATCTTTGGACTATCGGTAAAGATAGTCACGGCGCTTAAGCCGGTTGTCTGGCCGGTTGCGGTAAGTACTATCGTCTGGCCCAAATGGTGCTCAAAAATCATATATTCATTATTGTAAATATTACCTTCACCATCAGCGGTCGCATAATAAGTTAAAGTCAGCTGCAAAGGTAATATAGCAAAATCTAATTTTATTGTTTCACCTGGCAGCCATCCGCTGCCTGTAACCACCACTATCTCTCCAGGTGAATAATCATCTTTATCGGTAGCGACTGTAGGTTTGCCGGCTACATTTACGATTCTTGTAACTTCAGCTGCAGCATTTCCAGCAGCATCACTAACATTGTAAGTCACTTTATAGGAGCCTGGAACAGCGGCATCAACTGTACTTATGACTTCTACACAGCCGGTAAGATCGCCGTCAACATCATCAATTGCAGTCGCACCGGCATCCACGAATACAGAACCAGGTTCCACCATTACCGGACTGCCCCCAATAATAGTTATTACCGGTAGAGTTGTATCAGGAAGTAGAGTGGCCTCAATACCTGTTGAATCACTTACGGTTTCCTCCGTTTCTTCAGTTGCAGGCTCTTCTTCTGCTGCTTTTTCATTTTCCTGGCTCTCTTCACCTTCCTGGCTTTCTTCGCTATCAGAAGACTCATCTGTTGTTTCAGTTGCTGTCTCTTCTATAGTCTCATCAGTAGACTCTTCTGTCGTTTCAACTGTCACCTCTGTCGTTATGTCAGTAGTCTCTGACTGCTCACTCTCTGGCGTGTCTGTTAATGCTGAACCTTCCTGCACCTCTCCAAAAGCAAAATTACAGGGAACCGACCAGAAAACTACCATAACAACAGTAAGAAAGACTACAAATCTAGCTATGATTTTTCTTTTTAAGTAATTCATTCTTCCTTTTTATTTTTTAAATTATTAAATTTAATTTATTTTTTTATCCCAAACCTTTATTTTTTCCCCTTTAAAAACAAAAAACCGGCTATTTTTAGCCGGTTGCACTATTAGCTCGTTACATTCTAAAGTGCCCAAATAACAGAATGTAAGTCATAGCCTCTATTAATAATAGTAAAAACTAAATTATCAAATAAACTATAATTATTTGTTGGATTTTAATATTATTAAATAATAATATAAAAGTCAAGAACTTTTTTTTATTCTTATATTATTATAATTATTTAATATTATATTATATATTAGTCAATTAAATAATCTTATTTGTCACTGTATATATTTATAT
>Ga0208047_1000738_pt1 | contig 12060 bp, 8 predicted proteins | sample Kivu_220m_FD_184162 | JGI IMG/M metagenome (GOLD analysis project Ga0208047, IMG submission 184162) | Freshwater microbial communities from Lake Kivu, Western Province, Rwanda to study Microbial Dark Matter (Phase II) - Kivu_220m (SPAdes)... | ecosystem: Environmental > Aquatic > Freshwater >...
CTTCTTGACAAGAATATTTTATCTCCATAATATGAAAATAGTATGAAAAGATTTTCTCTCAAAAAGATTCTTCTGGTATTTGTGTTTTGTACTACTTTCCTATCTCTTACTTCAAAACCAACAAAAGCTCAAACAGTGCTTTTCCAAGATAATTTTGACGATGACCCAGAGGGAAGTATTCCCAGTGATTGGATTGTTAGCAGAAATAGACAATGGGGTAATCCCGTATTGACTTGCTATTATCAGGGAAGTCCGATTACATGGGAGGTTAAAAATGGAGCTCTAGGGATTAAGATAGAAGGACCTGGCTGTGTAACGGAAATTATACCTAAAACATTTGAATTAGGGGGGTTCATAAACAATTATGTATACGAATTTGATATGGCAATGCCGGGCTCTGTTAATGTAGACAGAAACTTCGTCTTTAAATATAAGAACCCAGAAAATTGGTACGGATTTCACATCATAAGTAACAAGGTAATATTCCAAAAACCAATAGGAAGCTATTACAGAGAAGAGACTTACTATTACAGCTTTATTGCAAATCAAACATATCGTTTTCGAGTAGAAGTTGAGGGAGACCAAATACGACTTCTGATTAATGGTTCAGCGGTAACCACCATCATAGATTCCTCGCCGTTCCTTGCGGAAGCAACAGTAGGTCTGCAAGCTAGTGTAGGAGCAATAAGCGTATCGGAGGTCTGGTTTGATAATGTGAGGGTGGAAAGTTTGGAGGAGGAAGTAACACCTCTAATTCTCCTTCCGGGTCTGGGTGCCAGCTGGAATACCGAGGCAATGGTTGGCGGAAAAACAGACATTCCACCCGAACAATGGCAAATGACTCCTTTTGTCAAATGCTATGACGGCTTAATTAAATCATTAGAAAACGCCGGTTATGTCCAAGGCGACAATTTCTTTGTCTACAGCTACGACTGGCGCCGGCCCTTAGACCAAGCCGCCGACCAATTAAAAAATTTCATCAACCAAAAATTCCCTGGCACTGACACAAAAATTGATTTAGTCGGCCACTCTTTAGGTGGGCTGGTCGCCCGCACCTATGCCCAAAAGTATGGCACCGGCAAAATTGATCAGTTAATCACTCTGGGTTCTCCCCACGAAGGGGTTGTTCAATCCTATTTAGCGTGGGAAGGTGGTGAGGTGAGCGACCGCTGGGATTGGAGTTCGGTGGCGCTGGGACTTTTGCTGCAAATTAATAAAACCGGCTTTCAAACCGATGTCCAGGCTCTTCGCCAGCTAGTGCCGTCCACCAAAGACATTTTGCCCATTTTCGACTTTCTCAAAAAGGGAGCTACCACTGTTAATTGGCAAACCCAGAGTCAAAAAAATAATTACTTAAATAGTCTCAAGTCCAATGTCAGTCAAATTTTTGACCAACTTATTGCTATTTTCGGCACCGGTAAAGACACTCCTCGCTGGTATCAAGTCAAACCAGCCAGTACCATTGAAAAATTATTAGGCAAATGGGAAGACGGCAAACCCACGAGCACGGAAAACGAAGATGGCGACCAAACGGTTCTGAAAACCAGTGCCCAAGTTGCTGGCGACCCAGCCGAAAGCCTCAACTTAAATCATCGCGATCTGGTCCAAAACCAAACCGCTATAGAAAAAATATTTGCGCTCCTTGGCTTACCGCCCGAAAACATTACCGAACTACCAGCTTTCAATAGAACAAGCGCTTTAGTTTTTCTCCTTGCTTCTCCGGCTCAATTAAAAGTAATTGATCCTAACGGCAATAAATTCTTCAGCGATACTCTGGGCTTCATCATCATCAACGAACCTCAAGCCGGTGAATATCAAACTGAAATTACCCCTCTTGGTCAAGGAGGAAACTATCATCTATATTTAGGCCAACTCACAGAAAACAAAGACCTCTGGACACAAATCAAAGAGAGTGTTGCCCCGGGAGAAACTGATATCTTCCGATTTACCATCAACTCCCAATCACCTAAAACCAACCCCCTTGTCGATGCCGACGGTTTGTATTACCTGAAATTAGCCCGTTTGAGATTAACCCCACTTAATCTTTCTCCTCGAACCACTAATTCTCTTAACTTAACTATCACTTTGACGGAAAACCACCAATACTCTCAAGCCAAGACCCAGGCAGAAAGACTCCTTAACAATCTCTTTAATGAGCGAAAAGGAAAAACAGCAGTTCAGGATAGACAAGAAATTTATTTAGCCATCCTAGATATCAGCCAAGCTTATATTAAAATTTGCCAAGCCGGTAGTGTCTCTTTCAGCCAAAGGACAGAATTAAAAAATCTAAGTCTAACCGAAAACCTACTGAATACCTACCGCCGCCGGCTCGAAATCCTTAATAATCAGGGAAAAGCTAAAGACGAACAGGCTGTCTCGTTTGAAAAAGCCGAAGAAAATCTGGCCCAGGCTAAAAATAATTACCCCACTAATCTTCCTGCTACCTATATTTACTCCCTTATTACCCGCTTATTACTCTACGAAATATAGTCTGTGGACCCGAGAGGCTTTGAACCTCTGACCTTTCGGATGTGAACCGAACGCTCTGCCCCTGAGCTACGGGTCCGTCTCTATCTCATCCCTCAACCTCGCAGGATTCGCATCGGCGTACAATCTCCTATCTCCTATCACGTATCACTTATCACGTATCACTATTTTACCAAATTCCCCCTTGAAACTCAAGAAACAAAAGTTTAGAATAACTCCCGTAACCGCCATGAAATTTCTTAAAAGTATCGGTTCATTTTTCTTAGACATTATCCAAACCGTCACCTTGGCTTTGTCCGTGTTTGTTGTTATCTATCTTTTTTTATTCCAACCTCACCAGGTCAAAGGTCAATCAATGTCTCCTGCCTTCTTAAACCAAGAATTTTTATTAACCGACAAAATTTCCTATCGCTTTAATAAACCGCAAAGGGGTGATGTAATCGTTTTTAAAGCTCCTTCATCTGAAGCCTGTGCCGAGATTGAATGTGAATACATCAAAAGAATTATCGGCCTGCCGGGAGAAAAAATCAAGATTCAAGCTGGAAAAGTTTCTATTAATAACAAAATTTTGGAAGAGCCCTATTTACCTCATAACTTGTCTACCCAACCCGGTAATTTTTTGAAAGAGCAAACTGACTATCAAATACCTTTTAATTCTTTTATTGTTTTCGGTGACAACCGACCCGCTTCCCGGGACAGCCGCGAGTTTGGCCCGATTGACCGTTCGGCAATCATCGGTCGGGCTTTCTTTCGTTATTGGCCTATCAACCGCCTTAGCTTAGTTGCTAATACGAACCGCTGAGGGTTAACACAGATTTTTTCAGGCTTTCCTGATTCGCTACCCTTTCTTTATAACAGACTTCACGATGACTTAATTAGAAATTAGTAATTAGAAATTAGAAATTTTTTTATTATTCCTCTTGGCTCATGATGCCCCGAAAAATTTTTTGGAGATTTTGCTCTGTATCACCAAGATCACCTTTAAGAGTGATTGTTAATTCAGTCTTCGTTCGGGAACGTAAAAGATGGACGACTGCCTTTACTGATCCTCCTAAAATCCGAAGAATTTCCTTGGTCATTTCCTCAATTTCCTCATGAGCAATACTCAAACTCTGGTTAGTCTGGAGTACTTCCTTAGTTGGTTTTGCTGCCACCGCCATCTTCCTTGCCAGTGCCTCCGCTTCCCGAACAGTACCTTGCTTTCTTAAAATAATCTTGTACGCTTCCACCATCAGCCGATGGTCCTCAATGGCTGCCAAAGCCCGGGCATGACCTTCGGTAATAATACCAGCCAGCAGACCATCTTTCAAAGCATCAGGCAAAGTTAAAAGTCTTAAGGAATTGGAGACAAAAGCAGCACTCTTACCTACTCTTTGGGCAATTTGATTTGTCCCTAGGCCAAATTCCTCAATTAATCTTTGAAAAGCTTTCGCTCGCTCTAAAGGATGAAGGTCAACTCGCTGGACATTTTCTACCAAGGCCATCTCCAACATCCCTCGGGGGGTAGTCTCTCTTATAATACAGGGAATTGTTTTAAGACCAGCGATTTTAGCAGCACGCCAGCGACGCTCACCAGCAATAATCTGCATTCCTGCCGGTGTTTTGGCCACCAGCAGGGGTTCCAAAACACCATGGACCTTGATAGAATCCACCAAGTCAACTAGAGACTCGGGGGTAATCACTCCTCTAGGTTGCAAAGGATTAGCTTGAAGCTCATCAACAGAAATCTGCTTAACTGATTCGGATAGTTGATTCATAGACCTAGGTTACCTAGGTAACTTAGGTTACTTAGGTAATTCTTACTATCTTCTTCCCCCACCTCTGGATAAACTCTACAATTCCTGACTTTGCCGCAAAGAGAGTAAAATCACGACCCATTTTCACTCCCTCACCGGGATGAAAACTACTCCCTCGCTGGCGGACAATAATGTTGCCAGGGTTTGCCCCCTGACCACCATAAATCTTAACACCCAACCGCTTTCCCGCTCGCGGGGGTCTCTGTCTGGTTTTACCGACGGCTTTAGTCTTGGCCATATAGTTCGTTCGTTAGGATAAAATTCCGTAGCACTTGGATTTACACTGATAGCGCGACGCGCAAACCGCTATTTAACCCTAAAGACCTTCTAAGTCGCGGCCGATTAACACCGATTAATTGTAACTATAGTTTATGTTTTCACAAAAGTCAAGGAGAAATTCTCTCAATTCTGACCTTTGTTAACTGTGGCCTGAAGCCTTTAACTTTCCGGTACCTTGATTTTGCCTTATAAGTGGCGACGCGGATTTTCTTGCCCTGGAAATCTTCCAAAACCGTAACTTTAACCTTAGCACCCTTAACCTGGGGCGTACCAATAGCTACTTTTTTCTCATTAACTACTAATAAAACATCATCAAATTCTCTTTTTTTCTTCTCTTCCTGGGACAATTTATCGACCACAATTTCTTCTCCTTCAGCGACTTTGTATTGAGTTCCCCCAATTTTAACAATGGCGTATCTCATGACTCCGATTATACCTCAATAACTCCCATAAGACAAATAAGACTTATTAGGCTTATTAGAGTTATGGAAATTCACCTAATCCTCACCTCTTCTAACCTCCGGCTCCTCCCTACATTCTCTACCAACCCTAGGCTAACCATCGTTGCCAATAGCGAAGAACCACCAGTAGAAACCAAAGGAAGAGTAATGCCGGTAATCGGCAAAAGACCAAGATTCATACCAATGTTAACTAAGATTTGAAAGCTTAAATGACTAAAAACGCCAGTGACAATCAGAAAACCAAAGTCATCGGCCGCGTTTTTGGCAATTTTCAAAATTTGAAAAAGAAGCAAAAAGTAAAAAACCAAAAGTAAGGAGGCACCCAAAAATCCTAATTCCTCGGCAAGCGAAGCAAAAATAAAATCAGAGTGACGTTCAGGCAGAAAGTAAAGATGGGATTGAGTGCCTCGGCCCAAACCGCGACCAAAGAACTTACCTGAACCAACACTAATCACCGCCTGAATAACATTATAGCCGGTTCCCAGTGGATCAGAATAAGGATTAAGAAAAGATAAAACTCTTGCTCTTTGATAGTCCTTTAAAAATCGCCAGACCAAAGGAGAGCAAACAGCAAACAGCAAACAGCAAACAGCAAACAGCTTAAAATTCAAACCGACGGCAAATAGAATCCCCACCCAAATTGCCAAAACTACCAAACTACTGCCTAAATCAGGCTGCTTGAAAATCAAAAAAAGCAACGGCAGCAAAAGAAAAAAACTTAAAACTTGTTGCTTGGTTGCTTTGTTGCTTGGTTGCTTAGAAAAAAGACCAGCCAAGAACAAGACCAACAATGGTTTTACAATCTCTGATGGTTGGAAAGTAAACTGGCCAATTTGGATCCAGCGCACGGCGCCCCGAGTAACTTGGCCGAAAACAAAAGGAAGAACCAAAAGTAATAGAATTAAAGCATAAAAAAGCCAAAAATAATTTTTAAAAATTCGGTAATCAGTAAAACTAATGATCAGGAAAACAAGAAAACATAAAAACATAAAAACAAGTTGGGAGATAAAAAGTTCGGGAGCCACACTGCGGACAATGGTCAACCCTAAAATAGAGATAATTAAAATGGAAAGTAGAATGAGAAAATTAAAATTTTTGAACACGAAAACCAGATAGTTAAATGGCTATATGGCTAAATGGTTAAAACCCAAATTAAGAAAGCCCAATTAACCATTTAGCAATTTAACAATTTAACCATTAGAAATTAGAATTTTTAATGTCTTGCCCTTTCTTAACTCTCTCGTCAGTGTTTTACTTTTAATATCTTCCTCAAACTCCTTCGGCCAGGTGGGTAATTCCACCACTACTTTCTCATCTAATTTACACCCTGCCTTTTTCCGCGCCTCTTGGATTTGTCTGACAATCTCCCTCGTTTCTCCTTCAGCTTTTAACATTGGCGTTATCTTAGTGTCCAACTCTACCTCTATTTCTTCTCCAGACTTCCCACTTCTCACCCCACACTTCACACTTTTTACATTAAGCTCCTCTTTAATTAATTGAAGTAATTGTTCATTTAATTGAAGTGGCTCTTTTGTCTTCAGTTTAATCAATTGAAGTGGCTGGCGGACCTTAATTTTTGCTTCTTTCCGTTCCGCATGACCCAATCCACATATCTTCCGAATCAACTCCATATCAGCCAACAGTTTTTTATCAACTTTTCCTACTTTCGGCCAGTTCTGAAGGTGAACACTTTGAGCCTTTACACCCCTGCCTTGCCGGCAGGCAGGTTTGCACCTTTGAACCTCTAGGTTTTGATAGATCTCCTCCGTTATAAACGGAATAATCGGGGCAGTAATTAAACAAAACCGTACCAAGACATCATAAAGTGTCTGTAAAGCATCTTTGTCACCCTGGGTAAAACGTTCTCTTGACCGTCTGATATACCAACGAGAAAGATCGTCAACAAAATCTCTGATTAAACCAGTGGCTTGAGGAATTTGATAAGCACCCATAAATTTATTAAAAGATTGGTTGAATTGGTTGAGACGAGAGAGAATCCAACGATCAAGAAGGTGATAGGTGATAGGTGATAGGTGATATGAAGTATCTTTTGAAGGGTTCCATTGGTGGAGGTTGGCGAAAGTAACAAAAAAGCGGTAGGAATTCCACAAAGGCAAAAGCACTGTCTTAACCTGCTCCTCAATCGCTTCGCCTTTGGTGATATTCATATCTTGGCCAAGCATAATGACGCTTCCCATAAAATATAGCCGTAAAGCGTCAGCGCCGTACTTTTTTAACACACCTTTCGGGTTAGGGTAATTACCATAAGACTTGCTCATCTTCCGACCATCGGTTCCCGCCAGAACTCCGGTAACAACGACATTCTTAAAACAAGGTGAGTTAAACAGAATCGTGGATAAAGCGTGTAAATAATAAAACCAAGCCCTAATCTGGCCTGTATATTCAACAATAAAATCAGCCGGAAAAGTGCTTTCAAACCTCTCTTTATTCTCAAATGGATAATGTCTTTGGGCATAAGGCATCGAGCCTGATTCAAACCAACAGTCCAGAACTTCGGGAATCCTTTTCATCATCCCACCGCATTTCTCACATTTAAAACTAAGATGGTCAACCCCGGTACGGTGAAGGTCAGTCACTTTTTCGCCGCTTAACTCTTCGATTTCCTTTATTGAGCCAGCCACTTTTAACTCCTCACACTTCTGGCATCGCCAAATAGGCATTGCCGTTGCCCAATACCTGGTTCGGGAAACACACCAATCAGGCGCTTCCCTAATGGTGTAGGCAAACCGGCCCTCCTTAAAATGAGATGGAACCCAATTGATATCTTTGTTTAAAGCCAGCATCTCTTTTTTAATTTTTTGAATATTGACAAACCAGGCTTTGACGGTTTTATAAATTAATGGGGTTTCACAACGATAACAATAAGGATAACGGTGAGAAATTATTTCCTGCTTAAAAAGCAAGCTTCTTTTTTGCAAATCTTCAACAATTTTCTCATCGGCGTCTTTGACATAAACACCAGCCCAGTTTTTGACTTGGTCAACAAATTTGCCCTCATCGTCAACCGCAAACATTAAAGTTAAACCATAATGTTTTCCCATCTCGGTATCAATCTCGCCAAAGCCAGGCGCTGAATGAACTACACCAGTACCTTCATCCATATTTACCATTCCTTTATAGTCATAAACCTTGAAGTCTTTTTTATTGGCAGGAAAAAAACTATAAAGTGGTTCGTAAGAAAGACCCAGCAATTTTTTTCCTTTAAATTCCTCCGCTATTTTGAATTTCTTTCCGCTTAAACAGTTCTTTGCTCTCTTCTTGGCAAGAATAAGCGGCTCTTCTTCTCCTTCTACCTTTACCAAAACATAAATTTCATTTTCATCAACAACTAAAGCCCGATTAGAAGGCAGTGTCCAAGGAGTTGTCGTCCAGGCCAAAATATAAGTGTTTCTGAATTCTGAATTCTGAATTCTAAATTTTATTGTTACCGCCGGATCTTTCATCATTGCATAGGAATCATCCATCGCGATTTCAAACTTGGAAACTGGAGTACCACAGCGGGTACAATAAAGAAGTGTTTTTAAGCCTTGATAAATCAGTCCCTGGTCGTAAACCTGCTTGAAAGCCCAGATAACCGACTCCATAAATTTCAAATCCATCGTCCGGTAGGCATTCTCCATATCGACCCAGCGACCAATCCGCTCAATGTACCAATTCCATTCAGCCGAGGTTTCTTTAACATAATCTCGACACTCACTAATAAATTTTTTAACACCAATTTTTTCGATATCACGACGATTTTTCAGTCCCAATTTCTTTTCTGTTTTTTCCTCAATTGGTAATCCATGACAATCCCAACCCCAAACGCGGGGAATTCTTTTCCCCCTCATCGTAAAGTAGCGGGGTACCACATCTTTAACAATACTTGGCAGAAGGGTACCATAATGAGGTAAGCCGGTCACGAAAGGTGGGCCATCATAAAAGACATACTCCTTGTCTCTCGGTCTTTGTTCAACCGATTTTTCAAAAACTTTATTTTTCTTCCAAAATTTTAGAATTTTTTCTTCTATTTTGGGAAAATTTGGTTTGAGTGAAACGGGCTTGAACATGTTATCAGCTTGGCAGCTTGGCGGCTTGGCAGCTTGGCAGCTAGGTGATTATTGAAGCTGTCCCGCTGTCTGGCTGTCCCGCTGTCTGGCTGTCCAGCTGTATTCTAAACCAAAAATCCCTTCTTGGGAAGGGATCAATTGCCCATCAGAAGCAGAACCTCCTGAAGGGCCTAGGAAATGATAATAATTGCAGAAAAGTTTCTGATTAATTTCATCTTACTTTTTACTTTACTTTTTCTTGCTCTTGGCACTAATCGTCGGATAGGCCATAATTACAATCCCTAAAACCAAAATGGCGCTCACGATGTAAAAAGTCTGGAGCCAAGATAGATTCATTTTCTCCTTCTCCTTCCTTTCAATAAATAAAAGCTGTTTCAAAACTCTCCGCCTATGGCGGATCGTTTTGTAGCCTTTCGGCAGCTTGTATAAAGTGGTTTTGAAACCACTTTATAGTATACTTATGAGTAGTATACTCTAAAGTAGGTTATTGTCAGGAGGTATTTTGTTTCGCTAAGAAATCTACCTTCCGTGTCTTAAAAAAGCGGGGATTTCGAATTCTTCACCTAATTCTTCAGGAGGAATAGCAACTTCTTCCGGTTTAAGACGTAATTTTTCTTCTTCTTCCTCTTTAACTGAAGGTTCAGTTGGTTTAAATGGTTTAATGGGTTTAACGACAGCTGGTTGAGCAACTGGCTGAACCAACTTTGCCAATTGTAAGCGAGACTCATCAAAGCCAGTGGCAACCACCGTGATTTTGATTTGATCTACCATCTTTTCATCAATCGTTGCCCCAAAAATGAGGTTGCAATCCGCAGCCGCGTGTTCATTGATAATCCGCGCCGCCTCATCAACCTCGGCCATCGTCAAATCCGTACCACCGGTAATCGTAAATAAAATTCCTTTGGCGCCGTCGATAGAAACTTCCAGTAAAGGTGAAGAAACAGCACCTCGGGCCGCGGCTGAAGCCCGATTCTCCCCTACCCCAGTACCAATTCCCATAAAAGCTGAACCAGCGTCTTTCATAATTGATTTAATATCAGCAAAGTCACGGTTAATTAATCCCGGTAAAGTAATAATGTCTGAAATTCCCTGAACACCATTAGAGAGAACTGAATCAGCAATTTTAAAAGCTTCAAGAAGAGTCATCTTTTTGTCAATCGTATCAAGCAGTCTCTGATTGGGAATAACAATGAGAGCATCAACTTTTTCTTTTAGAACGGCGATCCCGTCTTCGGCCACGACCATTCTTCTGGTCCCCTCAAAAGCAAAAGGTTTAGTGATGACGGCCACGGTTAAAGCTCCTGCTTCTTTAGCGATTTCGGCAATAACGGGTGCTCCCCCAGTACAGGTACCACCCCCCGCTCCGCCGGTTAAGAAAATCATATCTGTACCCTCAATTACCTGCTTAATTTTTTCTTTTGATTCTTCTGCTGCCTGTCTGCCCAATTCCGGATCACCACCAACACCCAAACCTCGAGTCGATTTTTCCCCAATCTGGAGTTTCACTGGCGCGTGGTTGGCAAGAAGAGCTTGAGCATCAGTGTTAACGGCCACAAAATCAACGCCGGCAATATCATCGGCGATCATCGTGCTTAAGGCATTGCCACCACCACCACCGATACCTAAAACTTTTATCTTCGCAAATCTTCCTACATCAGGTTTAACTAAAGCCATACCACAAATTTCTAATTTCTAATTACTAATTTCTAATTAATTTCTAATATTCAGATGTCTAATGCCTAAAAATTCTGTCATTGAAAATTGGACATTTGACATTTTATTGGAAATTGGTAATTGGAAATTATTTAGGTTAATTAGGTCAATTAGAATTAGGTTAATTTCATTTATGCTATTACTATATACCACAACCTCTTGACAAACTCAAGAGGATAATTTCATAATGAAACTGATGAAATTTTCCCTCAAGAAAATCTTTTTACTGTTCTTTTTATTCTTTATTCTTTATTCTTTATTCTTTATTCTTGTTCCGTCCGCTCAAGCTACTTGGGTTAAACCAGATCCAGAGGTCACTGAAGTTGGCCGAAACGCCGAACGGGCCAGACAACTCTTATTTTGGCTCTTTGTGACTCCCTCTTTAGACAGCTCTCCGGCCATCAGGTCGATGTGGGCTGTTTCCCGGAATATTGTCCTTGGACTTTTTGTTCTAATGGTTGTTTTAATCGGCATCGCTTTGATTCTGAGTCGAACACGGGGGCCGGTAGGCGAAGTTTTTTCGGGAATTGCCTCACCTTTATATGGAGCCAGACTACCAGCAATTTTAATTAAAGTCGCTACTTTTTTGGGCTTTGTTGTTTTCTCTTATGTCATTATCCTAGGCCTCATTCAGATAAGTGATATTATGATGAGATTTTTTATTGAGAGAGTGGGTGGTGCCAATCTCTTTAATGTGACTCTCAACCCGGAAAATATCAAAAATATTGAGAAGAACTATGAATATTTTGGCGCGCGGGAAGATTCTTTAGAATTCATTGAGTCGGTCAGGACTAATTTATTTATGGTTCGGCTAACCACTTTTACCTATAATATTATGTTCATTGCTTTAGTTTTACGGAAAATCATTCTCTGGTTTTTGCTCATTGTTTCTCCTTTTTTAGCTTTGCTAATGCCTTTTATCTTCATCAGAAACATCGGTTGGATTTGGATTGGCGTTTTTATGCAATGGCTTTTTTATGGACCGCTTCTTTCAATTTTTTTGGCTGGCTTGGTAAAAATCTGGGAGTTTGGTATTCCTTACGCGTTCGATTTTTCTCGGGTTGATAAACCCGAAGGTCAAATCTTTAAAACTGCGACTGACCTTCTTTATGGAGGTCCAGCTCAAACCTTAACAGGAACAAATTCGTGTAATTATGTTGATACCTATGCGGAATATGTGATTGCTCTGATTATGCTTTGGACGGTGATTCTGTTACCTTGGTTGCTTCTGCGCATCTTTAGAGACTATTGTTG
>Ga0208047_1000742_pt1 | contig 12041 bp, 8 predicted proteins | sample Kivu_220m_FD_184162 | JGI IMG/M metagenome (GOLD analysis project Ga0208047, IMG submission 184162) | Freshwater microbial communities from Lake Kivu, Western Province, Rwanda to study Microbial Dark Matter (Phase II) - Kivu_220m (SPAdes)... | ecosystem: Environmental > Aquatic > Freshwater >...
GGATCATCAAGATCGTTTATTCTACGGCGACGCGAAGTCCTACGAGATTAAAGTTTTCGCTTCCGACGGAAAGCTCGTCCGGCGGATCCTCCGGGATTATGAGCTCGTCAAAGTCACAAAGTCGGACGTCGAAGAGTTCGAGAAAAGAGGGGCCCCGCCCGGCATCAATCCCGTCTACGATTACTCCTCCCATCACGCCGCTTACCGGAGCTTTTTCGCCGACGACTTGGGGCATCTCTTCGTTCAGACTTGGGAGCGGACGGCCGGCAACCTCCAGGACATCCACGACGTTTTCGACGCCGAGGGAAGGTTCATCGGCCGCGTCGCGCTCCCGCGCCACGCGGACCTCATCAATCCCAAGGCCCGCATCCTTAAAGACGAGAAATTTTATGCCCTCGAGCCCGACTCAGACGGCTACGAAGTCCTGAAACGCTATTCCGTGACCTGGACTAAAGGACAAACGCCATGAAACTCGCCCGGCTGGCCATCGACCGCCCGGTGACGGTGTACATGTTCTTCATCGCCGTCATCCTCCTCGGATTCGTCTCGCTCCGGGAGTTGAGCGTCGACCTCCTTCCCGAAATCAACTACCCCCGCCTCTCGGTCGTGACCCGCTACTCCGGCGTCGCCCCCGAGGAGATGGAAACCCTCGTCACGAAGCCGCTGGAGTCGGGCGTGAGCCGCATCCCCGGATTGCGGCGGGTCGAGTCCATATCGAAGGAAGGCGTCTCGGTCATGACCCTCGAGTTCGACTGGGGCACGGACATGGACTTCACCCTCCTCCATACCCGGGAGCAACTCGACATGGCCAAGGATCGGCTGCCCCAGGGCGTCGAGAGCCCGACGATCCTCACCCTCGACCCCCAGAGCAAACCGATCATGACCTTGGCCCTCTCGGGCGACCGCAGCCTCCTCGAGCTCAAGGAGTTCGCCGAGGAACTCGTCAAACCCCGTCTCGAGCAGATCGAGGGCATCGGTCAGGCCGAGATCACGGGCGGCGTCGAGCGCGAGATCCACGTCGAGGTGAATCCCAGGCTGCTGTCCCTCTACGGGCTGACGATCAACGAGATCGCCGCCCGGATCGACGCCTTCAACCAGAATCTCCAGGGGGGGACGATCCGCAAGGGGACGTTCAAGTACGCCCTCAGGATCGTCGGCGAATTCGAGGCCATCGAGGAGATCGGCCAGATCAGCCTCAAGGCGGCCAGGGAGGGCGGGGTCGTTCGCCTCAAGGACGTGGCGACGATCAGCGACGGGATCAAGGAGCGGCAGGGAATGACCCGTCTCGACGGCCGGGAGAGTGTCGGCCTCCTCGTCCGCAAGGAGGCCGGGGCCAACACGGTCAAGGTGACGCGCGAAGCCCGAAAGATCATCGACCAGATCCGCCGTGAGAATCCGGGGATCGGCCTGACCGTGGTCAGCGAGCAGTCGCGCTACATCGAGGAGGCCATCGGCGCCGTCCGCGACGAGATCATCCAGGGCGCGATCCTGGCCTTCCTCGTCCTCCTCATCTTCCTCCAGGAATGGAAAACCCCGCTCATCATCGACACCGTCATCCCCATTTCGATCATCGGCACGTTCAGCCTGATGTTTTTCAGCAAGATCACCCTGAACATCATGTCCCTCGGCGGTTTGGCCTTGGGGGTGGGCATGCTCGACGACTGCGCCGTCGTCGTCTCGGAAAACATCTACCGCCACCGGAGCCTGGGAAAAAGCCCGAAGGATGCGGCTTACGTCGGGACCTCCGAGGTCGGCGGGGCGATCATCTCCACCGCCCTGACGACGATCGTCGTTTTCCTCCCGATCATCTACGTCCACGGCATCGCCGGCCAGCTCTTCAAGGACACGGCCCTGACCGTCACCTTCGCCCTGATGGCCTCGCTGCTCGTCTCGCTGACCCTGATCGGGACCCTCCAGTCGCGGTCCTTCGAGGGCGAGTTGAGCGGCCGCGGCCCCGGAGCGGGCGGGCGCTTTCGTTGGGGTCTCCGGGAGGTCTGGCGGGGACGGGAGGGGAAGAGGTCCGGGCTTCTCCGGATTCTTTCGATGCCGTTCCGGGCCCTCCAAGTCCTCGTCTACGCCGCTTTGAAAGCCGTCCTCTTCGCCCTCCGCTTCCTGGCAAGCTATCTCGTCCAACTCGTGGCCTTTATCCTGCGGCTCGTTTCGATTCCTTTTCGTCCGCTCATCCGCCTCGTTTTCCGCGGATTCAACTCCGGCTACGGGGCGTTCGTCGCCTGGTACGAGCGTTTCCTGACCTGGAGCCTCAACCACAAGGGGCGGATCACGGCCGCGGCCCTCCTTTTCTTCGGCGCCTCGGCCATCCTCGGCTTCAACCTCAAGCGGGAGCTCATGCCGAAGCTCGAGTCGACGGCCTTCTCCCTCCAGCTCAAAACGCCGGTCGATTATTCCCTCGACCAGACCTCGGCCATGGCGGCCATGCTCGAGGAGTCGCTCCGCGGCCTTCCGGCCGTCCGGACGGTCATGTCCCAGGTCGGCATCGTCAGCGGGGAGGAAAGCGCCAATCCGGAGATCTCGGTCAACTCCGCCGAAATCCTGGTCAACGTCAAGGCTCCGGACGACGTCGACGACGTCCTCGAGTCTTTGCGCCGCCGTCTCGCCTCCTATCCGGACCTTCAATACACGATTTCCCGCGAGCAGTCCACGCTCTCCCAGCTTCTCGCCTTGTCCATCGCCGATATCGGTCTCAAGGTCAAGGGCGACGACCTCGAGAGGCTCAAGACGATCTCTGGCGACCTCGTCGCCAAGCTCCGGGACGTCCCGGGGATCGCCGACGTCGCGACGAACATCGGCGAGGGGAAGCCGGAGTTCAAGGTCCGGATCCGGCCGGACGCCCTGCGAAAATACGCCAATCTCGCCCCCGCGGCCCTGGGCGATTTCCTCGTCAACGCCGTCCGCGGAAAGCTGGCGACCCAATACAACGAGCTGGAGAAGAAGTACGGCGTCCTCGTCCGTCTCCGCGGCGCGGAAGAGCAGAACATCGACGCCCTCCTCGACGAGCCCTACCCCCATCAGGGAACGCTCGTCCCGCTCCGGGAGCTGGTCGATTACGAGATCGTCAAGGGGCCCAAGGAGATCCGCCGCGACAATCAGCAGCGGGAGGTCCTCGTCACGGCCAACCTCCGGGGAGCCAAGATCAGCCAGGTCGTTCCCCGGGTCGAGCGGGCGATCCGCGAGCTCGACCTTCCCCCCGATTACCGCGTCCTTTTCAGCGGCGAGCGGGAGGAGATGTCGAAGTCGTTCCAGAGCCTGGTCATCGCCCTCCTCCTGGGCGCCGTCCTGACGTACATGGTCATGGCCGCCCAGTTCGAATCGCTCCTCCATCCCTTTCTCGTCATGTTCACCCTGCCGATGGGCGCGGCCGGGACGGCCCTGGCCCTCTGGGCGACCGGCCAGACGGTCAACGTCATCTCGATCATCGGCATGGTCGTCCTCATCGGCATCGTCGTCGACAACGCGACGGTCGAGGTCGACTACACGAATCAGCTCCGGAGAAGCGGCAAGAAGCTCCGGGAGGCCGTCTTCGAGTCGGCCCGGACCCGGCTCCGGCCGATCCTCATCTCTTCCCTCAGCACGCTCTTCGGCCTCTTTCCCATGGCCCTCGGCCTCGAAACCGGCGGCGAGCTCATGAAGCCCCTGGGGATCGTCGTCATCGGCGGCCTGACCTGCTCGACCTTTTTAACTCTCGTCCTCATTCCCGTCCTCTACGAGTGGGCGGAATCCCGGAGGGCCCGGCCGTGAAAGTCCTCATCGAGCGCCCGGTCGCCACGGCGATGGCCTATCTGGCCCTCCTCCTTTTGGGCATTTATTCCTTCCTCAATACGCCGTTGGAGCTCGTCCCGAGCGAGCAGTATCCCCAGGTGACGATCACCGCGAGCTGGCCCGGCACGCCCCCCGAGGTCATCCAAAGCCGGGTGACGGCCCCTCTCGAGGAGGCCGCGGCCGAGATTAAAAGCGTCCGGAAGCTGACCTCCTCCTCCCGGATCGGATCGGCGACCGTTACTCTCGAGTTCAACCCGAAGACGGACATGGAGTTCGCGACTCTGGCCCTGCGCGAGGCCGTTTCAAAGAAGCGGGCCCTTCTGCCGCCGAACGTCCGGCCCGTCCTCCAGCCCTATGTCCCCGAGGAGCTTCAAGCCCAGCCGTTCATGCAGTACACGATCTCGGGCGACTACCCGCTCCAAACGCTGCGGGCCATGGTCAAGGACAAGGTCGAGTTCGGGATCGGTTCGGTCCGGGGCGTCGCGGGCGTGGAAGTCTGGGGAGGGTCGGACCCCGAGATCCGGGTCGTCCTCGACAAGAAGACGCTCCAGGCGTATTCCATCCAGCCGTACGCCGTGACCTCGGCCATCAGCCAGAAGCTCCGGACCTTCCCCTCGGGCCGCATCCGGGACGGAAGCCAGGAATTCCTCTTCAAATACTCGGAAACGATCGCCGGCCTCGAAGAGCTCGGCGAAACGGTCGTGGCCTATGTCGGGCGAAATCCCGTCCGCATCCGGGACGTCGCCCGGATCGAGACGACCTACGCCGACGTCGGGCGGATCAACCGGATCAACAAGCAGCCGACGCTCTCGTTCTTCGTCGCCAAGGAAAGGGGGGCCAACACCCTCCGCGTCGCCCGCGACGTCAAGCGGAAGCTCGAGGAAGTCAAGCGGGAGCTGCCGAAAAACCTCGTTTTCCGGATCGTGACCGACGAGAGCGACGAGATCCGCAAGAACCTCAACAACCTCTACCTCCTGGCCGGTTTGATCACGGTCATCGTCTTCGTGATGATCTTCATCGTCCTCCGGAGGTTAGGGCCTTCGCTCCTCATCCTCTCGTCGATCGCCTTTTCGATCGTCATGACCTTCAACCTCATCTATCTCTTCCGGATCTCTCTCAACATGCTGACCTTGGGCGCCCTGGCCTTGGGGTTCGGGATGTTCGTCGACAACGCCATCGTCGTTTTCGAGCATATCCTACGGCTCAGGGAGAGCGGGATGCCGGCCAAGGAGGCGGCCGTCAAGGCCCCGCGCGAAGTGTTCCTCGCCGTCCTCGCCTCGACCCTGACGACGATCGCCGTCTTCTGCGCCTTCCCCTTTTTCACCGGGCGGTTGAAGATCTTTTATCTTCCCCTGGCGATCGTTATCCCCTCGGCCCTTCTGACCTCGCTCCTCGTCTCCTTCACCCTCATCCCGGCCCTCAGCCCCAAATTCAGCCTCCGGCCGAAAAAGGCGGAAGGCCGTCCGCGAAAGGACCGGTTCGGAAAATTCCTCCGTTTCTGTCTCCGCCATCCCGTCGAGGTCCTCCTCCTCGTCGCCGCCCTCCTCTTCGGAAGCTACAGATGGTTCAAGGCCGAGGTCACGATCGGCGACTGGTTCCGCTGGTATTCGAAGGAATATCTCAACGTCCGGATCGGGACGCCCGCGGGAACGGGGATCGAGCGGACCGACGAAGCCATCCAGAAATTCGAGGACCTCGTCATGGCCCAGCCCTATGAGAAGGAGATGAACGTCAACATCTGGCCGGAAAACGCGTTCATGCGGATCGGCTTCGCCAGCGAGATCGAGCTGTCCTACCGCCCCTATGTCCTCAAGGAGGAGCTCATCCAGCTGGCCACCCAATACGCCGGGGTGGACATCTCGGTGACGGGCTTCGATCCCCAATACTACGGCTCGAGCATGGGGGTCGGGACGTGGTACAGCTCCCGGATCTCGTTTTACGGCTACAGCCTCAAGAAGCTCAACGAAATCACCGACAACCTGGAGAAAACGCTCAAGCGGAATCCCCGGATCAAGGAGACGCGGAAGACCTCCGATCGATACGGCTGGGGCTTCCGCGGCGACTATTTCGAGAACGTCCTCAAGATCGACAAGGAATCGCTCCGGAAATACAACCTCGACCCGCTCTATCTCTACTGGTACCTCCGGACGCTCGTCCAGGGCCAGTTCGGCGTGCCGATGAAGATCCGGACGGGGGGGGAGGAAATCCAGGTCGCGGTCAAGTTTCCCGACGCGGATACGCTGGACATGAGGGCCCTGCGGGAGGCCCTGATCCGGACGACCGGCGGAGAGTTCCTCCGCTTGGGCGAGATCGCCGAGTTCACGGAGCGGCCGATCGCCGGCTCGATCGACCGGGAGAATCAACAGTTTCAGCAGACTCTCATGTGGGAGTTCCGGGGGCCGGCCAAGGCCGAAGAACGATACCGGAAGGGCGTCTATGACAGCCTGAGCCTGCCGCCGGGCTTCTCGGCTAAGCTCGACGAGGGTTTCCGGATCACCGGCGAGGAGAAGAAGGAGATCCGGGCCGCCATTGCGGTATCGCTCGTCCTCATCTTCATCATCATGGCCGCCCTCTTCGAATCGCTCGTCCACCCCTTCTTCATCCTGACGGCCGTCCCCCTGGCCCTCATCGGGGTCTTCGTCGGCTTCGTCGTCGCCGGCGCGGCCTTCGACTCCTCGGCGTACATCGGGGTCATCCTCCTCGGCGGCATCGTCGTCAACAACGCGATCCTTCTCGTCGACCACATCAACTTGAAACGCCGGCAGGGGAGACCGTTCCTCGAGGCGGTCGTCGAGGGGACGGAGGACCGCATCCGGCCCATCTTCATGACCACGGCCACGACCGTCTTCGGCATCATCCCCCTCCTCATCATCAATACCGAGACGGGGCGGCAGAAGATCTGGTCGGCCTTGGCCCTCTGCACGGCGGGCGGACTCGTCACCTCGACCCTCTTCATCCTGATCGTCATCCCGGTGCTTTATTTTCACGGAGACCGGATGCGCGGCTGGGGACGGACGGTCGTCGCGGCCGTCCGGGCGGGCCGCTTGTCGCGTTCGCCGGCTCCGGCCGCGGCGAAAGATCCCTTCGCCGACAAAAAAGAAGGTTGACATATACGATATATCATCGTATATTATATCGTATGAAAGTCACGGCCTTGATCCCCGATGACCTCGTGGCCGATGTCCGCAAGTACGCGGCCGGTCGGAACCTGACGGAATCCCTCATCATCGCCCTTCGGGAATGGCGAGCCTTTCAGAAAATCAAGGCCCTGAACCGCCGGGTCGGGGAGAAACCCCTGGAATTCGCGCCCGGAGTCTCGGCCGAAGCCCTGCGCGAACACAACCGGCGATGAGGGTCGTCGTCGACACCTCGATCTGGATTGAATTTCTCAAGGGCCTTGCGCCGACGGCGGGAGTCATGCGCCGTCTTCTCGAAGAGCATCGAGTCTGGGCTTTGGAGTGTGTTTTCGGGGAGCTCCTTCAAGGCGCGAAAAACGATCGAGAGAGGCAGGTGATCATGGCCTATTGGGAAGCACTGCCCAAGATCGAGGATCGCGGCTTATGGCTGCAAGCCGGAATTCAATCGGGAAAAGACAATTGGCCTTCGATGGGACTCGGGCTGATCGACGGCGTGATCATCGCCGCGGCGCGCGCCCGACGCGCCTCGGTCTGGACGCTCGACAAAAAAATCCTGGGAATTCTCGAGGAGGACGAAAGGTTCAATCTGGAACGAGATCCATTCTGAACCGCTTGACGGACGGGTAGCCGTCCTCGGGGCGGACGAGGCTGTAGAGCTTGCCTTCGAGGAAAGCGTAAATCCGGACGTCGAGCTTAACCTGCTTGAGAAAAATTCCGTCGGGGGAGAAAACGTCGTAGGTGTAGGCGGTGGTCTTTTCGTCCTTGTAGAGCTCGACCCAGAGGTTGTCCTCATCGTCGAAGACGATCGTTCTATTAAAAGCCGGCATTGTCTTTTTCTGGCCGACCTGGCCGGAATATTTGGGATTTCTCAGCGGGGCGAATTCCCGACCGAAGGCGAATTCCGGATTTCCGTCCATCCCGTACGCCGTCAAGAGGTAGTTCTCATTGTAGCCGCCGTAGATTTTCCCTTGGCGGCTGACGTTCCAGGCGATCGTGTAGAGCCCTCCGGCGCTTACGCTCCCCTGGCCGACGGCCTTCATGATCATCGACTCGCCGAGGAAATCGGCGAGATGGATCATATCCTTGCCTGAAGCGTCCGTGCGGTAGATCCGCGTGACGTAGGGAATCTCTCGGTACTCGGTCGACAACTTCAACTCCCCGGCCGTCTCCCATTTCGCCAGGTAGAGGCGGTTCTGCTCGTCGACGGCCAGGCTCCGGTAAAAGGCCTCGAGGGGGAAGCTGGACAGATATTGGCCTTCGTTCGTCAGAAGGCTGACGCGCCTTTGACGACCGTCCAGGATGCAGATTCGGCCGTCCGTCATCAGGCTGAAGAAGGCCGGGGTGTCGAACTCGCCGGGACCCTGACCTTGGCGGCTGAGCGTCCTCAGAAAAACGCCCTTCCCGTCGTAGACCTTGATGTGCATGTCTCCCCAGTCCATGACGTAAATCCGGCCTTGGGCGTCGACCTTGAGGTCGAGAGGCTTGTTGAACATGGCCTCCTCGGGCGTCGTCTCCTCGCCGCAGGACATCTCAACCGTGAGTTTGGCGACGAAACGGCCGTCTTTTGGGTAGTCGGGATTCATGATCGTCTTGACGCCGTCTTTGACCGATGTGACGGCCGGATTGGGCTTCTGCCGGCCCGGAAGAACGGCAGCCGTCGCCAAGACCATCCCCAGAAAGGCGGAAAAAGAGATCCTTATCTTTCCCACGTTATTTCCTCCTCGACCGGAATTCCTCCTCTATCATACGCCGAATCCCGGAATTTCGTTACCCTAACCGTTTTACTTTCAACGTTAAGCCTTGAAGCCCATGGCGCGGCCCTGTGTCCCCCGGAGCGGAGTGGGACCCTCGAGGCAGACGAAGACGCTTTCAAGACTTTGGGACCAGTGATACTGACCCCCTCTACTCCCCCTTTCGTAGGGGGAGTCCCGAAACTCGTCAGCATCTTCGAGAGCCGCAGCGAGGGGGATAGGACCGCGCCATGCGGCGGCGATGCCGGAACGGCTTGACAATCCTCCGTCCGGAAGGCAAATTGATGGCGCGGAGAAAAGCCATGAACCCAGAAGCGATCCGAAAGGCGATCGATAAATTCCCCCGGGTGGAGCTCATCCACCGGCCGACGCCGATGCGGAAACTCGAGGCGGTCTCGGCCGAGCTCGGCGGGCCGGAAATCTGGGTCAAGCGCGAGGACCTGACGGGCCTGGCCTTCGGCGGGAACAAGTCCCGGAAGCTCGAGTTCATCATTCCCGACATGCTGGCCCAGAAGGCCGAGGTCATGGTCACCTGGGCCGCCCTCCAGTCGAACTGGGCCATGCTGACGGCGGCCGCCTGCACGCGTTACGGGATCCATCCCGTCCTCGTCCTTTTCAAACGCTACGACCTGCCCCCCGAATACGACGGCAACATGCTCTTGGATTTCCTTCTCGGAGCCGAAATCCGGACCCGCGAGCCGGTTGCCGGAACAATCACTTCGCGCGAGGCCGCCGGGGCGGTCATCGAGGAGGTCGCGGAAGAGTTTCGGGCGAAGGGGAAGCGCGTTTATACGATTTCCGTGGGGGGATCGATGCCCATGGGGTCGATGACCGTCCCCTTAGGCGCGATCGGATACGTCGACGCCTTCGTCGAGTTGCTCGGCCAGACGTGGGAGCTGGGATTCACGCCCGACGCGGTCCTCCATTCCTCCGGCTCCGGGTCGACCCAAGCCGGTCTTCTCCTCGGAGCCAAGGCCCTTTCGCCTTCGACGCGAATCGTCGGGATCAGCGTTTCGGACGGAAAAGCCTCCTTCGCCCGGGACGTCGAAACGATCGCCGCGGCCGTCGAGGACTCGCTGGGATTCCGGACGGGATTCCGCCCCGAGGACATCATCGTTTTCGACGAATTCATCAAGGAAGGATACGGAATCGTCAACCGGGAAGTCGCCGAGGTCATCCGGCGGATGTTCCGCCGTGAGGGGATCGTCCTCGACCCCGTCTACACCTCAAAGGCCTTCGCCGGCCTCGTCGACCTCATCGGCCGCGGCTATTTCCGGAAGACGGACAGAATCGTCTTCCTCCACACCGGCGGCACGCCGGCCCTCTTTCCCAACAAACACAAGCTCGTCGGGCTTCTCGGCTGACCGATCAGCGCGAGCTCTTCAGATACTTCAGGAACTCGCTGCTCGTGCTGAGGATGAGCCAGGTGTCCTTGGCCAGGCTCGTCCGGTACGTTTCGAGGGTCTTCAGGAACTGGTAGAACTCGGGATCGGCGTTGTAGGCCTGGGCGTAGATCCGGGTCGCCTCTGCGTCGGCCTTGCCCTTGACCTCCTGGGCTTTGCGGTAGGCCTCGGACTGGATCCGCTTGAGCTCGCGTTCTTTCTGGCCCCGGATTTCGGCGCTTTTTCCGTCGCCCTCGGAGCGGTATTTCGAGGCGATCCGCTGCCGTTCGGCGATCATCCGGTCGAAGACCTTGCGCTGGACCTCGTCGACGTAGTTGAGCCGTTTGATCCGGACGTCCTTGAGCTCGACGCCGAATTGGGGGGTGATCTTGGAAGCGGCCTCGAGGATGATCCCGGCGATCTTTTCCCGGCCTGTCCGGACTTCGCCGGCCAGTTCGGTTTGATCGAGGAGCAGGGATTCCTCGGTTTGCTCGAACGTGCGGTTCGATGAACGGACGAGTTCATACAGGTCGAAATTGGCGATGGCGTTCCGCGTTTCACCGTCGACAACGTCGTCGAGGCGGGAGTGGGCCCCCCGCTCGTCCTGGACGCGCTGGAAGAAGACGAGCGGATCGGCGATCCGCCAGCGGCAGTAGGTGTCGACCCAGATGTATTTCTTGTCCTTAGTCGGAATCTGGTTCGGGTCGCCGTCCCAGGCGAGCCAGCGCTTCTCAAAATAGTTCGTCTTCTGGATGAAGGGCATCTTCAGATGAAGGCCGGGTTTGGTCACGGCGTCGCCCTTGGGCTCGCCGAATTGGGTGATGATGACTTGGTTGGTCTCGCTGACGACGTAGACGCCGTCGATGAGGATCGCCAGGAGGATGAGGGCCCCGAAAACGAGGAGAACGGCCTTGATCGGGACTTTCATTTCTTCACCTCCTCGCCGGCGAGGTTGAGGAGCGGCACGAGGTTCCTGAGGGCTTCGTCGGCGACGACCTTGCGGCTGATCTTGGATAGGACATCGTTGAGGGTTTCGAGGTAGAGACGCTTCCGCGTGACGTCGGGCGCCTTGGCGTATTCCCGGTAGATTGCCGTGAAGCGGTTGGCGTCGCCGAGGGCGTTGTTGACCCGCTCCGCGGCGTACCCTTCGGCCGACCGGATGGCCTGCTCGGCCTCTCCCTGGGCTTTGGGGATCTCGTTATTGTACTCTGCCCAAGCCTCGTTGATCTTCCTCTCTTTTTCCTGAAGGGATTCGTTGACGTCGTTGAAGGAGGGCTTGACCGGATCGGGTGGATTGACGTCCTGGAAGATGAGCTGGCTGATGTCGATCCCGAGCTCGTAAGCGTCGCAGAGCGTCTGGATCTCCTGCTGGGCGTCGAGGGCGAGCCGGGAGCGGCCGATGGTGATGACCTCGTCGACGGAGTTATCGCCGACGACCCTCCGGACGACGGCTTCGTTGATGTCGCGAAAGGCCTTGGCGTTATCGCGGAATTTGAACAGCCACTTGTACGCGTCCTTGATTTTGTACTGGATGATCCACTCGACGACGACGACGTTGAGATCCCCGGTCAGCATGATCGCTTCGGCCATGCCCTCGGCCGGCGCGGCATACTCGGAGCGAATCCCCGGCGCGACCGTTCGGAATCCGAACTCGGCTTTGAGCTGGCGCTGGACCGGGACTTTGGTCAGGGTTTCGACGCCGAGGGGAAGCTTGAAGTGAAGCCCCGGATCGGTCGTTCGGGCGAATCGGCCGAACCTCAGGATGACTCCCATTTCGTCGGGTTTGATCGTGTAAAAGGACCCGGCGAGAAGGGCGAGAACGATGATGCCGACGATGATGTAGACGAGCCCGCGGGCCTTGATTTTAGGCAACTTCGGCAACTTCGGCATCCGGAATTCGAACTGCGGAAAGTCCGACGGCATGAAAACCTCCTTCGCGCCTCGTCATGAGGCGCCTTTTGGTTGTGCGAGGGCGTTATTGGGAATTATAACAG
>Ga0208047_1000743_pt1 | contig 12027 bp, 12 predicted proteins | sample Kivu_220m_FD_184162 | JGI IMG/M metagenome (GOLD analysis project Ga0208047, IMG submission 184162) | Freshwater microbial communities from Lake Kivu, Western Province, Rwanda to study Microbial Dark Matter (Phase II) - Kivu_220m (SPAdes)... | ecosystem: Environmental > Aquatic > Freshwater >...
CTCAGAGACCGCAGCGTATGCGGCCGGCAGGAACTCAGTACTCCTGCCGGCCGCCGGCTATTGGGTTCTCGTTGGGACGTCCCGCTTTCGGCTGGCGGAACCGCGACCAGGCAGCAAAGCTGCTGCCGACTAAGGCTGGACGGTAGTGTAGAAGGCCTGACGACCCCGGAAGACTCTCAGCAGCAGCGGTCGCGGCGTCCCCTTCATTACCTGCTCGATGCGCCCGAAATCCGCCGTATTGCGCACCGGTGCGAAGTTGATCTCGTTGACGACATCGCCCACCCGCAGCCCGGCATCCACGCCGGTGCCGCCTTCAACCTCGCTCACCACGATTCCGTAGCTGGGTCCGCCCGCAGGTAGCCCTGAAGCGACGTAGTCCTTCACCACGATGCCAAGCCAGTGCTTGGTCATCAGTGCAGTCGGGCTTGGCCGGTCCGAAGCGACCCATGACCCGAGCTTGACCCGTAGAATCCTTTCAGCGCCGCCTCCTGCTCTGGTGAGGACGCCGAGCCCGACAGTCGTGCCTGGGCTGCGGCTAGCTACCTCGCTCTGGAACCAACGCAGATCCGGAATCGACTTGCCGTCCAGATATGCTATCACATCGCCCGGTCGGATTCCCACTAGGTCTGCGGGCCCGCCTGATTCAACTGACGCTACCAGCACGCCACTGCGTGGGCTCGCGCCGATCGCCTTGCCGATCGCCTCGGTTATCGCCTGGGTCGACATACCGAGGTAGCCCCGGACGACCTTGCCGTTTTGAATGAGCTGGCCGGCAACCGACTTCGCCAGGTTGATGGGTATGGCGAAGCCGATACCGGTGGGACCGGAGCGGGTCGTACGGATAAAGCTGTTGACGCCAACGACACTTCCTTGCCGGTCTACGAGTGGGCCCCCGGAGTTGCCCGGATTGATGAGCGCATCGGTCTGAATGAAGTCTTGGAAGTCGGGACCGGAGGGCTTGGGTTGGCCCCAGCGCGACAGCCCGCTGACGATGCCGGCAGTCGCCGTGCCCTCGAGCCCGAACGGGCTACCCATCGCCATCACCGGTTGGCCGACCGCGAGTTCAGCCGAGTTGCCCAGCGTCGCCGGGAGGAACGCCCGTTTTGCCGCCACCCGGACTACTGCAATGTCGGTGACCGGGTCCTGCCCGACCACGGCTACCTCGGCGTCGCTGTAGGTCCTGTCGTCCGAGAACCGGATGGTGAGGCCCTCGTTGTCGGCCACCACGTGGTTGCAGGTCAGGATATGGCCGAGCGTGTCGATGACGAAACCGCTGCCCAGCGCCCGAACGGCCGGGCCGACTGAATCAGCGGTCGGCTGGGCCTTGTCGGTGATGATGCTGACGAGCGACGGCCGCACTACGTCGGCCGCAGACACGAAACTCACCTGGGCGAATGCCGCGCCCGCGACGAGCAGCAACACACACACCAGCATCATCTTCATCGCTCCTCCCGCTTCCTGCTCTTTGTTCTCTATTTCCTAGCCGCGAGCCGCCTTGCCGATCTTGTAGCCTTCCTCCAGGCACTTCACGTTGACGGGAATAACCTTGGCCTTCTTCTGGAACTCATGCTTCGTCATCGCGACCACCGCGTCGAACGGGACCAGGTCTGTCACACCGACGTAGGCCCCGAGCATGACCATGTTCGCGGCCTTGCCGGTGCCCGCGTCGATGGCGATCTGATTGGCCGGCACCTCGATGACTTTCACGTCCTTGCGTTCCGGCCTTACCGAAATGAGCGACGTGTTGACGACCGCGAACCCGTCGGCCTTCTGGGTCGGACAGAACCGCTCCAGCGAGGGCCGGTTCATCACCACCGCATCGCGGGGGCTGGAGATAATCGGCGACGCAATCGGCGCATCGCCGATGATGACCGTGCAGTTGGCCGTGCCGCCGCGCATCTCCGGTCCGTACGAAGGCAGCCAGACCACTTCCCTGCCCAGGCTCATGCCGACTTCGGCCAGCAGCTTGCCCGCCAGCATCACTCCCTGGCCGCCGAACCCGGCGAATACCGCTTCGACCTGCATCTTATGCCTCCTTTGCCGGCTCAGCCGCGGCGGGCTCCTCAGACTTCTTGAAGTTCTGGACCGGGTAGTAGGGCACCATGTGCTCCTGCAGCCACTTGGTTGCCTCGAACGGAGTCAGACCCCAGTTGGTCGGACAGGTGGAAAGCACCTCGACAAAGGTGAAGCACTTGTTATCGCGCTGCAACTCAAAGGCGGTCTTCAGGACCCGCCGTGCCTTCACCACCTGATGCGGCGTATGGACCGCCACCCGTTCGACGAAACCCGGAGTGCGCAGGCTCGCGAGCAGCTCGCACATCCGAACCGGGTACCCGACGTCGCTGACGTCCCGACCCTTGGGGCTTGTTGTCGTAACCTGCCCGGGCATCGTGGTCGGGGCCATCTGGCCGCCGGTCATACCGTAGACGGCATTGTTGATGAAGACGACGGTGAACTTCTCGCCGCGGTTGGCGGCGTGGATTATCTCGGCCATGCCGATTGACGCGAGGTCACCGTCGCCCTGGTAGGTGAAACAGATAAGGTCAGGTCGCGCCCGCTTGATGCCGGTGGCGAGCGCCGGCGCCCGGCCGTGGGCCGCCTGCTGGAAGTCCATGTTGAAGTAGTTGAATGCGAGGACCGAGCACCCGACCGGCGCGATACCCACGGTCCGCTCACGCAGGCCCAGTTCATCGACGACTTCGGCAATGAGCCGATGGGCGATGCCGTGGGTGCAGCCCGGGCAATAGTGGGTGGCCACGTCGGTCAGCGATTCGGGCCGCTTGAACAGGGTCTTCATGACTTGCTCCCTTCAAGACGCGACTTGACCGCGGTGACGACCTCCTCCGGAGACGGCACGATGCCGCCAGCTCGACCGAAGAAATGTACCGGCTTCTCGTGCCCCATCGCGTAACGCACGTCTTCGACCATCTGGCCCATCGACATCTCAACCGACAGCAGGAACTCGGCCTTGCGTCCGAGCTCCAGCACCTTTGCGTCCGGGAACGGGAACAAGGTTATCGGGCGCAGCAACGCTGCGGTGATGCCCTGTTCCGCGAGCTGGGCGATGGCGGTCTTGCAGATGCGGGCGGTGGTGCCGTAAGCCACGAGCAGGACCCGGTACGGCTTGTCGGTATTGTACTCCTCGAACCGCACCTCCTCGCGCCGCATCTTCTCGTACTTCGCGGCCAGCCTGACGTTGAGATCCTCCTCGATCGCCGGGTTCAGGTAGAGAGAGTTCACGATGTTCGGCCTCCGGCCCTTGGCGCCGGTCGTGGCCCAGTCCTTGGGCGGCAGCGGCGGGAACTTCCAGTCCTTGAACTCCACCGGCTCCATCATCTGGCCGATCATCCCGTCGCCCACGACCATTACCGGGTTGCGGTAGCGGTCGGCCCGGTCGAACGCGAGCGGCATCATGTCCACCGCCTCCTGCACCGACGAAGGCGCGAGCACCAGACAGCGATAGTCGCCGTGGCCGCCGCCCTTCACCGCCTGGAAATAGTCGCCCTGCGACGGCAGGATGCCGCCCAGGCCCGGACCGGCCCGCACGATGTTCACGAACACCGCGGGCAGCTCGGACCCCGCGATGTAGCTGATGCCTTCCTCCATCAGGCTGATGCCCGGGCTGGACGACGTTGTCCATGCCCTGGCCCCGGCGCCGGCCGCGCCGTACACCATGTTCGAAACCGCGACTTCGCTCTCGGCCTGCAGGTAGGCGCCGCCGACCTCGGGCATCCGGCGCGACAAATACTCGGCCACCTCGGACTGCGGAGTCAGCGGGTAGCAGAAGTAGACCAACCCGCCGGCCCGGATTGCCGACTCGGCAATCGCCTCGTTGCCCTTCATTAATACCTTTTCCATTACTCTCTTCCTCTCAAGGTCGCCACGTCCGTGCCTGAGCGGCCCGTCGGCTCTTCGCCCGGCAGTTCTGAGTTCTGGTATCTGGATTCTGATTTCTGCATTGTCCGAATCCTCCGCCCTATGCCGCTTCTTCCTGCTCGACCGTAATCGCCACATCCGGGCACATGAACCCGCAGAAGCGGCAGCCGATGCAGGCGGGCTGGTTCACGACTTCGGAAAAGAAGTAGCCCTTGTCGTTGATCTCCTTGGACATCGCCAGCACCTGCTTCGGGCAGGCGTTGACGCAAAGGGTGCAGCCCTTGCATCGGTTCCTATCGATTGTGACCTTGAATACCTTGGCCATGATACTCCTTCAGGTGAATAGTGAATGGGGAATAGTGAATAGTGAAACGCCACTGGGGTTTATCAGTTTCGTGACCTTCGTGTCTTCGTGGCGAATCTCCCCGCTCCTCATTCTTGGATTCTGTATCTGCCGAGCCAGTTCGACGGCTCCCACGGCTTCAGCATCAGCCGGTCGAGCACCATCACCGGGTAGGGACACCCGGGCGCGTCGAACTGCTCGAGCATGGCGCGCTGGACCGCGACAAAAGCGATTGTAGCGCCGGTCGTCCGGGCCACCCTCTCCCCCAGCGCAATCCCCTCCTCGATGACCGCGGGCGTGGTCTCGTCAATCAGATGCGAATTCACCACGATGCGGTCCACGCCTATCCTCGCGGCGGAACTGATGTCATCCATCATCCGCCTCGCCGCATCGACCGTGGCGGTAAACGGCCGGCGCGAGTTCAATATGAAAAGACCCGAGTAATCCTCGGGTCGCATCCCTTCGGCAATCGAGGCCATCACCTTGGCCCCGGCCGGGTCGCCGCCGAGGTCCAGCACGACCACCGGCGGACCTTGGACATTGGACTCTGGACTCTGGACTCCGGCGCCTGAGATCTGTCCTCTTTGTGCCTTGGTGTCTTCGTGGTGATGTCCGCTCCGTCCTTCGTCATCCGGCTCCGCAACTTCTGCCTTCTGCCATCTGCCGTCTGACTTCTGACTTCGGCTGAGACTTGGTGCCTTGGTGTCTTTGTGGTAATCTCCGCTCAGACATTCGTCATTCGTCACTCGACAATCGGCATTTCCTTCGATCGCTCCGCGCACCTCCGGCACGACAATCGGCAGGTCCGCGTTGACCAGCGCTCCGCCCGGCACGATGACATCGATGCCCTGGCTGCCTAGCTGCTCCCTCACCTCGCGGCTGCGGAAATAGAGATTCACGATATCCAGGTCGGCAATCGAGACCCGACGCCCCAGCTCGCGCATCCGCAGCGAAAAGTTGACCGCAACTTCGGTCTTGCCCGCACCGAACCCGCCACAGAAGATGTTGATACGCTTGAGCCCGGCCAGCAGCTCGTCCGCGTTGAACCAGCTCACCCGGTCCTCGGTCTTCGGTCCCCGGTCTTGCAGTGCGCCGACACCACCCCCAACATCGCCGGCGGCCCGCAGACATCGAGAAATCATGGAGTTGATAGATTACAGGCAATCACCGCCTCGGTCAACCTCGCCAGACGCTTCTCCCCTGCTCCAAGCGGTCCTGCAAGCGGATGCGGGCGGGGTCCGGCAGTAGAACCCCGCCCGCACGACATCGAACCGTTACGGCGCTATCGGCGCGCTGACGTTGAACACGCCGGTGCGGATGCTCTGCAGCACCGATTGCGTCAGCCCGCGTGCCACCCACTTCGCAATCAGTGTCGCCGCCTCAATCGCCAGCGACTCGCCGGAGATGTCCTTCCGACTCAGAGACCACATCTCGCGGCCGAAGCAGAGGTAGAACGGATACTGGATCGTCGGCACGCCCCCGAGGTCGCAGACCTGCCTCACCTGCTGCTCCATCGCCGAGATAAGCGGCATCACGGCACTGACGTGTTCGAGCATCTTCGGCCGTTTCCGGTCGAGCCTCGCCTTGATGTCGGTGGTATCGTACGCCGCATCCCAGTTCTCGATCATCTTTGCGGGGTCACTCATGAATCATCACCTTCCTTCCCGCCCGGTTGGGCCTGTTCGCACTCCATCGTCTCGTCTGCCATCATGTGCTTATAGCGCCGAAAGCCCGTTTCAGGTCAAATCGAAATGCGAGGACGTCGCGCAGCCTCTTCTCCAGGTCGCGCAGCGCCTGCTTCCGCCGGTAGCAGACCTGCCGGCGCGGCAGATGAAGTTCGACCGCCAGTTCCGGGTCGCTCTTCTCCTCAAAGAAGGTTCCCCGGATGACGGCGCGGCGTACCGGTTCCAGCCGTTCGACCTCCTCACGCAGACGGGCGATGATGTGTGCGTGCTCCGGCCCGCCGACCGCGGGCAGCAGGTTCGCGACCAGCTCGTCGAGACGCACGTCATTGCGGTCGAGGCCGAGCTTGCTGATGCGCTTCATTATGCTGGAGAATGCCACCCGGTTGGCCCAGGTGTTGAAGGACGCGCGGTCGGACTTGTACTCACCGAGGCATTCCCGGACGGCGTCGGCGCCTTCGGCGGCGAGATCGTCGGCCCACTGCCTGTTCCAGAGCCAGTGTCGCAGGCGTTCATGGAGACGGGTCCGGAATCGTTCCCGCAGCTCCGCGCCGGCTTCGATATCGCCGGATTGCACCCTGGCGAGCAGGACGGATTCCAGCCGCTTGTCGGACTCGCGAAGGCGGAATTGTGCCACTACTGCCATACAGCCTCCTTCCAGTTTGTTGACTTGCCAGCGGCCCTGTTGTGACCATATTATTGTGTCGACCTCCGATACTGTCAAACTCGGGTCAGCTTCGTGACCGGACCACCTCCTCCCCGTCCGGCGCGGCCGACAGGCATAGCCCGAACGCCTCCTCGGCTATCGCCACGAGCACCGACTGCTCCAGGCCCCGCGCCTGCCACTTCATGACGAGTATCCGGGCCTCGTTCCGCTCGGTCGCAGGCCCGAACCCGCGCCGGTGCAGCCGGCCGAGCTCCCTTGCGAACGAATGGTAATAGCACCGCCCCATCTTCGGCACGTCATGTACGGCAAAGACCTGCTGAGTCTGCCGGAGCGCGATGTCCTCGACCTCCACCGCAGCGGCAAAGCGTTGAACCCGGCTGCAAATCTGTAACTTAGTCAGCTTGCCATCCCAATCCAGCCGCATCCTTGCCTCATAGTTGCGGACTATCCGCGTCACTCTCTCGTTCACCAACTCCTCCCTTCATCCGGTCGGATGACGGCCGGGCGGCAATTGGTCCGGCCACCCCATCAACCGCTCCCCAATCCGCCACATCAGGTGTCCCGAAAGTCCTCTCCGGAACCACTTCATCACCACGATCTTCGTGCGGTGCGAGAAATCAGGAAACTGCGCTCCGCGTCTCCCCGCGTCCGTCACCCCGACCGGAGTGGAGGGGTCTCGCCCGCGGTCCTGGGCTGCGAGATTCCTCCACTCGCCCGGCTCGGTCGGAATGACGACCTTCGTGGCTTGGAGCTTGCAGCTTGTGGGTTGTGGCCTGTGATGCAACGTCGCGTACAGCTCCCCCGCAAACACCAGATACCGCTCGCACTCCTCCTCCGGCACCACCGCGCTCACCACCTCGCGCAACAGCTCGCCCGAATGCCGGTGCGGCTGCCGCCCTCGCATCCTGCTACTCATCGTCCCCTCCCGGCGTCGTTACTTCGTTTATCGTTCCTCGTTCATCGTTCTGTCCGATGCCGGAGTTGGCACTTCTGACTTCACTATTCTGCATTCTGACTTCTGACTTCGGCCTGTTCTGGGAATTGTGCCTTTGTGTCTTTGTGGTGAGTTCCTCTCCGGACTCGATCTCCTCCGGCGTCATCGCCGCTATCCGGTCGCAGCACTCCCGAACCAGCGCCTGTAACAGCACCGGGTCGAGCCGATACGCCGCCCACTTGCGCAAGGCTATCTCAATCTCCAACGCCAGGTCCCAGCCGGTCCTCGTGCGCAGCAGCTTCGACAACTCACGCAGGAACCAGCGGTACTGATTCTGCTGCACCATCGGCAACCGCTGTCCTTCGACCAGCACCCGGCCAATCTCCCAGGCCGCCGCCTCGGCTAAATCGGAGGGCATGTCATAAATCGACAACACCTCGCTCCGGTGCCGGATGCGGTCGAGCAGACTGCGGGTCTCGGGCTCAAGCACAATCGTGTCCATTCGCGGCCTCCTTTCCCCTACCGCTCAGGGTTCCTATGTGCTTATAGCCGGAAAACGGCGTTTCAGGTCAAAACGAGATCGCGTAAGTTACGCATTCCCTGTCCAGGGGTTACGGGTGGGATTATCCCCCCCATTACCCTCCCCGCTATCGGGAGAGCTACCGGGAGAGCCTATCCCCCGGCAATCGGGAGGATTACCGGCCGGGCTACTGTCCCCGCTACCGGGATGGCTATCGGGGGCGCTACTCTCCCCGCTATTGGGAGAGCTACCGGCCCGGCTGCTCTCCCCGTTACCGGGAGAGCCTCTCCCCGAGCTGCTCCCCGGATTACGGAGAGGGCTACTCCCCCCGTTACCGGGAGGGCAATCGGGAGGGCTACTCCCCCCGTTACTCCGGGGGCCATCGAGAGGGCCCCAGTTTTCGGCCCGCCGCCGTTCTGACGCCCGAACGCTGAACGAACCAACGGCGAACGTCTCGGCCGACTCTTGCCCCTCTGCTTGACGGTGGACGTTGACAGGTGGCAAGAGCGGACGATAATCATGCGTCCAGGAGGCGCCATGAAGTACGCATTTGTGCTGATTGCCGCAGGCTGTCTCGTGACAGCCCTCCATGCCCAGTGGCTGGAGGAGACCATCTTTGTGCCGGATTCGCTCGTAGGGCTGGAACGCCCGCAATGTCTGACGTACAACTCAACCAACAACACTGTCTACGTCGGCGGCCGGTTTGGCGATTGCGTGATTGCCATCGACGGAACGACGAACCGGAAGGTCGCTCGAATCCCGACCGGGGCGAACGTGACCGACATCTGCTGCAGTTCGGCCGAGAACAAGGTCTACGCCACCGGCAGTGACAGCAGCATCGTGACCGTGATTGACGGCGCGACCAACTCGGTCATCGCGACCGTGGCGGTGGCAGGTGGCCCTCGCGCCCTCTGCTGGAATCCGACCTACAATCGTATCTACTGCGCGACCTACGGGAGCAACACCGTTAATGTGATCGATTGCGCCGGTGATACGGTCATCGCGACCATGGCGGTGGAGAGCTCCCCTCGTTTCCTCTGCTGGAGTCCGCACTTCAATCGGGTCTATTGCGCCAACTCCGGGAGTAACACCGTAAGCGTGATTGACTGCGCGACCAATAGCGTCATCGCCACCGTGGGCGTAGGGACCTTACCCTGTGCCCTCTGTTTGAATCCTACCAACAACAAGGTCTACTGCGCGAACATGACCAGCGGTACCGTAACCGTGATTGACGGCGGGGCCGATACCGTTGTCGCGACCCTGCCTGCCGGTTCGTGCCCAAATGCCGTCTGCTATAATCCAACCAATGACCGGGTCTACAGCTCGAACCAGCAGAGCGACAATGTCACCGTGATTGACGGCGCGGCCGACAGCGTCGTCGCGACCATCGCCGTCGGCGACTATCCTCGTGACATCACCTTCAGTGCGGTCAGCAACAAGCTCTACTGCGCGAATACGGTCGGCGGTTCGGTGACGGTAATTGACGGCTCGGCCGATACCGTCATCGCGATCGTGCCTGCGGGCGAGAGCCCGAATGTCATCTGCTACAATCCAGCCGACGACAAGGTCTACTGCTCGAACCTGTACAGCCACGACGTAACCGTTATCGACGGCGCTGCCGACAGCGTTGTCGCAACCGTGGCCTTTTCCAGCTCTCCTCGCGCCGTCTGCTACAATCCGGTCGACAACCGGCTCTACTGCGCGTACTACTATGGTGGCGATTTCGTGGCCGCGATAGACGGTGCGACCAACAGCATCATCGCAAGGGTGACCACGGGCAGCTACTCCAGCGATCTCTGCTACAATCCGACCAATGACAGGGTCTACTGCGCGAACGCGAACAGCGACGATGTCACCGTGATTGACTGCGCGGCGGACAGCGTCATCGCGACCGTGGCGGCGGGTGACGGGCCAGTTGCCCTCTGCTACAATTCGACCAACAACAAGGTCTACTGCGCGAACTTCGGGAGTGATCCGACCTATGATTCGTCTGTGACCGTGATCGACGGCGCGAGCAACACCGTCATCGCAGACGTGGCGGCAGGCACCGGGCCTTATGCCCTCTGCTACAACCCGACCAACAACAAGGTCTACAGCGCGAACCAGTTTAGCGCCGACGTGACCGTGATCGACGGCGCGACCAGCAGCGTTATCGCGAACGTGGCCGTGGGTACCTACCCTTGCGCCCTCTGCTACAATCCGACCACCAACACGATCTACTGCGCAAACTACGGGAGCAACGACGTGTCCGTGATTGACGGTGCGACCGATTCGGTCATTACGACCATGGTCGTAGGTGACGGACCGTACGCCCTGTGCCACAACGCGACCGACAACAAGGTCTACAGCTTGAACCGGGCCGGCGGCAAGGTAACCGTGATTGATGCCGCGACGAACAGCCTCATCACGGTCCTGGTCGTGGGCAGCTACCCCTACGCCCTCTGCTACAACCCGACCAACAATAAGGTCTACTGCGCGAACCAGAACAGCGGCAACGTGACTGTGATTGACGGCGCGACCGACGTCGTGCGAAGCACAATCGATGTGGGTAGCGGTCCGGTGGATTTCGCCTGGAATCCAGTCCAGAACCGGGTCTATGTATGCACCTCCGGCGGGTCCGGCATCTCGGTGCTGCGCGACTCGGGCGGTGCGGCTGTCGGGGACGTCTCCAAGCCGCAAGCCACGAGCCACAAGCTGACCCCGACCATCGTCCGCGGCGTTCTGTTCCTGCCGCGGGACATGGGCGCGGGACATGACCCGATTCCGCTCGGGGAATCGGGATCGTGTCCCAAGCCGATTCTCCTCGACATCTCTGGCCGTAAGGTCTTGGACCTTCAGGCTGGAGCGAACGACGTCAGCCGCCTCAGCCCCGGCGTGTACTTCGTCCGCAACGAGCCACAAGCTTCGAGCCCCAAGCTTCAAGCTGTTCAGAAAGTTGTGATCACGCGGTAGGGAGGAACTATGAAAGAAGCTAAGCGACATTCAGTCAGGATTCTGACAGTCTGTCTGGTGTTCGCCGCCACCATTGGAATTGCCTTGGCGGATTGGGCCACCGCCACGTTGCCTGCCGGCCCGTTCCCCAGCTCCGTGGCGCTGAACCCGGTAACCAACAAGGTCTACGTCGGTAGCGAGACCGGCGACCTCGTGACGGTGATTGACGGTGCGACCGACTCTCGAGTCATTGTCTTTGTCGGCAACAGGCCCATGGCCATAGCGGTCAACCCGGTCACGAATAAGATCTACGTCGCGAATCTGCTCAGCAACAATGTGACGGTGATCGACGGCGCGACCAACGCCAAGACCACGGTGGCCACCGGGCCGTGGCCCTGCGCGATGGTGGTGAATCCGGTCACGAACAAGGTCTACGTCGTCGACTGGGGCGATACTCTGCAATTCGGAGACGTCACGATAATCGACGGCGCGACCAACACCGCCAAGAGGATAGCGGCCGGCGACCGACCTCGGGCCGTGGCTGTGAACCCAATTACCAACAAGGTCTACGTAACGGATGAATTGAACGACATCGTGACGGTGATCGACGGCGCGACCGACAGCACCGCAACGGTGCCTGTGGGAGCAAGATCGCTCGCCGTAGCGGTGAACACGGTAACCAACAAGGTCTACGTCGCCAACCAGGCCAGCGACGATGCGACAGTAATCGACGGAGCGACCAATGATACCGCGATAGTGCCCGCGGGCATCTCTCCCTACGCCGTGGCTGTGAACCCGGTAACGAACAAGATCTTCTTCGCGGGCAGCGGCGGCAACGGCAAGATGATCGTGATTGACGGCGCGACCTGCCACGTGGATACGGTCTGGGCCAGCGCCGACCCGTTTGCGTTGGCCGTGAACCCGGTCACGAACAAGATTTACGTCGCGAACCGTGGCGGCGCCCGCGTGACGGTGATCGACGGTGCGACCCTCGACACGGCCAGCGTACCCACGGACACGACCCCATGGGCGCTCGCGGTGAACCCGATTACGAACAAAGTCTACGTGGCGAAC
>Ga0208047_1000745_pt1 | contig 12018 bp, 8 predicted proteins | sample Kivu_220m_FD_184162 | JGI IMG/M metagenome (GOLD analysis project Ga0208047, IMG submission 184162) | Freshwater microbial communities from Lake Kivu, Western Province, Rwanda to study Microbial Dark Matter (Phase II) - Kivu_220m (SPAdes)... | ecosystem: Environmental > Aquatic > Freshwater >...
CCTTCTCGGTGAAGCGGAAGTCGACCTCCTCGAGCTTATGACCGGGGACGATCCAGCCCTTGCGCGGGCTCCCTTCCTCTCCGCAGGTCATGTCGTAAAAGTCGGAGACCTGCTTCGTCGGGAGCCCGACGGTCCGGCGGTTCTCGATGAAGGCGAAGGGGCCGTCGATCGTCGAGCAGGCGGCGGTGAAGTATGCCTCATCGTAGCCGCGGTCTACGGGCCCGCCGGCCACGGGCTTGTTGAAGTCGACGTTCATCCCGGTTTTCGGGTCGGCGTCCTGCCAGGATCCTCGCAAGAGTTTTTCGGCCTCGCGCCAGTCGGGCGCGCTGCCGTTCATTCGCGTCCAGGTCAAGCCGAGATGCCACTTGCCGAAGAACCCTGTGGCATAGCCCCGGCTCTTGAGGAGGGAGGCGATGGTCATCCGGTCCGGTTCGACGAGCGGGGGGGTGTATCCGCCAAGCACGCCCCGCTTGAGCCATGTCCGCCAAGCGTAGCGTCCCGTCAAAAGGCCGTAGCGCGTGGGCGTGCAGACGGCCGCGGGAGCGTGTGCGTCCGTGAACCGGACGCCGCGGGCGGCTATCCGATTGACTGAAGGCATCGGGATTTTCGACTCGGGATTGTTGCAACCCGGATCGCCGTAGCCCAAATCGTCGGTCAGGATGAGGACGATGTTGGGAGGCATCGGTCCCGAAGTTGCGCTCGCCTGCGGCCGACCGGCCGGACCGGCGCATGCAGCCGCCCCCGCGGCTAGTGCGGCTCCCAGGAAATCCCGGCGTTTCATCCCCGTCATGACGGGCCTCCTTCTTCCGGGCGTCCGGCCGTCGGCTGTCTTCCGGCTCCGGCGCTCCCTTATCTCCTAGAAACGATCGGGGCCGAGAACTCGTATCGGCCCGAGCCGATCGCGAACACACAGCTTCCCGCATCCACCCCGCGGAAGACGATGCCGGGGACGGAACCGGCGGGCTTTCCGCCCTCCCCGACCGAGGCCGGATCAACGCCCGGGACGAAGACGTCCGCCGCGGCATTGGCCGGGACGGTCACGGACAGGACGAAGCGGCCGTTTTCGATCAGCCACTCGCTCCGGACCTCGCCCCGGAGGGTGCGGATCGCCGCCTTGGCCCAGGCCAGACCGGCGACCGGCTGTGGGCGGAAGATGATCTTGTCGTATCCGACCGCATCTGAAGCGGGCTGGATGCCGGCCAGCCAATAAAAGAACCACTCGCTCACCGAGCCGAACATCGGGTGGTTGTGCGAATACGTGTTGTCGCTGTATTCCCAATGCTCCCAAAGCGTCGTCGCCTCTCGGTCGATCATGTGGCCCCACCCCGGGAAGGAGGTCCGGTCGACGAGGGCGTAGGCGAGGTCGGCCCGGCCGCCGCGAGACAGCGCCGCGAGGAGGAACTTCGTCCCGAAGATGCCCGTCGTGAGGCGCGGTCCCCCCGGTCCCTCGGTGGCGGCGACCAGGGCCTTAAAGGCCGCAGCCCGCTCTCCTTCTGGTACGAGGCCGAGCTCCAAGGCCGCGGCCAGCGCCGCCTGGGTCAAGGCCGCATATTTGTCCGGGCCCGTTCCGAGGACCTTGGCTCGATAAGCGCTCCCGATGACCGCGGCGAGATCCCGGTAGCGGGCTTCTTCGTCCTTGCGGCCCAGGAGGCCAGCCAGGCGGGAGGCCATCCGCGCCGTCTCGCCGTAGAGCGGCGTGACGAGCGCCGGGACGGGCGTGGCCTTGAGGCTTTCGTGGTCGGCGAGCCCCTCCGTAATCACGCCTTCCGGGTGAGTCTGCGTCACGAGGTCCAACCAGCGCCGCGTCGCGCCGTATTGCTCCTCGACGAGGCGGCGGTCGCCGTAGTGCTGGAGGAGCCGATCCTGGATGAGCGGGTGGGCCATGGCCCAGGCCAGTCCGCAGTACTGAATCCCGACGAAGGGCGCCGTGTCGGTAAGCATGCCGTCGGGACGGGCGGCATCCGCCCAATCGGCGGCGGCCTTGGCGTAGAAGCCCTGCATGTCGAAGTTCGCCAGGAACGCGTCGGCGGTGGCGACGAGGTCTCCGCCATAGCCGAATTTCTCGCGGTGGGGACAGTCCGACTGGACGCTGAAGACATTGCTCAGGAAGGTCCGTCGGGTCATCTCCTGGATGCGGTTGAAGAGATCGTTGGCGCAGGCGAACTCGCCCGTGGAGGCGAGATCGGAGCTCAGGGCCAGGCCCTCGAGATCGCCGAGGGCGGGGGCAGCGGGCAATCCCGTGATCTCCGCGTAGCGGAAGCCGTGAAAGGTGAAGCGGGGAGTATATGTCTCCTCCCCTCCGCCCTGAGCGATGTAAACGTCCGCCTGCTCGGCGATCTCGGGCGCGCCCGGTCCGCCGATGAGCTCGCCGTCGCGGCGCTTGCCCTTGATTTGGCCGGCGACCGAGGTCATCGGGTTGAGCCCGCCGTCTTTGTCGAGCAGCTCGCCGAATCGGATCCGGACCGCCGTGTTCGCGGGAGCGCGTAGACGGAGCCGGGCCCAGCCGGCGAAATTGCGTCCGAAGTCAACGAGATAGACGCCCGGCCTCGATCGGGTGATTGCCGCGGCCGGAATCCGAGCCGTGATCCGGATCGGCGGCTGAGGTTGGGCTTGGAGGACGCCGCCAGGGCCGGATCCGGGGACGGCCGGCGACCAGCCGGACTCATCGAGGCCGGGCGCGTCCCATCCCGGAATCTCGCGCCGGGCGTCATAGGTCTCGCCGAGATAGACGCTGTTGCGCAGGAGAGGTCCGCCCCGGGTCTTCCAGCTCGCGTCCGAGGCGACGACGGCGGTCGCGCCGTTCTCGTCCTCGAGCCGGAGCTCGGCGATCAGGCAAGGCCGCCCCAGGGGCAGATCCTTGCGCAGGTTCCGCCTCCCCCACATGAGCATGGGAAGGGGATTGTACCAGCCGTTGCCGAGCATGACGCCGAGGCAGTTGGCGCCCGGCTTGAGAAGGCCGGTCACATCGTAGACGCTGTAGAAGACGCGCCTCGCGTAGTTCGTCCAGCCGGGATCGAGAACCTGGTCGCCGACGCGCGTCCCGTTGATCGAGGCCTCGTAGTAGCCGAGGCCGGTGATATAGAGCCGCGCCCTGCGGATCCGGAGGGGAGCGTCGAACTCCTTGCGGAAAAGAGGCGCGGGATCGTCCTTATAGAAATCCTCGTCGCGATCGGGGAGCGGCTTGCCGTCGTTGATCCAGCGGGCGGTCCAGTCCTCGGGGCGTAGCAGGGCCATCTCCCAGCGCGCGGGAGCGCTCCAGGCCGAGGGGCGGCCTTCCCGGTCCCAGGCCCTGACCTTCCAATAGCAGGAGAGTCCGGAGGCGAGAGGTGTTCCGGCGTAGGCGGCGGACAGGCTCGAGGCGGAGGCAACCCGTCCGCTGTCCCAGAGATCGCCCCGGTCGGCTGTCAGGGCTTCGAGCGACCGGGCGACGAGCACCCGGTAGGCGGTCTGCGCCTCGCCGCGGCGGGCCGAGGCGAGGATCCAACTCAATCGCGGTTGCGGGGCGTCGACGCCCAGGGGATCGACGCGATATTCACATCGAAGATCGGAGACGGCCATCCCGTCCGGGGGATGAGACGTGGTCCGGGAGACGCGAAAGGCGCATCCCTCTTCTCCCGCCAGAAAGATCGCCAGCGCCGCCAAGGCGAAGAATCGGGGCGTGGGGCTTGCGGCGGCGGTCATTTGAACTTAGCCTGGTCGGCGAGCAGCGCCAGGATACGGGCGTTGCAGCGCGCCCGAAGCTCCGCCAGCTCCTTAGCGAAGCGGGGCTCTTTCGCTATGTTTCTCCTCTCGTCGGGATCTTCCTTAAGGTCGAACAGTTCGATGTATTCGGGGTGGGATGGATACTGGATATATTTCCAGCGGTCGGTCCGGAGGCATTCGCTCCGCGGGATCTCGGGATGGTCCCAGAGCTCCTCGCAGAAGATCTCGTTCCGCCAGGCGGACGCCGCCCGGCCGGGGAGCGGCTTCAGGCTCCGCCCCTGGGCGAGAGACGGGATCGCGGCGCCGGCCAAGTCCATGATGGTCGGCCCCAGGTCGATATTGAGGGCCAGGTGGTGCTTGACCAGGCCCCGTGCATCACGAGGCGCCCGGGGATCGTAGACGACGAGCGGCACGCGGATGGAGAGATCGTACATCAGCCACTTGTCGGCGTAGCCGCGTTCGCCCAGGAAGTAGCCGTTGTCCGAGGTGAAGATGATGACCGTGTCCTTGTCGCGGCCGAGGCGGGCGAGCTCGGCCCGGATCCGTCCTACGACCATGTCGATCCCGCTGATCATCCGGTAATAGCCCTTGACCATCGTCTGGTATTTCTCGGGGGTGTCGAACCGCCAGCTCCAGCGCGTCCGGCTCATGGTGTTCTTCAAGAACGCGGGCTGGGCTTCGTAGTTGGCCGGGGCGGCCATCTCGGGGACGGGGACGTCGACGTTCCGGTACAGGCCGTCCACGCCCGGCGGCCAGAAATACTGCTTCGGATTGTCGTCATCCGCGTGAGGCGCCCAGGGGCACCAGACGCAGCAGAACGGCTGCCCCTGCGGGACGCCGCGGAGGAACTCGATAGCGGCCTCGCCCTCGACTTCGGTCATGTGCCGCTCGACGCCTTTGATCTTTTGGACATGGGGCAGGTTGTCCAGCATCATGAAGTCGAACATCTCTTTCTGGACGTCTTTCTCGACCGCCACGCCGAACTTGCCGACGAAGCCGGTGCGGTAGCCGGCTTTGCGCAGCACGGCCGGATAGCTGATGTCGGTGAACGCCCGGGCAAGGGGCGGCTTGGTAAACGTGTAGGTGTGCGTCCGCTCGAACGTTCCGCTGAAGATGCTGGCCCGGCTTGCCGCGCAGATCGGAGTCGTGACGAAGGCCCGGTCGAACCGGATTCCCTCGCGGGCGAGGGCGTCTACGTTCGGCGTCCGGATGATCGGGTTGCCGGCGCAGCCCAGGGCATCGAAGCGCTGGTCGTCGGTCAGGATGAAGAGGATGTTCGGGCGTGCGGCCGCCGCCTCACCTCGGAGGGAGACGGATTCAAGAGCCAGCGCCCCCAGTCCGGCCGCCGACGCCCCGATAAACTCCCGGCGCGTTATCCGAGCCATGGCGGTCACTTCTCCTTTTGCTTGTTCGAGTAGATTTCGCGGACGCGATCCACCACGATGGCCAGGAGAATCAGCAGGCCGAGGAAGGAGTTCGCGTAGTAGGGATTCGCTTTGACTTCGACCAGGCCGTGCTTGATCAGCATGAAGATCGCGGATCCCATGAGGATGCCGAGGGCGGAGATGATGCCGCCGTTAAGTCCCGTGCCGCCGATGATGGCCACGGCGAAGGAGATGATCAACCAATCGTCGCCCGTCTCCGGCGCGGCCGAGCCGAGCTTTGACGCCCATAGGACCGCGGCCAGGGCGGCGAAGACGCCGGAGAGGACGTGGGCCGATACGACCATGCGGTCCGTGGAGATGCCGGACAGGCGGGCCGCGGCGGCGTTTCCGCCCGTGGCCAGCATCCGGCGGCCGAAGACCGTGTTCCGATACATGTATCCGACGCCTCCGAGGAGGGCCAGCACGAGGAGGAAGACGTAGGGCACGCCGAGCAGGCTCTTCTGCCCGATGAAGCTGAAGGACTCGGGGACTTTGTACGGAGACCCGCCGGAGATGCCCGAACGCAGGCCCATGAATATGAACATCATCGACAGGGTGACGATGAAGGAGTCGATCTTGAGCCGGGTGATGAGCGTGCCGTTGAGCCAGCCGGCGAGGGCGCCGACCCCCAGGGCGATGAGGACGGCCAGGGCCGGCGGCAGCCCCCATGTGTCGAGGCAGAGCCCCAGGACGATGGTCGTGATGCTGCCGATCGCGCCGACCGCCAGGCTCATCTGGCCGATGACAAGGACGAAGGCCTGGGCTAGCGCGACCAGGACGTAGAAGGCCGTCTGGCGGGAGACGACGAACATCGTGTAAGCGCTGAGAAAACTCTGCGACAAGAGGGCCAAGGCGGCAAAAAGGATGGCCGTGGCGATGATCAAGCCGAGCGTCCGGCCGCTTAGCCGCTCGGCGCGGTCGGCGGAGGAGGAGAGGAAGCGGGCCGCGGGGCCGCTGGGCATTTGAGTTGCAGGCATGGGATTCACTCCGTCAGTTTAGATAGCGCCCGATAGCCGCGCTCACCTCGGCGTAGGTCTTCGTCCCGTCGTCCACCCCGTCGATCTCGCCGGCGATCCGGCGGTCGCGGAAGACCAGGATCCGGCTCGCCACGCGGACGATCTCGGGCATGTCCGAAGAGATAAGAATGATCGCTTTACCGCGGCGCTTGGCCAGGTCCCAGAGCAGCTGATGGATTTGCTCCTTGGCCCCGATGTCCACGCCCACCGTCGGCTCGTCGACGATCAGGATGTCGCAGTCGGCGGCCAGCCACTTGGAAATGCAGATCTTCTGCTGGTTCCCGCCGCTCAGGTCTTCGGTCCTCTGGAACGGCCCCGTGGCCCGGATGTCAAGGTCCCGGATCATGTCCCGGGTGATCCTCGTCTCCTTGACCCGGCTGATGAACCGGGTAAGGCGGTTCGCCAGGCGGGGCCAGACGGCGATGGTGACGTTCGTGCTGATCGGGGAGGCGAGGAGGAGACCCTCCTCCTTGCGATTCTCGGTGACGTAGCCGATCCGGTAGCGTTCCAGGCCGTCGGCGACGCTGCGGATGTCGGCCTTATCGCCCCGGACGTAGATCGCCCCGGCGTCGGGGCGGTCCTCGCCGATAAGGATGCGGGCGAGCTCGGTCCGGCCGGCGCCGACTAGGCCGTAAAATCCGAGGATCTCGCCCTGGCGGAGGATGAAGCTCGCCTCCTCGATCCGGCCGGCGCGGGTGACGCGCTCAACCCTGAGCATCTCCGGGCCGCCGTCCACGCCGAGCCGGCCCAAGTGAGCCTGGATCACGTCGCGGCCGATCATCATCGTCACGAGCCCGGCGCGCGTGAGCTCGGACGTCCGGCGCGTTCCGACGAGATGTCCGTCGCGCAGGACGCTGACCCTGTCGCACAGGGCCAAGACCTCCTCGAACTTGTGAGAGACGAAGATGATGGTCGCGCCCTTATCGCGCAGGCCGCGGAGGAGCCCGAACAGGTTGCGGGCCTCGTGCTCCGTCAACGAACTCGTCGGCTCGTCGAGGAGGAGGACCCGGGCCTCGGAGGCCAGGGCCTTGGCGATCTGGACGAGCTGCTTGTGAGCCGCGCTCAGGCGCTTGATGATGGTGTCGGGCGGCAGCGCCAGCCCGACCCGGTCGAGATAGTCCCGGGCGACGCGGTTGACCGCCGGCCAATCGATGATCCCCGTCCGTCCGCGGGTGATCATTTTGTCGAGCATGATGTTCTCGGCGATTGTGCTTTCGGGGATGACTTGGATCTCCTGGCTGACGATGTCGATCCCCTGGGCCAAGCTGTCGTGGTAGCTTTGGAAGCGGAGGGGGCGTCCGCCGAACAGGACCTCGCCCGCGTCCGGCCGGCAAAGACCGGTAACGATCTTGATCAGGGTGCTCTTGCCCGCTCCGTTCTCCCCGACCAGGGCGTGGATCTCGCCCGGGGCAAAGCTCAGGCTGACGCCGTCCAGGGCCTGGACGCCCGGGAAGCGCTTGCTGAGGCCGCGGAGCTCGAGCATGGGCCGTACCCTCTCCGATCAGCGGGGCGCGCGGAGGTATTTCGTCCGCACGTCCCCGGCGATGTGGTCGGTGATCTTTTGGACCTCGGCCGCGTAGGCGTCGAGGTTGTCCTTGGTCACGACGACGATGCCGGCGTCGATGAATTGATAGTCTTTGACCGGTGTCCAGCCGTCGAGCATGAGCTTGAGGAGGAGGCAGGAGATATAGCCGTGGCCGGGAGGATTCTGGGCGACCGTGGCATCGATCGCGCCGTCGCGGATGGCCTGGAGGACGGTCGGGCCCGTATCGATGCCGATGAAGCGGATGCGTTTGTGCTTTTCGTCCTTGTGCCACTCCGTCAGGACCGAGGCGGCGGCGATCGTCGGATTGTAGCCCGTGGTGATGATGCCGTCGATCTCGTCCATCCGGGCGGCCAGGGCGCTTTGAAGCTTGATCGTGGCCTCGCTGACTTGGGTCATGTCCGAGATCGTCTGGACGATCTCGACGCCGGGGTGCTTGGCCACGACCTCCCTGATGCCTTCGTCGCGCTTGCGGGTGTTGATATCCGTGACGAGCTCGAGGACGTTCAAGATCCGGCCTTTACCGCCCATCAGCTCGATGAGCTTCTCGGCGGCGGTCATGGCCGCGGCTTTGATGTCCGTGGCCACGGTGAACGGCACGGGCGTCGGCAGGCCCGGCTCGGCCCCGTAGGCCACGACGAGCTGCCCCCGCCCCCTGAGCTGGGCGAAGAGGGCGTTGGCCCCGGCCGGATCGCCGGGGTAGATGCTGAAGGCCTTGTGGCCTTTCGTCGAGAGGGCTTCGACGTTGACGTTCTCGTTGTCCTGGGTCCATTGCTGGCCGACGACCTTGAGAGCCTTGATCCCGGTCTCGGCTTCGAGGCGCTCGACGCCGCTGCGGACCTCGGTCTTATAGGGATGGGGCATCATTCCGTACCAGACGATGGGCTCGACGCCGGCCTTTTTCCGGCCGACGTTGACGAGGACGACGACCCCCGCCAGGATGACGGCGAGGGCAATGACACCAGTCTTTTTCATCGGACGATCCTCCTGTTCCGAGCCCGTTTCGCCACGCCGGGCGATGCGGAGCGCATTATATCACGGCTCAGAGGTTGCCTTTCCGCGCCCGGCGCTCTCCTTGAGAAGGGCATGGACTTCGGCTTCGGCGGCGATCCGGGGATGGTTCTTGTAGTCGGGCAGGACGAGGGACGTCCGGGCGAGGGCGGCCAGCTCATCCGGAGGGATTTTCAGGTCGCGCAGGCCGATCCGCAGGCCGATCCGCTCGAGGAAAGCTTCGATCGCGTCGCCGCATCGCGCTGCGGCGGCGCCGTCGTCAAAGTCCTCGAGCGCCGGATCGAAGATCCGGGCCGTCGCGGCGAACTTCGCCGGCGCGGCGTCCCAGCTGAAGCGGGCGACGGCCGGATAGATGGCGGCGAGCGCCTCGCCATGGGCGATGTGGGGATAGAGGCCGCCTATGGCCATGCCGATTCCGTGGGGCAGGGTGACGCCGGCGTTGGCGATGCAGAGGCCGCCCAGCGTGTCGGCCCAGGCCATATCGGTCCGGGCGCCGAGGTCGGCTCCGTCGTCGACGGCCGCCGGGAGGCGGCGGGCCACGATCCGCAGCGCCTCGAGGGCCATCAGGTCGGTGTATGGCGAGCCGCCCGGATGGATGAAGCTCTCGAAAGCGTGGGCGAGGACGTCGAAGCCCGTCGAAGCGGTGACGCGCTTGGGCGCCGAGAGCACGAGCTCGGGATCGACGAGGCTGATCCGGGGATAGAGCCGGCCGTGGTAAAGAGCCGACTTGTTCCTTTCCTTGGGGTTCGTGACCACGGCCACCTGGGTCACGTGGGAGCCGGTGCCCGACGTCGTCGTCACGGCCACCACGGGCAGCGTCCTCTCCGAGGGCTGGTCTGGCTTGAAGAAGAGGTAGTCCCAGCAGGTCCCTTCGTGGGTGGCTTCAACTGCCACGGCCTTGGCCGTGTCCAGGCTCGAGCCTCCGCCCAGCCCCAGGACGACGTCGGCCCGGAATTCGCGGGCCGCGCGCGCCCCGTCGGAGATCACGTCCGTCGTCGGATTGGGGACGACTCCGTCGAAGTGGGCGACGCCCAGCCCGGCGGCCTCGAGCGACGTCCGGACTTTCTTGAGCGCGGCGGCGAGGGCCGGAAAAACAGGTTCGGTGACGATCAGGCATCGCCGGCCGAGGCGGCTGGTCGCTTCGCCGGATTCGGCGGCGCGTCCGGCCCCGAAACGAATCTCCGTCGGTTGGTAGTAAGCGAAAGGCTTCATGGATGTTGACTCCTCTGGGACCGTTTCATGTCTCGGTCCTCACGGACGGCTCGAACGGCGGATCGGGCCAAGCCCCCGGCCGCGTGCAGACATAGCTCGCCAGGCGGTTGGCGGACTCGGAGATGTCCTCCCAGCTTATGCGTTTCAAGTATCCGACGGTCAGGGCCGCGGTGAATGCGTCGCCGGCCCCGACGGTGTCGACCGCATCAACCGGATATCCCGGATGTCGAACGTCCCGGTCGCGGCCGATCAAGCGGCTGCCCTCCCGGCCTTTGGTCAGTGCGATCATGACGATGGGGAACGTCTTCAGCAGGCTCCGGAGGATCTCCGTCTCGGACCCGGCGAACGAGAGCATCTGACCGACGGCGCGCAGCTCGTCGTCGTTCAGCTTCAGGATGGTCGAGTGTTCGAGAAGGCCGCGGACAAGGTCCGGCGAGTGGTAATTTTGGCGGAGGTTGAGATCGAGCACGCGGACGGCCCCCGGCCGCGTTTCATTCAGGAAGGAGGAGATCGTGCATCGCGAAACCTCGGACCGGTGGGCGAGCGTCCCATAGCAGATGGCATCGGCGCCATCGGCCAGCCCGCGCAAGGCCTGCGTCCAGGGCAGAGCGTCCCAGGCGACGCCTTCGTGGATGACATAGAGCGGCACGCCTCCGGGATCGAGGCTGACCGAGACCGTGCCCGTAGGGGCACCGGCCACGGTCGCGACGAAGCGCCCGTCGAATCCCCTGCGACCGAGCTCGTCGAGAAGCTCTCGGCCCGGTTCGTCGTCCCCTACGGCGCTGACGATGAAGCACTTCGCCCCGAGGGTTTGGGCCTGAAAGGCGAAGTTTGCCGGAGCTCCTCCGATCTGCCGGCCGGACGGCAGGAGATCCCAGAGGATCTCCCCGATCCCGACGACGAGGGGTGGGGCGGTCACGGCCGGCTTGGTCCTTTCGCCGCTCACAGTTCGATGAAGACTTTCATGCTCCGATCGGCTTGAGCGTCGATAAAGGCATACGCCGCCGGATACTGGTCGAACGGAAAGTGCTTCACATCGAGGGGAGCGATGACGACATCCCCGCGTTTCATCAGCCGTACGGCCTTGACGAAATCGCCGTACTGATACATGAGGGTTCCGATGATGTTCAGCTCTCGGTCCTGGACGAAGCCCATGTTCACCCGTGGCCGGTCGGGGTAGACGCCCACCGCGACGATCGTCCCCCCCTTGGCGATCGCGGAAACGGCCTCGTCCAAGGCCTTTTCCATGCCGGCGCACTCGAAGGCGATATCGAAACCCTTGGTCCCGAACGTCCGGGCGGACGCCTGGGCCAGGGATTCCTCCGCGGCGTTCGAGACGGCCTTCAGGCCGCAGGCCGCCGCGATCGCAAGACGGTAGGCGCTGATGTCGGTGATGAGGACTTTGGCCCCCTGTGCCCGGGCGACTTGACCGACGAGGTTTCCGATCGGTCCCGCTCCCAGGACGGCGACGCGCCGGCCGGCCAGCTGCCCTGCGCGGGCGGTCGAATGGACGGCGACCGCGACCGGCTCGACGAGGGCGCCCTGCTCGAAGCTGAACGACGTGGGCAGGGTGACAACCTTGTCCGCTTCGGTGACGAACCACTCCTGGGCGCAGCCGGGGGCTTGGAAGCCGCGGACCTTCAGGACGTCGCAGATGTGGTAATCGCCGCGGCGGCAGGGCAGGCACTTCCCGCAGACCTCTTGCGGGGTGGCCGTGACCTTCAGCCCTGGCTTCAGCTTCTTCACGCCTTTCCCGACGGCTTCAATGACGCCGGAGAACTCGTGGCCCTGAACGACCGGGTAAGGCGTGAAGGGGTGTTTGCCGTGACGGACGTGGACGTCGGAACCGCAGACCCCGATGCGGCGGACCCTGATGAGGACTTGTCCTTTTCCCGGAACCGGTTTCGGAACATCGCCGAACTTGATATTCCCCGGCTCGACCATGACGGCTTGTCTCATAGTATGCCTCCGTGGCTGCGGAAGATGCCCTTCGCCGCTCGAAATGGCCATATAAGAAGAAGCTCTTCCATATTTATACGTTCGCGGCGCAAAACCCCGATTTTTAAATCGGGGTACAAAGCGCCGCTCAGTATTAAGCCTCCAAATACCC
>Ga0208047_1000748_pt1 | contig 12008 bp, 5 predicted proteins | sample Kivu_220m_FD_184162 | JGI IMG/M metagenome (GOLD analysis project Ga0208047, IMG submission 184162) | Freshwater microbial communities from Lake Kivu, Western Province, Rwanda to study Microbial Dark Matter (Phase II) - Kivu_220m (SPAdes)... | ecosystem: Environmental > Aquatic > Freshwater >...
GACCACCGCCAGCCACTTGTTCAGGGCAGGCGTCGCCACTTTTTTCAATCCGCTCCGGTGGACCTTCTCGGCCAGGTCGAGGATCTTCATCGCCCGCTTCCCGGTCAAGGCCGAAACCGTCAGGAGCGGCGCGTAATCGACGAACTCGAGCCGGCTGAAGACGTGGGCCTCGACCTGCTTCATCGAGACCTGCGACTCATCGACGAGGTCCCATTTGTTCAGGACGATGAGGAGCGGCTTGCCCGACTCGAGGGCCAGCTTGGCGACGGCGGCATCCTGGCGGGTCGGGAATTCCTGCGCGTCGAGGACGAGACAGAGAACGTCGGCCAGGGGGATGTTCTTCTTCGCTTTGATGACGCCGGCGCTCTCCCGCTCGTCCGCGACCCGGCTGAGCTTGCGGATGCCGGCCGTATCGACCAGACGATAGGCCTTTGTCCCCGCCCGGATCAGGACATCTGAGCTGTCGCGGGTCGTCCCGGGCAATTCGCTGACGATGAACCTCTCTTCGCCGCAGAGGCGGTTGACCAGCGACGACTTCCCGACGTTGATCCGGCCGATGATGGCGATCCGCAGGGCCGGGGTCTCTTCGCCGGCTTCGGGCTCCGCTTCCGGCAGAGCAGCGGCAATGCTCTCTTCCAAATCCGAAAAGCCGTGGGCGTGTTCCGCCGAAACGAAGAAGAGCCTCTCCTCCCCCAGCGCGTAATACTCACCGAGGCTCTGTTCGATGGCCGGCGTGTCGACCTTGTTGACGGCGACGAGCAAAGGCTTGCCCATTTTCTTGAGCGACCGGTAAAGATCCGTTTCGGCCGGGGCCAGGCCCCGCCGGCCGTCCAAGAGAAGGATGAGGACGTCGGCCGTTTTGGCCGCTTCCCAAGCCATCTTTTTGACCTGGGAGGAGAGGGGCTCGGCCTGGTAATCGAAGAATCCGCCCGTATCCACAAGCTCGAACCTCTTTCCGTGAAGGACGCAGGGGGCCGCGATGCGGTCCCGGGTCATGCCCGGCAGTGAATGGACGAGCGACCGCTTCTGGCGGAGCAGCCGGTTGAACAGGGTGGACTTGCCGGCGTTTGGATATCCGACGATCACGGCTTGGCGCATTGAGTGTTTTTAGCGTTTAGCGATGAGGGAGTAATCGGGCAGGAAAGGCCGGTCGATCTCGATATGGCCGTTCAGGGTCTCTCTCTCTTCTCCATCGATGAGGATGAAGACCCTCTTGATGGATTTGAAGTTGTAGGTCAGCGTATCGACGACGGCATAGACCGTGGAGATCTCGGCTGCGGTGCCGGACGGATGATTGTCGACGAGGTCCCGGGAGAAATCGACGTACGCCGTCCCGTCCTTGGTCATGAAGAGGCGGCCGAGCTTGGTCTCCGCCGGGACGGTCGCCACGAGTTCTCCGCTGGGGCCTTTGATGAGCTCGGCCAGGGTTTCCTCGGCTTCCCGGACGAGGGACACGTTCGTTTCGATCGGGCGCTCCTCGGCGACCAGCCGGCCGTCCGACTCCCGCAGGAAAAAGAGGGAGACGGTCTTGACCGGCTTCTCCGGAAGAACCTGGACTTCTCCGGCCGGCGGCTTCTCCGCCGGCGCCTTCACGAGCTCCTCCCGGCCGCTCGTCCGAAAAAAGATCACGGCCAGGACCGCCAGGACGAGGAACAGGACAAGAAGGAGCGCGGATTTCTTGCTCATGACCGGGATCACTTCGGGGAGGTGAGCTTGACGAATTTGGCCAGGCCGCTATAGATCGCCTGGGCGACGCGCGTCTGGAATTCGTCGTTGATGAGCCGCTGTTCCTCCTCCGGATTGGAGATGAAGGCGACCTCGACGAGAACAGCCGGGCACGCTACGCCCGTCAGGACCTTGAAGGGAGCCTGCTTGATGCCGCGGTTCTCCGTCTTCAGGTTCGGGTCGGAGGACAGCTCCTGCTGGATGAGCTCGGCCAGGCGGCTGCTCTGCTTGATGTAGGCCGCCTGGGCCATGTCCCAGAGGATCATCTTGACGACGTCCTTGTCCTCTTCGGCGATGCGCGGCTCGAGGTCGGCGGAGCTGTTTTCCATGTAGGCGAGCTTCCGGGTCTCTTCGTCGGAGGCGTTCAGGCTCATGAAGAACGTCTCCGAACCCTGGGCCCGCTTGCGGAAGGAGCCGTTGGCGTGGACGCTGATAAAGAGGGCGGCGGCGTTATTGTTGGCCAGCGCGGCCCGGTTCTCTTGCGAAACGTCGATGTCCTTGTCGCGGGTCATCACCACGCGGTAGGCCAGGTTCTGCTCGATAAGGGCCTTCAGCTTGAAGCTGATGGCCAGAGTGATGGTCTTCTCCAGCGCCCCGAACTTTCCTTTCGCCCCGACGTCCAACCCGCCGTGGCCCGGGTCGATGACGATGGTCCGCTGGGTCTGGGCCTGCGGCGCGGGGCCTGCCGCGCCGGAAAGGGCCGGAAACGCGGCGGTCAGAACGGCGAGGGCGAGGCTGGCGATGGCGACGTTGTTCTTCATGGCCTGAAAAAAAATGGAGGCGGCGGGAATCGAACCCGCGTCCGAAGACATTCAGCGGAAAGCATCTACATGCTTGTCCTCTTCCTTAATCTCGTTCCGCGATGCCCGAAGAGGCAGGGACCTCGCGAAACCAGCCTCGAGGAGGCTTCGCTCGCCGAGCTCAAGGCCGACCCGGTCCGCTATCCTGCTTGTCCACGCTTCTCAAGAACCGCAGGAGAGAACCTGAGAAACGGCATGCCTTACTTTAGGCAGCTAAGGGTTGTGCTTCTGCACTTACTTGGTTCCATCGTTTTACGAGGTGGATGGGATCTCGACATGCCGCTTTCGCCTCACTATCTCCGTCGAATCCGTTCGCCCCCATATCCGACCGATACGTAGGGTGCCTTGAGAATTCATTGTAGCGGAGGGGCGGCGGGAAAGTCAAACGAAGGAGCCGGATGTCCGTGCAGCCAACCGTCCGGCGGTTACTTTTTGGCTGCGTCCAAGACGGCCTTTTTCAAGGCTTCCTGCACCTGGACTTTCAGAAGGTCCGCCTGTTCGAGGACGGCCAGCGCGTCGGCGTATCGCTTTTGGCCGTATAGCAGGCTGAGGAGGTTGTTCGTGGCGTTGGCGTGGGCCGGGTCGGCCGCGAGCGCGTCCCGATATCGGGATTCGGCCTCGTCGAATCTCTTCAGCCGATATAAACAATTGCCGTGAAAATACAGATATTCGGCCGGCACGGCCGCCTTTCCCTTGCGCAGTGCGTCGGATTTTTCGTTCTTCGTCTCATCTAGCTTGTTCTTTGCGTCGGTGATGGCGGCCATATAGGTCGGCGGCTTGCAGACCGACTGATCGAGGGCTTTCTCCAGGGCCGGAATCAGGTCGGCCAGGGCCTGCTCTTTGTCCACGTCCTTCATCATCTGGCTGACCTTGGCTTCTTCGAGGACGGCCGAAAAATGGACATATCCGTTCTCGGCCGCCGTCATATGATCCTCGGCTTTCACGAAATCGCCGTCCTTGTAGCGGATCTGAGCCTTGAAATAGTGCGCTTCGTGATGATCGGGGACTGCCTTGAGGCACCTATCCAGCTCTCGTTCGGAGGCAGTCCAGTTTCCCTTATCGAAAGCGGACCGGGCTTTATCCATGGTCCCGAGCAGCGTTTTGTATTTTTCGAGAAGATTCAGATCGGCCGTTTGGGAAAAACACCATGCGGCCAAAGCGGCTAAAACAAGGACGAAGGTGAATTTTTTCACCATCGGCCACCTCCTTCGCGGCCCTGGAGGACGGCAGGCGCCGCGACGACCGTATCGACCCTCTTATTATAAGCCAATAGCCGGCATATTTCACCCTCGCCGCCCTTTTCCCCCGAGAGGCATGAAGCCGATCCGGGATGAGCTAAAGGCCGAAAGCCGTACTCAACCAGGCCAGCGCGAATCATCTAGTACTTAGGCTTGATGGCCACCTCGACCGGGATTCTCCGCGTCAGCCCGAATTCATCTTTACTCAGAAAGACCAGGTCATAAGCCCCCAGAAATCCCGGCCCGGGAAGCCACAAGAAGGTGCCCTTATCCGTATCGAGCGTCGAGCCGATGGGCAGCGGCCGCAGCCCGTTCCCCACCCTGACGTAGCCCCGGTAGACCGTCCCGCTGCCGAAGCTAAGCTCGATCCGCTCCACTTCTCTCATGCCGATATGAAAGACGCCCAGGCTGTCGGGGTCCAGGGGCTCGGCAGGCGGGGCCGAATCGAACCCGCGCCGAAGGCTGAGCGGATTGAAGGACAAGGGGAGGTTCGCGATGGATTCCGCGGGAACAACGGCTGCGCGCGCCGAGCTCCGGATTTCGCTATCCTTCAGGCCGGGGGCCGGCGCCTTGCTGATGCTGTCGCCGACGCCGCTCACCTTGGTGAAATAGCGGCTCCCGATCCCGTCGGCCGCGCCCTGATCGTCCGTGGCGATCCAGAAGATCGTATGGACCCCGTCCGCGTACGCTTCCGCGTTCAGGTAGAACGCTCCCACCGGGCCGTTCGAGTTGTTCAGTCCCGGGAACGATCCCGACACGTCCGGCCGGAACTGGTCGTACACGTTAGGCGCCGTGGACAAATCGCCCAATTTAACGCTGTCCACATAGACCTCGATCGTCGAACCGTTCTTCGGCACCGTCTTCGGCAGGGGCGTCAGCACCCAGCCGAAATTGAGATAGGGATTCCCCGAAACGATGCCTCCCTGAATGGGTGTGTCGATCGTCCCGAACGGCTTCACCGCGTGGGCATTGTCGCAGGTGATGACCTTCGTTCCGAGCGACACCACGTTCCCCTCCTTGTCCGTGGCGATGGCGTGGAGGGTGAACGTATCATTCCCCTGCAGGGGGAGGAAGTTGGTCAGGAGCATATAGCCCCAGCCCGCCCGGTAGTTCAGCGGGTGTGTCGGATATCCCGCCTCCACGTCCGGCCGCGCCCCTTCGACGAAGAGGCCGTCGCCGATATATACCAGCCCGTCCGGGCCGATAGCGCCCGAAGGATCGGTGGCATGCGGAGCCCGCTTCACTTGGACGCTCACCGTCTCGATGTCGTCCAGCACCCAGCCCGTGACGGGAATCGCGCCGGTGATCCCCGTCGTCCCGCTGATGGGAGTGGCGAAATCGCCGAAAGGCACGCTGTTTGTCCCCGCGGCGTAGACCTTGAGATTGACGGTGATCGTCTGCGGGCTGTTGGAGGCGAATTCATCCGAAACTGTGATCGTGCCCTGATAGGCTCCCTCCGTCAATCCCGCCGACAAGCCAGCCGGATTGACGCTGACCTGAAGCTGGCCGTTCCCCGACCCGGAGGCGGGGGTCACGTTGAGCCACGCTTGATTGTCTGCGGCCGTCCAACTCAAGATCCCCCCTCCCGTGTTGCTGACGAGGACGAATTGATTTTTGGTCACGGCGCCTCCCGCCAACGCCCCGAAATTCAGGGTCGGATGGCTCAAGCCGATCGCGGGGAGAGAGGCGACCTCGCTGACCTTGGCCACGAACGCATCGGCGCTTCCATTGTTCGTGAGGTCCGGCCCGAGTCTTTCGGGAAACGTCGTTTCGGTCGAATAGGCATAGCCCGCGACATAGGCATTCCCCGATCCATCGAGGGCAATGCCCATCCCGTAATCGGTTGCGTCGCCTCCGATGTACCCGCAATAATCCAGGCTCGCTCCTGTGGATTTAACCTTGGCCACGAAGGCGTCCCCTCCCTTACCCCCGTTAAAGGTCAGGTCCGGGCCTCCGGAAACCGGGAACGTCGCTTCCGACGAGAGCGTCCCTCCTGCTATATAAACGTTGCCGGCGCCGTCCACGGCGATGCCCTGGCCGCCGTCAAGTCCTGCCCCTCCGATATAACCGCAATAGTCAAAGCCGAGGCCGGAGACCTTGAGCTTGGCCACAAAAGCGTCCCCGCCGCCGTTGTATGTCACATCCGGCCCGCCGAATTCGCAAAACGTCGCTTCAGAGGAAGCCGTCTCCCCGGTCACAAAGGTGTTTCCGGCATCGGACACGGCAATGCCGTAGCCGCTGTCGAGCCCGGAGCCTCCGATATACCCGCAGTAGTCCAGGCCGGCAAACGAAGCTTTGACCCTGGCGACGAATGCGTCGCCGCTGCCGTTATAAATGAGGTCCGGGCCGCCGACTACGGGAAAGGTCGCATCGGAAGAATACGTCAATCCCGTCACAAAGACATTGCCGTTTGTGTCGAGGGCGATGGCGCGGCCCTCATCCGAGTCTGAGCCTCCGATATAGCCGCAGGCCACCAGCGCGGCGCCCGACGCCTGCACCCTGGCTACGAACGCATCCACCCAGCCCCCGAACTTCAATGAGGGTCCGACGGCTTCGGGGAATGTCGCCGCCGTAGAGGACGTCGACCCTGTGACGTACGCGGTGCCGGAGCTTCCCACGGCAATCCCGTAGCCGATATCCGTTCCCGCGCCGCCGATATATCCGCAGTAGTCCAGGCCGGTTCCAGAGGGTTTGACCTTGGCCACGAAAGCGTCGCCGCCGCCGTTATAGCTCGTATCCGGACCGTCTGTTTCGGGAAAGGTTGCTTCGGAAGATTGCGTAGAGCCCGTAATAAAGGCATTGCCGGAACCGTCGACGGCGATCCCGTAGCCCCTGTCGACATCGGAGCCGCCGATGTATCCGCAATAGACCAAACTGGACCCGGACGGGTCGATCTTCGCCACAAAGGCGTCGGTATTCTTGTTGTAGGTCAAATCCGGACCGGCCGTTTCCGGGAACGTCGCCTCGGCGGAATCCGTGGCTCCTGTGATGTAAACGTTGCCTGATCCGTCAAGGGCCACGCCGAACCCTTCGTCAATACCGGAGCCCCCGACGTAGCCGCAGAAGATCAGAACCGCGGGATCGATGACTAAAGTTCGGCTGCGGTCATAATCGCCCAGCCGAAAGCCATACTCGCATCGTCCCTCTCCGGCGGCGCTCAGTTCGTATCGAACGGCGACGTCTCTGCGACCCGTTGATACGTCCTGGCAGGCGACCGGAACGTCGTCGCTGAATCCGCCCTGAGGCGTCCTGACATCGAGACGACCCTCCGAACTCACGTCAACGGAGGTCGCCCCGCGATATGCGAGCCGTATCAACGCAGGATCCGCCCCGGGCCGGACCACGAATTCGTATTTCAGCCGATCGCTCGTCCCGGAATAGGCCAAATCGATGCCCAGCCAGAGGTCCCGATAGACGATGCGGCCGTAGGTCGGCAGGCCCGTGTGCCAATCTTCGAAATCGCCTTTGAAATAGGAAATGACTGCCGCGGCCTTTTCTTCTCCCCCGGGCCGGACGCCCGGGCGGGCTCCCACGAAATCGAGCTTGACCACCTGCCGTTCGGACGGATTATTCAACTCGTCGGAGCGCGTATCTCGAATGCTCGCGGCTCCGCCGGCCGTGCGATTAGGCTTCTCACCGTTCAGGACGAATGTCACCCCGCTCTCCGTAAAATACAGGCTCTTGTCCTTTCCCTGCACGTAATAAGCCACTCGCTCGTCCACTTGGCCCCGGTTTTCGACGAAATAGACGGGCATCTTCCCGAAATCCATCCTCGCCGCTGGCGACAAAGGCTTCGCGGGAAGGGCCAGGCCATGAGACGATTGAACCTCCCCGATCCTCGCCGCCCCGGACTCGGCGAAGGCAAAAATCATGAGAAAAGAAAATAGGAAGATAAGGCGTTTATTCATAGGACCCTCCCCCGACCGAAATTTGCAGACGCCGCGTGCCAATTTATCGACCTTGAACGCAGATTAACTCTCTGTAAATAATTCTTTGATGAACGGCTTGAAAAGTCAAGCCGCGGCACATAAAAGGAATCTTAAACAGGAAAAAGCTTATTCAACCTCGCAGCCGAGAATCCGACGGAACTTTCAAAACTTCGGCTTGACCGTTAATCGGACCGGAATCTTCCGGCCGCCGCAGGGATCGCCTTTCACGAGAAAAATCAGGTCATACGTTCCGAGGAATCCGGGCCCCGGCAGCCAGGAGAAAATCCCCGTGTGGGAGTCCAGCGTGGAGCCGATGGGCAGTGGCCGCAGCTCGTCCCCGACGCGCAAGGCTGGCCTCTCTCCCTGCTGCGCCGCACCGAGGTTGACGACATTAAAATACCTCGACCCGATCCCGTCCGCCTGCCCCGCGTCGTCCGTCGCGATCCAGAAGATCGTGTGCACACCGTCCGTGTAGGTCGTCGTGTTGAGGTAGAATGCGCCCACCGGCCCCCCCGTGTTCTTCAGCCCCGGGAAGGCCGTCGCCACGTCCACCCGGTATTGATCGTAAACATTCGGGGCTGTGGCCAGTGTCCCCACTTTGACGCTGTCCACGTACACCTCGATCGTCGATCCGTCCTTCGGCACCGTCTTCGGCTGCGGCGCCAGCACCCATCCGAAGTTCACATACGTGTTCCCTGAGGCACTCCCTCCCTGCGCCGGCGTGTCGATCGTCCCGAACGGCTTCGTCGCTGAGGCGTTGGCGCAGGTGATCGTCTTCGTCCCCAAGCTCACCGTATTCCCTTCCCTATCCGTGGCGATCGCGTAAAGTGTGAACGTGTCGTTCCCCTGCAGCGGAAGGAAGTTCGTCAGGAGCATATAACCCCAGCCCGCCCGATAGTTGAAGGGAAATGTCGGATAACCGGCTTCCACGTCCGGACGCGCACCTTCCACGAACAATCCGTCGCCGATGAAGACCAGCCCGTCCGGGCCGATGGCCCCGTTCGGATCCGTGGCATGCGGCAGCCGCTTCACTTGCACGCCCGTCACTTCGATATCGTCCAACACCCAACCCGTGACCGGGATCGCGCCGGTGATTCCCGTCGTTCCGCTGACCGGTGTGGCGAAATCGCCGAAGGGTATGCTTGTTGATCCCGCAGCGTACACGGTCAGGTTTACGGTGATAGTACGAGGGCTGTTGCTGGCGTTCGGATCCGTAACGGTGATTGTTCCCTGATATGCTCCGGCCGTCATTCCCGCCGCCGCTAATCCGGCCGGATTGACGCTCACTTGAAAGACGCCAGTTCCCGTCCCCGTTTTCGGCATCACGTCTAGCCAGAATTGGTCGGAGGCGGCCGACCAGTTCAAAGTCCCGCCTCCCGAATTGCTGATCATGACCGACTGCGTTTTGACCGCCGTATCGCCGGCGACGGCCCCGTAATTCAATCGCGTATGGCTGAGCGAAATCGCCGGCGGCATAGCGCCGATCGTGAAAACGGCATTGCTGACATCGAAGACCGCGGCGTTCGTGGCATCGCTCACCCGGACGAGGCAGTTCGCCGACGGCGCGTTGGCCACCGTCCAGGCATAGCTCCCCGTGTTCGCCGTCGAGGCGGCAATCGCCGTCCAGGTCGTCCCCCCGCTGGCCGAGTACTCGAGTTTGACGTTGGCGATCGTTCCGGCCGCCCTCCACGTGACGTTATGCACAGATCCTGCAGGCCAGCTTTCCCCGCCGTTGGGAGAGGTCACGAGGACCGGAACTTCCTTAATTTTAGCGACGAAGGCATCACCACTGCCTCCGTTATAGGTCAGGTCCGGTCCTGTCACGGCGGGAAACGTAACTAGATCAGACTCCGTCTTACCCGCGACATAGGCGTCGCCAAAACCGTCGACAGCTATGCCCCAGGCTTCCTCGAAGCCCGAACTGCCGATATACCCGCAATAGACGAGCGCCCTTCCCGAGGAGTCCACCTTGGCCACGAAGGCGTCCCCAAAGTCATTGTAGGTGAGATCCGGACCCGAAACGACCGGAAAAGTGGCCTCGGAGGACCACGTCGTTCCCACGACATAGGCGTTCCCAGAACCATCGACCGCGATCCCGCGGGCCCCTTCGCTGTCCAGGCCGCCGATATACCCGCAGTAAATGAGCGCCGAGCCCGCGGGATTGATCTTGGCTACGAATGCATCTCCGGCGTCTAGGCCGGGATTGTTATAGGTTAAGTCCGGGCCCGCGACAATGGGAAAGGTGTCCTCGGCAGATCTCGTCACGCCGACGACATAAGCGTTTCCCGAGCTATCCACAGCGATCCCTTCGCCCGTATCAGAGCTGTTGCCGCCGATATAGCCGCAATAGTCAAGAGCCGTCCCCCAAGCGTTCACCTTGGCCACGAAAGCATCCCCCCCCCCGCCACCCGGCGACGGCGTCGTTGTGAGTGAGGTCCGGGCCCACAACGACGGGAAATGTGGCCTCGGAAGAAATCGTTCGGCCCGTGATATAGGCATTCCCGTAACCGTCGACGGCGATTCCATAGCCGATATCTTCTGACAAGCCTCCGATATAACCGCAGTAGACGAGCGCCGTCCCCGAATCATTCACCTTCGCCACAAACGCATCGTAGATCCCCATGAAATTCAGGCCGGGCCCCGTAACCACCGGGAAAGACTCGAGGTTGGATTCGGTATAGCCCGTGACGTAAGCGTTCCCGGGACCGTCGACCGCGACGCCAAAGCCTCGATCATCCGCAGCGCCGCCGATGTAGCCGCAATAGTCAAGAGCGGTCCCTGAGGAATTCACCTTGGCGATAAATGCATCGAGCGTGCCGTTGAATATCAGATCGGGGCCCTTCGCGACCGGAAACGTCGTCTCTGTGGAACCCGTCATTCCGGCGATATAGGCATTTCCGAGATCATCCACTGCGATCCCGAAGCCTTGATCAACTCCGGAACCGCCGAGATAACCGCAGTAAACGAGCGCCGTGCCCGAAGCGTTCACTTTTGCCACGAAGGCATCGCCGTTTCCGCTTTGCGTCAAGTCGGGGCCCACGACAACGGGGAAGTTGTCCATCGGGGAATAAGTATAGCCGGTGATATAAGCGTTCCTCGATCGGTCCACCGCGATACCATAGGCGGCATCCGATTCCCACCCGCCGACAAAACCGCAATAGACAAGCACCGCCGGATCGAGAACGAGCGGCCGGCTGTGGTCGTAATCGCCCACGTGAAATCCATATTCATATGTCGCGCTCTCTAATCCCGGCGCTTCCGTTTCTTGCCCCCCCCCAAGACGTCGAGCTACCGCATCATCGCCCAAATCATAGGCCACGGAAACGTTCGCTTTCTTCCCCCCCACGTCCTGCCAAGCAGCCGGCACATCGTCTTCGAAACCGCCGACGGGCGTCGTGACCGCAAGCCGGCCGTCAACCGTCACTCCGATCCCGCTCGCTCCGCGATATGCCAGCCGAATCCCCGACGGATTCGCTCCGGGATGGACGATAAACTCGTATTTCATCCGGTCGACCGTACCGTAAAATAGAAGATCGATCCCGGGCCACAGGTTTTTATAAGCGATCTTCGAATACGTAGGAAGTCCTGTTTTCCACCCCTCCGGCTTCCCTTTGAAATACGAGACGATCGCGCCCGCCTCCTCCTCACCTACAGGCTTCACATCCCGGTTGGCTCCCACAAAATCAGCCTTTACCACCCAGCGAGAGCCGGATGCCGCCTCGATATCTTTCCTCGCCCGATCTCCACGATTTGGATCCCGCGGAACTAAATCGCCGGATTTGTCCGTGCTTCTTCCGATAAGGGCAATTGTTACTCCTTCCGATGTGAAGTACAGGCTTTTATCTCTCCCCTGCACATAATAGTCTACCCGTTCATCCATCTGCCCCTGATTGGCAATGAAATAGACCGGCATCCTGCCGAAATCCAAAGCGGTCTTCGGTGTCGTCGGTTTCAGGGAGAGCGGATTAGCGAAATCTTGGATCGTCACGCCGTTCGTCTCTCCCTTCTCGAGAAAAGCGAAGATCAGGAGAAAAGCAAAAATGAAGATCCCGCTCTTTTTCATGTGATCCTCCCCGATGCCGTCGATGACATGGGCCGAGAGCCTTTCGATCGACTGTTAGAGAAAACGCACCCTTTGGAATTCATTCTTTGATGAAAGCAGGCAAAAGTCAAGATATCGAAGGGGAAAAAGGGGGGCCTGAATAAGGTAGGCGTCTTTGGCGGCAATTAATAAGAATCCGACGAGGCGTTTAAGACTCTAATCTGGGATCTTACCTCTCCTACCTCCCCTCCAAGAGGGGAGGCTTGAAAAAGGT
>Ga0208047_1000750_pt1 | contig 11990 bp, 11 predicted proteins | sample Kivu_220m_FD_184162 | JGI IMG/M metagenome (GOLD analysis project Ga0208047, IMG submission 184162) | Freshwater microbial communities from Lake Kivu, Western Province, Rwanda to study Microbial Dark Matter (Phase II) - Kivu_220m (SPAdes)... | ecosystem: Environmental > Aquatic > Freshwater >...
AGCGTGGTGTAGATGCGCAACCCACCGCGGAACAACTTGGCGTATCGCTCCTGATATGTAACGCCCAAGATGGTGCTCTGGTTGAGCAAGTAATCCTTCACCAATTCGGTGAAGTGAGTTCGCTGCACAGGTTCGTCGGGTCGACTGCGCACACCCGTGGGCATGAATTGCGCGGCGCGACGGATGATTTCGTCGTCGGTCAGCGTGATGTAGCCCTCGTCGCGCACTCGCGTGAGTGCGGTAACGAAACGCGACAGCGACAACGAGCGATTGTTGATCGGGTCGTAGGCCGACGGTGCCCGCACGAGGCCGACTAGCAATGCGCCTTCTTCAATCGAAAGGTCTTTCACGTCTTTGCCGAAGTACACCTCGGCTGCCGCCTTGATGCCGTAGGCGTTGTAGCCATAGAAGTTGGTGTTGAACCATCGCTCGAGAATTTGATCCTTCGTCAATTCGCGCTCGAGCAAAATCGCATAACGCATCTGCAGCAACTTGTACCTGCCGTCACGTGGCAACGTGGCGAGTAGTTCGTTCTTCACCACTTGCTGCGTGATAGTGGACGCACCTCCCGAGGCGCCGTCGTTGATGTTCGAGATCACCTGTCGCCCCACGGCGCGCAAGTCGACGCCCCGATGTTGACGGAAGTTCTGGTCTTCAATCGCCAGCAAAGCGTCCACCACATGTGACGGAATCTCGGAGATCAACGTTTGCTGGCTGTTCTCCGCCTGAAACACCCCGATCTGGCGACCTTGATCGTCGAACAACACGCTTCGCTCGGCCAGACCAGTGAAACCGCCTACTTCATACAGCGAGATTGCGGTCTCTTCGTGGGCGTTCAAGATGCCCCACACTCGGGGGGCCATACCCACGACCAAGGCGGTGATGAGCAACGATGAAAGAAGCACGGCGACGACGAGTCGCAACGACCACATTGCTAGACGCACGTGCCTTTAACGCTACTTGCGGGCGTCTGTCGCGCGGGCGTCTGTCGCGCGGGCCTCTGACTCGCCGGCACAAGTGTTCACAACGTCGCTTGCTACTCTCCTGCGGGTGACTTCACACACGAAACGTCCGTTCAGATTCGGCGTACAAGCATCCACCGCGCCGTCAGGCACAGCGTGGGCCGACCTCGCACGTCGCACCGAAGACCTCGGCTACGCAGTGCTCACCATGCCCGATCACTTCACCGACCAACTCGCACCCGTGCCGGCGATGACCGTCGCTGCAACCGTGACGAAGAACCTGCGTATCTGCGCGCTCGTGTTCGACAACGACTACAAACACCCGGTGGTGCTGGCTAAAGAACTCGCGACGATGGACGTGTTGTCAGATGGTCGCGTCGACATCGGCCTTGGTGCCGGTTGGATGCGCACCGACTACGACCAAGCAGGAATGCAATACGACTCCCCCGGCGTGCGTATCGATCGCTTCGTCGAGGGCCTCAAGGTGATTCGCGGCTGCATGGCTGACGGCAAGTTCTCGTTCAAAGGCACGCACTACACCATCACCGACTACGACGGTTTGCCCAAGCCGCTTCAGCGGCCGTGCCCACCCGTGTTGATTGGCGCCGGCGGTAAGCGCATGCTCGGTATTGCCGCGCGCGAAGCCGACATCGTTGGCATCAACCCGTCGCTCACACCGGGTTTTGTCGGCCCCGAAGTGATCGCCGACATGTCGTCACAAGCCGTTGCCGACAAGATTGCCGTCGTGCGCGAAAAAGCCGGTGCGCGCTTCAACGACATCGAGCTCAACATTCGCACCTTCTTGGTGAACGTCACCGACGACGGCAAGGCAGCGCGAGAGAAACTCGCAAAAGGCATGGGGGTGGATGCAGCACTCATCCACGATTCGCCGTTTGCGTTGATCGGCCCGCCGAACGAGTTGATTGAAACGTTGATTGCTCGCCGCGAGCAATTCGGTTTGTCGTACGTGATCGTCGGTGGTGAGGACGTCGAGTCGTTCGCGCCGGTGGTGGCGGCTCTCGCCGGCAAGTAATTGTGCTCTCGCGCGAGTGATGAGCGATACGAAAACTTACGGCGTCGGCACGATTGCGCGGCGAATCGGGCGATCCCACCCGCGCTGACCCGTCGACTTGGGGCTCGGCCACAGGCGCGGCCCCATCTCCACCATGCCGTGGTGCGTGTTGTAGTCGCCAAGCAAGTTGAGAAACGGCACCGCATCAAACGCGTCGGCACCACGAACCCCGACACCTTTCCACGCGCCGGTGGCGAGCAACTCAAGCGCCACCACCGGACAAATTGCGGTTTGCCACAACACTGCTTGGGCACCATATTCGCGCATCGTGGTTTCGTTGTCGGCCACGTGATACAGATACACCTCGCGCGGCTCGCCGTACGACATGCCCTTCACCCAGGTGCCCGCACAGGTGCGACCGTGCATGAGGTGGCCGAGTTTCGCCGGGTTCGGCAACACTGCAGCCAGCACGTCGCGTGGGGCGACGTTGGCATCGCCGACGCGAATCTTCTCGGTGCTGTCGAGGCCGAGGTAGGCGAAGGTCTTCAACCAGTCGATGAATTCGGCACCGAGTGAGTATTTGAACGTCACCCGGTTGCACTCAATCTCGCGTGGGATGAGCAGCACTTCCTCGTGCTCCACGTTCACACACTCGTATGCGCCGATGCCCGCCGGAAAGTGGAATACCTCAGGCTCGCTGAAGCATTCGGTGGTGAAGAGGCCGCGCGACTTCTCCCACACGATCGGTGGGTTCAAACATTCCTCGATGGTGGTCCAGATGGAAAATGTCGGGGCGAATTCAAAGCCGTCGATCGAAAGGTTCGAACCGTCACGAACACCGATCTCGTCGATGGTGTCAAAGAGATGGTCGGCGGCATAGCGGGCGAACACGTTGGAGAGCCCGGGTTCCACACCCATGCCCACGAGCGCCAGCAAACCCTTTTCGCGCCACTGCGGGTCGGCGGCCAGCTGGGCAGCGCCGAGCGGTTCCCCGACCTCGGAGTACGGGTTGGTCGGGTGTGGCTTGGACAGGTTCATCGCCATGTCCACGTAGGTGCAGCCGGCCTCGAACGCCGCCTCGAAGATGGGGTCGTTGAGGCGCGGGTCGCAGGCGTTGACGATGATGTCGATCTTGTGGGCTTTCGCCAGGGCCACGATGTCGGCCTTCTTGCTGGCGTCGACCCTCGCAGTGGAGAACCGGGCCGGGTTGTCGAGGTTCTTCAGCGCGTCGATGCAGCGCTGCTCGTTGATGTCGGCCAGCACGAAGGCGTCAAAGAAGGTGCGGGTTTCGGCGATTGACGCCATGCTTGCCCCGACTCCGCCGGCTCCGACGACGAGAATGCGACTCACGGGTTGGGGTTCCTTACAGACAGCAGATGCGAGGGCATCCGAGGACTCTCAGGCTACCGACGCCCCCTCGCAGTTCGTGCGCTATTTCACGAGTGATACGTGAGCGTTGGTGTGCCTTTACTTCTCACCCGGAAAGCAATAGGTGATGTCACTGAATTTGTCTTTGGCGAATACATACATCAATCGCAACGGTTCATTGCCCACGTTGTATGCGACATGTTCGGCGTTCGGCGGTATCCACACTGCGTCACCAGGTGCGAGTGAATGCGTCGTTCCGTCGACGAACACACTTCGCCGTTTCCGGAGATGATGTAGTACACCTCTGCCGGTGCATGCGTGTGTCCACGCGGAGGTTTGCCGGCGCCAACGGACACCTCGGCGATGCCGACCACCAATTCTGATGTCGGCATCGTGTCGCCGCCGATCAACTCCCACCACCGCACGCTGCCGCGCGTCGAACTGTTCCACTCGTGTTGCGGCACATCGCCAATGCGACGGATCACCGGTTCGGCCACGTGTGCCACCGTAGCGAGTCGGCCTCGGCGCCATCCCGATTCGCGGCACTTGCGTTCGCCACTACTGTCGGGGCGTGGACCTCAACGGTGCTCGCGTGCTGGTTACCGGTGCGTCACGCGGCATCGGTGAGGCCATCGCTCGTGAAGCCGCATCGCGCGGGGCGAAGGTGATCGGCGTCGCCCGCAGTGCAAGCGCACTCAACGGTGTGATGCAGTCGGTAGGCGGGGTTGCATTCCCGTGCGACCTGTCGGTGGAGTCTGAGCGAGCCGACCTCGTCGCACGACTCGAGGCGATTCACGGGCCGATCGATGTTGTCATCAACAACGCGGGGGTCGATGACACACGGATGTTCGCCCAAACTTCGGCACTCGACGTGCAACGAGTGATCACGCTCAACCAAATCGTGCCGATTGAACTGATGCGCCAAGCCGTGCCACTCATGCGTTCACGCGGCAAGGGCCACGTGGTGAACATCTCGTCGCTCGCCGCCGCCGGCGGGTTTGCCGGTATGACGCTGTACTGCTCGTCGAAAGCTGGGCTCTCCGGGTTTCACCGCGTATTGCGACATGAACTGAAGGGCTCTGCCGTCGGGCTCACCATCGTGGAGATTGGGCCGATCCCCACCGACATGCTCGCCAACGTAAAGGGTCTGCGCGCCGCCGAGCAGATGTTCTCGCGCCTCCGTCGTCTGCAATTGCTGCCCGAGGTGCCGCGTGAACGCGTGGCGCGAGCGGTGTGCAACGCTGTCGAACGCGGCACGGCCAACGTGTGCCTGCCGAAACGGGCGAAGATCTATCCCGTGCTCGTCGGGCTGCCACAGCAGATCGTGAATCTGCTGACCTCAAGCGTCAAACGCTGAACTGCACGACACCACAACCTGCGGCGCACAACACCGTTGCGTTCAACGCGACCAGAGCAACGGATTCAGTCGCGATGCGGCCGGCGCGCCAGCAGGCAGCGAGTCGAGCCATTTCTCGTTGTCATCGCGACGCATTGGGCTGTCAACTGGGCCAACTCGCGCACCATCAGCAAAGTAGATGATCGTCATCACGGAACGCATCGTTGATGTCTCATTCGCTGGTGCACCGTGCAGAGTCCAACCACTGTGGAATGTCGCGTCACCGGCCCGCATCGGCGCGTACGAAACCAGTTCAAACTTCTCGCGAGCAATCATGTCGTCGAAATGCGATTGCGAGTCGTCACCGATCGCCGAACCACCGAGATCACCCGAACGATGACTGCCTGATGCAAACACCACCGAGCCAACGTCGGTCGGCACGTCGACGAGCGGCATCCACATGGTGATGGTGTTGTTGGTATCGAGTGGCCAATACACCTGGTCTTGATGCCACGGCGTAATTCCGCCACCTGGCTCTTTGAACAGCGACTGGTCGTGGTACAGCCGCACACCACTCACTCCCATGAGGTCGGCAGCAACCTTTGCGAATCGTCGCGCGAAGACGAATTCACGAACATGATCATCGATGGTCCACAGGTTCATCGACTGAATAAATGCTTTGCCGTACGTGTCACGTTCGCTCATCGGGCGCTTGTCACCACTCAACGTGCTGGTAGCGCTCTTGATTGCTCGCGCGTACGCCGATACCTCGTCGAGCGACGCCAGCCCGCGTACCACTGTGTGCCCGTCACGCGCGAACTGCGCCGCGGTGCCTGATTTGAGCGAAATTGTTTCGTCGAGCGACGTCGTGCGCTGCACAAACCGATGCTAGACAGCACATCGGTAGCGTGATGGCGTGAGTTTGTGCGTCGTTGGCGACTTCGCGTGGGACGTGCTCATCCGCACCAACAATGAGGTGCTGAAGGGCGGCGACTCGTTCGGCGAAGTCATGCTCACCCCGGGCGGCAGCGGTGCCAACGTTGCCGTGTGGGCCCGACGTTGCGGGCTCGACACCCATTTCGTCGGCAAAGTAGGCCGCGACCGATTGGGCGATCTCGCCCGCGAGGATCTCGACCGTGAAGGTGTGTCACACCACTTCATCCAGACCGACGCCCACCTCACCGGAAGCGTCGCCGTGTTCGTTGACCAAACCGGCGAACGCAGCATGGTGTCGGGTCGTGGCGCCGACTTTTTCCTGTTGCCCCAAGAACTGCCCAAGTCGGTGATCAATCGCACCGACTACTTGTTCCTCTCCGCGTGGTCGTTCTTCACGGATCCACCACGAACTGCCGCTCGCTTCGCTGCCGAGATTGCACGGGCCAGCGACACATTGATTTCATTCGACCCGGCATCATTCCAAATGATCGAAGAGATGGGCGCCGCGACGTTCTGGTCGTACGTCAAGGATCTTGGCATCAAGGTGTTTCTCCCCAACTACGAAGAAGGTCGGGTGCTCACCAATCTGTACGAGCCTTCAGACATTGCCGCGAAACTCGCCGAACAATTGCCGGGCGCAACGATCATTCTCAAACTCGATGCCGACGGGTCGCTGGTGCAGCACGATGGCACTCAGACCCAAATTCAACCCGCCACCAACCACTTGGTGGATGCAACCGGTGCGGGCGACTCGTTTGCTGGCGCCTATCTCGCCCACTTCGCCAAGCACGGTTCGGTGCTTGACGCGGCTCGATTTGCTACACGCATTGCCGCCTGGGTGATTGAGCACCTCGGCGCTCGCCCGCCCGCCGACGCGCGGCTGACACGAATCATCGCCGCGAACTAGCGGCGCCACACCAGCACGCCGCCAACTAGCGGCGTCGCTGCCACACCACGCGCTTTAGACGTGCAGGCCGTCGACGGCTTCCTTCACGTCGTTTGCGTCGTTATGCGAGTGCGTGAAGCCGAGTCGTCGTTCTTCTTGCACCGTGTCGCTCGATCGAAACGCCACGATGTAGGCGCGGCGGCGTGATGCCGAGGTGTTGCCGCCGGAGCCATGCAACACACCTTCGCAATGCACGGTGATGTCACCGCGCTTGATCTCGACCGGGGTTGTCTTTTCACCGGGTCGCAGGTCGGTCACCAGCGTGTGGCTTGCTTCGCGATCGCCGTGCAGCGGTCGGTGCGCGCGCACCGGCTGGTGTTGTGTACCGGGCAGAAACTGCATGCATCCGTTGGCGAGGGTGGAGTCGTCGACGGCCAGCCAACACGTCGCGGTGCGACGGTCGGGTGTGTCGATCCAATACGCCTGATCCTGGTGCCACGCGAAGACGGCATCATCGCGGAATGGTTGTTTTGCCAGCAACTGATCGAAGTCGATCACCATTCCGTCACCACACAACTGACGAGCAATCGATGCCGCACGGCGCTCGAACAGGTTTCCTTGCAGCGACGGCAGATACTTGCGCGGCAACATCACGTTGACGATGGCGTACGACGTTGGGTCGGTGCCGAACTCCCCCGTAGTCATGTCGTTGAAGTCACGGCCTTCAACGTGAATCTGCCGCTGCAAGAACGCCTCGTACGCGTCGTCGATGACCTTCATCTCCGACTCCGACATCACACCACGCAGATGCACGTAGCCATCTCGGCGAAAACGTTCGAGTTCCTCCGGTGTCACGACGTATTCGTCGCCGCGACGACGCTCGTCACCGGTGGTGTTGCTTGCCGACACTGGCGTCATGCTCTCTGGTTTTCCCTTGGTGTAACACCGTCGGGTGGCAGCCGTTCACCGCGCGGCAATGGAAAGTACTTGTGGTGCCATGCACCGGTGACTTCGTAGATGGCCGTGCCACGTTGGCCGTCGCTCGTCGTCACCAGCATTTCGTTGAGACCACCGCCGAGCGTATTCGGCTTGCCAGGGTTGAAGGCGTCGTAACGCTGGGCCCAGCGGCCTTGTGCATCAACATCGATCGTTCGTCCGTTCTCCAACACGAATGTGACGCGACCTGCCAGCCCATGCACGTTTTCTCCGAACCGCTCATACGACACGGGCTTTTGCGTGTCATCCAGCCACGTGAGATCGTGGCGGAATTCGCGAACGCTGATTGGCTCGCCACCATCACTCGGCGACAAACATCCGTCGGTGTAGATGCGTGCACCGTTCGGCAACTCCCAGCACCACACCGCGAGCATGCCCTCGGGGACGTGAATTGCCAGCCACATCCACATCGGGCAGCGGTAGTGCGTACGAATGCCCCAGGAATGATCGCGTTGACCCCACCATTTTTCGATTTTTCGCGTCTCGCCTTTGTGGGTGACCGTGCCGTCGTACCACCCGCTTTGAAACATGTGCAACTGATCCCACACCACTTCGTGGCCGGCCTTCATCGTGCCGCGGCGTAGTTGATACGGCTGCACGCGCGCGGTGTAGGTGATGTCCATCGCGAGCGGCACGACGTTCTTCGAGTAGTTGTCACCATCGACACGCAACCGCACCTTCTTGCGGGGCTCGAGAATCTCGATGTTTACCGGCCCGACGGTCCAGTCATCGTGGTCACCTTGCACTTGCCGGGCGTGGCGGGCGAGGAGTGGCGTAGTTCCCCATCGCCCGAGTTGCAGCGAATCCATCTCGTTGCGCGCCGGAAAATTCGCCAGCGTGAGAATGAATACGTCCCCCAACTGGTCGGTCGGGTGCATGATGAAAAAGAGACTCTCGCGCCAGTCGTGATGGTGCAGCACCGTGTTGCGGAACGGCTCGGGAATCTGGTGTCCGAACCGCTCGTCGACCGCGTCGTAGCGAGCCATACGTCTAGTTTCGCACAGCGGCTAGCGAGTCGAGGTCAACGGCGTGCTGCGCGTGACGATTGGCCATCGCGAGAAACATCTCGTCGCCACGGTCGGTTTGCTTCACGATCATCGACGCAATGACAGCCATAACGAAGCCCGCAAAGGTATATCTGCGGTACTCGTTCCACGCATCGTCAAACGACAGCGTGACACCATAGTCACGCAGACCATCCAGCCAACGTTTCACGAGTTCATGTTCGAGGTCACGTCGCAAATCGGTGGTAAGGCCTGCGCCAATGAAATACGCAAGGTCGAGTGATCCGCATGCATGCGTGACAGTCTGAAAGTCAACGACACCGACACTGCCATCATCACGGAACAGCAGATTGTCGAGTCTGAAATCACCATGGACCACCGTGCGGTGTGGAAACTGGCGACGGAAGTAGCCATCTGAAATCTTTACGAACTCCGCTCCTAACTCTCGGGCCGCCGGTGAGAGGCGATCGTGATAGCGCTCCGTAAAGCCCACGTACACCATGTTCATCAGTGCCTGTGTTCCAGCACGATCTGACACTTCGCTGCGATTCAACCACGGCAACGTCGTAAGAAAACTTGCGTTCCATAGCGGCCCGTGTAGCCGCACGAGCTCGTCGATGCAGGCCCGAGCCTCGTGTGCTGAACAACCAGTGATCTGGTCACCTTGTCGACAGGGCGCAAAGTCCTCGAGCAGAAGCAAGAAGTCATCAGTTGCCTCGTCGTGTTCAACATAAAAGCATTTCGGTGCACCAACATCCAACGCATCGCGAAGGTCGCGGTAGTACGACGACTCCACCTCGTAGCACCGCGTCAACTTCCCGGTCATGCGACTCTTCTCATCAGCGCTCGGAAACTTTGCAATCATCGTGGCGGGAAGGTCGGATACGCCATCAAATTCCATTCGCAGTCGGCGCGACTCCGACATTTGGCCGGTGCCGATTTCTTCGTCGCGCACCGCCCGCACACGGGCCGACCCGAGCCGCGATGCGAGAACTGTGTTCAGCCGGTCGACCGATAGCGACCCGGCATCCACCGCCTTGGTCTACACCGTTTCGGGTTCGCGAGACAAACGGGCAGCGACGCGCCCGATCTTCTCCACTCTGGCAACGAGATCTTCTTGGGCCTGCTTGGCCTCGGGGGTGAGCCCGGAAACTTCCTTCACCTTCCAGTGGCGCATCACGACTGGCTCAAGGATCTGTTCATGGTGCACCTTGAAGTCGTAGATACCCGTCTTGGCGATGAGCTTTGCCAACTCGGTGAAGTTCGGGATGCCCGTACCCGGCATGGCGAAGTTGCGAACCGCGCGCTCGATACCGATCATCATGTTCGACGGGTCGGCCTCGAGTGCCGCCGCGGCGAGATCGCGATAAAACAGGAAGTGCAGGTTCTCGTCGTTGCCGACGCGCAGCATCACATCTTGACCTGCTTGATCGCCGATGAGTTTGCCGGTGTTGCGATGTGCGATGCGCGTGGCCAGTTCTTGCATCGAAAGATACGCAAGTGCCTCGAAGATGTCATCGGGTGCCGGCACCTGTGCACCACGCACCTGATGCATGCGGGCGCGTTCCAGTTCCACCGGGTCAAGCGCCCGACTCACCATGAGGTAATCGCGAATCGCAATCGCGTGCCGACCCTCTTCGGCGGTCCAGTTGCGCGCCCACGCACCGTAAGCACTGTCGCCACCAAAGATCGTGCTGATGTCACGGGTGTAGTACGGCAGGTTGTCTTCGGTGAGCAGGTTGACGAACAGCGCAGCTCGCACCGCGTCGGGCAATGTCCAACCACCATCGCCGAAGTCTGCGTCGTCAGGAGACCAGGGCTGACCCGGCGTGAAGTCTTTGCCGCGGCTCCACGGCACGTACTCGTGCGGAAACCACTCCTTTGCCACACCCATGTGGCGGTCGTACAACTTGGCCGCCGTGGGCTCGAGCACCGCGAGAAGTTCGACGGGTTGCATGCCCCAACCCTAACCCTGCAAGCGAGGCACGAGTCGGTCAAGCGGCACGCGGAAGTGGTCGAGGAGCGGGATTCCCGCCTCGCGCAGCGCCTGATTGTCGAGCACGGAGTTGGCCGGGCGCGGCGCCGGACGCGACGGCACGAGGTCACGAGTCTTGACCGGCTTCACTCGCGACGGATCGTGACCAGCGACGCGCATGACCTCACGCGTGAACTCGTACCAACTCACGGATCCCTGGTTGGTGACATGCCACACACCGGCGCGCTGCTCGGCCGCGAGCCGCATGATCATGTGCGCAGCATCGTCAGCGAACGTCGGGTTGCCGATCTGGTCGTCTACGAATGTGAGCGTCTCCTGCTGGGCCGCAATCCGCAGGATCGTCTTCACCATGTTGGCACCGTGGAAACCGCACACCCACGAGATGCGCACGATGGTGTCACGGCTCGTGTCGAGTGCCTGCTCCCCTGCGAGCTTCGACGCGCCGTACACCGACTGCGGATTCGGAACATCAGACTCCACGTATGGTGTCGGCTTCTTGCCATCAAAGACGTAGTCGGTAGAGATGTACACGACACGCGCACCAACCTCACGCGCTGCTGCCGCCACATACCCAGTTGCCGTGCCGTTGCACAAAAACGCCTTGTCGCGATCGCTCTCGCATGCGTCAACCGCCGTCCATGCCGCGGCGTGCACGATGACATCCGGCTTCTCGCGCTGCATCGTCGCGCGAACTGCCGCCGAGTCAGTCACATCGAGATCGGCTCGGGTGAGCCCTCGCACTTGGTGCCCTTGTACTTGGTGCCCTTGCACCGATGCAGCGTCGACGAGCTCGTGTCCTAATTGGCCGCCCGCACCGGTGACGACGATCTTCACGGCTTGGCCTTGAGCGGCTCCCACCACCAGCGGTTGTCGCGGTACCACTTCACCGTCGACTCGAGCGCTTCGTCGAGCGAGCGCTCACGCTTCCAGCCGAGTGCCTTGATTTTCGTGATGTCCACCGAATAGCGACGATCGTGGCCCTTGCGGTCTTGCACGTACTGCACGCTCGATTCGTCTTTACCCAGCAACCCGAGCAATTTGTCGACCAGCACGCGGTTGGGTGTTTCGTTGCCGGCGCCGATGTTGTAGATCTCGCCGATCGTGCCCTTCTCCAGCACGAGATGCACGCCCGAGCAGTGGTCGTCGACGTAGATCCAGTCGCGTTCGTTGAGGCCATCGCCGTACAACGGAATCTTCTTGCCGTCGAGCAGGTTGGTTGTGAAGAGCGGAATCGCTTTTTCTGGGTATTGGAACGGCCCGAAGTTGTTGGTGCATCGCGTAACCAGCACCGGCGTGCCGTGCGTGGCGTGGTACGACAGCGCAATCAAATCGCTGCCAGCCTTCGATGCCGAATACGGCGAGCGCGGTTCGAGCGGATCGGTTTCTTTCGACGAGCCAACCTCCACACTTCCGTACACCTCGTCGGTGCCGATGTGCAGCACACGCTGCATGCCGAGCCGACGAGCGGTGTCGATCACCACGTTGGTGCCGAAG
>Ga0208047_1000753_pt1 | contig 11982 bp, 8 predicted proteins | sample Kivu_220m_FD_184162 | JGI IMG/M metagenome (GOLD analysis project Ga0208047, IMG submission 184162) | Freshwater microbial communities from Lake Kivu, Western Province, Rwanda to study Microbial Dark Matter (Phase II) - Kivu_220m (SPAdes)... | ecosystem: Environmental > Aquatic > Freshwater >...
GCCACTCCATCACCACTTCCTCCAGCTCGGTCGCGGCCGGGCAGCTCTGCCAGACCATCGCGTTCACCCCGAGCGCGGCGGAGATCAGCTCGCCCAGGATCGCCGGACCGCTGTGGTTGGCGGGGAAGTAGGCGAAGAAGCGCGGGTGGTTCCAGTGGGTGACGCCCGGCAGGATGATCTCGCGGAAGTCCCGGAGGATCGCCTCCATCGGCTCGCCCCCGACGGGCGCCGCCTCCGGCAGCTGCGCGCGGATCTGTCCCGGCGCGACGGGCGGCAGGACGGGAAGACGTTCCACGTCGCGCAGGTAGTCGGCCACCCAGTCGACGACCTCGTGCCCGTGACGGCGAAAGACCTCGGCATCCATGATGCGTCCCCTGCGGATCGCGCGGCGCGCGCTACTCGAGCCCCCGCTCCTCCAGGTCCTCCTCCTCGAGTCCGAGGTAGTGGCCCAGCTCGTGGAAGAGCGTCTGGCGTATCTCGTGGACCAGCTCGTCGCGCGAGCGGCACTCCCGCTCCAGATTGCGCTGGTAGATGAAGATCGTGCGCGGGACTCCCGGCAGGTCGAAGACCGACTCCTCCCGCAGGTTGCGTCCCACGAAGAGGCCCAGCAGTGTCGGGCTGATCGCTTCCCCGGCGTCGGCGTCGAAGAGCTCGCGACGCGGCAGGTCCTCGATCACGATCGCGACCTGCTCCAGGTGCTGGCGGAGGTCCTCCGGCAGCGCGGCCGACGCCTCCTGCACCACCGCTTCGAACTCCTCGCGCGGCATCCGCAGCGGCAGCGGGAACGCCTCGGCGTCCAGCTCGTGGGCCGCGCGGTAGCTGGCCTCGGCATCGTCCGGCCGGCCCAGGTGCTCGAGCACCTCCGCCAGCGCGAACTCGACCGCCGCCCGGTCCTCCTCGACCTCGCGCAGCGGGCGCAGGATCGCCTCCGCCTCCTCGAAGCGCGCCAGCTCGAAGAGCGTCGAGGCGAGGTAGTAGCGCTGCAGCTCGGCGTCGGAGACCTTTCCCTCGACGGTGCGGAGCTCCCGCAGCGCCCCTTCCGGGTCGCCCAGGTCGAGCAGCGCGGCACCCAGGAGGAAGCGCGCCTCGGGGTGCCCTTGCGTCCGGCGGGTCAGATCCTCGGCTTCGACCCCGGCCTCGTCGGCGTCGCCGTGCTCCAGCGCCTCCCAGGCCCGGTCGATGCGATCCAGCATCGCCTCCGGGAGCTCGGGGACATCCGGTTTTCCGTTGCCGCGTGCCATCTCGGCCTACCTCCTGGCGGATCCGCGCCCGGTTCGGGCGTCCGAGGATGGTAACAGTGGGGGACGATCGGCGGCAACCACCCTGACTTGAAGCACGTTGCGCCATCGCACCCTTGACGCCAGGCGTCCCGCCGCCGAGAGTCGCCGCGGGAAGGGAGCCACCGGCATGAACCTCGCAGATCCGCAGCGCGCGCCCGACCGCCCCGCCTCCGGCGTGCCGCTCCTCGCCGCCGCCTTCGACCTTTTCTACACCTTGATCGACATGCGCCACCTGCCGGAGGCCGGCTCGACCCCGGAGCTCCTGGGCATCGACCCGCGGGTCTGGAGCCGCCAGGTCATGGAGCTCTCGCCGCACCACGCGCTTGGCACCGAGACGGATCCGGTCGAGTCGATCCGCCGCATCGCCCACGACATCGACCCAACCATCCCGTTGGAGAAGATCCGCGACGCCGCCCGGGTGCGCCCCGAGCGCTTCCGGACCGCGCTGCTCCACCCGCGTCCGGAGGTGACCACGGGGCTGGCGCGCCTGCGCGCGGCGGGACTGCGCCTCGGGCTGATCAGCAATGCGGGGCTCGACGAGATCGAAGCCTGGCCCGATTCCCCGCTCGCGCCCTGCTTCGACGCCGCGCTCTTCTCGTGCTACGAGGGCGTCATGAAGCCCGAGCCGGAGATCTACCGGCGCGCCGCGGCGCGGCTCGGCGTCCCGCTGGCCCAATGCCTTTACGTGGGCGACGGCGGCAGCCAGGAGCACGAAGGGGCCCGCGCGGTAGGCATGCCGACGGTGCTGATGCTGGGCCTGCTGCGCGAGACCTATCCGGAGATCGCCGCGCAGCGGCCCCGGATCACGCGCTGGGTGGTGGAGAGCTTCGAGGAGCTGGTGGCGCTGGCCGAGCGCGTGCAGCGGGAAGGGCTGGAGTGATCCAGCGACGGTCCAGCGAGGCGCCGTGACGGCAGGACCCCGCCGGAGGGGCTGAGCCATACCGTCACCGCCCCGATCCGCCGGTTCATGCTGCCCCCGCTATCTGCCCGATTCCAGGAGCATGAGCTTGCGATCGACCCTGGCGCCTCCGGCCTCGAATCTCAGGAAGTAGATGCCCGAGGGAAGATCCATTCCCGCTGCCGTCCGCCCATCCCAACGCAATGATTGGCTGCCACCCGAACTCGAGGATCCGAGGGAGAACCTTCGGACGATCGCCCCTTGGAGATCGTGCACCGCCAAGCCCGCGGCCTCCGCGGGGGGAAGCGCCAGCCGGATCTGATCTCCCGGTCTGTAGGGATTGGGGAACGCGATGGGCGGGACGCTTCCCGGTCTCGAGTCCACGGCAGCTGGCGCGGGTTGCAGCCGCTCCGCCAGCGTGTAACTCGTGATCCCATCCGCCAGGGTCCAGAAGCCTACGCTCCAGATGTCACAACCCCCGACGACCTCCATTCCGCCGCTCCGGATCACATAGCTGGCGCCTGGCACGGACGTGGGCACGTCTGTCCAGGATGCGCCGGCCCAATGCCAGAATCCGTTCCAGCCAGAGGCCCAGAGGTCGTCGGGGCCCACCGCTGCCAGCGATCCCCCCGAGTTGGGCGGGGCTTGAACCTGGCTCCATTGGGAACCATCCCAGTGCATCAAGACGACACCCGCATCCTGACTGCTGCCGATGGCCCAGACGTCGTCCGGTCCTGTGGCTACGACATCGTACAGCCCGCTTTCCGGCATATCCTCGATGGGGCTGTATATGTGAGACCAGTTCTGCCCATCCCAGTGGTATGTGACCGCCCGAAAGGGCCCGGCGACGTTTCGGTAGTCGCCCACCGCCCAGACATCATCATGGGAGATCGCGACGAGAGCGCTGAGTTGATGATGCCGGTTCGCGAGGCGGGGCACCTCCACATCGGTCCAGCCGGCCCCATCCCAGTGAATCGCGAGAGGGACCGAAGTCGCTCCGCCGTCGCCAAAGCCGACCGCCTGGCCCACGGCCCAGATGTCATCCGGGGCCAGCGCATCCACTTCATAGGCGAATCCGCCCCGCGCGGCAAACGGATACACGGTCTGCGGTCGCAAGGTCACCGTCTCAACGAAGTCCCAGGATCCGCCGCGCCACCGCAGAGCGAGGGGGAGATTGTATGTCGGATAGGTCGTCGTGACGTTCCCGACGAGCCAGACGTCGCCGTTGGGGGCAGCGTCCACACCTTCGGTTTCGGGATACGCTCCCAAATGCGCTGTTTCCGGCAGGTCGATCTCGTTCCAGGTCGAACCGTCCCAGCGAAGAGCGAAAGCTCCCCTGCCCGCGGGATTGTCGCGCCAGAGGCCCACGCTCCATGCGTCGTTCGCGGAGAGAGCGGTCACGGCAGTGAGCCGAGTTACACTGTTCCCCACATTCGGAGTGGCCACGAGATCCCACGGTCCGCACGGAGCGGAGGCCCGGCCCATGCTCGGCAGGGAGACGAGCGCACCGAGGAGGATTCCCATGGAGGGAACGCCGCGTGAAGCGCGCAGACGGAAGCGGTACATGAGGAATCCTCTCTCTTGGTTGTTGTCCAAGGACTCAGCGCAGCAGCGTCATTCGCCCGTGGACCGCGTGCTCACCGGCTTCGAGGCGGGAGAAATAGACTCCACTGGGAAGTTCGCGGCCATCGTCCGCGCGTCCGTCCCACGCGACCGCGTGCCGCCCCGCGGGCACGATCACGTCCCTCACCAACGTACGCACGGTCCGACCGTTCATGTCGTGGATCGAGAGGCGAATGCTCCCGGGACTCGCGAGGGCATAGTCGATGATCGTTTCTGAGTTGAACGGGTTGGGCAGGTTCCGCCGCAGCGAGACGCGTGGCATTCCCAGGCCGTCCGCGGCCGGCGCTGCCGCCGTCTCCTCCAAACCGAGCACCGTTAGCCCGATGCGATAGGTATCGAAGGGGGAACTCGTCTGGAAACGAGCGGAGGCCACGAAGCTCGCGCCGTCGGAACGCGACAGGATCGCTGCCGTAGCATCCCCTTGGGGACCGACGTAGATGGGAAACCCGGAGGGATCCAGAACCGTGCCGGCTTCGCTGACGCGGGCTCCATAGATGTCGGTGCGCTCATCGAAGAAGGCTCCCTGGTTACGCTGATCATCCCAGGCAACGACGAAGCTAGTGCCGTCCCAGCCGACGACCGGCCGCAGTTGACGGCCCGGCGCCTCGGCGATGGTGAAGTTGCCCGTGGCGAACGTCCCATCGGCGTTCATGATCCGGCCCGCGATGTAGTTGTTGGCGTTGGCCAGGGAGTTGTTCCGCCACACGAACAGGTACTTCTGGCCGGAGAAGGCCACGTCTGGCGTGCCGCACGAACCTGAGCTCGCTGCGAGATTGGCCGCCGGAGTGAACGACCCGTCCGGCGATACGAAGTTGTAGAGCGCATCCGAGGCGCTGCTGTCGTGCGACCAGTGGCTGTGATAGGTCACGATCCAGCGGCTGCCGTCGTCGTGGACACGCGGTCCAACGTTGACGTAGCCGCTACCGATGCGCGTGGCGCTATTCTGGAACCCGCCCGACGGGCCGTCGATAATCCGCATCCAGGCGTCGATGAACTGCGGGTACGTGGCGAAGCGCGCGCAGGCGATCAGGAAACCCTCCCCCAGGGCCTCGACGTCGGGGCTGAACCCGGGCATGACGTCCAGGGGCGCTGCATCGATGAAGGTGCCGTCGGCGCTCATCCGCCGCGCGCGGATTCCCAGCGCGCCCTCGTCCCAGGTGACCAGGTACACCGAGCCGTTCCAGGCGATGCCCGACTTGCCGATGCTCGGCGCCGCCGCCACCTCGATCGGGTCAGGGGTGACGGGCTGACCGTTGGCGTCGAGGACGTGCACCAGCACGCGGGCATCGTTGGCCAGTTCGCTGACGAAGGTCACGGCAACCTGACCAACCGGGCCGGCGGCAAAGTCGGGCGTGCGCTGGCTGCGTGTCCCGGTGGAGACGCAACGCTCGGCGCCGGGGATGTTGGCGGGAGAGATGGGGAGGGCAAAAACGTTCGCATCGTAGCCGAGGGCGACGCGCAGGTCGTACCAGAACAGCTCGACGCCGCCGCCGACGCGGGGGACGAGCACGGGGTTGTAGGCCGAGTTGATGTTGCCGCCGATCACGATCGGCAGCAGCACGCCGCCGTCGGGATCGAGGACGTTGCCCGCGGCGTCGATGCGCACCGTGTGCAGCTGGTCGGACGCGCCCCACTCGAGCCACCATTGGGTGCCGTCGTGCGCCAGGGTCGCTTGGTGGTACTGGGTGAAGTTCGCCACGATCGGGGTGCCGGCCGGCGTGAGCAGTGTGCCGGTGCTGGTCATGCGCGAACCGACGAGGTTCACGTAGTCCGCGATCCAGGTGACGTAGTACTCGCTGCCGTTGGTGGCGAGGTTCAGGCTCGGCACACCGAACGACGCGCCGATGGGCTGGGCGTCTAGGCCGACGCGACGTGCCTTCACGTCCGAGGCGGAATTCCAATCGGGGCCCGCGACCAGATACTCGCCGTCGGCGGCCAGGAGCTTGGTGCCGCCGTAGACCCAGTCGAGCAGCAGTTGCGGCGACGCGTCAAGGAGCGTGCCGTCAGCTCCGATGCGCTGGCCTACGAGCTTCGTGCCGTAGCCATCGTCGTGGTAGATGCACCGCGTGATCAGCCACTGCCCGTTCTGACCGGCGACCTGCAAACCGATCGTGTTGGGGGTGAACTGGGTTGGCGGGAAGACGATCGGTGTCGCGTCCAGCACCTCTCCCTGGGCCGAGACGCGCACGGCCCGCATGCGGTCCTCGTAGTACCCCCCCACCGGATCCTGCGAGATGTAGACGACCAGCCAGGCCTGTCCATTCCAGGCGACGAGCGGACGTTGCTGCAGCCCCATGCCACCTGCGATGAGAAACGGCATCGTTTCGATCGGCTGCCCCTGGGCGTTCAGCCGGATGCCGAAGACGTCGCCGCCGCTCTGATTGGTCCCGCCACCCGCCGCCTGGCCGCGGAGGTCCGTCCACGCCGCCAAGTAACGATCGCCGCCCCTGGCGACCGAGTGTTCCTGCTGCGTTTGGACGGCCGCCCCCAGCGCCAGGTCGCCCGGCAAGAGACCGCGCTCAGTGACGGGGAACGGTTGGGCCTGGACGACGGCCGTGGCCAAAAGCATGCAACTGCAGACAACAAGAGTTCGGATCCTCATTCCTGCCCTCCATGGAACCGGGGTCGGGAAGCGCCGACGCCGGGACTATCCACGCGAACATCATCGTGCCGCCCACCGCAATTCAATTGTCTTGTGCGTCTGTAGAGTTCCAAGATTTGTTGGTTGTGGAATGAAAAATCGGGCTATTCGCTTCGTATCCGCCTTCCGGAAAAGCGGTTCGGACGGAGAAGCTGCCGGGCGGGCGCGCGCAGTACCAGACAGGGGTGTCAACAACCCAACATGTTCTCTCCCTGAGGCTTATGTCCTCGAGCCTGGAAATTCATCCCACTCCTCGTTCAACAACTAATGTGTCGTCATCGTGGCAAGATGCCATTCTACAAGAGGTTACGAGGGCTCAAGGGGATTGCGAGGTTCTGACGTGATCCCGCGCTTGCGGATTGGAGGCTGCTGCGCCGCCTAGCGCCCGGCGGTCGCTTCCTGCCGCGCCCGCGTCTCCGCGACCTCGCGCGCGATCTCGCTCGCCAGTACGCCCAGGGCGAAGAGAATCCACATGAAGTAGATGTAGACGTCGCCCCGCTGGTGGTCGGTGCGCAGCTGCCCGATCAGGAACTGCACGACCCCGACGTGGAAGACCGCCTTCACGCCACGCGCGAAGGAGGCCTCGCCGATGCGGAACCCGCCACGATCCCAGGTGCGCTTCAGCACCCGCCAGACCAGATAGAGGAAGGTCGGCAGGCCGACGATCCCGATCGAGAAGAAGTAGAAGAGGTACGTGTTGTGCGGCCAGACCGGCTTCAGGCCCGGCGCGATCGGCGCCAGCGGGTAGTAGGGCCCGTGACCCAGGATCGGCCGTTCCATGATCCGGTCCCACGCGTACTGCCACGCCGCCCGCCGCGTGTCCGGGATGCCCCGCTCGACGTAGGTGCTGGCGAGCCGCGACAGCAGCGTGATGTTGCCCTGGAAGCGCCCCAGCGTCTTCTCGCCGATGATCAGCAGGCCGAGGAAGGCGATCACGCCGACGAGGACGCGCGGCCAGGTCACCTCGCGGCGGAAGACCCAGAGGAAGTAGACCGCCCCGGCGGCCAGGGCGATCAGCGCCCCGCGATTGCCGGTGAGCGACACGACGTAGACCGAGACCGCCGCGATCAGCCAGTGCGCCGCCCGCCACAGGGGCTGCCCCTTGGCGCGGACCGCCAGATAAATCTGGAGCAGGCAGGTAAAGGCGGCCAGGTCGCCCAGCAGAGCATGGGTCATGACGCCGCTGATGCGCTGCACCGTCGGCTCGAAGATGTCGCGCGACCCGAGCACGCTCACGTACCAGCGCGGGAGGAAGGCGACGCCGGGGGCGAAGCGCTGCAGGAACGCGGTGGCGTAGACCAGCACCGTCGCGACGGTGAACATCCGCACCAGGAACCGCAGCTTCTCCTCGGAGCGTCCGACGTTCACCAGCACGTAGTAGAAGACGATCGGGATGAAGAGGTGCCGCAGCGCCAGGAGCGACCGGGAGAAATGCGCGGCGCTGTCGACGTTCACCAGCGAGAGCAGGTGCGCCGCGATGTAGGCGATGATCGCTATGTCGAGGAAGGTCCCGCGCACGCGCTCGCGCCCCAGGCCACCGCGCACGAGCCAGATGACCGCCAGGAAGGTGGTGAAGATGAAGTTGGTGTTCCCGATCCAGATCGCCGCCGGGAAGGCGTAGAGCAGCATGAAGACCCCGGCCCCGATCACCGTCGGGTAGCGCAGCAGGACGAAGACGTAGGCGAGGGCAACCGCCAGCTTCGCGTAGCGCTGGCTGACCCCGGCCACCTGCGAGCCGAAGAAGACCCCGAGCGCCGCCGCGACCACGACCCACAGGAGCGGATGACGCAGCCAGTCCTGGATGCGCTGACCGCGCAGCTCCGCGTCGCTCACCCCCTGGCGCCAGGCGGGAGTCGCCAACCCGACCTCCTCTCGACCTTCGGATCTCCTCCCCACCGATCGTCAACCCGGGGTTCGATCTTGCTCACCGCCGGCCGGATGGGTCAAGGTTCCTCCGTCCGCCCAGGAGGAGGGAAACGGGTCGATGCCAACCCGGCCGGAGCGGCCCACGGCCGCGGACCTGCGTCGCGCTTATCGGATCCTGCGGACCCGCAACGGCGACCTCGGCTGGTGGCCGGGACGGACGCGCCTGGAAGTGGTCGTGGGCGCCATCCTGACCCAGAACACCGCCTGGATCAACGTCGAGCGGGCGATCGCCGTGATGCGGCCGGCCCGGCTGCTCACGGTGCGCGGACTGCGGCGCGCCCGCCGGCCGGGGCTGGAGCGGGCGATCCGGGCCTCGGGCTATTTCCGCCAGAAGGCGCGAAAACTGAAGGCCTTTCTGGCCCTGCTGGACGGCGAGTTCGGGGGCCGCCTCTCCCGCATGGGGCAGGCGCCGACCGCACGCCTGCGCGAGCGCTTGCTGGCGACCTGGGGGATCGGGCCGGAGACAGCCGACAGCATCCTTCTGTATGCCTTCGACCGCCCGGTCTTCGTCGTCGATGCCTACACCCAGCGGATCGCTGCGCGTCACGGCTGGGCCCCGGCAGGCGCGAGCTACCTCTCCCTGCAGTCTCTCTTCAGCGAGCGGCTGCCGCGCTCAGTCCCGCTCTACAAGGATTACCACGCGCAGCTGGTCTGGGTGGGAAAGCACCACTGCCGCCGTGTGCCGCGCTGCGCCACGTGTCCCCTGCGCCGACTTCTGCCTCAGGACGCCGCGGCGCGCTCCTCGTCGATGACGGCGGGCAGCGGCGCGCGCTCGCGCTGACGCCCCAGCCACCAGGCGTGCAGCCGCGGCCCGCCCAGCCCGCCGGCGATGCCGACCAGCAGCCCGGCGATGGCGTCGATCGCGAAGTGGAACCCGCCGTAGATCGTCGCGACGAAGATCGCCCCCGCCGCCAGGAGCAGCGCCCACCCCCAGCGCGGGTAGAAGCGCCGGCCCACGAGCCAGACGCAGGTCGCCGCTGCGACGTGCGAGGAGGGGAAGGCACTGCCCGCGGAGGAGGCGCCGTTCAGGATCCAGTGCGCGAATCGCGAGAAGATGCCCAGGCTCGCCGCGTCAAGCGGACCGAAGTAGTAGTACGGCCCGCGAACCGGAAAGAGGATGAAGACGAAGTAGCAGGGAATGAAGGTCGCCATCACGCTCGTCGCGAAGAGCGCCAGGTCGCGTTCGCGGCGCTGCACCACCAGCGGGATGAACACCGCCGGGATGAGCAGGAAGTAGGCGACGTACGCCAGGTGGAGGAACTCCGAGAGTGGCAGCCAGGGGAGCGCCGCGTGAAAGGCCTGGCTCGGCTGGCAGCCGAAGATCACCTGCTCCAGCTTCACCACCGGAACGTCGAAGTACTCCGTGGTCACCAGCCGGTTGAGATAGCGCACCGCCGTGTAGAGGAGCGGCAACGCGAACAACGGATAGGAGACGCGGAAGTACCGCAGCGCCGATCCGGGCCGGGTCCGCACGAACCTCAGGAGGATGACCGCGAGCAGCGCCGCGAAGTGAGCGGCGGCGTAGAGCTTCTTCTCGGGGAAGGTCAAGGGTGAGACCAGGATCAAGACCGCCGTGATCCCCAGGAACGCGAGCATCAGGAGATCGACGGGCGCATAGCCGCGCGCCGTCTCCTCCATCGCCGGCGTCGCCCCGCTGCTCACAGCCAGCCCTCCTTCCGGTACCACTCTACGGTCTCTGCGATGCCCGATGCCAGCCCGACGCGGGACGCGTATCCCGCCTGGCTGAGGTGGGCAGTATCACAGATCCAGTACGGCTGGAGAAGGTCCCGAACCTTGTCGGCGTTGATGACGGGTAGCTGCCCCGTCAGCCGGCCGCGGCATTCGCCGAGCCATCCGGCGCAGCGGGCGGCGACCGCCGGCACGCGCACGCGATGCAAGCGCCGCCCCAGGACGCGCCCGGCGATCTCACCCACCTCGTCCCAGGAGTGGATCCCGCCGTCGCTCACGTGAAAGAGACCGCTCGCTCCGTGGTCGGCGAGGAAGACGCACGCCTCCGCCAGATCCCGCGCGTGGACCAGGCTGGCCCGGGCGTCCCGCGCCGGGGGAAGCGGCAGGATCCCGCGGCGCGCCCAGCGGAAGAACTCGAGCACCGCGCGGTCGCGCGGGCCGTAGATCGCGGGGGGCCGGACGATCAGGAGCCGGGGGCCGCCCGCCGCGTCCTCGAGCAGCGCCTTCTCCGCCGCGAGCTTGCTCTCCCCGTACGGGGTGATCGGCGCGGGCGGATCGCTCTCGCGCCGCGGTCGATCGGCGGAGGGCGCCGGCCCGCTCGCCGCCAGGCTGCTGCAGAAGAGGAAGAGCTCGGTCCCGGCCTCCCGCGCCGCCTGCGCGATCCGCCGGGTGCCCTCGGTGTTGACGTCGAAGAACTCGGTGCGGCGCGGGGTGCGCGTCAGGCCCCCGAAGTGGAGCACCCAGGCCGCGCCCGCCACCAGCGCCCGCAGCGAGGCCGGATCGCGCAGCTCGGCCGGCACGCACTCGACCGCGCCCGCCGGCACCCAGCGCCGACTGCTCGACGGGCGCACCGGCACGCGCACCCGCCAGCCGGCGGCGAGCAATGCGTCCATGACGTGCGAACCGGCGAATCCCGTCGCTCCGGTCACCAGCGCGAGGCGGCTCACCGCGGCGGGATCACCTCCTTCTCATAGATACGGTAGGTCTTGTAGACGCGCGCACCCATCTTGTCGAGCGCCTGGCGCATGGCGAGATTGTCCTCCAGGATCCAGGAGAACTCCCCGCGCACGATACCCAGCTTCCGGCCGCCCTGGAACAGCCGTAGGTAGAGGAGCTGATCGATCCCCTGACCCCGCAGCTCCGGCACGAGCCCCAGCATCGGGACGCGCAGCATGTCGATCTTGCGCACGTACCAGAGGACCTTGAGCAGACCGAAGGGGAAGAGCCGCCCGTTCGCGTGCCGCAGGGCGAAGTTGACGTCCGGCAGCGCCACCGTGAATCCGACCGGCTCGTCCCCGCGCTCCGCCAGCTGCACCAGGTCGGGCTTGACCGCCGGCTTCATCTCCTTCGCCAGGTGTTCTATCTCCGCCTCGGTCATCGGAACGAAGCCCCAGTTCTTCTCCCAGGCGCGGTTGTACACGTGGCGGATGCGGTCGACCTCCCGGTCGTAGCGCTTGAGATCGATCGGCCGGACCGTGACGCCCTTGCGTCGCGCGAGCGCCTCGGCGGCGCGCACCAGGCGCTCCGGCGGCTCGGGGTTGTCGAGGTAGTAGGCTAAGACATCCTTCGCCTTGGCGTACCCGGCGCCCTCGATCATCTCGACGTACCGGCGCGGGTTGTACGTCATCATCACGACCGGCGGGCGGTCGAACCCGTCCACCAGCAGCGCCCACTCCTCGTTGCTGGAGAAGCTCGCCGGACCGCGCAGGCTCGTCAGGCCGCGGGCGGCGGCCCAGGCTTCCACATGGGCCAGTAGCGTGCGGGCGGCCTCCGGGTCGTCGAGCACCTCGAAGAAGCCGAAGAATCCGACCTTCTCGTCGTGAACCTCGTTGTGAAGCCGATTCTCGATCGCGGCGATGCGGCCGACGATCGCCCCCTCCCGCCGCGCCACGAAGCACGCGACGGTCGCGTGCTCATGAAAGGGA